>Ga0302299_10001816_pt1 | contig 12884 bp, 12 predicted proteins | sample III_Fen_N3_4_FD_198795 | JGI IMG/M metagenome (GOLD analysis project Ga0302299, IMG submission 198795) | Peat permafrost microbial communities from Stordalen Mire near Abisko, Sweden - III_Fen_N3_4 | ecosystem: Environmental > Terrestrial > Soil > Wetlands > Permafrost | place: Sweden: Abisko... | reverse complement strand
TCGAGTGGCTGTACGCCGACCTCGCGGTCATGTGCGCGGGCGCGGCCACGACGTCGATCTACCCGTCGACCGGTGCGGAGGACGTCGGATACATCCTCAACGACAGCGGAACCCGGCTCGTCTTCGCGGAGGACGATGCGCAGATCGCCAAGCTCCGCGCTCTGCGAGACCACCTCCCCGACGTGATCCGGGTGGTCACCTTCGACGGGCATGCGGACGGGGAGTGGGTGCTCAGCCTCGCCGATCTGCAGGCTCTCGGCGCGCGCCACCTCGTGGAGCATCCCAGCGCGGTCGACGAGGCGGTCGCCGCCGTACGCCCCGAGCACCTGGCAACCCTGATGTACACGTCCGGCACCACCGGACGACCGAAGGGCGTGGAGCTGCCCCACCGGTGCTGGACCTACGTCGGGGCCGGCGCCCAGGCCATCGAGATCCTGTCGATCGACGACCTGCACTTCCTGTGGCTCCCGCTGTCGCACTCGTTCGGCAAGATGCTCGAGGCGGTGCAGCTCCAGATCGGCTTCCCGACCGCGGTCGACGGTCGGATGGACAAGATCGTCGAGAACCTGGCCGTGGTGCGACCGACGTTCATGGCCGGCCCCCCGCGCATCTTCGAGAAGGTGCACTCCAGCGTGGTGCAGACGATGGAGGAGGAGGGCGGCGTCAAGCTCACGCTCTTCCGCTGGGCCTTCGGCGTCGGTGACCGGATGTCCCGCGCCCGCCTGGCCGGTACGCAGCCCGGGTGGTCGTTGCGGACGCAGAACGCGCTCGCCGACCGGCTCGTGCTCGCCAAGGTCCGCGACCGGCTCGGAGGCCGCATCCGCTTCATGGTCTCCGGCAGCGCGGCGCTCTCCCCGGACGTCGCGCGATGGTTCCACGCCGCCGACCTCCTCGTGCTCGAGGGCTACGGGCTCACCGAGACGAGCGCCGCGGCCTGCCTCGTGCGGCCGGTCGACCCGGCGTTCGGCGTCGTCGGCCCCCCGCTGGTCGGCACGGAGGTCAGCATCGCCCCCGACGGCGAGATCCTGGTCCGCGGCCCGGGCGTGATGTCGGGCTACCACAACCTGCCCGACGCCACCGCCGAGGCACTGAGCCCCGACGGCTGGTTCGCCTCCGGGGACATCGGGGAGATCGACCCCACCGGGAGGCTGCGGATCACCGACCGCAAGAAGGACCTGATCAAGACCTCCGGCGGCAAGTACATCGCCCCCCAGGCCATCGAGGTCATGTTCCGGGCCGTCTGCCCCCTCGCCAGCCAGATGATCGTGCACGCGGACCGACGCAACTACGCCACCGCGCTGATCACCCTGGACCCGGACGCCCTCGCCCAGTGGGCCCGAGCCCAGGGTCTCACCGCCACCGGCTACCCGGACCTCGCCGCGGACCCGGCCGTGCGCGACTACGTGCAGGCGAGCATCGACGAGCTCAACGGCCGGCTCAACCGGTGGGAGACCATCAAGGACTTCCGCATCCTCGACCACGACCTCACCGTCGAGGCCGACGAGCTCACGCCCAGCCTGAAGGTGAAGCGCAAGGTGGTCGAGAGCAAGTACCAGACGCTCCTCGACTCGATGTACACCCGGTAGGGATCGACCCGTCGTCCGTGCCGGTCCGGGGCTTCGGCGTCACTCGCTGGTGAGGGTCACGAGCTGGTGAGGATCACGAGCTGGTGCGTCGCTCGGGTCATGGCGACGTAGCGGTCGACGGCTCCCTCGATGCCGTCGCCGAACGCCTCCGGGTCGACGAGGACGACGAGGTCGAACTCGAGTCCCTTGACCAGTTCGGGTGTCAGGGACCGGATGCGGTCCGTCGCCGGGAAGGCGGGATCACCGACGACGCACGCGATCCCGTCGAGCTGCTCGACGCCCCAGCCGCCGAGGACGGAGGCGAGGTCGGCGGTCGAACCATGGCGCACCGGGAGGCCCGACGCGCGGATCGACGTCGGGACGTTGGCGTCGGGCAGGACGGCGCGGATCACCGGCTCGGCCTCAGCCATGACCTCCTGGGGCGTGCGGTAGTTGATGCCCAGGGTCGCCACGTTCGCGCGCTCGAGCCCGATGCGCCCGAGGCGCTGCTGCCACGACTCGGTGAACCCGTGACGTGCCTGGGCGCGGTCCCCCACGACGGTGAAGCTGCGGGACGGGCAGCGCGTCAGCAGCATCCGCCACTCGGCGTCGGTCAGCTCCTGCGCCTCGTCGACCACGATGTGCGCGAACGGCCCGGCGAGCAGGTCCGCGGCGGTGGTGGGCAACGCGGCCCCGTCGGCCAGCGCGTCACGGATACCGTCCTGACGCAGCTGGGCGAACATGCCGTCGTCGTCCGCCTGGAGCAGCTCGTCGACGACGAGGTCCATCCCCGCGCGCTCGGCCGCGCCGGCCGCCTCCTGCTGACGGCGCATCCGCGAAGCGCCGGGGTCACCCAGACGCAGCCGGGCCGCGTCGAGCAGCGGCAGGTCGGACACGGTCCACGCGGTCGGCTCGCGTCGCTGCAGCAGGGCGACCTGCTCGCGCGAGAGCCAGGGCGCGCACATCCGCAGGTACGCCGGCACGCGCCAGAGATCGCCCACGACGTCGCCCGCCTCGAGCAACGGCCACGCCCGACCGAACGCCGTGCGCAGGTCGTCGTCGGCGGCGAGCGCGCGACGCAGCTGGTCGCGCGACACATCGCCGTCGTGCTTGTCGACCAGGATCGTCAGCAGCGAGTCCCACACCTGCTCGCGCGCCTCGTTGTGCGGGACGCCGGGCTCCGCGGCGTCGAACGCCGCGCCCCAGTCGTCGGCGCTCAGCCAGACGTCCGAGACGTCGGTCGACACCTCCATCCCCCTCGTCGGGGGATCCTCGTAGAAGCGCACGGCCGCCTCGATCGCCGTCACCATGTCGGCCGACCCCTTCAAGGTCGCCACGGCCGGGTCGGGCTCTGGGACCGCGGCGGCTCCCTCGGGGACGAGGTCGCGCAGGGTGCAGGTCTGCACGCCCTCCTCCCCCAGGCTGGGCAGGACGTCGGACACGTGCGCGAGGTACGGCTGGTGCGGACCGACGACGAGCACGCCACCGCGCCAGTGCGCCAGGCGAGGGTCGGAGTACAGCAGGTACGCGGTGCGGTGCAGGGCCACGACGGTCTTGCCCGTGCCCGGGCCGCCGTCGACGACCAGGGCGCCGCGGGATCCCGCGCGGATGATGGCGTCCTGGTCGACCGCGATGGTGCCGAGCACGTCGCGCATCCGCGCCGACCGCGTGGTGCCCAGGCTGGCGATGAACGCCGACTGGTCGTCGAGCGACACGCGGTGCCCGTCGAAGCCGTCCGGGCTGAACACCTCGTCCCAGTAGTCGGTGATCCGCCCGCGCGTCCAGCGGTACCGCCGCCGGCTGTCCAACCCCATGGGTGTCGCATGGGTGGCGCCGAAGAACGGCTCGGCCGCGGGCGACCGCCAGTCGAGGAGAAGCCGTCGACCCTCGAGGTCGGTGAGCCCGAGTCGCCCGACGTACACGGGTTCGGGGTCGTCGGACGCGATCATGCGGCCCAGGCACAGGTCGAGGCCGAAGCGGCGCAGCGTGCTCAGACGACGCTCGATCCGCTCGATCTCCTCGTCGCGGTCCATGGCCTCGCGCCCGACGCGCACCTGCGCCCGCAACGCGGTCTCGAGGCGGCGGGTCAGGTCGGCGATCGACCGTTCGAGCGTGGCGGAGAGCTCGTGGAAGTGCTGCTCGTCGCGGGATATCAGGGTCGGGGCTGCCTTCGCCACGAGATGCTCGGGCAGGTCGAACGCGCTGGAGAACATGGGCCCACCTCGTCCGATCCGGTTCTGCGACCGGCACCCTAGAGCGAGATCCGGGCGCTCATGAGAGCGCACGATTCCTGCTATAACTGGAACGGAGGGCGCACGAGGATGACGGCCCCGCTGATCTTGTTCGACCTCGACGGGACGCTCGTCGACAGCCACGCGGCCGAGCGTACGGCGATCACCGGGTGGATCCGCGACGCCGGATTCCGAGCGGACGTCGAGGGCACACCGTCCGACGTGATCTGGCGTCGGATCAGCGACGCCACCTTCCCCGACTACTTCGCGGGCCGCACCACGTTCCTGGAGCAGCGACGCATCCGCGTCCGACGGTTCCTCCCGCTCATGGGCGTCGACGTGATGTCCCTGTCCGACGTCGACCTCGACGCCTGGTTCGACGAGTACCGACGCCGGTACGAGGCGGCGTGGCGGCCCTTCCCGACGCCGCGGAGTGCCTGGCGCGCGTCGCCGCCACCCACCGGATCGCCGTGCTGACGAACGGCGACCAGGACCACCAGGACGACAAGATGCGCCGCACCGGTCTCCGCCACCTCGTCGAGCAGGTGATCGCGACCTCGTCGCTCGGCGTCGCCAAGCCCGATGCCGAAGCCTTCCACGCCGCGCTGTCACGCCTCGGCGCATTACCGGCCGCCACGGTCTACGTCGGGGACAACCTCGACGTCGACGCCCGCGGAGCGGTCTCCGCAGGGCTGCGCGGCGTCTGGCTCAACCGCACCGGCAGCGACGCCGACCCTGGTGGCATCCCCACGATCACCACGCTGGCGAGCCTGCCGTGAGCCGGCGCCCGCCACGACACTCCCGATCTCGGTGCTCGGCGATCGCGACGGACGCCGTGGCAGGCTGGCCCGCGTAGCGGCGGCGGATGCTCGTGACGCGGCGCACGGCTCATCGTCAGCGGGAGGTTGGAATGGCATCGCAGACCGATGCACGAGCAGTGGAGGCCGCTGCGGCGGGCGGGGTGCTGCTGACCCTCGCGTCGGCCCAGTTCCTCATGACCCTCGACAGCTCGGTCATGAACGTCTCGATGGCGACGGTGGCCGAGGACCTCGGCACGACGATCACCGGCATCCAGACGGCGATCACCCTCTACACCCTCGTGATGGCCACGCTCATGATCACCGGCGGCAAGATCGGGTCGCTGGTCGGTCGACGGCGCGCGTTCGCCATCGGCTGCGTCATCTACGGGCTGGGCTCGCTCGTCACCGGCCTGGCCCCGAACCTCGCCGTGCTCATCGTCGGCTGGTCGTTCCTCGAGGGCGTCGGGGCAGCGCTGATCCTCCCGGCGGTCGTCGCGCTCGTGGCGGGCAACGTCGAGCCGTCCGGACGGCCGCGTGCCTACGGGCTGATCGCCGCCGCGGGCGCGATCGCGGTGGCCGCAGGTCCGCTCATCGGCGGCGCGGCCACGACGTACGGCTCCTGGCGCTGGGTCTTCTTCGGCGAGGTGATCGTCGTGGTGGGGATCCTCGCGCTGTCGCGGCGGATGGCCGACACCCCGGCGGAGTCCAAGGCGAAGCTCGACCTGGTCGGCACCCTGCTGTCGGTGCTCGGGCTCGGGATGTTCGTCTACGGCGTCCTGCGCTCCAGCGAGTGGGGCTGGATCAACGCGCGGCCCGAGCAGCCGTCGATCGGCGGCATCTCGATGACGTTCTGGCTCATGGCCGCCGGGCTGCTCGTGGTGTGGCTGTTCCTCATGTGGGAGGGGCGGCTCCTGCGTCTGGGTCGCGAGCCGCTCGTGAACCCGCAGATGTTCCGCAACAGCCGGCTCACCGGCGGGCTGATCATGTTCTTCTTCCAGTTCCTGCTGCAGGCGGGCATCTTCTTCGTCATCCCGCTCTACCTGTCGGTCGACCTCGAGCTCTCCGCGATGGCCACCGGCGTACGGCTCATGCCGCTGTCGATCGCGCTGCTGGTATCAGCCCTCGGCGTGCCGCGGTCGTGGCCGCACGCGTCGCCGAGGCGGGTCGTGCGGATCGGCATCCTGCTCATGCTCGCCGGCATCGTGTCGTTGCTCAGCGGCATCACGCTCGACTCCGGGCCCGCGGTCGTCACGGTGCCCCTGGTGCTCGTCGGCCTGGGCATCGGCGCGCTTGCCTCGCAGCTCGGGGCCGTCACCGTGTCGTCGGTGCCCACAGAGCAGAGCGGCGAGGTCGGCGGCCTGCAGAACACGGCCACGAACCTCGGCGCCTCGCTGGGCACCGCGCTCGCCGGATCCATGCTCATCTCGATCCTCACCGCGTCGCTCATCGCCGGCATCCGCGACAACCCTCAGGTGCCCGAGTCGGTGCAGTCGCAGGCCAGCGTGCAGCTCGCTTCCGGTGTCCCGTTCATGTCCGACGCCCAGGCGCAGGAAGCGCTCGACAAGGCCGGCGTGCCCGCGGACGTGACGACCGCGATCGTCGACGCGAACAAGCAGGCGCGTGCCGACGGCCTCGATGCCGCGCTCGCGATCATGGCGCTGCTCGCAGTCGTCTCGTTGATGTTCACCGGCCGCATCCCCGACAACCAGCCCGAGGACGACGAGAGCGACACCGACGTCGGCGCCGGCGCCGCCCCGTAGGACGGCACCGGCCCCGAGCGACGGCAGGTCAGACCGAGCGGAAGTACAGGAACAGGTTGGTCGGGATCGGGCCGACCACGTGCGGGTTCTTCGCCTTGAGCAGCGCGTGCAGGTACTTGTAGCTCTGGTGCACCTGGATGTCGTCGTACGTCGCGCGGTCGGTCACCCCGACGACGTACACGTCCCACCACTCCGCCTTGCCCTCGTTGAGGTCGGCGATGAAGTGGTCGTGCCCCGGCGTGGTGAAGTTGCGCAGCGCCGGCAGCAGCGCCGCCGGGGTGGTCTTGAAGATGGGCGCGAGCGCAGGCGCGAGCCTGGTGAGGTCGAGCGTCGACGGGTGGTCGACGCACGTGAGCTTGTCGGGGCAGTCCATCTGGTGGCTCACCGTGAACCCGAGCGGCACGGTGATGATGAGCGGGTCGTGCTGCGCCGACGGCGCGGCGTGCCACTTCGACCCGACCTCGCAGCCCGATGTCGACGACGCCGCCACCGAGAGATCGCACCAGTAGCCGTGGGAGTAGGTCAGGTCGACGTGGTCGCCGTGGTAGTTGCCCATCGTCATGCCGTACTCGTTGGGGCCGTGCGAGGCGGTGGTGGTCGCGACCGCCTGCGAGACGCCGAGCGCTCCTGCGGCGATCATGACGGCGGCGACGGGGGCGAGCAGCGCCGTCGAGCGGCGGCGGAGGATGCTGCGTGCGGACATGGTGGATCCCTTCCAGCAGTGTGGATGCGCGGTGCGGACGTGGGGTGCGGACGTGTGCTGGGCGTGCGAGGGGGAGCCGGCGGCCGGCTGCCGCGGCTGACGTGTGTGCAGGTGCGCGATGGATCGGGTGCGGTCAGGGGCGCCGGCGTCGCAGCAGGAGGGAGGCGCCGACGACCACGACGAGCTCGGCCCCGACAGCCACGCGACCGAGGGTGTTCGTCCAGTCCCCGATGTCGTCATCCTCGAGCGGCAGGCCCACCGAGCGGCTCGCGACGTACGCCACGATCGCGGCGAGTGCGAGCAGCACGGCTGCGGCGGCAGCAGAGCGGGAGTGACGGACCGCGATGAGCGCGGCGAGCCCGGCGCTCACGACGACGAGGATGTCGAAGGAGACGAGCAGGTAGCGGGCGGCACCGACATGGTCGGCGGCCACCGGCACATGAACTGCAGCCGTGAGCGCGAGTCCGACGACGGTGACGAGTCGGAGCGCGTCGACGCGGGGCACCGATCGGGCGGCGGGCAGAGCGGGGACGGTCATGGCACCTCCTGGGCCGGCCGCCGGAGGCCCGGCGATCACCTCGTATTCGGTGCTGGCCGTACACCGGATGGGTCGGGCGTGCCCTGAATCCGCTGCAGTCTCAGGCGGTCACGGCGACGACGAGCACCGGGTGCGTCGTCGGAGCGGCAGAACCGCCGGCGGGCTCGACGGTGACGCCGACGTGCGACGCGCCGTCCGGCGCACCCGCCAGCACGGTCGCGACGCTGCCGTCGCTCGTGGGAGCGACGAGGCCGGCCGAGCGCGCCGCTCCCGTCGCGTCGATCCACCAGAGCTGGTAGGTGCGGTCGGATCCGGCCGCTGCCAGGTCGCTGGCTACGAACACCGCCTGCTGCTGCGAGCGCGACACGACGACGGTGCCGCGGCCGCCACCGGCGATCTCGCCCGACGACGTGGTCGCGTCGGCGGCGGTGAGCACCTGCGTGATCGTGGCCGCCTGCGCGACCGCGGAGTCGGCCGTGCGGTGCAGCTGCGCGGCCCATGCGCCGAGCGCGATCGCGGCGACCGCGAGCACGACGGCCGCCGCACCGAGCAGGGCCGAGAGCCGGCGCAGCCGGCGGGTGCGCGCCGTCTCGAGCGACGCGGCCTGCGGGGTCACGCGTGCCTGCGACAGCACCGTCGCCTTGAGCGACGACGGCGGCGCCTCGGCCGCGGCCGCACCGAGCAGCGACGCCGTCGCCTGCAGCTCGCGCACCTCCAGGGCGCACGACGCGCAGCCGTCGAGGTGCTCCTCGAACGCTCGGCTCTCGCCGGCGGACAGCGCGTCGGCGGCGTAGGCGCCGGTGAGCAGGTGGAGGTCGGCGTCGCTCATGCCGTCACCCCCATCAGATCGCGCAGGCGGATCAGTCCGTCGCGGATCCGCGTCTTCACCGTACCGAGCGGCACGCCGAGCAGCTCGGAGACCTCGGTGTGCGTGTAGCCGCCGTAGTAGGCGAGGGTGAGAGCCTGGCGCTGGAGCATGGTGAGCGACGACAGCGCATCGCGCACCGCAGCGCTGTCCAGGCGCTGCTCCACCGCCTCGCTCACCACGTCGATGTCGCGCTCGACCTGCAGGCGCCCGAACCGCACATCGCGGTCGCTGGCGGCCTGAGCCGAGCGCACCCGGTCGACCGCACGCCGGTGGGCGATGGTGAGCAGCCAGGTCATCGCCCCGCCGCGCGACGGGTCGAACGACGCGGCCGAGCGCCACACCTCGAGGAAGACCTCCTGCGCCACCTCCTCGGCCTGCGCGGCGTCGAGCAGGACGCGACGGACGAGACCGTAGACCTGCGGCGCGCTGCGGTCGTAGACGGCCTCGAACGCCTCGTGGTCGCCCTGGGCCACGATCGCGAGCAGGTGCTCGAGGGACGCCGATCCCACGGGGACGCCGGACGACGCGCGCCGACCCCACATGGGGACGACTATCCCAGCCTCGCGCGTCACGCACCCGTCTTCGGAGCCGCGGGCGCCGCGGATTGGTCGGTGCCGGGGCGTCGGCGCACGCACGACCGGGTTCAGCACGTCGGAGGGTGAGCGACCGCCGACGTGACCGGATGCGCCCGCACCCGTTCAGGAAGGAGCATCATGGAGGCTCGGGCGCAGCGGAGGGGAAACCATGGGCTGGCTCATCGGGATCGCGGTCGTGATCGTCGCGGTGGCCGTCTACGTCTGGTCGACCCGCGGCGGCATCCAGCAGAAGGCCATCGACGACGCCCACAGCGCCGGCATGACGGTGCGCGGACCGGTCGCTCCGCAGGACGGCTCGCAGCGCCGCGTCTGACCGCTCGAGCGGCGACGCACCCAGGGTGCGCCGCCCATCCCCGCTCCGTCGTCGGTCCAGGACGGCAGCATGGGCGCATGGAGCTGCATGTCGACCCGTTCGTGATCGACGTCGAGCAGCACGTGCTCGACGACCTCCGTCGGCGGCTGCACGGTGCCCGGTGGCCCGGCCCCGCACCCGGGAGCCCCTGGGGCCAGGGGACCGACCTCGACTACCTGCGCGGGCTCGTCGCCTACTGGGCCGACGGCTTCGACTGGCGGCGCGAGGAGAGGCGCCTCAACGACTACCCGCAGTTCGTCGCCGACGTCGACGGCGTCCGCGTGCACTTCGTGCACCAGCGGTCCGGCAAGCCGCCGCTGGTGCTCACCCATGGCTGGCCGAGCACCTTCGCCGAGATGCTCCCCCTCGTCGACCGGTTGTCCGACGCCTTCGACCTCGTCGTCCCGTCGCTGCCGGGGTACGCGTTCTCCTCGCGCCCGGCGTCCGTGGGCGTCGACCGCACGTACGTCGCGCACCTGTGGCACCGGCTCATGCAGGGACTCGGCTACGAGACCTACGGCGCCGTGGGGGGCGACTTCGGCGCCGGCGTCGCGACGGCCATGGCGCTGACCGCGCCCGAACGTCTGACCGGCATCCTCCTGAGCACCTCCGAGGTGCTCCCCTACCTCGGTCCGGGGTCGGCGCCGCTCACGGCGGACGAGCGGGTCTACCTCGACCACCTCGCCCGCTGGGACGAGACCGAGCGCGGCTACAGCGCGATCCAGTCCACCCGCCCGCAGACGCTGGGCTACGCCCTCAACGACTCGCCCGTCGGGCTCGCCGCGTGGCTCGTCGACAAGTGGCGGTCGTGGAGCGACAGCGGCGGCGACGTCGACGCGCACGTCGGCCGCGACGCCCTGCTCACCACCATCACGCTCTACTGGGTCACCGGGTCGATCACGTCGTCGATGCGCGACTACGTCGACAACCGGTGGTACGGCAGCCCGCTCGGTCCGCACGATCGCGTGCGCACGCCGACCGCCATCGGCGTGTTCGCGCACGAGCTCGTGCCCGAGGGCGAACCGCCCCGGTCGCTGTTCGAGCGCCTCTACGACGTCCGCCGATGGACAGTCCACCCGCGCGGAGGCCACTTCGCGGCGACCGAGGTGCCGGACCTGCTCGCCGCCGACGTCCGCGCGCACTTCGGCCCGGGCCGCGACTAGCGCCGCCGCTCACGCCCCGGCGCGGGTGCGGGCCTCGGCGAGGACCTGGCGGAGCACGTCCTCGCTCTGCGCGCCCTGCACGGCCACCGCGGCCGGGGACAGCCCGACCTCGGGTTCGACCTCGGTGCCGGCGTCGGCCACGAACGTGGGTACGGCGCTCACGCCGAGCGTGCGGCCGAGGTCGAAGGACGCGTCGAGACGCGCGAGGTCGAACGCGTCGACGCGTGCCCGCACCTCGTCGACCGACTCCCCCGATGCCGCGGCCGCGGCACAGAGCACGACGTCGTGGTCGGTGATGTCGCGCCCCTGCTCGAAGTACGCCGAGTACATCGCCATGAGCACGCGGCGCTGACGCGGGTCGCCGTCGTAGGAGAGCACGACGCCGTGCGCGTAGCGGGTGTTGGCGGCCTTGGTCATGCGCGCGTGGTCGATGGCGAGGCCGGCCTCGCGAGCCACGGCCTCGGTGCGCGCGAACGCCTGCTGCATCTGCTCGGTGCTGCCGAAGATGCGCGGGTAGTAGTCGACGGTCGCGACGCCCTCGGGCGGGAGGCCGGGGTTGAGCTGGTAGGGACGATGACGCACCTGCACCTCGCGGCCCTCGGCGCGCTCGGCCGCGATCGCGGCGTCGAGCCGGGTCTGGCCGATGAAGCACCAGGGGCAGGCGATGTCGGCCCACATGTCCAGCCGCACCGGCACCGCGCTCGTGCCCGCCACGTCGACCACGTCGTCTCCTCGTCCGTCCTCGTCGAGATCCTTCCCCTACCGGCCCTGCGGGCCTGCGGGGCCGTGCGACCTGCATCTCGCGCAGATGTGATCACAACTTCGGGGATGGGTCGGTTGTTCCGGGTCAGCCGCCGGAGACCGAGAGCTCGGCGGCGCTGATGTCGTCGAGGAAGCCCTCGAGGTCGTCGGGGTCGTCGAGCCAGCCGTCGGGCAGTGCCACGCGGCGTCCGGGCTGGGTGCGGCCGCGGGGGCCCTCGGCCACCTCGCCGGGCCACGGCTGGTCGAGGTCGAGCTGCGCGAGCCACGCGTCGACCTCGGCGAGGTCGCTGGCGAGCGCAAGGCCCTGGCGGATCTCGCGGCGTACGACGAAACCCTTGAGATACCAGGCGATGTGCTTGCGGAAGTCGCGTGCTCCGCGCTCCTCGCCGAGCACCTCGCAGAGCAGCTCGGCGTGGTGGTGCATCACGCCGGCTACCTCGCGCAGGCCCGGGTCCGGCGGTACGTCGAGACCGGTGAACGACGCCGCGAGCTGCCCGAACAGCCAGGGGCGACCGAGGCAGCCGCGGCCGACCACGACGCCCGCGGCGCCGGTCTGCTCGACGAGGCGTCGTGCGTCGCGGTGCGTCCACACGTCTCCGTTGCCGAGCACCGGGACACCGTACGGCTCGAGCTCCTCGACCAGGCGCGCGATCGGCGCCCAGTCGGCCCGGCCGCCGTAGAGCTGCGACGCCGTGCGCCCGTGCAGCGCGACCCAGGCGGCGCCCTCCTCGGCGGCGGCGCGGCCTGCCTCGAGGTAGGTGAGGTGCTCGGGGTCGACGCCCGTGCGCATCTTCACGGTGACCGGTACTGGCTCGCGTCCGACGGCTCGCGCCGTCTCGTCTGCGGTCGTGACCGCCGCGCGCACGATCCCCCGGAACAGCCCGCGCTTCCACGGCAGCGCGCTGCCGCCGCCCTTGCGCGTGACCTTGGGCACGGGGCAGCCGAAGTTCAGGTCGACGTGGTCGGCGCGGTCCTCTGCGACCAGCAGCCGCACCGCGTTCGCGACGGTCGTCGGATCGACGCCGTAGAGCTGCACGCTGCGCGGCGACTCGTCGGGGTCGGTCGCGATCATCCGCATCGTCTCGTCGTTTCGCTCGACGAGCGCCCGCGACGTGATCATCTCGGTGACGTAGATGCCGGTGACCGCACCGCCGGTCGCCGCGCGCGCCTGCTCGCGCGCGAGCCGCCGGAAGGCGCGGTTCGTGATCCCGGCCATGGGCGCGAGCACGACCGGCACGCCTCCGCGCGCCAGCAGCTCACGACCCCGGTCCGTCACCCCGACATTCTCCCCCACGATCACGGGTCCCCCGTCCGCTCGCGCTCGCCGTGACGAACAATGGCGGGATGGGTGCTGAGGGACTCGTCGTCGATCACGTGGTGATGGGGGTCGCCCACCTCGACTCTGCCGCGGAGGAGCTAGCGCGACGGCACGGGATCACGGCGCTGGCCGGGGGGACGCACCCGTTGTGGGGCACCGCCAACCGGATCGTGCCGCTGGGCAGCAGCTACCTCGAGCTGGTGACCGTCGCCGACGCCGAGGTCGCCG
>Ga0302299_10001815_pt1 | contig 12889 bp, 11 predicted proteins | sample III_Fen_N3_4_FD_198795 | JGI IMG/M metagenome (GOLD analysis project Ga0302299, IMG submission 198795) | Peat permafrost microbial communities from Stordalen Mire near Abisko, Sweden - III_Fen_N3_4 | ecosystem: Environmental > Terrestrial > Soil > Wetlands > Permafrost | place: Sweden: Abisko... | reverse complement strand
GCGCCGCACGGCGACCGTGACGCATTGCGTGCCGCTGACTGCGAGCGCCTCGCGCGTCAGCTCGAAGGAGCTGTACTTGCCCGTCCCGACGAGCAGGCGCGAGGTGAGCGTGGTCGAGCCGAGCACCAGCGGTGCATCGGCGAGGTAGGCGGGCGTCGTGCTGCTCGTCATGGGGTTCCTAGCCGCCGCCCACGAGTGTCACGAGCTCGAGCCGGTCGCCGGGCTGGAGCTCGGTCGTGCCGCGCTCGGTGCGCCGCACCAGCGCCTGGTTGCGCTCGACCGCGACCACTTCCGGGCGCAGGCCGAGCGACTCGACCAGTTGCGCGACCGTGGTTCCCTGTGGGACCGTCTGCGGAGCGCCGTTGACCTCGATCTCGATCTGCATGGGCGAAGCGATTGTCGGGGATTCTCTCACAGCGGCGCCCGCGGGTCCATGCGCCCTCGCTCTGCTAGGCTGTCGCAGGGGAGAGGCCTCGCATGCAGCCCAAACAACCGGAGCTCGCGCACGAGCTCAACAACATCCTGGCCGTGATGCGCCTCAACCTGGCGCTGGCGCAGCGCGAACTCGGCCCGGCCCACGCGGCGGTCGAGAGCCTGGCGGAGATCGAGGGTGCCTGCGGACGCATCGAGACGCTGGTGAGCGGACTGCGCGCGGGAACTCCGCGCCCCCTCGCGCCCCTGCCCGCTCCCGCCCCCGGGCCGCAGGCCGCGCACATCCTCTTCCTCGACGACGACGAGTCGCTCGTGTTCCTCGCGCGGCGCGTGCTGCAGCGCCTGGGCTACCGCGTGAGCACCTTCACGCGCATGCAGGACGCGCTCTGCGCGCTGCGCGCGGATCCGCAGGGCTTCGATCTCGTGGTCAGCGACGTCAACCTTCTCGGCGACTCGGGCTTCGACTTCGCGCGCGAGCTCTCCACGCTGCGCACGGACCTGCCGCTCGTGCTCGTTTCGGGCTACGTCACCGACGCGCTGCGCGCACGCGCGAGCGAGGCCGGCGTCGCGGAGCTGCTGCACAAGCCGAGCAGCGTCGAGGCATTCGCGCAGATGATCGACGCGCGCGTGCGCGCTCCGCGCTGACCGCGCCGCTCAGCCCACGCGCACGAAGGCGCACTTCAAGTAGTGCGACTCCGGCAGCGTCAGCAAGTGCGGGTGATCCCCCGCCGCGCCGCGCAGCTCCTCGAGCCAGGCCGTGCGCCGCGCGGCCGCGGCCGCCTGCGCGATGAAATCGACGAACTCCCAGGTGCGCACGTTGTAGGAGCACGAGGCGCTGACGAGGGCGCCCAAGGGCTCGACGAGCTCGAGCGCGCGACGGTTGACCTCGATGTAGCCGCGCGCCGCACCCTCGGCCTGCGCGCGATTCTTGGCGAAGGCCGGCGGATCGACGATCACGAGACCCCACTGCTCGCGGCGTTCGACGCGCGCGCGCAGGTCGTCGAGAGCGTCGACGCGCTCGGTAGCGAACTGCTGTGCGACGCCATTGCGCTCGGCGTTGCGGCGCGCGCGCTCGAGCGCCTGGATCGACTGGTCGAGGCACAGGACGCGCTCGGCTCCGGCGAGCGCCGCGCGCAGGCCGAAGAGCCCGTCGTAGCTGAAGACGTCGAGCACGCTCTTGCCGCGCGCGTACTCGGCCGCGCGGCGGCGGTTCTCGCGCTGGTCGAGGTAGTGGCCGGTCTTGTGGCCCGTGAGCACGTCGACCTCGTAGACGAGGCCCTCCTCGCGCACGAGCAGCAGCTCGGGCAGCGCGCCCTCGAGGATGCCCGTGCGCGCCTCGAGGTCCTCGAGCTTGCGCACGCCGGCGTCCGAGCGCTCGACCACGCACGTGATCGGCAGCTTCAACTGATCCCGCACGAGCGCCAGGATCTGCGGCGCGATCTTGTCGGCCCAAAGCGTCCCGCTCTGCACCACGAGCACCGAGGCGTAACGGTCGATCACCAGGCCCGGGATGCCGTCGGAGTCGCCCGCGACGAGGCGCGCGGTGCCTTCGGGGTGCGAGAGCCCCAGGCGCTCGCGCAGCGCCAGCGCGCGCTCCACGCGCTGCTTCCAGAACGCGGCATCCGGCTGCTGCTTCTCGCGCGAGACCAGGCGCACCGCGATGCGCGAGGCGGCGCTGTAGGCGCCCCAGCCCTGCTGCCCGCCCTGTCCGTCCTCGACGGCCACGAGCTCGCCGGCCTGCGCATCCTTCTCGGAGATGTCGTCGCGGTAGATCCAGGGATGGCCGCCCTGGATCCAGCGGCGGCCTTTCTGAGTGAGACGCACGGTGCCCATCCGGGCCATCTTCGCTTGTGCGCGCTCAGCGCGCCAGCAGCGACTCGAAGCGCGGCTCGCCGCGCAGCGAATCGAGGTCGGGATCGCCGCGCGCCCAGTGCTGCTGGCGCGCGCGCATGCCCGGCGTGGGCAGGTTCTGCTCGAAGTCCTGCTCGAGGAACGCGAGCGCCTGCTGCTTGTCGCCTAGCAGCGCCCAGGTGCAGGCGAGGTTGTAGAGCGTCTCGGGCGCCGGAACGATCTCGCGCAGGAGCGCGCGCGCCTCGTCGCCGCGCTCGGCGCGCGCGAGGTAGCAGGCGCGCAGCGCCTTCATGAACTCGTCCTGGCGCAGCTCCCAGGCGCGCTCGAAGTAGTCGAGCGCCTTCTTCGTGTCGTGCTGCTTGACGTTGGCGTTGACCGCCAGGCTGACGAGCACGGTCGAGCGCGTCGCGCGCAGCCGAGCGAGCGCGTAGCGCGGCACGCCGCGGTGCGCGAGCTCGTCCTCGAGCGCCTGCAGCCGCTCGAGCGCGCGCGCGAGGTCCACTTCGGCCTCTTCCGGCTTGTCGAGATCGCTGCGCGCGTTGCCGCGCAGCGATTCGCACTCCGCGCGCAGCTCGACGCCCCACAGGTAGCGCTGCGCCGCGGGATCCTTCTCGAGCGCCGCCTCGGTCGCGGCCGCGAGCGCCGCGGCCTCCTCGTTGCGGCCTTCCTCGCGCAGCGCGCGCGCGAGGTCGAGCGCGAAGGCGCTCGGCGTGCGCTGGTCGTAGAGCGCGTCCTGCGTGCCGCGCGCGGCGGCGGCCTCGTCCTCGCGCAGCGAGCGGCGCGTCGACTCGAGCACGGCGAGCTCGCGCTCGGCCGCGGGCTCGAGGCCGGTCGGGTCGCCGCGCTCCAGGCGCAGCGCGCGGCCGAGGCGTTCGGAGAGACGTTCGTCCGCGGCGCGCGCCTCGCCGCCGAGCAGCTCGCGGTAGAGCGCCGCGCGTACGGGATCGGCGAGCGGCGCGCGCGCGCCCTGCGCCGAGGGCCAGGGTTCGAAGCCCGGCAGCTCGCGCGGCGCGACGCAGGCGAGCGTGCGCCCGAGCGCCACCTCGAGCTCCAGCGCGCGCACGCGCTCGAGGCCCGGACGCCAGGGGTTCTCGCACAGGAGCACGAGCGGCGACTCGGGCCCGGAGAGCAGCTCGTCGAGGCTCGTGATGCGGCTGCCGCGCGCGCGCGCGCTGGCGAGCTGCCAGCGCAGCGCGCTCGTGTGCAGCGCGGCCGCGACGCGCAGCGCCTCGGGTCCGGGTTCGGCGCCCTGGCCGAGGAACAGGAGGCGCATGAGCTCGGAGAGCTCGGCGCGCGCGCGCAGACCGAGCAGCTGCGCCTCGCGCGCGGCGCCCTCGGGCGAGCGATCGCGCGCGGCGAGCTCGAGCGCCGGCGCGAGTTCGCGCTGCAGTCCGGCGAGCACGCCGCCCGCGCTCTCGAACTGTCCGAGCGCGACGAGCGCCAGCGCCTCGAGCGTGCGCGCATCGGCCAGCGCGGCGGCGCGCAGCGGCTCGGGCGCCGCCTGCGCGCGTGCGGAAAGTTCACGCGCGGCGCTGAGCCCCTGCGCGGCATCGCGGCCGACGGTCAGCGCCGTGCGCACGCGCTGGCGCGCGCACTCGTCGGGATCGGCGCCCTGCTCGAAGAGCGCGCGCGCGAGCGCCAGCGCACGTTCGGGCTCGGCGCGTGCGCGCAGGCGCCGGAAGAGTTCCGCGCGCGAGTAGCGCGCCGCCGCCGCGACGAGCGCATCCGGGTCGCGCTCGAAGCCGAGCAGCACGGCGCGCTCCTCGGGACGCTCGCCGCCGTGCGGCAGGTCGGCCAGTGCGCGGCCGTAGACGCCGAGCAGCGCCGCAAGTACGCGCGGATCCTCGTGCGCCTGCGCCGCCGCGAGCACGCGCGCGACCACGCGCGGCCCAAGGCGCGCGCGGTCGGCGATCGCGTGCGCGACCAGCGGCCGCAGCTCCGCGTCGCCGCGCTCGAGCAGCGAGTCGAGCTCTTCCCAGGCGGGCGTCTGCCAGGAGTCCGCGAGCGCCTGCACGGCCCGGCCGCGGACCGCGTCGGAGGGATCGAGCAGCGCCAGAGAAGAGAGCGCCTGGATGCGTTCGGGCAGCGCCTGCGCACCGAGGTCCGCGCGGCCGAGGAAGGTCGCGAGCAGCCCGCGGCGTTGTGCTTCGTGTTCCTGCGCGAGCGCCGCGAGTGCCGCCGGAATGTCGCCGCGCTCGCCGCGGCCCTCGAGCACGCGCGCCGGCAGCTCTTGCGCGAGCACCAGGCTCGCGAACAGGGCCGCGATCATGCCTCGTCTCCCCCGCCCGCGCGCGACTGGCGATGCTCGAAAGCCTTGCGCGAGAGCCCCAGAGCGCGCGCCGCGGCCGAGACGTTGCCGCGGCTCTCGCGCAGCGCCTCGGCGTAGAGCGCGCGCTCGAAATCCGCGAGCGCGATGCCGCGCGCGAGCAGCGTGCGCGCGAGCGGCAGGAGCGCGTCGGCGCGCGTCTCGTCGAGGAACTCGAACTCGGCCGCCTCGATCGCGCCCGCGCGGCCGGCGCCGAGCACCAGCACGCGCTCGAGCGCGTTCTCGAGCTCGCGCAGGTTGCCCGGCCAGCGGTGCGCCGCGAGGCGTGCGAGCGCGTCGGCGCCCAGCGCACGCGGCGCGACCCCCAGGCGCGCGGCAGCTGCCGCGAGGATGCGCACGGCGAAGAGTTCCAGATCGTCGCCGCGCGCGCGCAGCGGCGGGACCTCGATCACGACCACCGCCAAGCGGAAATACAGGTCGCCGCGGAAGCGGCCCGCGCGCACCGCCTCGCGCAGGTCGACACCCGAGGTCGCGATCACGCGCGCCTCGAGCGGCAGCGCCTCCTCGGAGCCGACCGGTTCGACGACGCGCTCCTGAAGCACGCGCAGGAGCTTCACCTGCAGCTCCTCGGCCAGCGTCTCGATGCCGTCGAGCACGATCGTTCCCGCACCCGCGCGCTGGAAGCGGCCCGCGCGCGCGCGCTGCGCGCCGGTGAAGGCACCTGCGCTGTGTCCGAAGAGCTCGGACTCGATCAGCGTCGGCGCGAGCGTCGAGAGCTGCGTCTCGATCAGCGGCTCGCCGCGCTGCGCGGAGCGGCCGTGGATTTCGCGCGCCGCCGAGCTCTTTCCCGACCCGCTCTCGCCCTGGAGCAGGACCGGGACAGAGCTCCCGGCGACCTGCCCGAGCAGGCCTTCCAGGGCGTGTGCGGCGGGGCTCTTTCCCTCGATCCAGTCCATGGCGGGCATTGCGTGCGGACGAACGGCTTCCCCGGACCGGTGCTGCGGTCGGGGCCGGGTCCGTCGGAGGTTGACTCGCCGGCCCGGCTTGTTCACAATGGCGGATCTCGGCCGCGAGGTCGAGAGTCTGGGTCCACGATCCAGACGAGGGAAGCGGGGGAACCCGCTTCCTTGCGTATATTGACAGTCCCAGACCAAGGTGCGAGCCGAGACTGGCCCGCGCCTCCAACCCTCCACGCCCTCACATGAACCTCGAAGAACTGCTGCGCATGGTGGACGTGCTCCACCGCGAGAAGGACATCCCGAAGGAGGTCATCTTCCGCGCTCTCGAGGAAGCCATCGCGGCTGGGGTGCGCAAGCGCCTGGGTGTCGGCGAGGACCTCGTCGTGCACATCGACCGCAAGTCGGGCGAGGTCACGATGGAGGACGCCGAGGAGGAGTACGAGTTCGACATGGCCGAGCTCGGCCGCATCGCCGCCCAGGCGGTCAAGCAGGGCCTGATGCAGCGCCTGCGCGAGGCCGAGCGCGACGTGATCTACGAGGACTACGAGAAGCGCGTCGGACACCTGATCAACGGCGTCGTGCAGCGCTACGAGGGCGACTACCAGGTCGTCAACCTGGGCAAGGTCGAGGCCTACCTCGGCAAGGAAGACCGCGTGCGCGGCGAGACCTTCAACCCCGGCGATCGCATCCGCGCGATCATCGTCGAGGTGCGCAAGGAAGGTTCGAAGGTGCGCATCCTGGTCAGCCGCACGCACCCCGACCTCGTCAAGCGCCTGTTCGAGCTCGAAGTTCCCGAGATCGCCGACGGGATCATCGAGATCAAGCGCGTCGTGCGCGAGCCGGGCTACCGCACCAAGATGGCGGTCGCCTCGAACGACCCCAAGATCGACTCGATCGGCGCCTGCGTCGGCGTGCGCGGTTCGCGCATCAAGGCCGTGATCGACGAGCTGCGCGGCGAGCGCATCGACATCATCAAGTGGTCGGACAGCCTCGAGCAGCTGATCATGAACGGCCTCAAGCCGGCCACGATCCACCTCGAGAACATCTACCCCGACGTCGATTCGCGTTCTGCGGCGGTCGTGGTGGACGAGGACCAGCAGTCGCTCGCGATCGGCAAGAAGGGCCAGAACGTGCGCCTCGCGAGCCGCCTGTGCGGCTGGGAAATCGAGATCAAGACACGCGCCGAGTTCGAAGCCGAGGCGCTCGGCCTCGCTGCGCCGGCGCGCGCCGGCGAAGAAGGCGACGAACAGGCATCGGAGGGCGACTCGAAGGACGAGGGCGGCTCCTCCGAGGAAGGCTCTCCACGAGCAACCGCGGCCAGCTAGGGATTTCCTGGCTTCCCGCTTCCCCGACCCCGAGAATCTCCGCACCGACCCACTCCTCGCGCTCCGAAACGACTCCACTTGACGCAAAAGAAACGCATCTACGACCTCGCCAAGGAATACGGCATGTCGGGCCAGGATCTGGCCAAGCACCTGCGCGACCGCGGGTTCACCCAGATCAAGGGCCACATGACCGCCCTGGATGATTTCGTCGTGCTGCAGATCCAGGGCCTGCTCGAGGCCGAAGGCCACACGCCGATCCAGAAGCGCGGTGCCGACGAGTCGGCGGACGCGTCCGGCGGCCTGATCCTCAAGAAGCGCAAGAAGAAGAGCCTGACCGATGCCGCCGAGGCGGCGCCCGAGGAAACGCCCGAGCCCGCTCCGGCCGTTGCAGCGGAGCCGGAAGCACCCGTCGAGGAACCGATCGCGGCCCCCGTGCGCGCGCAGCCCGCGCAGCCCGTGCCGATCGAGGAAGAGCCCGCGGTCGATCAACCCGCGCCGCCTGCCGAGCCGGAGGTGATCGAGGCCGAGGCGCCGCTCGCGCCCGCAGCCGTGCAGCCCGAGGTGCCCTCCGAGCCCGAACTCGAACCCGAACCGCTGGCGCCCGCCGCACAGGTAGCCCCCGAGGCCCCCGCGCGCGTCGAGCCCAAGGTCGCTCCGGTTGCGGCCACTCCGCCCTCGGCGCCCGTGCGCAAGATCGGCGGCAAGGTCGTGGGCTTCATCGATCTCTCGAAGGTCAAGAGCCAGCCGATCCCGCGCAAGGAAGAGTCGCGCCGCCTGCGCACCAGCGACGACGTGACGCTCAACGTCCAGCCCACGCTCGGCGCGGACAAGAAGAAGGCGCTCTTGCGCGGCGATCGCAACGCGCGCGGCACGATGACCGCGGGCCAGCTGCGCGAGGCGCAGTCCTCGCGCTTCCTGCGCCGCAACGCGACCGGCAGGCCGGGCGGCCCCGGACAAGGCCCGGGCGGCGGCCACTCCGGCCCCGGCGGCGGACACCAGGAACGCGTGCGTCGCGGCGAGGCGACCTCGCCCTACGCCGGCACCAAGGTCGAGGTCGGCATGCCGATCTCGGTCAAGAAGCTGGCCGACACGCTCTCGGTCAAGACCAACGAGGTGATCAAGGTCGCGATCCAGCGCCTGGGGATGGACCTCTTCAAGGTCACGATCAACTCGCTGCTCGACGAGGACACGGCCATGCTGCTCTCGACCGAGTTCGGCGTCGAGCTCGTGATCGCGGCCGAGTCCGGCGCCGAGAAGGTGCTCGTCGCGGGCATCAAGAAGAAGCGCGCCGGCATCGACTCCGAAAAGCTCGCGCTGCGCGCCCCCACCGTCGCCTTCCTGGGCCACGTCGACCACGGCAAGACGACGCTGATCGACGCGATCCGCAGCTCGCGCGTCGCCGAAGGCGAAGCCGGCGGCATCACACAGCACATCGGCGCCTACCAGGTGCAGACCAAGTCGGGCCACACGCTGACGATCCTCGACACGCCCGGCCACGCAGCCTTCACGCAGATGCGCGCGCGCGGCGCCAAGGCCGTCGACATCGTCGTGCTGGTCGTCGCGGCTGACGACGGCGTGATGCCCTCGACCGAGGAAGCGCTGGCGCACGCGCGCGCCGCCAAGGTCCCGCTGGTCGTGGCCCTGACCAAGATGGACAAGGCCGAGGCCAATCCGCAGCGCTGCATGGAGCAGCTCGCGCGCCTGGGCGTCAACCCCGAGGAGTGGGGCGGCGCGACGGCCTTCATGAAGGTCAGCGCGCAGAAGAAGCAGGGCGTCGACGAGCTGCTCGACCGCGTCTTCCTCGAGTCGGAAGTGCTCGAGCTCAAGTGCCACCCCGAAGGCCCGGCCCAGGGCGTCGTGCTCGAGGCCGAGGTCAGCGAAGGCAAGGGCATCGTGGCGCACCTGCTCGTGCAGGACGGCACGCTGCGCCGCGGCGACGTGATCCTCGCGGGCGAAGGCTACGGCAAGGTGCGCTCGATGCACGACGACCGCAACAAGGTCGTCGACTCGGCGCCGCCCTCGCTGCCGGTCGAGGTCTCGGGCCTGACGGCGCTGCCGAGTATCGGCGAGACCTTCTACGTCGTCGAGGACCTCGCGCAGGCCAAGGAAGTCGCCGAGGAGCGCGCGCGCAAGAACCGCGCCTTCTCGATGGTCGAGCGTTCGCCGATCACGGCCGCCTCGCTGCAGAAGGCGGTCAACGACGCCAAGCGCAACACGATCAACCTGGTCGTGCGCGCCGACGTGCAGGGCTCGGTCGAGGTGCTGCGCTCCTCGCTCTCCGAGCTCAAGCACGAAGAGGTCGAGGTCAAGGTCGTGCACGCCGGGGTCGGCGCCGTGACCGAGAGCGACGTGCTGCTGGCCGTCACCACCGGTTCGACGATCATCGCCTTCCATTGCTCGGTCAACGACAAGGCGCGCGTCACGGCCGAGCGCGAAGGCGTGGAGATCCGCAAGTACGAGATCATCTACGAGCTGCTCGACCACATGCGCGACCTGATGGAAGGCCTGCTCGCCCCCGAGATGGCCCAGGAGATCACCGGCCACGCCGAGATCCGCGCGGTCTTCAAGTCCTCGAAGGTCGGCAACATCGCCGGCTGCAACGTGATCGACGGCTCGCTCTTCCGCGACAGCAGGGTGCGCGTGCAGCGCGGCGGCAAGACGATCCACGAGGGCGCGCTCTCCTCGCTGCGACGCGAGAAGGACGACGCCAAGGAAGTGCGCGAAGGCTTCGACTGCGGCCTGACGGTGCGCGACTTCCAGGACTACCAGCTCGGCGACGTGCTCGAGGCCTTCAAGGTCGTCAAGAAGAAGCGCACGCTCGGCGACAAGGTCGGCAGCTGAACTCGTGGCCGGGGGTCGGTCCCCGGCACGCATCCCATGGCCAATCCGCGCACCATCGCCCGGCTCCAGGAGCGCATCCGCGAGCGCGCCGCCTACTGCCTGCAGTTCGAGGTCAACGACCCGCGCGCCTCGTTCATCACGGTCACGCGCGTGGCGCTCTCGAGCGATTTCAGCTTCGCCAAGATCTACTACTCCGTGCTCGGCGACGCCGCGGACAAGAGCAAGGCCGAGCACATGCTCAAGAGCGCCGGCGGCTTCATCCAGCGCCAGGTCGCGCGCGTGCTCGAGACGCGGCGCGTGCCGCACCTCTCCTGGATCTTCGACGGCAGCACCGAGCAGGCGGCCGACATGGACCGCCTGATCCACGAGGCGCGCGCGCGCGACCGCGCGATCAACCCCGCTCTCGGTCCGGAGAACGAATTCGCCAAGCCGCGCGAGGACCAGCTCTCGCCGGCCGAGATGGCTGAGAAGAAGCAGGCCGAGGAAGACGCGGCGGACCTGGAAGAGGACGCGGACGAGGACCTGGACGCCGACGAGACGGACGAGACCGACGCGCCCGCGGACGAGTAGAATCGCGCGCGTGCTGCGCTACCTCTTCGGCGAACTCTTCCGCAAAGGATCGCGTCCCATGCTGCAGGCAGGAACCGTCGCTCCCTCCTTCGAGTTGAAAGACCACCTCGGCCGCACGGTCAAGCTCTCCGACTACAAGGGCAAGAAGGTCGTGCTCTTCTTCTATCCCAAGGCCGATACGCCGGGCTGCACCAAGCAGGCCTGCGGCTTCCGCGACGTGACCGCGGAGTTCCGGAAGAAGGGCGTGCCGACGCTCGGCATCAGCCTCGACACGGTCGCGGAGAACAAGGCCTTCGCCGACAAGTTCAAGCTCGAGTACCCGCTCTTGTGCGACGTCGACCACACGGTGGCGCTCGCCTACAAGACGATCGACAACCTGAAGGACAAGTACGCGCGGCGCTACACGTATGTGATCGGCTCCGACGGCGAGATCGAGCAGGCGATCGACACCAAGGACCCCGGCGCGCAGGCGGCGGAACTCCTGAAGGCCATCTGAGCTCGGGAGGACGAACGTGGTCCGGGACGAGGATGAGCGACTGCATGAGCACCTCCGGCGGCTCTCGAACCGCGAGCTCGCGCGCATGCTGATGATCGACAGCTCGCAGTATCGCGACGAGGCCCTCGTCCTCGGACGCACCGAGGCCAAGCGTCGCGGATTCACCGCCGACATCCTCGAGACCGAGCTGACGCGCATCGCTTGGAGCGCGGCACCTCGCGTCGCGCCAGTGACGACGCGAACGCCCGGCTGGCTGGAGAAGACCGCGCCCGAGGTGAGCTTTATCGCCGTGCTCCTGCTCGCCTCACTCATGATTCCGCAGCCCCGCCCTCCGCGGACGCAGAACGGCTACTGGGAGCATGCGCTGCTACAGACGGCAGAGCTCGGGGTGCGGCTGCTGCTCTTCCGCTGAGCTTGCGCGAATGCGCTAGAATCCCAGACAAGGGGGAAGCTCGTGACCAATATCGATCCGCAACTCCGTGCTCGCATCACGGCGTTGAGTGATCCGGAACTCGCCCGGATGCTGACACTCGATGCCGACAACTACCGCGACGAGGCGCTCGTCTTCGGGCGCGAGGAAGCCGCGCGACGCAACCTCGATCTCGCCGTCGCTGCGAGCGAGGCGGAGTGGGGCAGCCATGGATCGGTCGCAGCACGGAAGACGACCTCGACAGAACTCCTGGCGCCCCTACCCGCGAAACGACTGGCACGGCCCTACGTCGCGATCGTGGTCATCGGAATCCTGTTCCTCTTCGACATCGGGCTCTGGGCCGGACACTCCGTCAAGCCCGATCAGCGCCTCGGCGCCATCGTGCTGGTCAATCTGATCGGATTGTGGGAGTACCTGCGCGTCGTGAGGCGCTTGCACGTCGCGATCCAAGTCGCGACAGGCTGGAAGTACCCGGTCACGCCGGCGTTCTCTGTCGTCGCCCACTTCATTCCCTTCTACAACCTGTACTTCATCTGCACGTGGCCCGCGCGCGTGGCGGCCGTCGGCTCGAAAGAGGGGCACGAGCATCCGCTCGATGTCCTCCTGCCCTGCGCGCTGAACCTCCTTGGCCTGGTCCTGGGCTGGTTCGCGGTGAGCATCCGCTTCGCCCCGTGGTTCCTCTCGGTCTGGTACGTGCAGTCGCGGCTGGTGCGCCGGACGGCGGGAATGGGCGAGCCCGAAGCGGTCGGGGGGGACTGGAGCTCCTCCGCGCGGATCTGAGCGCCGCCCGCTCAGCCCTTCTTCTTCCAGCTCACTCCCTTGGCCGTGTCCTCGAGCACGATGCCCTTGCCGAGCAGGTAGTCGCGGATGCGATCGGACTCCTTGAAGTCCTTCTTCTTGCGCGCTTCCTGGCGCGCGTCGATCAGCTTCTGGATGTCGTCGCCGATCAGCTCTTCCTCGGTCTGCATCACGCCCAGGACCTCATTGGCCTGCTTGACGAACTGCAGCCCCGCCGCAGCGGCGCTCACGCCGAGCTTCCCCTCGAGCACCAGCGTGCGCAGCTTGTAGAGCTCGGCGAGCGCGCGCGGCACGTTGAGGTCGTCGTTCATCGCGGCCTCGAACTCCGCCTTCGCCTCCCCCACCGTCTCCAATCCGTCGTCGGCGCTGGCGCTCGCACCCTCGCCGCGCGCGGCCTTGCGCAGGCGCACGACGAGGTCGTCGAGGTTCTCGAGCGCCGCGGCGCTCTCCTTCAGGATCTCCCAGGTGAAGTTGAGCGGCGCGCGGTAGTGGCCGCGGATCAGGCAGTAGCGCAGCGCGCGCGGCTCGAAGCCCTTGGCCTTGACATCGTCGAGGCTGTAGACGTTGCCGAGACTCTTCGACATCTTGCCGCCGTCGACCTGCAGGAACTTGGAGTGCATCCAGAAGGTCGCGAAGGACCGGCCGGTGAAGGCCTCGGTCTGGGCGATCTCGCACTCGTGGTGCGGGAAGATGTTGTCCTCGCCGCCGGTGTGGATGTCGAGCTGATCGCCGAGGTGCGCACGCGACATGGCCGAGCACTCGATGTGCCAGCCCGGGAAGCCGTCGGGGCCGAAGCGGCTCGGCCACTTCATCAGGTGCTTGGGATCGCTCTTCCAGAGCGCGAAATCGGCCGGGTGGCGCTTCTCCTCGCGCACCTCGATGCGATTGCCTGCATCGAGCTCGTCGACCTTGTTGCCCGAG
>Ga0302299_10001814_pt1 | contig 12904 bp, 8 predicted proteins | sample III_Fen_N3_4_FD_198795 | JGI IMG/M metagenome (GOLD analysis project Ga0302299, IMG submission 198795) | Peat permafrost microbial communities from Stordalen Mire near Abisko, Sweden - III_Fen_N3_4 | ecosystem: Environmental > Terrestrial > Soil > Wetlands > Permafrost | place: Sweden: Abisko... | reverse complement strand
GACCTCCACATGCGCCGACGTGACGTCCCCCACATCCAACGCCTTGGCGGTCTGCTCGTTCGCCGCGCAATGGCGTGCCGTGCGCACCAACGTGGACGCGCGCTGACGGGTCAACGGAGCCCGATGCGCCAGCCACGCCACCGGCGACAGCGAACCATCCAGCGCCCACGACTGATCGGCGTCCCAATCGCCCACCACCGCCGTGACGAGAGCGGCCAGGCGCTCCTGCGCCCCCAGCAACGCGAGCACCGCCTCGGACTTCGCCGCACCCGACCAACCCGACCGGTCGGTGCCCGCGATCGCAGCGAGCTCGACCCGGAGCCCACTGGTCAACTCACGCACATTGCTCACGGCACACTCCCCGGGCTCGAACCACCCACGCTTCACTGACGCCTGCCACGGGGAAGTGAGGACGACACACCTACTCTACACGAACATATGTTCGCTCTGCAACCCCAAACCGGAGATCGTGTCGGACTGTTCCGCCGCTCGAGCTCGTCGGGCGGGGAGCGGTGCCCTAGCCCTCGTCGGTCTCGTCGGCCGGGTACTCGAGCTCCTGCTCGGCCGCATCCTGTGCTTCCTTCGGGACCGCGGTGTCCGCGTCGGCGGGAGGGGCTTGGGCAGGCTCGTCGCGCTCGTTGTCGTCCATCAGACCAGGCTAGGACCCTCGCCGCCGACCGTCTTGCGAGACCGAACACACGTTCGGTACGGTGGCGGGTCCTGTGGGATACGCGGAGCTCCACTGCCACACCAACTTCTCCTTCCTCGACGGCGCCAGCCACCCAGAGGAGCTCGTCGACGAGGCCGCGCGCCTCGGCCTGGCCGGGCTCGCGGTCACCGACCACGACGGCTTCTACGGGATCGTCCGCTTCGCCGTCGCGGCCCAGGCCACCGGCCTGCCCACGGTGTTCGGCGCGGAGCTGGGGATGCTCGACGGCAGCCACGCGGTGGTCCTGGCCGAGGGGGCGGTCGGGCACGCCCGGCTCGCCCGGGCGCTGAGTCGGGGTCAGCTCGCGGGGGAGAAGGAGGCGCCCCGGTTCTCCCTCGCGAGTCTGGCCGAGGACGCCCGGGCCCCCGTGCACCTCACGGGGAACCGGGGAGCCGTGCACAACGACTCCTGGGTCGTGCTCACCGGCTGCCGGCAGGGCTCGGTGCCCCGCGCGTTGCTGGCCGACGGGCCCGCCGCGGCGCGTCACGAGCTCGACCGGCTCGTCGTCGCGTTCGGGCGCGACCGCGTGCTCGTCGAGCTGTGGGACCACGGCGATCCGCTCGACCGCCACCGCAACGATGCGCTGGCCACCCTCGCGGGCCGAGCCGGGGTCGACGTGCTCGCGACCAACAACGTCCACTACGCCACCCCCGCCCAGCGGCCCCTCGCCACCGCGCTCGCCGCGATCCGGGCCGGTCGCTCGCTCGACGACATGGACGGCCTGCTCCCGGCCAGCCCGCTCGCGCACCTGCGCAGCCCGGCCGAGCAGCTGCGTCGGTTCGCCCGCTGGCCCGGGGCGGTGGAGCGCACGGTCGACCTCGCGCAGCAGTGCGCGTTCGACCTCCGGCTCGCCGCGCCGAACCTGCCCGATCTCGAGGTGCCCGAGGGCCTCACCGACATGGCGTGGCTGCGCGAGCTCACCCGTCGCGGTGCGGCGCTGCGCTACCCGTCGACCCATCCCGACTACGAGCAGGCCCAGCGCCAGCTCGCGTACGAGCTCGACGTGATCGAGCAGCTCGGCTTCCCCGGGTACTTCCTGGTGCTCGTCGACATCGTCGACTTCTGCCGACGTGAGGACATCTACTGCCAGGGCCGGGGGAGCGCGGCCAACAGCGCGGTCTGCTACGCGCTCGGTCTCACCAAGGCCGACGCGGTCGCGCTCGGGCTGCTGTTCGAGCGGTTCCTCTCGCCCGAGCGCGACGGCCCGCCCGACATCGACATCGACATCGAGCACCAGCGGCGCGAGGAGGTGATCCAGTACGTCTACGCGAAGTACGGACGCGACCGCGCCGCCCAGGTGGCCAACGTCATCACCTACCGCGCCCGCAGCGCGATCCGCGAGATGGCCAAGGTGGTGGGCTGCTCACCCGGCCAGGCCGACGCGCTGTCGAAGCAGGTGGATCGCCACCATGGTCGCGCTCGCTCCGATGGAGGGGGCTCAGATGGGCCGTTCGGGTCGCTCGCCGCTCCTGTGCCGCCCCTCGCGCTGGAGCTCGCGGCGCAGGTGCTCGACTTCCCACGTCACCTCGGCATCCACTCCGGCGGCATGGTGATGGCCGACCGTCCGCTGGTGGAGTTCTGCCCCATCGAGTGGGCCCGCATGGAGGGCCGCTCGGTGCTCCAGTGGGACAAGGACGACTGCGCGGCCGCGGGGCTGGTGAAGTTCGACCTGCTCGGCCTCGGGATGCTCACGATGCTGCACCTCGCGGTCGACCTCGTGCGCGACCACGAGGGGGTCGAGGTCGACCTCGCGACCATCCCCCAGGAGGACGCGGTCTACGACCTGCTCTGCGCGGCCGACACCATCGGCGTGTTCCAGGTGGAGAGCCGTGCGCAGATGGGCACGCTGCCCCGACTGCGGCCGCGCACGTTCTACGACCTCGTGGTGGAGGTCGCGCTGATCCGGCCCGGCCCGATCCAGGGCGGCTCCGTCCACCCGTACCTGCGCCGCCGCACCGGCGAGGAGCCGGTCACCTACCCCCATCCGATCCTGGAGGGCTGTCTGCAGAAGACGCTCGGCGTCCCGCTGTTCCAGGAGCAGCTCATGCAGATCGCGATCGACGCCGCGGGGTTCACCCCCGGCGAGGCCGACCAGCTGCGCCAGGCCATGGGCTCGAAGCGGTCGAAGGCCCGCATGGCGGTGATGCGCGAGAAGCTCATGGCCGGGATGGCCACGAAGGGGATCGTGGGGGAGACGGCCGAGGAGATCGCGACGAAGCTCGAGGCGTTCGCCAGCTTCGGCTTCCCCGAGAGCCACTCGGTGAGCTTCGCCTATCTCGTCTACGCGAGCTCGTGGATCAAGCTGCGCTACCCGGCCGAGTTCGCGTGCGCGCTGCTCAACGCGCAGCCGATGGGCTTCTACTCGCCGCACACGATCGTGCGCGACGCCGTGCGTCACGGGGTCGAGACGCTCGGTCCGTGCGTCGACCAGTCGCGACGCGACTGCACGCTCGAGCCGCGCACGGAGGGTGCGGGGCCGTTGGGCCGGCCGCGTCCCGGGTGGCACGCCGATCCGTCCACCCACGCGGTGCGGATCGGGTTGCGCTACGTGCGCGGGCTGCACGACGTGCTCCTCGACCGCATCGACGCCGAGCGGGCGCGCGCGCCGTTCGTCGACCTCGAGGACTTCACCCGGCGCACCGCAGCCCCCGTCGACGCGCTGGAGTCGCTCGCCACCGCAGGCGCGTTCGCATGCTTCGACATCGGGCGTCGCGACGCGCTGTGGGCCGCGGGGGCACTCCGCGACGCGCGCCCGCAGCGCCAGGGCGACGGCGAGGCGCACACGCTCCCGGGGGTGGTCACCGGAGTGGAGGCGCCGCCGCTGCCGGGGATGAACGAGATCGAGGAGACCGCGGCCGACCTGTGGGCGGTCGGGCTGTCGGCGAGTCGGCATCCCACCGAGTTCGTGCGCGAGCGGCTCACCGCCCGGGGTGCGGTCACCGCGGAGGCGCTGCGCAGCATCCCCGACCGGACGGTGGTGGAGGTGGGCGGGATCGTCACCCACCGCCAGCAGCCCGAGACGGCCAACGGCGTGGTGTTCATCAACCTCGAGGACGAGACCGGCCTGGTCAACGTGATCTGCACCGCGGATGTCTGGAAGCGCTTCCGCAAGGTCGCCCGGGGCTCGCCCGCGCTGGTCGTGCGGGGCCTGCTCGAACGCCGCTACGACGTGGTGAACCTGCTCGCCCGCCGCATCGAGCCCCTCTCCCTCGCGTCCGCCGACCTCATCCGCTCCCGCGACTTCCGCTGACGCCCTCCCAAGACTCTGTTTTGGCACCGTTCGGCTGCAGCATGCGCCGCCAGACGGCGCCAAAACCATCGGGTGGGGCGGGGTAGCCTGTCGGGGTCCGGTGCACCTCCGCACACCGGGGTCCTCGACCACCGTGAGCAGGCCATGAGCGAGCCTCCGAGTCCGCGATGCAGCGTCTCACCCGCTTCTGGCGGCGGTTCGTCGCGCTCGTTCGCGCCGACCCGACCGGGGTCCGCTCGGGCTTCGTCGCGCACCTGCTCGCCACCGCGACCGGGCTGGTAGCCGGACTCGTCCTCGGTTCCATCACCGGGACCCTCGAAGCCCTCCCCGGTCTGCTCGTCCTCGTCCCCGCCGCCGTGGGGCTGCGGGGCAACGTGTTCGGCGCGCTGGGCAGCCGCTTGGGCACGCTCGTCGCAACCGGCAACTTCCGGCTGTCGCGCCGGCGCGATACGCCGGTCGGCCAGAACCTCGAGGCGTCGGTCGCGCTCTCCATCGGCGCGTCCCTCCTCCTCGCCGTCGTCGCCAAGCTCGTTGCCGACGCGTTCGGCGTGCGGAACGCCATCACCGTCGCCGACTTCGTCGTCGTGTCGGTGATGGGCGCGCTGATCCCCACCGCGGTGGTGCTCGGCATCACGGTCGCGATCGCGGCGCTCGGTGTCCGGCGCGAGTGGGACATCGACAACGTGAGCGTGCCCGTGGTCACCGCGGCGGGCGACGTGATCACGCTGCCGAGCCTGTTCCTCGCGACCTACCTCGTGACCGACATCGCGGGTTGGGCCACGAACTTCATCGCGGTGCTGTGCACGATCGGCGGGCTGACGCTGCTCGTCATCGGCGTGCGGTCGGTGATGCCGATGCTGCGCCGGATCGTGCGCGAGTCGCTGCCGTTCCTCGTCATGGCGGGGCTCGTGAGCACGCTCGCGGGCATCACCATCCAGAGCCGACTCGGGGCGCTCGCGGCCGAGCCGGCGCTGCTCATCGTGATCCCACCCCTGCTGTCGCTCTCGGGCTCCCTGGCCGGCATCCTCTCGGCCCGGGTCGCCACGAAGCTGCACCTCGGTCTCGTCGATCCCACCCGGGTGGCGCTGAGCCCGGTCGCGCCCGACCTGACCCTCGTCTTCGTGATCTCGCTGCCGATCTACCTCGTGCTGGGGGTCGCGGCCGACGTGCTCGCCGCCGTGTTCGGGCTCGCGAGCCCCGGTGTCCTCGCGATGATCGAGGTGGTGATGCTGGCCGGGGTGATGGCCACCGCGGTGACCTGCGTGGTGGCGTACGGTGCCGCGCTGGTGACCTACCGTCTCGGTTGGGATCCCGACAACAACGGAGTCCCGCTCGTGTCGTCTGCATCCGACTTCCTGGGAGCGGTGTCATTCATGGTGGCGCTGGTTATCCTGGGCCTTTCCTGAGACGCCTGCCAAACAGGCGTCCGTTCGGAGACCGATGGGCGACGACCGACCTCCACGAAATCTCAAGGCCATGCTCTCCGAGGCGAAAGACACCTCCGAGCTCATGGTCGACCTCGCGTACGCCGCACTCTTCTTCGACGACGAGGCGATGGCCAACGAGGTCCACGAGCTCGAAGAGCGCCTCAGCGACCTCGTGCACGAGATGCGCGAGATCTGCGTGCTCGCGGCGCGCTCGCCGCGCGAAGCCGAGCAGATGTCGAGCGTGCTGCACCTCGTGTCGGCCATCGAGCGGCTGGCCAACGCCGCGGTCGACGTCACCCGCGTCGTGACCCACCGGCTGGGGATCCCACCCGACCTCGTGGCCGACCTCGCGTCAGCGGAGGAGATCTCGCACCGGGTGCGCATCCGCCCCGACTCGGCCCTGGCCCAGCGCCGCCTCGAAGAGGTGGAGCTGCCGGTCGAGGTGGGCATGCGGGTGATGGCGATCCGCCGGGGCAAGGAGTGGCTGATCGACCCCGACGGCGACGACCTGATGATGGCCGAGGACGTCCTCATCCTGCGGGGCTCGCCCGACGGCATCGACGAGCTCCGGCAGCTCGCCGGCGCGCCCGAGTGGCGCCCGCCGACCGTCGACTACGACCCCACCACCACCGATCTCGACCGCGCCGTCGACACGCTGGTGGAGATGAAGAACATCTCCGAGGTCGCGGTGGGTCTCGCCTACTCGGCGCTGCTGTTCAACGACCAGAGCCTCGCGGCCGAGGTGAGCCAGCTCGAGGACCGCCTCGACGAGATGCGTGAGCGGCTCGAGGTCTGGGTCCTGCGCAGCGCCGCCGACGAGGTCGACCCCTCGCCGCTCCGGGGGCTGCTCCACCTCGGCGCCGCCGCGGAGGAGATCGGCGACGCCGCGCAGCAGATGGTCTGGCTGGTCGAGGAGGGTGAGGAGATGCACCCCATCGTCGCCATGGCGCTCGGCGACGCCGACGAGGTGATCACCCGGGTCCCGGTGGCGGCGGGCTCCCCGCTCGACGGCCTCACCCTCAAGGACGCGCAGCTCGAGACCGAGACGGGCTTCTACCTCCTCGCGATCCGTCGGGCCGGCCGGTACCTGTACCGACCGCGTGGTCACGTGCGGGTCGCCGCGGGCGACGAGCTCATCGGCAGCGGCCCCGACGAGGGACAGCCGCTCCTCGCCGAGCTCTGCGGCTACCGCCTGCTCGAGGACGACGAGACCGGCGAGATCGAGCTCGTCCCCGTGGTCGTCGGCACCGGAACCGGCTGAGCGCGGCCGGAGACCGGTTCCCAGGTGAGCATCACGGAGTCGCGGTTCGGCACGCCTCCGCCGCGCGTCGAGACCGCCGTGACCGGCCTCACCGAGGCGGAGGTCCGTGAGCGCGTCGCGCAGGGCCTCACCAACGACGCGGGCGACCACACGAGTCGCACCTACGGCGAGATCGTCCGGGCCAACGTCTTCACCCGGTTCAACGCGATCCTCGGGTCGATGCTCGTCATCGTCCTGGCGGTGGGCTCGTTCCAGGACGCGCTGTTCGGCATCATCCTGGTGGTCAACTCCGCGATCGGGATCATCCAGGAGGTGCGGGCCAAGCGCACCCTCGACCGGCTCGCAGTGCTGGCGGCGCCCGTGGCGCGCGTCGTGCGCGACGGCACCTCGCGTGAGTGCACCGTCGAGGAGGTGGTGCTCGACGACATCGTCGACCTCCGCACCGGTGACCAGGTGCCGGCCGATGGCATCGTCACGCTGGCGGTGGGCCTCGAGATCGACGAGTCGCTCCTCACCGGAGAGGCCGACGCGATCGACAAGACCCCGGGCGACGAGGTGCTGTCGGGAAGCTTCGTCTCCTCGGGCTCGGGCCGCTTCCAGGCCACGCGCGTGGGCGCCGAGGCCTACGCGCGCCAGCTCGCCACCGAGGCCCGCCGGTTCGAGCTGACGAAGTCGGAGCTGGTCGACGGCATCAACACGCTCCTGCGCTACATCCAGTACGCGCTGTTCCCGGTGGGCGCCGTGCTGCTCTGGCGCCAGCTGGAGAGGACCAGCACGAAGAACGCGCTGCTGTCGCTGGTGTCGGCCGTGGTGGGCATGGTCCCCGAAGGCCTCGTGCTCCTCACCAGCCTCGCGTTCGGGATCGCCGCGGTCACCCTGGCGCGGCGCAAGGTGCTCGTGCAGGAGCTCCCCGCGGTGGAGGGCCTCGCCCGTGTCGACGTGGTGTGCCTCGACAAGACCGGCACCCTCACCGAGGGCGATGTGGCCTTCGATCGGCTGGAGCTCCTCGACGGCGCCGACGACGCGGTAGTGGGCGCGGCGCTGTCCGCCCTCGCCGACGACGCCAACGCCAACGCCACGCTCGCCGCGATCGGCGCGGCCTTCCCGCCGGCCGACGGCTGGACGCGGACCGCGACCGTGCCGTTCTCCTCAGCCCGCAAGTGGTCGGCGGCGGCGTTCACCGGGCAGGGCTCGTGGATCATCGGCGCGCCGGAGATGGTCTGCCCCGACGCCGACGTCCCCGCGCGCGTGCGGGCCGACGCCCTGGCCGCCGAGGGTCGGCGGGTGCTGCTCCTGGCCCGCTCGGACGCGGCGCTCGGCGCCGAGGTGCTCCCGCCGGGGACGCAGCCGCGGGCACTGGTGCTGCTCGAGGAGCAGATCCGCCCCGACGCGGCGGAGACGCTGCGCTACTTCACCGAGCAGGGGGTGGCCCTGAAGGTGATCTCCGGTGACAACCCCCGCACCGTCGGGGCCGTCGCGGCCCGGGTCGGGATGGCGGGGGCCGACACGCCCTACGACGCCCGCGAGCTCCCCGACGACCCGGCCGCGCTGGCCGAGATCCTGGAGACCCGGTCGGTGTTCGGCCGGGTCACCCCGCAGCAGAAGCGCGCGATGGTCGGGGCCCTGCAGTCGAAGGGCCACGTCGTGGCGATGACCGGCGACGGCGTCAACGACGCACTCGCGCTGAAGGACGCCGACATCGGCGTCGCCATGGGCTCGGGTGCCGCGGCCACGCGGGCCGTCGCCCAGCTCGTGCTCCTCGACGGCAAGTTCGCCACGCTGCCGGGCGTCGTTGCCGAGGGCCGGCGCGTGATCGCCAACATCGAGCGGTCGGCGAACCTGTTCGTCACCAAGACGGTGTACGCGATCCTCATTGCGGTGTTCGTCGCGATCGCCGGCTGGAAGTACCCGTACCTGCCCCGCCAGCTCACGATCGTGAGCACGTTCACGATTGGCATCCCCGGCTTCTTCCTCGCGCTCGCGCCCAACAAGCGCCGCTACGTGCCGGGCTTCCTCGAGCGCGTGCTGCGCTTCACGGTGCCCGCGGGCGCCGTCGGGGCGGTCGCCGCACTCTCGGCGTTCGGGCTCGCGTTCTACGGCGACGACGTCGTGCTGCGGGAGGCCCGCACGTGCGCCACCCTCGCCTTGTGCGCGGTCGGCCTCTGGGTGCTGGTCTGCCTCGCGCGGCCGTTCAACTGGTGGCGCACCCTGCTCGTCGCCGCGATGGCCGGATCGATCGCGGTGATCCTCGCGGTGCCGTGGCTCCGCGACTTCTACGCGCTGAAGGTCCCGAGCGGCTCGGTGTTCGCCGAGCTCGTCGTGATCTGCCTGCTCTCGGTCGTGGCGATCGAAGTCGTGTGGCAGGTCACCCGCCGTTCGATCGAGCGGCGCAACCCCGAGTACGCCGAGGCGGCGGCCAACATCGACTGACGATCACGCGGGGTCCGCGCGCCGCTCACCGCGGAGCGCGGCGAGCTGCACCGCGCGGTTCACGTCGTTGGGCGACACGATGCCGATCAGGTGACCCTGGTCGAACACGAGCAGGCGGCCGTCGCTCTCGGCGGCCGGGTCGGCGTGCTCGAGCACGTCCATGAGGGGCTCATCGGGACCCACGATCGCGACCCGGGCGATCGGGATCGCGACGTCACCCGCGGTGTGGAGCGACCGGTCGTCGGGCGCGACGCCGCGCACCCGGCGGAGGGTGAGGAGGCCGAGGACCTGGCCGGCGCCGTCGACGACCGGGAACGACGAGCAGTGGTGGCGGAGGAACGCCTGCTCGAGGACGTCGTCGACCGTGCGGTCGGCGCGCACGACGACGGGGTGGTCGGTCATCACGTCGCGCACGCGCACCCCGGCGAGCGCGCCCTGGAGCAGCGCGTGGGTGGCCTCGGCGCCGGCAGCGGTGATCACGAACCAGCCGATGAGGGCCATCCAGGCTCCGCCGAGGTTCCCGCCCGCGACCATCACGATGCCCAGACCGATCAGCAGGTAGCCGAAGATTCGGCCGGCGCCCGAGGCGACCCGGGTGGCCCGGTGGCGGTCGTGGGTCGCGCCCCACACCAGCGCGTGGAGGACGCGACCGCCGTCGAGCGGCGCGGCCGGGGCCAGGTTGAACACCGCGAGGATGCCGTTGATGATCGCCAGCCAGGCGAGGGTGGCGAAGACGAGGTCGGATCCGATCGTCCCGCCCACCGCCCAGGCCGCGAGCCCGAACCCGATGGCCGCGGTGACGCTGACCGCGGGCCCGGCGGCGGCGATCTCCAGCTCGGCGCGCGGCGTCGCGGCCTCGCCGCGCAGGCGGGCCACCCCGCCGAAGAGCCAGAGGGTGATGCTCTCCACCTGGACGCCGCGACGCTGCGCCACCACCGAGTGGCCGAGCTCGTGGGCGAGCAGCGCACCGAAGAAGCACACGACGGCGAGCAGGGCGACGAGCCAGTACTCGCCCACGGTGTAGCCGGGGGCGGTGTCGGGGAGGTAGCCGTCGGCGAGGCCCCAGGCGATCAGTGCCGCGATCGCGAGGACGCTCCAGTTGCAGCCGATGGCGATGCCGCGGAAGGTGCCGAAGCGGATCGACTCGCGCATGGGGGACTCCTCGGGGTGCGGGCGGCGGGGCGTCCGCCGCGCGTGCCCACCTCGAGCATCCGCTCCCAGGCCGCTCTCGACCAGGGGCGAAGGACCCTCGATCTCTCTGGGGGAAGGGGCTAGACGGCGGTGCCGACGAGGGCGCCGATGGCCGCGGTGAGCGCCATGGCGAGCCCGCTGCCGACGAGCACCCGCACCGCCGCCCGGCCCGGAGGCGCACCACCGAGGCGGGCGCCCACGACGCCGAGGACGGCCAGGCTCGCGAGCGAGGAGACCACGAGCACCGCGATGCGGGTGCCGGCGGTGGCGAGGATCACGGCGAGGAGCGGGATCGACGCGGCCACCGCGAAGCTGCCGGCCGAGACCCAGGCGGCCTGGAGCGGCCGGGCCCGGCCCTCCTCGACGATGCCCAGCTCGTCGCGCATGTGGGCTTCGAGCGGGTCGGCTTCGTGGAGCTGCTCGGCGACCTGGCGGGCGAGGTCGGGGTCGAGCCCCCGCTTCACGTAGATCTCGGTGAGCTCGTCGAGCTCGCGATCGGGGACGGTGGAGAGCTCGCGGGTCTCCCGGGCGATGTCGGCCCGCTCGGTGTCGCGCTGGGAGCTCACGGAGTTGTACTCGCCGGTGGCCATCGACATCGCGCCGGCGACCAGTCCCGCGAAGCCGGCGACGATCAGCTCGGGACGCGTGGCCTTGGACGCCGCGATGCCGATGAGCAGGCTGGCGGTGGACACGATGCCGTCGCCCGCGCCGAGCACCGCGGCCCGGAGCCAGTTGACGCGGTCGTAGCGATGCCGCTCCGCGTGCTGGGCGGTGCTCGCGCGCTTCGGCCGGGCCATCAGCGCGGCCCGGGCGTGCGGAGGAGCGGGAACCGGGGCTGCATCCGTACGAGCCTACGACCCTGCGACGCCGGATCAGACGCCGACGGGTCGGGCCAGCGCGGCGGCGATGCCATTGAGGAAGGAGCGCACGCCCGCCTCGGTGGCGCGCTCGACGCGGTGGAGGGTCGCCTGCTCCCACGTGGTCCGGGGATAGGTCGCCCCGAGCGCGATCAGGCAGCGGCTGCGACCGACGGGCGCGACCTCGAGGTCACCGGTGAGGTCGGGGAGCCCGGCGTCGGACTGCTCGTTGATGAGCCACAAGGGCACGAGGATGCTCCCGGCCCGGGCCCGTACCGGACCGACGTGGCATCGGACGGGGCCCGCGCGCAACCCCGGCCTCGACCCTTCGGTGCCGGCCTCAGCGTCGGATCCGGGGCCGCCCGCAAGCTGGTCGGCCACGTCGAGGGCGATGGCCGCGGCCTCCTCGGCGATCGGGGCCAGCCACGTCGTGCCGCGGACGAAGCGAGGCGCCACGACTTCGAACGGCTGGTCGACGTGGATGAAGTCCCGGACGAACATGGCGACGGTGGGTCGGCTCCCGAGTGAGGGTTCGGTCCCGACCAACCTGGCCGATCGGGCCGTCAGCCGGGAGGGGCAAAGGTCCCGACCTCGCAGGGGACCCGCCAGGTGAGCTCCGTACCACCCGCGCTCCGAGGGGAGATCACACAGGTCCCACCCCAGTCGCGGGCCCGGGCAACCAGGTTCTTGAGACCGCGACCGTGTCCGACGAGCGGGGCCGTCTGGTCGTCGACGCCCCGACCGTCGTCGGCGACGACGAGCTGGAGGATGTCGCCGTCGCACGACAGCTCCACGTCGACCGCCCGGGCGTCTGCGTGCCGGGCGGTGTTGGCGAGTGCTTCGCGCAGCGCGGTCAGCGTGGCGTCGGCGACCTCGGGCGACACCCGGTGCTCGACGTCGGCCTGGAAGCGCACGGTCGCCTCCAGGCCCGCGTGACGGGTCATCTCGTCGACCGTGGCGAGGATCGCGGCCGCGAGCGCGGGCCGATCCCCCGGCCGCAGCTCGAGGTCGAAGATCGTCGCCCGGATCTCGTTGACGATGGCGTCGAGCTCGTCGACCGTGCTCTCCGTGCGCGCCGCGAGCTCCTCGGCCGGGAGACGGGTCGCAGCCTGGAGGGCCATGCCGGCCGCGAAGAGACGCTGGATGATCTTGTCGTGGAGGTCGCGCGCGATCCGCTCGCGGTCGCGGAGCACCGCGAGATCCTGGAGTCGGTCGTGGAGGCGCGAGTTCTCCACCGCCACCGCCGCGATCGCCGCGAGCGACTCGACGAGGATCTCGTCCTCCTCGGTGAACTCGGCGTTCCCGATCTTGTCGCAGAGATAGAGGTTGCCGAACACATCGTCACCGATGCGGATGGGGACGCCCAGGAACGACCGCATGGGCGGATGGTTGGGCGGGAACCCGAAGGCCTCGGGGTGGCTGGTGAGGTCCGGAAGGCGCAGCGGCTTCGGCTCGGCGATGAGGTGCCCGAGCACACCCCGACCCTCGGGCAGGGTGCCGATGGCCGCGATCTCTTCGGAGTCGAGCCCGGTCGTCACGAACTCCACGAGGCGCTGGTCGTCGCCGATGACCCCGAGCGCGCCGTAGCGAGCCCCGGCCAGGACGGTGGCGGCGTCGATGACGTGGCGCAGGGTCGTGGGGAGGCTCAGACCTGACGCGACCCCGGCCACCGCGGTCAGGAACCGGCTGAGCACGTCGCTCGGGAGCGCCTCGTTCACCGGCCCGAACCTACCCCTCGGCGCCGACGCGCCGAGACCGATGCTCCTATGCTGACCTGGT
>Ga0302299_10001813_pt1 | contig 12913 bp, 11 predicted proteins | sample III_Fen_N3_4_FD_198795 | JGI IMG/M metagenome (GOLD analysis project Ga0302299, IMG submission 198795) | Peat permafrost microbial communities from Stordalen Mire near Abisko, Sweden - III_Fen_N3_4 | ecosystem: Environmental > Terrestrial > Soil > Wetlands > Permafrost | place: Sweden: Abisko... | reverse complement strand
TGAGACGACCGCCAAGCTCGCGAGCGCCAACGCCGAGCTCGCCCGCGCGAACACGGCGCTCCAGCAGCTCGACCGGTTGAAGTCCGAGTTCGTCTCGCTCGTGTCGCACCAGCTCCGGGCCCCGCTGACGAACATCCGGGGCGCCCTGGAGATCGTCCGCGACAGCGCCGACGGCCTCCCGTCGTCGAGCCGCCGCACCCTCGAGATCCTGGCGCTCGAGACCGACCGCCTGTCCGGGCTGATCATGACCATCCTCGACGTCTCGCGGATCGAGTCGGGGAGGCTGTCGATGAGCCTCGGCCCGGTCGCGCTGGATCCCCTCCTCGTCCGGGCCTGCACGGCGACCCTGGGACCCGATCGCGGGCGCCGCTGGTCGCTGGCGATCTCGCCGGCGCTGCCGCCGGCCTGGGCGGACGAGACGATGCTGGAGGAGGTCGTCCGGAACCTGCTCGCGAACGCGGCTCAGCACGCGCCGACGGAGAGCCCGGTCGAGGTCACCGCCACCGTCGTGGAGGGCGCCATCCGGGTCGCGGTCACGGATCATGGCCCGGGTGTCCCGCCCGAGGAGCAGGAGCGCATCTTCCAGTCGTTCCACCGGATCGGGGCGGACGACGCGACGGTCCGCGGCTACGGCCTCGGGCTCTACTTCGCCGACAAGCTCGTCGCGGCGATGGGCGGCGCGATCGGGGTCGAGAGCCCGGCCTGGCCGGACGACGCGGCGGCACCGGGGACGCGGTTCGAGTTCACGCTGCCGATCGCGGGCGACGAGCCCGCCGGTTCGGACGACGAGCTCGAGGGCTCCTGATGGCACGCCTGCTGGTGATCGACGACGACCGCTCCCTCATCGAGCTGCTGTCCGACTACCTCACGCGGGCCGGCCACGAGGTGATCGGCGCGCCCGACGGACAGCGCGGCCTTGCGGTGGTCGCCGAGGCGGCGCTCGACCTCATCCTGCTCGACGTCACGATGCCCGGGCTGGACGGCTGGCAGACGCTCGCCAGGATCCGCGCCGTCAGCACGGTCCCCGTCATCATGCTCACCGCCCGCGGCGACGAGATGGAGATCCTGCGCGGGTTCGCCGCGGGCGCCGACGACTACGTCACCAAGCCATTCAGCTTCGCCCAGCTCGCGGCCCGCATCAAGGCGATCAGCGAGCGGGCGGCACCCGATCGCCACGAGGGATCGACCGTGCTCCGCGGCGCCGACCTCGAGGTGGACACGGTGCGCCATCGCGTGCTCCGGTCCGGCCAGCCGGTGGCCCTGACGCCGACGGAGTTCGCGATCCTCGTCACGCTCCTGCGCGAGCCCGGCCGGGTGATGTCCGCGCGGCACATCGTGGCCGCCGTCTGGGGCCCGGAGTTCATGGAGGAGACCGGCTACATCCGGCGCTACGTGTGGCACCTGCGGCAGAAGCTGGAGGTGGACGCGGGCCGGCCGCGCTATATCGTCAACGAGCGCGGGGTCGGCTACGTGTTCCCCCGCCAGGGCTGACCGGGCGCCGCCCGGGAATCGAAGAACGGATCCGAAGACCGGGCTGCCTCCGACAGCCCGGGCCTCCTGGGGACAACGCCGGGTCAGCGAGCCCGAGCGGACGCCTCGCCTGATCGCGCGCCCTCGCCCACCGCGTTGACGGCGGTCACCTGGTAGAAGTACGTCACGCCCGAGCTCGTCGAACTGTCGCGGTACGACGTGGAACCCGCCGAGCGCGTCGTGATCAGCACCTCAGCCCCGACGGTCGTGCTCCGGTAGACCCGGTAGCCGGTGATCGGGGTGCCGCCGTTCGACGGCACCGACCAGGAGAGCTGGACGCCGCGCCGCGACGACGAGGTGGCCGCCGTCAGGGCCGGAGCCCCGGGCCTGCCCGCCGCCTGGCCGGGTGCCGCGAACGCCTCGGCCGACAGCGCGCCGGACCCGACGCCGTTGATCGCGGAGACCTCGTAGTAGTACGTCGTCCCCTGGCTCACGGCCCCGTCCGTGAAGCTCGTGACGTTGCCTAGGGTCGTGAGCAGTGTCTCGGCGCCGCTCGTGGTCGCCCGGTACACGCCGTAGCCGGTGATCGCCGCGCCGCCGTTGGAGGCGGGCGGAGACCAGCGGACGGTCACCGACCCGGCCGACGAGGACGCCGTCACGCCGGTCGGGCTGCCGGGGACGGTGGCCGGCGCCGTCGACCATGACTGGACGCACTTGCCGCCGTTGGCGTTGAGCCAGTTCTGCTGGACCAGGAACGACTTGCTGCCGATGGTCACGTTGGCCTTGCCGCCGCCGGAGGTGAACGTCGTCCCGAAGTTCCACGCACACTTGTCGGCGTTCTCGTTACCCGCGGAGTCGTACCAGGCGTTGAGCTGCGGGTCGGTGTTGGCCTCCTCGAGCTCGTGGACGAGGGTGCTCACCTCGGTGTCCGCGGCCGGGTCCGCGTTGGGCGAGCCAGACAGGCCCGAGCACGCGGCGGGGTTCGTGTAGTCGTACGGCATGACCGCGTAGAGCACGGTGTTGCCGTTCCAGCTGAAGTCGCCGTGGTAGGCGCAGTACTGGGTGAACGCCCCGCCGCCGAGGTTGACGCCGGCGCCGGTGAAGACCGCGTACACGGTCGACGGGTCGTAGGCGAGCTGGCCGCCGGTGAAGCCCTTGATGATCTCGTTCTGCACGGCGGTGTCGGAAACGTTGGCGCCCGAGACCGGGGCGCTCCCGGCGTCGGCCCAGTACCCGGTGTAGGACAGGGCGTTGGCGACGGTGTGCCCGGCGCCGACGCTGTCGCCGTACGTGGTGTTGATGCCGTAGTGCGCCGATCCCCCGAGGTTGCCGAGGAAGTACCCGACCAGCGAGCCGTCCTGCGCACCCGAGCCGGTGGAGCCGGACGCGGGCCCGCCCGCGAAGACCGTCGAGGCGGCCCAGTACACAGCCGCCACCTTCTCGGCGGGCACGATCGGGCCGCCGTTGTAGTTGATGCCGTTCCCCGTGATGACCGCGGCGCCCGCCCCCGCATGCACCCGCACGCCGGACGAGGTCGAGGTCGAGACCGCGGCACGTGCCGCTGCCGAACCGCGCACGGGCTGGACATGGACGCGCGAGCCGCTCGCCAGGGACACCGTGAGGCCGCCACCGGCAGCCGGAGCCGCGACCACGAGCACCCCCGGGGAGCCCGGTGACACGGCGAGGACCGAGGAGGTGCCGGAGATCGTCAGCAGCATGGCCGCGAAGGCCACGGCGGCGCGCCGCATTCGCATGCGATGGACCCCTGAAGGACGCCGCTGGCCGCGGTCGCGACCGGATCACGGTTGGCGGAGGCTAACAGGGCCGCGGGGTGCCGGCAACCACGGTGTCGGCAACCGCCCTTTCGGCAACCGCCGGCCGGGCAGCGAGCCCCGGGCTGGCTACCAGTGGTTCCCGACCTGCACCAGGTGGGCGCGCGAGTCCGCGTAGACCCCGGTCCCCACGTGGGAGCCCGTGTTGCCCGTGACCGTGGTCCCGGCGCTGGACGCGGGAGGCGCCCGGTTCCGGCCGGGCGAGCGACCACCGGCAATGCGGCGGGCGCCGACGCTGGGGCGTCGCGGGGGATCGTACCCGCATCCGCCGGATCGCGGGCGTGCCCGGCCATGGAGGCTCGACGGACCACACTCGCGGCGGACGGCTATGCTTCGCCATCCACCGATCGGTTCGCGGCGTCCCTGCGTTCGTCGGCGAAACAGACGCGAGGCGCGGATGACCGTCGAACCCACCGCCGTCGGGACGTCCCCGGCCGGCCCTGCTGTCGTGTCCCGCGACGAGGAGTCGCTGCTCATCGAGCTCGAGCCGACGGTCGCCCGCCTGTACGACCGCCACGCGAAGGTCGCCCAGGAGTGGTTCCCGCACGACTTCATCCCCTACCGGCTCGGGCGCGACTTCGACACCGAGCCGTGGACGCCGGACCAGCCCCGCCTGACGGGCGTCGCCCAGATCGCATTCGAGATCAACCTCCTCACCGAGGACAACCTCCCGTCGTACCACCGCCTCATCCACGGGATGTTCGGGCGCGGCGACGGCGCCTGGATGAGCTGGATCGGCCGCTGGACCGCGGAGGAGGGGCGGCACGCGATCGTCCTGCGCGACTACCTGACCGTGACCCGGAACCTCGACCCGGTGGCGCTCGAGCGCGGGCGGATGAGCCAGCTCCAGAAGGGCTACGACCTCGAGTCGCCGGACACGCTCCACGGTCTCGCCTACGTCGCGTTCCAGGAGCTGGCGACGCGGATCTCGCACCGGAACACCGGGCGCTACTCGAGCGACCCCGTCGCCGACCGCATCATGGTCCGGATCGCCGCCGACGAGAACCTGCACATGGTCTTCTACCGCGACGTCATGTCGGCGGCACTCGAGATCCAGCCGTCGGCGGCCGTCCGGGCGATCGTCGACGAGGTGCTGCATTTCCAGATGCCGGGCGTGGGGATCCCCAACTTCCGGCGCAAGGCGACCGAGATCGCGAAGGCAGCGATCTACAACCTCCGCGTGCACCGGGACGAGGTGCTGCTGCCGATCCTCGACCACTGGCGGATCTTCGAGCTGACGGGTCTCGACGCCGCGGCCGAGGAGGCGAGGCGCCGTCTCGCCGAGCACCTGGCGGCGCTCGAGGTCTCTGCGCGGCGGTTCGAGGAGCGCATGGCGGGCGACCGGCTCCGGGGCGCCCAGCCCGGCTGACGTCCCCGCCCGATCCGTCGCCAGTCCGGACCAACAACAGTTCGGACCGCTGCGGTTGACGCCGGGGCGAGAATGGCCGAACCGGGTGCGGTCGTGTCCCCTCGACCGATCCGGGTTCGAGGAACTGGCCCATGCTGGCTTCCCGCCCGCTCCCGGTGGCCGACGGTCGACCGCCCTCCGTCTCGGCGACCTGCTCCTGCGAGCACCCGCTGCTGTGCAACTGCGCCTGTCACGGACGCGACTGCGACTCGGCGGAGAACTCCTGTGACCTGGCATTCCTCCCCGACGACGGTGGCCACACGAGAGAGGGGTGCGCGACCTGCACACCCGGCGCCGGGCTGGCGCACTTCCCTGGCTGCGAGACGATCGGCTGGAGCGTGCCCGTGGGCCGCGACGCCTGACGCGGACGCCTGACGCGGACGCCTGACGCGGTCTCCCCGGGGCGTCCGCGTGGGACCGGGCCACGTCGAGGGCCCGGCGGCAGCTGGGCCGCCCGATTCGCTGCTAGCCTCGTCCGCGATGCAGCCCACGCCTCGACTCCGCGGCCCCATGTCCGCGTCGGTGGCCGTGGCCGAGGCCGAACGGTGAACGTCGCCGGGGTCGGGGCCGGCGTCGGTGCCGCCGTCTGTTGGGGCGCCGCGGACTTCGGCGGCGGTTACGCGAGCAGGAGCGCGACACCCCTCGGCACCGTGGTGATCTCCCAGATCGCGGGGCTCGCGGCGGCGTCGGTGGTCGTGGCCGTCGTCGGCGAGCCGATGCCGTCGCAGCTCGCGCTCGCGTGGGCGTGTCTCGCGGGCACCATCGGGCTCGCGGCGCTCCTGTGCCTGTACCGCGCCCTCGCCACGCACGCGATGGGGCCGGTCAGCGCCATCGCCACCCTCGTCGGCGTCGCGATCCCGGTGGTCGTGGGCGCCCTGACCGGCGACCGGCTCCGGGTCACCGACATGCTGGGAATCGCGTGCGCCGTGGTGGCGATCGTCCTGGTGACCCGGCCGAGGGGCGGCCTTCACATCGATCGAGGCGGCGTCGCCCTCGCGCTGCTGGCCGGCCTCGGCGCCGGGGGCTTCTTCGTGTTCATGGGTCAGTGCACGGCCGCCGGGGGTGGGACCTGGTGGCCGCTGATCTTCAACCGCGCCGTGCCTGTGGTCGTGGCGCTCGGCGTCATCGCGGCCCGCCGCCAGGCTGCCGCGACGGCCCGGTCGGCCTCGCCGCTCATGGCGCTGATCGGCGTGATCGACATGACCGGCGTCGCGTTCTTCCTGTTCGCGAACGCGCAGGGCGCGCTGAGCCTCGCCGCCGTCCTCTCCTCGCAGTACCCGGCCGTGACCACGATCCTCGCCCGGGTCGTGCTGCACCAGCGGCTGGCGCCGGTCCACCTGGCGGGCATGGCCGTGGCGCTGGTGGGGATCGCGCTCATCGCCGTCCCCTGAGGTCGGGACGAGCCGGCGGGCGTCCGTCGGACCCGAACGCGGCCCGGGCGGGTCATGGCGGCGGCCCGGCACGCCGATCACCCCCTTGACGCCCGGCGAGAACCGCCACAGACTCCGCCCACCTGACGGAGGCTATGACACGCGGTCCGCGTCCCGGCCGCCCTGAACCGCGTCGAGCCACTGGCGAGACCGCCCGTCCCATGCTGGGTGCCAACGCGCCCACGAAAGGAAGGCGGCATGGCCATCGCGTCCCTCATCCGGCGGCCCGCCCAACGTCTCGGCATAGCGGTGATCGCATCGGGGCTCGTGCTCGGCGCGCAACCCTTCGCCATCGCGTCCGTCGCCGCGGCTTCGCCGACGCTCACGATCACGGCGGACCGCGCCGCGGCGATCCCGGCGGGCCACAACTGGAGCTACAACGACTTCTTCCCGCGGACGATCTCGGTCCGCCAGGGCGCCACGGTCCGGTTCTCCATCCAGGGGTTCCACACGTCCACGCTGCTGCCCGCAGGTATGTCGGCCACGGCGGCCCGGGTGTCCATGGGCCTGCTGGCGGCCGACGCGGACGACACGGCCGTCAACCCGAACGGGTCGCCGCACACGCAGCTCAACCTCGCGGCGGCGTTCCCGATCCCGGGCGGCTGCGGCAGCGCCGCCAGCCCCTGCACCTTCAACGGGACGGCGCCCATCAGCAGCGGGGCCCCGCTCACCGGCCCTATCGCGCCGCTCAACGTCAAGGTGACCGCGCCGGTCGGCTTCTATCGCTACGTCTGCCTCATCCACCCACAGATGCAGGGCTGGCTGGCCGTAGTGCCGGGCCAGTTCCAGGCGACCACCCCGGCACAGCTCAAGGCGCGGGTCCGCGCCCAGGTGCGGGCCGACCGCGCCGCGGGGTTCGCCGCCGAGAAGGCATCGAGCACCCCGCATTCGAAGCTCAACCTCGACGGGACCCGGACCTGGTTCATGACGGCGGGCACCGGGAGCCCCGATGGGCGCGTCACGATCCTGGAGATGCTGCCGCGCAACCTCACGATCAAGCGCGGTGACAAGGTCAGCTGGGTGTCACGGGCGACCAACGAGCCGCACACCATCACCTTCCCGACCGAGCTCCACTCGGACATGGTGGCGATGTGCGAGAACGGGGCGACCGACACCCCCGCCCCGCCGACGGTCATCCCGCCGACGGGACCGCAGGACTTCGGCTGCAACGGCGGCCCGGCCGACGAGGTCGAGTTCGGCGGCGGCAACGGGGTGACCCATATCACCTCGGCGTCCACGGTGGCCGATTCCGGGGTCATCGCCTCGAAGGCGGAGCTCGCCGGCTTCGGCCTTCCGGCATCGACCTTGAAGTCAAGGTGGACCGTCAGCTTCGCGGGTGCGGCCCGGACCACGTACCACTACCTGTGCCAGATCCACGCCGGGATGGTGGGGACGATCACCGTCCACTGACGCCATCCACCCGACACGCACGAGGACCGTCCGGGGCGACCCGGGCGGTCCTCCAGCTTCGGGCCGAAGCGGTCTCCGGCGGGCCTCGCCCCCTTGTGCATCCCGCCCCGCGGGACCATGATGCGGCGGATGGCTGCGTCCCAGGTCACCACCCGTTCTCACCGCGCGTCGCGGGCGATCGGTACGCGCCGCGCCGCCTGCCACGCCGGCCTCGTCCTCGCAACGGCCCTCCTCGTCGCCGGCTGCGGCGGCGCAACCGGCTCGGCCGCCCCGGCGGCGACACCCTCCCAGCCGTCCGCCCCGCAGCCGTCCACCGCGCCGGCCTCGCCCTCGACGCCATCGACGCCCACCGCGGCCCCGCCTGCGTCGCCCTCGGCCACCCCGACCTCGGCGCCGAGCAAGGGTCCCGCCACGGCCGCGGTGTCGCTCACGGGGAGCGGCGGGCTGACCGGCTCGATCACGACGTCGTCGATCACGTGCGGCCTGCCGTCGCTCGACGGCAGCCAGATCGAGGTCCTCGGCAAGGCCGCGTCCGGCGGTCCCGACATCGTGCTGTTCGTGACCGACGGCCACGTGGAGGCGCGCGTGGGCCAGGGGTCCGGCCCGCAGCTCAAGCTCCGCACTTTCGTCGGCTCCGGCGTGACCGGGTTCGATGCGCACACCGGGGCGACCATCGATTCCGCGCTGACCGAGATCACGGCATCGGGCACCGCGATCGGCACCCTTGGGGCGCTCACCCGGATCGCGGGCACCTTCGACTGCGGCGACCAGCAGACGGGATCGTCGACCGTGGCCATCACCGGAGCGGCGGTCCAGGGGCAGATGACGGGGGCGCTGACGTCCGCGCGCGTCGAGTGCACGGTGACTGCGTCCGGCACCTTCGTGGGGATCCGCGCCCTGGGCATGGCCGGGACGACGCCCGTCCTCGTCTTCGTGACGGCGAGCAAGGGTCTCCTGGAGGTGGCGGTGGAGACGAAGGCTCAGGGCGACTTCTACACGGCCAAGCGGGACGGGCTCGTGACGCTCACTCCGGACGGGGCCCAGATCGCCGGCGACGTCACCGAAGTGGTCAAGGCGGGCGCCACCCCGCATACCCTCCACGCCGAGGGGAGCGCCACGTGCGGCTCGACGGTCCAGCGGTAGGGGCCCCGTGATCCGCGCTCCGCTGGCCGCGCGCGGCGTCGTGTAGCCTCACGCCCCAGTGCGTCCCGCGAGCCCTGCGCTCGCCGCGAGGAGACCTGTCATGTCCCGCACGATCGTCTTCATCCACGGCGCGTGGGTCACGCCCAGCTGCTGGGACCCGTTCATCGGCTACTTCGCGGCCCGCGGCTACACCTGCGTCGCGCCCGCCTGGCCCGGCAAGGACCGGACGGTCGAGGCGATCCGGGCGGACCCGTCGGCCCTCGCCGGCCTCGGCATCGCCGAGATCGTCGCCCACTACGAGAAGCTCGTCCGCGCTCTGCCGGAGCCGCCGATCCTCGTGGGCCACTCGTTCGGAGGCCTGTTCACGCAGATCCTCCTGGACCGGGGGCTGGGCGTGGCGGGCGTGGCCATCGACCCGGCGCCGCCCCGCGGGGTCTTCGTCCACGAGCCCACCGCCTTCCGCTCGCTGGGGCGCGTCCTCGCCACGCCCGGCGCGTGGAAGAAGGTGGTCCGCTGGTCGTTCGGCAACTTCCGGTACGCGTTCGTGCACACGCTGCCGGAGGCCGACGCCCGGGCGGCCTACGACTCGCAGGTCGTCCCCGAGACGGGCCGCGTGTTCTTCCAGGGGGCGTTGGCGGCGCTCGACCGCCACAGCCCGGCGACCGTCGGCTTCGGGAACGCGACGCGTGCGCCGCTGCTGCTGGTCGCCGGCGGGGCGGACCACATCGTCCCGGCGGGCGTCGTCCGCCGCACGGCGCGTCGCTACGCGCGGTCGAACGCCGTCACCGACCTCCGCGAGTTCCCGGGCCGGACGCACTGGATCATCGCGGAGCCCGGCTGGGAGGACGTCGCGGGCTCGATCGCGGGCTGGCTCGACGAACGCCTCGGCGGTGTGGCCCCGGGGTAGTCCCGGGGTAGTCCCGGGGGACCCGCCGCGACGTCACCCGGCCCGGCCGGCGGGTTCGCCTACCGCGCGATCCGCGCGCCGCCGCCGCGCATGACCTGCTCCACCTCGGCGCGGGTCGCCATCGACGTGTCACCGGGCGTGGTCATCGCGAGGGCGCCGTGGGCGGCCCCGTACTCCACCGCGGCCTGCGGTCCGAGACCCTCCAGGAGCCCGAAGATGAGCCCGGACGCGAACGAGTCGCCGCCCCCGACGCGGTCGAGGATCTCGAGCGCCTGGCGGCGCCGCGCCTCATGGAGCGTCCCGTCGGCCCAGCACACCGCGCCCCAGTCGTTCAGCGTCGCGGTCCTGGCGGTCCGCAGGGTCGTCGCCACGACGCCCAGCCCCGGGTATGCGGCGACCACGCGCTCGATCATGCGCCCGAAGCCGGCCGGGTCCAGCGCGGACAGGCCGGGGGTCGGGCCGGCACCCGGCGCCGCGCCTGCGCCATCGCCCATCCCTTCGACCTCGAAGCCGAGCGCCGCCGTGAAGTCCTCCTCGTTGCCGAGCAGCACGTCCACGAGCCCCACCAGCTCGCGGTTGACCTCACGGGCCCTCGCCTGGCCGCCGATGCCCGCCCACAGCGAGGGCCGGTAGTTCAGGTCATACGAGACGATCGTGCCGTGGCGGCGGGCGGACTCCATCGCCTCGCGGGCGACGAGCGCGGTGGTCTCGGACAGGCCCGCGAAGATGCCACCGGTGTGGAACCACCGAGCGCCCTCCGCGCTGAAGACCGCGTCCCAGTCCACGTCGCCGGGCGCCATCTGCGACGCCGCCGTATGCCCGCGATCGGAGACGCCCAGCGCGGCCCGCACGCCGAACCCGCGCTCGGTGAAGTTGAGCCCGTTGCGGACTGAGCGTCCGATGCCGTCGTACGGGACCCAGCGGACGTGCGACTGGTCCACGCCGCCCTGCCGCACCAGGTCCTCGACCAGGCGCCCGATCGCGTTGTCGGCGAACACCGTGACGACTGTGGTCCGCATCCCGAAGCAGCGCGCCAGCCCGCGCGCGACGTTGTACTCGCCGCCCCCCTCCCACGCGGTGAACTGCCGGGTGGTGGCGACGCGGCCCTCGCCGGGGTCCAGGCGGAGCATGACCTCGCCCAGCGCGACGAGGTCCCAGCGGCAATCGGCGGCCGGACGGATGGCGAGCGGGGCCACGGCCGGCGTCAGCGCTTGCGGTCGGCTTCGTCGGACGCGTCGAACGCGGTGTGCATCATTGCGAGCGACGGGTCGGGGCCCTTGAACCCCACGAGGTACTCCAGGCGGATCGGCGCGAAGCACTCGTAGAACACGACATCCTTCTCGCCCAGCTGGCGGAAGGCGTGGACCCAGTTGGAGGGGATCACGAGGAGGCTCCCCGGGCCCACCTCCCGCTCCTCGTCCGCGACCTTCGCCCACAGCCGGCCCGCCTGGACCAGCATGATCTGCTCGGCCTCGTGCGTGTGCTCGGGGATCACCACGCCGTCGCGATAGACGATGCGGGTCATCATGACCTTCTCGCCCGACACGGCCTGGCGGTGGACGCCCTTGACGTACTCGACCGTCGGGAACTCGTCCCAGGTGGTGATCTGGCTCATGCTGCTCCTTCCCGGCCGGCGGCCTCGACCTTCGCCTCGAGCCCGCGGAGGATCGCCTCGGGCGTCACCGGCAAGCTGTCCACGCGCACGCCGCACGCGTGGTAGATGGCGTTGACGATGGCGGGGATCGGCGAGTTCGCGGTCATCTCGCCCACGCCCTTGACCCCGTACGGGCCGTTGGACGACGCGATCTCCAGGACCACGCAGTCGATCACCGGCACCTCGGCCGGACCCGGCATCAGGTACTCGGCGAAGTCCTTGGGGCTGTGGTCGCGGGCCGGGTACCAGGGCTCGGTGGTCTCGTACAGCGCGTGCGACAGGCCCATCCAGGCACCGCCGACGATCTGCCCCATGACCAGCGCGGGGTTCACCGCGCGCCCAACCTCGTAGGCGGAGCGGATGGAGAGGACCGCCACCTCGCCCGTCTCGGTGTCCACCTCCACCTCGGCGACCGTGCAGGCGTGGGCCTGCGTGGAGTCCGGGTCCATCGCGCCCGTCTCGGGATCCACCGCGCTCCTGGGCTTCATGAAGATGCCTCGCCCCGCGATGGTCCGGCCGTACTGGAACTGGGCGCGCGAGGCGATGTCGGCGATCCGCAGCGAGCGGCTGGGCGCGCCCTTGACCATGACGTTGCCGATCCCGTCCGTGACCAGGTCCTCGACCGCAGCCTCGAGCTCCTCGGCGGCCAGGTCCAGCACCCCCTGCCGGGCCTCGAGCGCGGCGGCCTTCACGGCGTTGCCCACGCGGTGGGTCCCGCGGCTCGCGAACGTGCCCATGCAATGCGGGCCCGTGTCGGTGTCGGCCGTGTCCACGACGATCTGGTCGTAGGGGACGCCGAGGGTCTCGGCCGCGATCTGGGCGATGACGGTCTTGAGGCCCTGGCCCAGGTCGGCCGAGGCCAGGGTCACGTTGAACGATCCGCTGGTGGTGGCATGGACGAGCGCCTGCGACGGGTCGCCGCCGAGGTTCATGCCGGTGGGGTAGTTGACGGCCGCCATCCCGGTGCCGCGCAGCTTCGCCATCGTCAGCGTCCCCCTTCCACTTCGGCGCGCGGCACCGTGGCCGTCGCGCGCGGGGCCGAGGTCATCGCCCGCAGCTCCGCCGGCAGCTCGTGGCCGACGAGCTCGGCCGCCGCCTGCATGGTCTCGATCAGCGTCGCGTCCGCGGTCGGCTTGCGGTGGGGCTTGATGTCCCCGTCGTGGTAGGCGTTCCGGAACCGGACGGCCCACGGGTCCAGCCCGGTGAGCTCTGCGATCTTGTCCATCTGGACCTCGATGGCGAACGACGCCATCGTCACGCCGAAGCCGCGCATGGCGCTGGTGGGCGTGCGGTTGGTGTACACGCAATAGGCGTCGATGGACACGTTGGGGATCGCGTAGGGGCCCGCCGCGTTGGCCGCGTGCTTGGTCAGCGCGTACGGCGTCTGCCGGCTGTAGGCGCCGCAGTCGGCGTAGCTCGTGACCTGGCGGGCGACGAGGCGCCCGTCGGCCATGACGCCGTCCTTGACCCGGATGATCCACGCGCTCCGCGTGGACGAGACCTGCATCTCCTCCGAGCGCGTGTAGACGTACCGGACGGGCCGGCCGGTCTTCATCGCGGCCAGCGTGGCCAGCGGCTCGACGATCACGTCCACCTTGCCGCCGAAGCCGCCGCCCACCATGCCGCCGATGAATCGGAGCTGGTTGCCGGGGACCTGGA
>Ga0302299_10001812_pt1 | contig 12919 bp, 10 predicted proteins | sample III_Fen_N3_4_FD_198795 | JGI IMG/M metagenome (GOLD analysis project Ga0302299, IMG submission 198795) | Peat permafrost microbial communities from Stordalen Mire near Abisko, Sweden - III_Fen_N3_4 | ecosystem: Environmental > Terrestrial > Soil > Wetlands > Permafrost | place: Sweden: Abisko... | reverse complement strand
GCAGGTGTTGAGGCACAGCCCGCAGTGCACGCAGTCGAGGCTCTTCGCGTAGTCGATGATCGCGCGCGCGTCCATCACCAGGCCTCCGCCAGCACGTGATGCGGGTCGAGCGCCTGCTTGATGCGCCGGTCGAGTGCGCGCGGCGCCGCGACGAGCGGAGCGCCTTCGCATTCCGCGGTCACTACGCCCGGCAACACGAGGCATCGGCCGCTGCCGCCCTGGAGGCGTGCGAGCATTTCGTGCAAGGCCGAAGGCCGGCACTCGAGGTGCGTGCAAGCTCCCTCCGGAGTGTGCCGGTTCGCGAACGCTCGCGCGGCCGCGAGCGCCTGCTCGCCTTCGAGAGCGCGGGCGTCGCCGAGGAGCGCGAGCTCCTCCGCAACGACCTCCTGCGCGCCGCCGAGCAGCAGTCCAAGCTCCCAGCCTCCGTCGACGCGCCCGAGTGCCTGGATCAGAGGCTGGATTCCGCGCTCGCACAGCGCCATGTCGCGCGACTGCACCCAGGCGTACGCGCGCGGCGCGGGGAAGAGCCGCAGCGAAGCCTCGAGCACGACGCACAAGCTGCCCCGCGCGCCGGTGTAGAGCCGGTGCATGTCGTAGCCCGTGACGTTCTTCACGAGGCGCCCGCCGCTCTTCACGATCGTGCCGTCACCGAGCGCCACGCGCATGCCGAGCACGTGGTGGCGCAGCGGACCGAAGCGCAGGCGGTCGAGACCCGACTGTCCAGCGGAGATCGCTCCGCCGAGTGTCGTGTGCTCCTCGCGCGCGACGAAGGGTGTCAGCCAGTGGCGCTGCGCGGCCGTGAGCGTGCGCAGCTCCGCCAGCGTCGTCCCCGCGCGCGCCGTGATCACACCCTCGTCGGGCTCGTACTCGACCACGCCGACGAGCGCGCGCGTGCTCAGCGCGAAGTCGGCCTTGCGGTCGGCCGGGCCCAGTCCCAGCGGCAGGACGCGCAGCTTCTCGCGCACGGCGAGGCGCAAGAGCGCGCACAGCTGCGCCTCGTCCTGCGGCTCGGCCAGCGGCAAGGCGCCGCGCGTCGAGGCGCGCGCAGCGCCGAGTTCGCGCTCGAGCAGCTGGCGCACGTCGCTCACGTGCGCGTCTCCATGCAGGCGCGCATCGGGATCAGCTTGCCCGGGTTCATGCGGCAATCCGGATCCCAGGCCTCACGCACGCGGCACATCGCGGCGAGATCTTCGCGCGTGAAGAGCCACTCCATCGCGCCGAGCTTCTCGAGGCCGATGCCGTGCTCGCCCGAGAGCGAGCCGCCCGCCGCGAGGCAGGCCTTCAACATCTCGTCGCCGGCCTCGAGCACGCGCCGCAGTTCGTCGGGATCGCGCCGGTCGTAGGAGATGTTCGGGTGCAGGTTGCCGTCGCCGGCGTGGAAGACGTTGGCGACCTTGAGCCCGCGCGCGCGGCAGATCTCCGTCGTCTGCCGCACGAGATCGCGCAGCTTGCGCCGCGGCACGACCGCGTCGCAGACGTACAGGTCGGGCGCCACACGGCCCATCGCTCCGTAGGCGCCCTTGCGCCCCGCCCAGAGGCGCATGCGCTCGCCGGGATCGCGTGCGCGGCGCAGTTCGAAGGCCCCGCGCGCGCGCACGAGCGGTTCCATGATGCGCGCCTGCGCCGCGACCTCGCTCTCGCGGCCCTCGAGTTCGAGCAGCAGCACGGCGCCCGCCTCGCGCGGATAGCCGGCGCGCAGCACGCTCGACTCGACGGCCTCGATCGTCAGCTTGTCGAGGATCTCGATCGCGGAAGGCTCGGCGCGCGCCGCGATCAGGTCGCTGACACAATCGCAGGCTTCGTCGAGTTCGCGGAAGAGCGCCAGCCAGGTTTCGACGACCTGTGGAGCGGGCGAGAGCCGCAGCGAGATCTCGGTCGCGATCCCGAGCATGCCCTCGCTGCCGACGAAGAAGCCCACGAGATCGAGTCCTTCGGGCTCGGCGCGCGGCTCCGAGAGGTCGAGCACCTCGCCCTGCGGCGTCACGATCACGAGACCGAGCACGTGCTGCGTGGTCGTTCCGTGACGGAAGCAGTGCGGACCGCCGGAGTTCTCGGCCACGTTGCCGCCGAGCGTGCAGGCCTTCTGGCTCGAGGGATCGGGCGCGTAGAACAGGCCGTGCTTCTCGACCGCGTGCGAAAGATCGACGTTGACGACGCCGGCTTGCACGCGCGCGAAGCGATTGGGCGCGTCGATCTCGAGCACGTCGCGCATGCGCGAGGTGCCGATCAGCACGCCGCCCGCGACCGGCGTCGCGCCGCCCGAGAGACCCGTGCCGGCGCCGCGCGCCACGACCGGCACGTGCGCCTCGTCGAGCAGCTTCATCAGCTCGGCCGTCTCGCGCGTCGTGCGCGGCAGCAGCACGAGCTCGGGCAGTTGCCGCACGAACGCGAGCCCGTCGCACTCGTAGGGCACGCGCTGGTTCCTGCGCTCGATCACTCCGGCCTCGCCGAGCACCTCGCGCAAGCCGCGCAGCAGCCCGGGATCCATCAGAAGTCGATGCGGCGCAGCTTCCAGGCCGCGAGCGCGAGCAAGAGCAGCGCGAAGAGCACGGAGCTGCCGACGGAGAAGAAGATGTTGTGGCGCAGCGGTGCATCCCAGTCGAGCCGATGCGTGTACCACGCGACGGGGTCCATGTAGCGCGGGTCGTCGCGATCGATCAGGAAGCTCTGGCTGAGCTCGCGCAGGCGGTCGCGAGCGAAATCGCCCGGAAGGGCCGCGGTCTCGCCCTCGAGCTCGAGCACGTAGGCCCAGTCGCCCGAGCAGAACCATGCCTTCGCGTGCGCCAGCTTGCGTGCCTCGCGCGTCTCGCCCCAGGCGACGAACTCGAGCTCGATGCGCTGTTCCTGGATCTTCGAGCGCTCGGGCACATCGCCGCCCGGCTGGCCCTTGAGGGCGGACATGCAGTCGCGCGCATATTCGGCGCTCGAGCGCTTGCGTGGCTTCTCGCCCGGCTTGTCGACGAGGCGCGATTCGCGCCGAAGCGTCAGCGTGCATTCCGCACCCGCAGCGCCGCTCCAGCTCCAGCGCGCAGGCTCGTGCGCCAGATCGGCCTCGCCCGGAGGAGGGCTGTAGACGTAGGGCGGCGGGCTCGAGTGCAGCACCAGCGAGCCGGGTCCGTCGCGCAGGAGCTCCTTCTCGCCCGAGACCAGCGTGCGCAGCTTGACGACGATCAGGTCGGCATCGCTGGTCTTCGGCAGCGTGAAATGCAGGACGTCCAGCGTGTGGGTGAAGAGTCCGGCCGTGCCTTCGTCGAGGTCGAGCTTGCCCTCGGGGGCTGCGTCGCCTGATTCCGCGCGCGCCGCTTCGGCCCGCGCGCGACCCCATTCGAGCCAGATCCAGGCTTTCGATTGCACGCAGCCGTTGAACGAGAAGAAGAGCACCGAGGTCAGCAGCGCGGCCACGCTGCTGCGCGAGAACACGGCCACGACCGTCGAAACCGCGTGCACGAGGGCGAAGACGTAGGTCAGCGTCAGGATGCTCCACAGGAAGGCCGGGTCGCTCGCGCCCGACACGATCAGGAAGCCCATGTGCATACCGATGACCAGCACGGCGCCCAACATGCCCACGAAGAGAACACCCGCGAGATAGCGCGCCAGGAGCAGCGTTGCGCGCCCGACCGGTCGCGAGAAGACGACGTCCGCCGCGCCCTTCTCGAGCATGCGCGGGACGAAGAAGGCCGTCGCGGCGAGGCTCAGCAGGATGCCAACGTTCCCCGCCAGCTGGTCGACGATCAGATGCTGCACGTTCTGGATGAACGCGAGATTCACGTCCTTCGAGTCGGCTCCGATGTGCTGGCCGAACCAGCCGGCGAACTCCGCGTAGCTGATCGTCTTCATGCCCCAGAAGAGCACGATGCCCTCGGGCCTGAAGCCGATCACGAAGGTCAGCAGGATGATCGGGCAGACGAGCAGCGCCAGGATGCGGAAGACCTTGTTGTCGAGCACCTGGTAGTAGGCGTCGAGGTAGAGCGCGCGCAGGATCGGCTTGTTCACCGCGGGCCTCCCTCGCCCTTGAGCATTCCGACGAAGGATTCCTCGAGGCTCAGCTTGCGCGGCAGCACGGCGCGGATCGAGACGCCCGCCGAGCGCAGCTTGTCGATGCAGCGGTCGAGCTCCTCGTCGTTCAGGGCGAGCTCGAAGCCGTTCTCCTGCGGCACGAGCGCCGTGCCGATGCCGGCGAGCAGCGTTGCGAGGTCGGCCGGCACGCTCTTCAGCTCGAAGCGCACCGAGCCCGTGCGCGGCGTGAGCTCGCTCATCGTGCCCTGGCGCAGGATCTTGCCGCGCGAGAGGATCACGACGCGGTCGCAGATCATCTCGACCTCCATCAGGAGGTGCGAGTTGAGGAACAGCGTGACGCCCTTGTGCTTCAACTCGAGCACGATCTCGCGGATCGCCATGCGGCCCACGGGATCGACGCCGTCGGTGGGCTCGTCGAGAAACACGAGCTCGGGCTCGTGGATCAGCGCCTGCGCGAGACCGATGCGCTGCTGCATGCCCTTCGAGTACTCGCTGATCTTGCGACCGGCCGCCTCGCGCATGCCGACCTGTGCGAGCTGCTTCTCGATGCGATCGTCGATCTCGCTCGTCTCGCAGCCGCTCATCTGCGCGAAGAGGCGCAGCATCTGGCGGCCGGTGAGGTAGCCCGGCAGGCGGTGCGCCTCGGGCAGGTAGCCGATGCGCCGGCGCAGCGCCGGATCCGCGCAGTCCTGGCCGAAGAGCTCGACCTCGCCGCCGGTCCTGTGCACGAGGCCGAGGAAGATCTTGACCATCGTGGTCTTGCCGGCGCCGTTGGGCCCGAGCAGGCCGAACACACTGCCGCGGCCGACCTCGATGCTGACGCCGTCGAGCGCCGGGAAGCCGCCGCGGCCGAACATGCCCTTGCGGTAGAGCTTCTTGAGCTCGCGCGCGCGGATCAGCGGTGCTTGGGTGGGCTCAGACACGGGAGCGCAGCATCCCAAGCCTGGCGGCGCCGATCCAGCCCGCGTCCGCGCCGAGCTCCGCGCGCTCGACGCGCACGCTCTTCAAGCGCTCGCCGTAGCAGCGCTCCGCGAGGCCGGCCCGCACGCCCGGCAGCAGCGTGTCGAGCGCTGCGCCGAAGCCGCCGCCGATGACGAACGAGCGCAGGTCGAGCAGCGAGGTCGCCACCGCGAGCCCGTGGCCGAGGTCGCGCCCGATCGCAACGAGCAGCGCGCGCTCGGGGCCCTCGCGCTCGCGCGCAAGCTCCGCGAGGCGCACGAGGTCGTCCGTCAGGCCGGCTTGCGCCGCGCGGCGCGAGGCTGCGCTCGCCGAGGCCAGCGTCTCGAGGCAGCCGTGCGAGCCGCAGCCGCAGAGCGGACCGCTGGGCTCGATCACGATGTGGCCGACCTCGCCCGCCATGCCGCCCGGACCCGCGTAGAGCTCGCCGTCGAGGATCAGCCCGCCGCCGACGCCCGTGCCGAGCGTCAGCAGCAGGAAGTCCTGCTGCGAGCGGCCGCGCCCGAGCCAGTGTTCGCCGATCGCCGCGGCGTTGGCGTCGTTCTCGAGCTGCACGCCGGAGGTGGGCAGCTTCAGACGCCGCGCGAGCTCCGTGACCAGCGGCACGCCCTGGATCACGGCCAGGTTCGGGCTCTGCTGCACGCCACCGACCGTCTGGTCGATCAACCCGGGGACTCCCAGGCCGACGCACGACTGCGCGCCGAGCTCGTGCGCAAGCTGCGCCATGCGGTCGAGCACGTCCGGCGCTCCGCGCTGGAGGTCGGTCGGGATCTGCAAGCTCGCGACGATCTTCCCCTCGGAAGTGATCGCGCCGGCCTTGATCGCCGTGCCGCCGAGATCGATGCCGACGAGGAGCATCCGCGGCTCCCTCTCAGTCGTCCGACTGGTTCTTCACCCGCCGCGTGACGCGGCGGTAGGCCTTGAGGTAGGTCTGGGCGGTCGTCTGCCAGGAGAAGTCCTGCTTGAGGCAGCGCACCACGATCGAGCGCCAGTCGGTCGCTTCCTTGTAGTGCTTGCGCGCGAGGTCGATGCCCTCGAGCAGGCCGTCACCCGAGTAGTTGCGGAAGCAGATGCCCGTGCCCTTGCGCGGGTTCTTCTCGACGTCGATGACCGTGTCGTCGAGGCCGCTCGAGCCGTAGACGATCGGCACCACGCCGTAGCGCATCCCGATCGCGACCAGCGCGTTCGAGGAGTGGTAGTGCGAGGGCAGGATCAGGAAGTCGGCGCCGCCGAGCAGCGTGTGCGCGCTGTTGACCTGGTAGCCCTCGATCAGCCGGCAGCGGCCGGCGAAGGTCTGCTCCATGGTCTTCACGCGCTCGAGGATGTCGTGCTTGCCCGAGCCCATCAGCACGACCTCGACGTTGCGTTCGAGCACCGAGGTCAGCACCTCGGCCAGGATGTCGAAGCCGCTGTCGGCGTCGAAGCGGCCGATCACCGCCGCGAGCGCGATGCGCGGGCCGTTGTCGAGCCCGAGCGCCTGCTGCAGCGAGGTCTTGCACTTCTTCTTGCCGTTGAGCTCCTTGTCCTTGATCGAGAAGGTCTGCGGCAGGAGCGGGTCGTTGCTCGGGTCCCAGGCGCGGTAGTCGATGCCGTGGGTGATGCCCACGAGCTCCTTGGCGCGCCGGCGGAAGGTGTCCTCGAGGCCGTAGCCGCGGTCGGTCTCCTGGATGCGCAGCGCCTGGCTGGGCGAGGAGACGCCCACGATCGTCGCGAACTCGGCGCCGGCCTTCAGGAAGTTGACCTTGCCGTGCAGTTCGACGCCGCGCACGAACTGGAAGACCTGGTGGGGGAGGCCGATCTGGGGCAGGATCTCGCGCTCGAACGTGCCCTGCATCGCCAGGCTGTGGATCGCGAAGAACGTCCCGGCGCGCGAGGCCGGGTGGTCGGGGTGCTTCTGGACGTACTCGATCTCGCGCAGCAGCGGGATCAGGCCCGTGACCCAGTCCATGCAGTGAATGATCTCGGGCGCGAATCCCAGCAGCGGGAAACTCTCCAGCACCGCGCGGCAGAAGACCGCGTAGCGGCGCCAGTTGTCCGGGTAAGGCCCATCGTCGTCGCCGTAGGGATGCCGGCCGCGGAAGAGTTGGGGATGGTCGACCAGCACGATCGGCAGGTCGCCGAGCAGCGCCGTGTGGATCGTGACCGTGGCCTTCCCGACGCCGTCCTTGACCTTCACTTCCCCGACCTGGTGCAGGTCGGCGAGCGGCGCGAGCAGCATCTCGTCGTGGTAGGGGAGGAATACCCGTACCTCGCCCCCTTCCTGGCGCAGGGTGCGCGCGAGCGACTCCGAAACCTCGGCTAGGCTCGTGCGCCGCACGAGGGATTGGAGTTCAGGGGTGACGAAGGCGATTTTCAAGCTGATCCTGACCGGGGAGTCGCTTCGCTGCGGTCGGCCTGGCTACCTGCCAAGCCCACCCGCAACCGTGGGCTGCACGGGTCGGGGGGGCCAAAGCAAGCCAGTGGGGGGGTCCGCTCGCGCGAGCGCGGGCAAGGATTCCGTGGACTGGGCCGCCTTGGCGGGTGCCAAGCTAGAAAACTCCTGCCGGAGGGTTCCCTTCTGAAATGTGGACAATTGCCTAAGTCTGTGTACGGCAAAAGATTGCGCAATTGCCATTCCTCTGTACGGCACACGGGCGGGGGGGCAGAAATGCGCCTGCCCTCGGGTCCTCTGGGTCCGTAGAATCCGGCCCCCACGGAGTCCTGATGAGCACCCCCAACCTGCGCGACTTGAGCCTGTCGGAGTTCACGGAGAAGCTCTCGGAGCGCACGCCGACGCCCGGAGGCGGCAGCGTGGCGGCGCACCTCACCGCGCTTGGCGCCGCGCTTGGAGCGATGGCCTTCCGTTTCACGAGTGGTCCCAAGTTCATCGCGGTCGAGCCCGCGATGGCCGGCAGAGTCACACAACTCGAGCGCATCCGCGCGCGCGCCAACCTGCTGATCGACGAGGATTCGCGCGCCTACGAGCTCGTGATGGCCGGCTACAAACTGCCCAAGCTCACCGATCCCGAGAAGGCGGCGCGCTCGGCTGCCATCCAGGCGGGCCTGCTCGCGGCCATCGCCGTGCCGGCGGAGACGGTCGATCTCGCCGGTCGCGCGCTCGAACTCGTCGCGGAGGGTGCGCCCGACATCAACCCCAACGTCGTGAGCGACTGCGCGAGCGGGGGCTGGTGCCTGCTCGGCGCAGCCGAGGCCGCTTTCCTGAACGTGCAGATCAACGCCGCCTCGCTGGCGGACAAGGCGGAGAGTGCGGCGCGCCTCTCGGCCTCGCTGGAGCGGCTGCGCGCGGCTCGTGCCGCCGCCGGGACGCTCAACGGCGCCATCTCGCGCAAGATCGGCTGAGTAGCCCCATGTATCGAATCGTTCTGGTCCGTCACGGCGAGAGCCAGTGGAACCGCGAGAACCGCTTCACCGGCTGGCGCGACGTGCCACTCTCCGAGAAGGGGGTGGCGGAGGCGCGCGAGGCGGGGCGCAGGCTGGCCAAGGAGGGCTTCACCTTCGATGCCTCGCTGACCTCGGTGCTGAAGCGTGCGATCCAGACGCTTTGGATCGTGCTGGAGGAGATGGACCTCGTCTGGATCCCGCAGACGCGCGACTGGCGGCTCAACGAGCGCCACTACGGCGCCCTGACCGGCCTCAACAAGGCCGAGACCGCCGCCAAGCATGGCGAGGAGCAGGTCCTCGTCTGGCGCAGGAGCTACGACATCCCGCCGCCGGCCTTTGCGCCCGGGGATCCGGCAAACCCCTCCATGGACCGGCGCTACGCGGCGCTCACCAAGGCCGAACTGCCACTCTCCGAGTCGCTCAAGGATACGGTCGCGCGCGTCGTGCCCTGCTGGGAGCAGGTGATCGCCCCGCGCGTCAAGGCCGGCGAGCGGCTGATCGTCGCCGCGCACGGCAACTCGTTGCGCGCGCTCGTGAAGCACCTCGACAAGATCCCCGACGACAAGATCGTCGCGCTCAACATCCCGACGGGCATCCCGCTCGTCTACGAGCTCGATCAGAAGCTCCAGCCGATCCGCAGTCGCTACCTCGCCAGCGATGAAGAGGTCGCCGCGGCGCAGCACGCGGTCGCCTCGCAGGGCAAGAAGAAGGGCTGAGGCCCGCTCGAGGCGGGCCTCCCCTGGAGTCTCACACGCTGCGCGCGAAGCTCATTCCTTGATGCTCGGCGTCAGGAACAGCACCGAGAGATCGATGCTGCCGTGGCCGTGCATCGGGAACTGCGGGTCCGCGGGGTTCGCGGGCGCGAGGTTCGATGCGGTGTCGGGCGGGGAGAAGAGCAGCAGAGAGCCGAGGGCCGCGAGCAGATCGGCCTTGTCCTGGCTCGAGAGCGCCGCGAAGGCGTCGCGCTGCGTCTGGGCTTCGCCGCCGTGGCGCAGGATCGCGTCCTCGAGCGTCAGGCTGCGGCCGTCGTGGCCGTAGGGTGCCGTCGAGCCCACGCCCCACAAGGGCGTGGTCATGAACTGCGTCGTGACCGTGCCGTCGAAGTTGCGCTCGTGGAAGCGCGGACCGAGGTCGTGGCGCTTCAAGTCGGTGAAGATCCTGCGCACCGCGAAGGGATGCGCCTGCGGCAGGTGCAGCGGCGGCAGGCCGAGGCCGTCGTCGATCGTGTCGTAGCGCGGGATGGCCGTGGCGTAGAGGCGCGAGAAGACGTCGTTGGCGCGCGCGGTGTCGAAGACGGTCGAGACGTCCGCGACGCGGCGGTCGTGGCCGATGACGAGGTCCGGCACGTGGCAGCTCGTGCAGCCGAGCGACTGGACCAGCGCGAAGCCGTGCTGCGTCTGCGGCGTCTGCTCGCCCTGTCCCGCCTTGAAGTAGTTGAGCAGGTAGAACTCGAGGTGGTCGACCAGACTGACCGGGATCTCGTTCACGACGCCGTCGCCATCGCCGTCCTGAGTGGCGCTGCTGACGGGCGGGGGAGCGAAGCTGTCGGTCGAGCCCGAGAGGACCATGCCCGCGGGCGTGGTCACGTCCTGGCCCTGCGAGGCGAGCAGCAGGTCGGGGTCGAAGGCCTCGAGACCCATCTCGTCCTTGAGCGCGCCGACGATGAACTCGCGCATCGAGATCGTCTTGCCCTGGGCAAAGAAGGGCCGCACGCGCAGGTCGGAATTGACGCCCTGGACGCCGCTCGTGTCGAGCGTTCCATTGGCGTGCGCCGTGATCGAGCCGTAGCTGATCGTCTTGCTCGTGAGCGGCAGGGTCACGTCCGCACCGAGTACTGCCGCCTGCTGGATCGCGCTCGCGCGGATCGCGCGCAGGTCGTGCGTGATCTCGTCGCCGAGCATCTCCTTCAGGCCCAGGCCGAAGAGGTGCGGCGCGTCGCGGCTGTCCGGGCGCGTGAAGACGTTGCCGCCCGAGCCGGCCGAGCCGAAGGGCCGGCTATGGCAGCCAGCACAGCTGTCGGAGAGCCCCGCGCCGAAGGCCGGGCTCTGGTCGAGGCTGCCCATCCCGTCGCCTGCGCGCGGGCCGAGGCCCTGGGCTTGCGTGTACTTGCGCTGGAACAGGCTGCGCCCGCGCGCCACCGAGCGAAAGGGGTCGCGCCGAATCAGATAGAGCGAGGAATCGGGCGTCTGCGCGTCGCCACGGCCGACGCCGATCTCCTGCGCCAGGGATTTCTGGATCCCGGCCCCGATCGTGTTGGGCGTCTGCGTGATGTCGGTCAGTTGGGCCCGCGCGGGGCCGCAGAGGAACAGGGCCAGCGCGGCCGTTGCAAGGAGGGGGCGGAGCGGTTGCATGGGAGGACTCCCGGATCGAGGGTTCGTTCGCGGAGCCGCGGAATGGGCGGCCCACTCCCTGGATCTGCCTAGGCGGCCCGCCCGAGACCGCGATTCGCGGAAATTCCTGCGCGAGCTAGTCGCGCTCGTCGAGCCAGGTCATCTGGATCGCTTCCAGGACCTTCTCGTGGCTCGATTTCGGGTCGTCCGCGAAGCCGGGGAGTGCTGTCACCAAACGGTGCAGCTCGGTGAAGCGCAGCTTGAGGATCTCGACCTCCGGGTGCGCCTCTTCGAGCGCGATCGCGATAGGCCGGACGTCGGACCAGAGCAGCTTCGGAGCCGCCACGCTCAAACGTCCCCGAGCTTCTTGCCCATCAGCGCCTTCTGCGCGACGTTGTTCATCAAGAGTGCGGCGAGCGGCAGCGTGGCGCGCTCGAACTCGTCGCGCGCGCGCTGCAGCTCCTTCAGATCGGAAGCCGTGCAGGCGCGCTTGGCGGCGGCGAGCGCCTCCTCGAGGTCCTGGATGCTCTCTCGGTCCAGGCCCGCGCGGCCGGCATTGAGATTCTTCTCGGTCGCCTGCGCCATCGTGCCGATCTCGGTCTTGAGGTCGGCGATGCGGCGCTGGTCGAAGTCCTCGCGTGCGTGCGCGAAGCCGGCCTGCAGCATGCCCTCGACCTCGGCGTCGGTCAGGCCGTGCATGGGCTGGATCTCGACCAGCGCGCTCTTGCCCGTGCCGAGTTCCTTGGCGCTGACGGTGAGAACGCCGTCGGCGTCGATGTGGAACTTCACCGCGACGCGCGCCATCCCGGCCGGCATGGGCGGGATGCCCTTCAACTGGAAGCGGCCCAGGCTGCGGCAGTCGCGCGCGAGTTCGCGCTCGCCCTGCACGATGTGGAAGTCGATCCCGGTCTGGCCGTCGACGTAGGTCGTGAAGCCCTCGGTTGCCTCGCAGGGCACGGTCGAGTTGCGCTGGATGACCTTCGAGACGGCGCCGCCCATGGTCTCGACGCCGAGCGAAAGCGGTGTCACGTCCATCAGCAGCAGGTCGCGCCGGCCGCCCATCAGGATGTTGGCCTGCACCGCCGCGCCGAGTGCCACGACCTCGTCGGGGTTGAGCTCGGTGTGCGGCTTGCGGCCGAAGAAGCGCTCGACGCGTGCGCGCACCAGGGGCATGCGCGTCGAGCCGCCGACGAGCACGACCTCGTCGATCTTTTCCGGCGCGAGCTTCGCATCGGAGAGCGCCTGACGGCAGGCGCTGATCGTGCGCTCGAGCAGTTCTGCGCCGAGCGCCTCGAACTCCTCGCGCGAGACGCGCCGGCGCCAGCTGACGCGCTTGGCGGGGATCACGACGTGCAGTTCGGCCTCGGGATCGGTCGAGAGCGCGATCTTGCACTGCTCGGCCGAGAGGCGGATCGCCTGCTGGAATCCAGGGTCCTCGAGCAGCGCGCTGCCGTGCAGCGGACCGAGCTCGCGCCGCGCAAGCCCCGCGAGCAGCTGGTCGAAGTCGTCGCCGCCGAGGTGCGTGTCACCCGCGGTCGAGAGCACGCGGAAGACGCCGTCCTCGATCGCGAGCACGGTCACGTCGAACGTGCCGCCGCCGAGATCGAAGACCACGACGTTGCCCTTGTCGCGCTGGTCGAGACCATAGGCGAGGCTCGCGGCCGTCGGCTCGTTGACGATGCGCAGCACCTCGAGGCCCGCGAGGCGCGCCGCGTCGCGCGTCGCTCCGCGCTGCGTGTCGTCGAAGTAGGCCGGCACGGTGATCACGCACTTGCGCACGTCCTGTCCGCCGAGCGCCTGGCAGGCGAGGTCGTGCACGCGCATCAGGATCAGCGCCGAGAGCTGTTCGGGCGTGTACTTCTGGCCGTGCACCTCGAGCTGGATCAGGCCGCGCTCGGTCTCGCTCGCGCGGTAGGGCAGCGCGGCGAGCTCGCTGCGCACGTCCTTCAGGCCGCGGCCCATGAAGCGCTTGACGCTGAAGATCACGTTGCGCGGATCGGCCACGGCGTGGTCGCGCGCTTCGCGGCCCACGACCGGCATGCCATCCGAGGGGAAGTGGATCACCGAGGGCACGAGCCCGCCCTTGCCTTCGGGGTGCAGCACCACTGGCCGGCCGTCTTTCCAGATCGCGGCCAGCGAGTTGGTCGTGCCGAGGTCGATGCCGAGTGCCAGCGTGACCGGAGTGGTGGTCGGCGCGTTGAGGACGTTGAGCTCGATGTAGCCCATGGGGGATT
>Ga0302299_10001811_pt1 | contig 12928 bp, 8 predicted proteins | sample III_Fen_N3_4_FD_198795 | JGI IMG/M metagenome (GOLD analysis project Ga0302299, IMG submission 198795) | Peat permafrost microbial communities from Stordalen Mire near Abisko, Sweden - III_Fen_N3_4 | ecosystem: Environmental > Terrestrial > Soil > Wetlands > Permafrost | place: Sweden: Abisko... | reverse complement strand
CCGGCCACGAGGTTCGCCAGGCGCGACCGCGCCCCGGCGGACGTGACGATCGCGGTCGCCGACATCGAGCCCCCGACCGGCATCCCCTGGAACAGACCGGCCGCGATGTTCGCCACCCCCTGACCGCGGAAGTCGCCTGACGGGTCGGGGTAGCGGCCGTCGGGGTTGGGCACCGAGTTGCTGATGCCGGCTCCCTGCACCAGGCCGACGAGGGCCAGGGACAGGGCGGGCACCAGCAGCGACCCGGCCAGCGAGAGGTCCGGCATCGAGAACGACGGCAGGGTGCTCGGCACCTGGGCGACGTCGTCGAGGGTCGTGACGCCGTCCAGCCCCAGAAGCGCGGTGCCTCCCGAGGTCACCACCACCGCCACCACGAGACCCAGCGCGCCCACGGGCGTCCGCTCGAGCACCAGGATCAGCACCACCGTCGCGACACCGACGAGCACGCTGGCCCAGCTCCACTGCCCCGGGTGCAGCAGCGTGTCGATCGACCGGGTGACCCGGTTGCCCGCGCTCGACGACCACCCGGTGAGGTTCGACAGCTGCCCCAGCACGATGTTGACGGCCACGGCGTTGACGAACCCGGTGAGCACCGCGTTTGGCACGAAGCGCACCAGCGTGCCTAGCCGCAGCAGGCCGAGCAGCAGCATGACGACGCCGGTGAGCACCGACAGCGTGAACAGGGCGGTCGTCGCCTGCGCGCCCGAGTGCAGGATCGGGACGTCGGCCACGATCACCGACATCGCGCCGGTCGCCTGCACCGACATGAACACCGACGACGTCGCGAGCGCACCCGCCGCCGTGCCCACGAGGTAGGCGTAGAGGCCGTACGCCGGGTTCACGCCGGCCAGCAGCCCGCTGGCCAGGCCGTCCGGGATGCTCTCGACGCCCAGGGTCACGCCGGCGCGCACGTCGGACGCGACCGTGTCACGCGTGCCGAGGAAGCCCATCAGGCGTTCGTCGGCGCAGGGCCGCCGTGGCAGACGGCGAACTCGCGACCCGAGCCGCACGTGCACGGGTCGTCGGCCCCGAGCTTCGCGTCGCGCCCGGCGTACCACGTGCGCAGACCGGTCGCGTCGCGGCCGTTGCGCAGCAGCGCGGCCATGATCTGCATCGGCTGGTCGACGTGCCGGAAGAACAGCTGGTAGCCGGCGCAGAGGTGGTGCAGGCCGGGCTCGCCGTCCGGCGTCATGTCGAACCGGTCCTTCGGGCAGCCGCCGTGGCAGGCGAACCGGACGTCGCAGCGAAGGCAGTACGCCGGCAGCGAGTCGCGCTTGGCCGCGCCGAACGCGCGCTGCTGCGGCGAGTCGACCAGCTGCAGCAGCGTGCGACCGTCGGCGATGTTCCCGAGGAGGTACTCCGGCTCGACGTAGTGGTCGCAGGAGAACAGGTCGCCGTTGTGCTCGAGCGCGACGGAGTCGCCGCAGGTCTCGGCATGGACGCACGATCCCGTCTGGTGCATGCCGAGCCAGTGCGCGAGCGCGGTGTCGAAGGTCGGCACGAACACGTCACCGACGTCATGGCGCGCCCACTCCTCGAACACGTCGACGAGGAATCGCCCGTACTGCTCGGCCCCGACGCTCCGGTGGGTGACGACGTCGCCCTCCTGCCGGTAGAGCGGCCGCCCTCCGGAGCGCGCACCCCACCCCGACTCGGCCAGCGGCAGCAGCTCGGGCGTGACGCGCTCCACGATCGGGATCAGCTGCACGTGGGTGGCGCCGAGCTCGTCGCGCAGGAACGTGTACACCTCGCGACCGTGGTCGCCGTTGGCGGCGTTCACGGTGACGATCGCGTTCCAGTCGACGTCGTGCCGCCGCAGCGCGTCGAGGCCGCGGAGCACCCGGTCGAACGTCGGCTTGCCGCCCTTGTCGACGCGATACGCGTCGTGCATCTCGCGCGGACCGTCGATCGACACGCCGACCAGGAAGTCGTTCTCGCGCAGGAACTCCGCCCACCCGTCGTCGAGCAGCGTCGCGTTGGTCTGCAACGTGTTGAGCACGCGCTGGCCAGGGGCGGCGTACTGCTGCTCGAGCTCGAGCGTGCGGCGGAAGAAGTCGATCCCCATGAGCGTGGGCTCGCCGCCCTGGAACGCGACCACCACCTCGTCGACGCTGCGCTGCGCCGCGAGCAGCTGCCGCACGTACGTCTCGTGGATCTCCGGCGGCATCCGGAACCCGCTGCCGGGGTAGAGCTGCTCCTTGGACAGGAAGAAGCAGTACTCGCAGTCGAGGTTGCACACCGCGCCGGTCGGCTTCGACATCACGTGGAAGGCGCGCGACGTCGCAGCGACCACCACCGGCGTGCTCCTCTCGTCCCGTTGCGCGAGGCTACGGGATCCCCCGTCGTTAGGGTGTGCGCACCCGGAGACCGTTGGAGGAGCCATGCCCGGTGCCGTCGTCTCGCCCGACGAGGTGCTGCCCGCCGACCCCGGCCCCCGCACCGGGCCGCGCGTGGCCGTGCTGGTGTCGCTCAACTTCCCCGACCTCACGCCGCCCGTCGCCGACCTCGTGCGCCGGTTCACCGCGCGTGCGCTCGAGGTGCTCGCCGAGCGCGGCGCCGACTGGACGCTCGTCGACACGACCGGCGACCTCCCCGGCGTCGGCGACGTGCTCGACACCGACGCCGTGCTGCTCCTCGGCGGCGGCGACGTCGACAGCGAGGTCTACGGCGTGGGAGGCCCGGTGCCGCACGAGTACGGCGTCGACCGCGACGCCGACGAGTTCTGCATGGAGGCGATCCGCGGCGCGGTCGACGACGGCACCCCGGTGCTCGGCATCTGTCGCGGCCACCAGCTCGTCAACGTCGCCTTCGGCGGGACGCTGCTTCCCGACATCCCCGAGGACGGCCTTCACCACGGCCCGCACGGCGACGACCTGTTCGTCGACGAGCGGGTCGAGCTCGAGGAGGGGTCGCGCCTGCGCGCGATCCTCGGCACCGACGTCGTCGTCGTGCGCAACGGGCACCACCAGGCCGTCGCCGAGGTGGCGCCCGAGCTGCGCCGCGCGGCCGTGGCGGCCGACGGTGTCGTCGAGGCGGTCGAGCACCCGGAGGCCTGGGTGGTCGGCGTGCAGTGGCACCCCGAGGACACCCTCGGCGACCCCGAGGGCCTCGACCAGCTCGTCGACGCGCTGCTCGACGCCGCCCGCGGCTGAGCGCCGGCCGCGCGGCTAGAGCGCCGGGCCTGCCAGCCGCACGGCCGTCGGCCACAGGTCGCCCACCACGGCGAGGCTGCACGCGGTGACCGCGCCGCTCGCCTCGTCGACCACCAGGTGCAGCTGCGCCCGCATGTCGGCGCCTCGCAGCTCGAAGGTGACGTCGTACGCCGACACCGCGGCGACCGGCCACGCGTCGAGCACCGCGGGCACACCGGCAGCACGCGCCCGCGCGACGTCGGCCTCGAGGGCCGCGACGTCGAGGCCGACGTCGCGACCGACGGCGTGGGGCCACGGCTGCTCCGCCCACAGCGCAGCGACGACGCTCTCGGCCGCAGCCCGGGCCGCGGGTGCGGGGTCGAGCACCGCGCGCACGTCGAGCAGCTGCACGAGGCGGCCGGCCTGCGGCGTCAGCAGCACCTCGACCCGGAGGCGGCCGCGCGACCCGCGGCGCCACCACACCACGCTCGACGGCGTGCGCACGTCGACGTCCTCGCGCGGCCCGAGCGCAGCTCCGACGGCCGCGACGGCGTCGGCGAGCTCGGATCGGCGCAGCGACCGTGGCACGTCGAGGTCGACGTTGGCCGACACGATCGCGTCGGCGAGGTCGTCGTCCCAGGCGTCGACGAGCCGGTCGACCGCGTCGTAGCGCTCGCGGGCGGTCGGCGGGACGACCACCGCGCGCGCGGGCGCGTCGGCGGCGTCGAGCAGCGTGAGCAGCATCCGCTGCGTGTCGCGGTAGGGGCCGCCGTAGCGGCCGTTGGCCAGGCCGATGACGCCGATCCCCGACTCCGGGTGCCACACCATCCGCGAGCCGAACCCCGGGTAGCCGCCCGGGTGGCCCACGATCGTGCCGAAGCGCGGGTGCAGCGACACGAAGAGCCCGAAGCCGTACGACTCCACCTCGCCCGGACGGACGCCGTCCCGAGGGATGCCGCGCTCGGCACCGAAGAGCCGGTACGCCTGCTGCATCTCTCGCAGCGTCGCGCGCGACGCCGGAACGCACGGGTCGTCGTCGTCGCGCGGAGGGAAGGCGCCGCACAGCACACCGACCCAGCGCGCGAGGTCGTCGCACGACGAGAACAGCCCGCCGATCGACGCGAACTCCCCCGTCGGCGAGACGGGCTCGACCTCCCAGACGCCGCCACGGCGGACATGGCCGTCGACGAGGAGCTCGGAGGCGATCTCGTCGGCTCGGAACGCCGTCGACATGAGGCCGAGCGGCCGGAGAACCCGCTGCTCCACGGCGTCCTGGAACGGCGCCCCGGTCACGTTCGACACGATGCGCCCGATCAGCGCGAAGGACAGGTTCGAGTAGTCGAACACGGTCGACGGTGCGGCGTCGAAGGCCAGGCCGTCGGTGAGCACCGCGGTGAGCTCGTCGCGGCTCATCGACTCGCTGCGGTCGGCCCAGGGGTCGTCGGTGGCCCACCCCGCGCTCATGGTGAGCAGGTCACGGACGGTCGGCGGCCGGGAGTCGCGGGTGGGGAGCGGGAGGGCCGCCAGCTCGGGCACGTAGGCCGCGACAGGCTCGTCGAGCACCACGCGTCCCTCGTCGCGCAGCGCCAGCAGGGTGGCCGCGACGAACGACTTGGTCATCGACGCGATCCGGAAGACCGAGGCGGCGGTGGGTGCCGGGCCGCCGAGTCGGCCCTCCCCTCGACCTCCGGAGTGCACGACGGCGCCGTCGCGGACGACGGCGTAGGCCAGGCCAGGGGCCCGGCCCGAGGCGAGGAACTCGTCGGCGACCCGCTCGAGGGCGGGCAGGGCAGAGACGGCCGGGCCGAGCGCGTCGACGGGGGTCACGCCGGAAACCTTAGGCGGCCCTGGGCCGATCCGGGACGCTCACCGCGCCTGCCACGTGGCCGGGTCCTACCGTGGGGAGGTGACTGCGACGGGGGCTCCCGGATCGGACCTGAGCGGGTCCGACGCGCCCGGCGCCGCGGTGCCGGCTCGCGGCTCGCGGCTGGGCGACGACGCCGTGCAGGCCCTCATCTGGGACACCGCCGAGAGGCGCGTGCACCTCACCAGCTTCGCGCTGCACCATCCCGCCGGCGAGCACGGCGACGGCCTCTCGGAGGCCGAGGCGTTGGCGGTCCTCGACCCCGAGGCGCGCGACGAGCTCGTGGCGCGCGCCCGTGCCGCCGTCGCGAGCGGCGGCGCCCTCACGAGCACACTGTGGGTGCGGCGGCCCGACGGCCTGCACCGGATGCTGTGGCTGCACGCCGAGCGCCTGCACCCCGACCACGACGACGCGCAGCTGCGCGGGGTCATCGTCGACGTGAGCGAGCTGGCCGGGTCCAAGGCCGCCGCCGAGCTGCGCGACGCGGCACCCACCGGCGAGCCGCAGCGGGTCGGCCGGTTCTCCTGGGACAGTGGCACGCGCATCGTGCAGCTCTCGCACGAGGCCGCCGAGCTGCTGCATCTCGACGGTGCCGGCGCCTTCCCACCGGACGTGCTCAGGGCCGCGATCGCGCCCGAGGGGTCCGCCGAGCTCGCGTCGCGGATCGAGGCGGCCGTCGCGGGCGACCTCGTCGACGTCCTGCTCGCCCCCGCGGTCGACGACGGACGCCGGCTCCACGTGCGGGCCGTGCGCAGCACCGGCAGCGGCGGCGGCTTCGCGCTCACCGGCACCATCCAGGACGTCGCCACCGAGGAGCGGCTCGGCGAGGCGCTGCACAACCTGGCCCGCGCGCTCAACACGCTGTCGCACGGCACGCAGGTGCTCAACACCGCCCGCACCCGCGAGGACCTCCTGGAGCAGGTGTGCGACACCGTCGTCCGCGAGGGCGGCTACCGCTTCTGCTGGTACGGCGTCGCCGAGCACGACCCGGCCCGCACGATCCGCCCGGTCGCGTGGGCCGGTCACGAGCACGGCTACCTGTCGGCGAACGAGTTCCACTGGGACGAGTCGGTGCCCACCGGGCGCGGACCGTCCGGCGCGGCCATCCGGGCGCGCGAGGTGCGGCTCTCCCACCTGTTCACCACCGACGAGTCGCTGCAGCCGTGGCGTGCTCCCGCGCTCGAGCGCGGCTACACGGTGTCGATCGCGCTCCCGGTGATCGTCGGCGACGACGTCGACGGGGCGCTCATGGTCTACGCGTCCGAGCCGACGGCGTTCGACCCGACCGAGATCTCGCTGCTGTCCGACCTCGCCCGCGGGATCGGCTACGGGCTGCGCCGTCTGCTCGTCACCGACGAGCTGGTCGACTCGACCCGGGCGGCGGAGGCGGCGCGCGACCGGCTGCAGGCCACCATCGACACCCTGCTCGACCCGTTCGTGGTGTTCGAGTCGGTGCGCGACGCCGACGGTCGGCTCATCGACCTGCGCTACGTCGAGGCCAACGAGGCCGCGTCGGCGTACAACGCGGTGGCGCGCCAGCAGCTGCTCGGACGCCGCATCCTCGAGCTGTTCCCCGGCCACCTCACCGACGGCCCGCTGTCGCAGTACTTCCACACGATCGAGACCGGCGAGCCGGTGATCGAGGACGACCTCGCCTACTTCAACGAGGTCTTCGGCGAGGTGCGCCGCTGCGACACCCGCGCGGTCAGGTGCGGCGACGGAATCGTGCTCACGTGGCGCGACACGACCGACCGCTACATCGAGCGGCAGCGGGTCACCGAGAGCGAGCGCCGCTACCGGCTGCTGGCCGAGAACAGCTCGGACGTCGTCTTCCTGAGCGACCGGCACATGCGCTTCCTGTGGATCTCGACGTCGCTCGAGCGCGCGACCGGCTACCGGCCCGAGGAGCTGGTGGGACGGGCGCAGCAGGACTTCGTGCACCCCGAGGACGTCGAGGAGCTCTCGGCGCGGTTCTCCAACCGCACCGGCGAACCCGTGCACATGCAGTTCCGGTTCCGCATCGCCTCGGGCGACTACCGATGGATGTCGGCGAGCGGGCGCTGGGCCACCGACGACGACGGTCGCGTCATGGGTCTGGTGATCGGGCTGCGCGACATCCACGACCAGGTCAGCACCGAGCGCGAGCTCGCCGAGCGCGAGGCCCGCTACAAGCTGCTCTCCGAGAACGCGACCGACGTCGTGCTGCAGGTGGGCGCCGACGGCCGGATCCGCTGGGCGTCGGAGTCGATCACCGCCGTGCTCGGCTGGGAGGGGCGCGACGTGCTCGGCCGCGTCGCCACCGACCTCGTGCACCCCGACGACCGCGACGACGCGAACGACGAGCTGCGCGGGGTCGCGCCCGGCGACACCGTCGTCGGGCAGGTGCGCGTGCTGCGGCAGGACGGCTCGCAGCGCTGGATGGCCGTGACGATGCACCACATCGGCACCGACGCCTCGAGCTTCCGCGTGATCGCCCTGCGCGACATCGAGGACGCCGTCGCCGCGCGGCGCGACCTCGAGCACGCGATGGGCCACGACCCGCTCACCGGCCTCGCCACGCGCGCGACCATCCTCGGTCGGCTGCAGCGCATGCTCGACGAGGTCGCCGGGATCGAGACGGTCGCGGTGCTCTGCGTGGGCATCGACGGGCTCAAGGACGTGAACGAGGCGCTCACCCACGCCGCGGGAGACCTCGTCATCACCAGCGTGGCCGGGCGCGTCGCGAACGCCGTCGGCGACCCCGAGCGCGTCGGACGCGGCGGGGGCGACGAGTTCACCGTGCTGGTGCCGGGTCTCCTGAGCGGTGCGGACGCCTCGTCGCTGGCCGAGAAGGTGCGGCTGGCCGCGCAGGGCTCGGTGCTGGTCGGCCCGCACCGGCTGCGGCAGACCGTGAGCATCGGCATCGCCACCGGCGGCGCCGAGGCCGACGCCGAGAACCTCCTGCGCGACGCGAGCCTGGCGATGCAGCAGGCCAAGAGCGACGGGCGCGACCGCACCGCCTTCGCCGACGCCGCCCTGGCGCTCGAGGCCAAGCGCCGCCTCGACGTCGAGGGCGCGATCCGCGAGGCCCTGCTCGGTGGCGAGTTCGTGCCCTGGTTCCAGCCCATCGTGCGCCTGTCCGACGGCACCGTGACCGGCTACGAGGCGCTCGTGCGCTGGGTGCGCCCCGACGGCACCCTCGTCGAGCCGGGCGCGTTCCTGCCGGTCGCCGAGCGATCGCCGATCATCACCGAGATCGACCTGCGGGTGCTCGACAGCGCGCTCCGCGCTCTCGACGCACTGCCTCCTGACGTCTCGGTGTCGGTCAACGTGGCGGCGCGCACGCTGTCGACCCCCGACTACGCCGACCGCGTGCGCGAGCTGCTCCACCGGCACGACGTCGCCCCCGGACGGCTCCACCTCGAGGTCACCGAGACCGCCCTGCTGCGCATCGACGACGGGCTGCGGCGCACGATGCGCTCCCTGGCCGACAGCGGTGTCCAGTGGTACATGGACGACTTCGGCACCGGCTACTCGTCGATCGCGCACCTGCGCGAGCTGCCCATCACCGGCATGAAGCTCGACCGGTCGTTCACCGCCGCTCTCGGGTCGGGCGAGGAGACCTCGAGCCGGCTGGCGCAGGCGCTCGGCGGCCTGGCCGCCGGCCTCGGGCTCGACACCGTCGCCGAGGGCATCGAGACTGCCGAGGAGGCGCGGCTGCTCGCGGCGTACGGCTGGGTGCACGGCCAGGGCTGGCACTACGGCCGCGCCGAGCCGCTGGGCACCGCGCTCTGACACGACCGGTCACGATGCACCCGGTCGCGCACCTGCCCGCGGCGCCCTGACCTGCGGCGGGCACGTGCAGCGACCGCCGCGCCACCCGTCCGCAGCAGCGCACGACCACGCGCCGTGACGACGAAACCGCACTGACGGCTACAGCCCGGCCCCGCCGCGGCCGAAGCCCTGAGAGTGACCGGACGTCAGCACCTGCGCCGCGGGCTGGTCGTCGTGGCGGCCAGCGCGCTGTTCGCCGTGACCGCCAGCGGCTCGGCCCTGGCCTGGAACGGCACGGTGCGCGCCGTGTCGCTGCGGGCGGCCCAGCCGTCGGTGGCCACGCAGGCGCCCGACGCCGTGCTGCGCAGCGCCCTCGTGCACCGCGCGCCCGCAGCCGTGGCGGCGGCTCCGCGCGCCGCCGTGACGAACAAGCGCACGAGCACCGCCCCGAGCGCGAGGCCGGCGGCGTCGAGCTCCGCCCGGCCGTCGTCCGCCCGGAAGACGGTGACCATCAGCCGCTACGTCGACGCCCCCGGATCGCAGGCGCAGATCGACAAGTGCCGGCTCGTGCTCTGGACCCACGCGCCGCTGTGGCTCGCCGGCCACAACTGGTGCGGCTACCAGTGGCTCGCCTACGTCCCTACCGGGACGGTCGTCACCGTGACCTCCGGCGCGGCCGCCGGGAAGTACGTCGTGACCGGCCACCGCACGCTGCACCGCCAGTCCGGGTCGCTGCCGTCGCTGTCGGCCGACCTCGTGCTGCAGACGTGCGTGGGCGCCGACACCGGGCTCACGCTCCTGCACCGGGTGTGACGGCTGCGTCCGAACGGGTGACCCCCGGCGCGCCCCCGGAGACGCCGCCCGGCAGCCGACCTACTCTCGAGGCGAGGTGCAAGGGGGTTGGGGTGCGCGACGTCGACGGCACGGTCATCCAGCTGTCGCGGTGGCGTGAGGCCACCGTGTACCCCGCCACGCCCGCACCCCTGGACCCCGACAGCGACCAGGCCACGGTCACCGGCTGGCCGTTCATCGTCACGCTCCTGCTGCTGCTCCCGCCGCTGGGCTGGCTTCAGCTCGCGCACCGTCGCGAGATCGACGTGCCCGCGCGCCTGCTCATCGCCGTCGTCGCGCTCGTGACCGTGGTCGCCGCCTGGCAGACCGCGTTCGACCTGCTGCGTCCCTGATCCCAGTACGGGGCACCCACGCCGGGAACTCTGCGCGCCGCCCGGCTACGGTCGGTAGCGTCTCTCCGTGACCGTGCTGACCTCGGAGCCGACGTACGTGGGCTATGCCGACGCCGTCGACCGGCTGCGTGCCGACTACGCCGCCATCCCCACCGGTGCGCCGGTGCGGCTCGCGAAGCGCACGTCGAACCTGTTCCGCCCCCGCACGCCGACCTCGACCCCTGGCCTCGACGTCAGCGCCTTCAGCGGGGTGCTCGCGGTCGACCCGGAGTCGCGCACCGCCGACGTCCTCGGCATGACCACGTACGAGGACCTCGTGGCCGCCACGCTCCCCCACGGGCTGGTGCCGCTCTGCGTGCCGCAGCTGCGCACGATCACCCTCGGCGGCGCCGTGACGGGGCTCGGCATCGAGAGCGCGTCGTGGCGCAACGGCTGCCCGCACGAGTCGGTGCTCGAGCTCGACGTCCTGGTCGGCGACGGCCGCGTGGTCACCGCGTCGCCGACCAACGAGCACGCCGACCTGTTCTTCGGCTTCCCCAACTCCTACGGCTCGCTGGGCTACTCGCTGCGGCTGCGCATCGAGCTCGAGCCGGTGACGCCGTACGTCACGCTGCGGCACGTGCCGGCCGGCGATGCCGCCGGGCTCGCGGGGCTCATCACCGAGATCGCGTCGTCGGGCGAGCACGAGGGTGAGCGCGTCGACTACCTCGACGGCACCGTGTTCTCGCGCGACGAGTCCTACCTCACGCTCGCGACGCATGCCGAGACCGCGGCGTACGAGCCCAGCGACTACACCGGCGAGCAGATCTACTACCGCTCGATCCAGGAGCGGCGCAGCGACGTCCTCTCGATGCACGACTACCTCTGGCGCTGGGACACCGACTGGTTCTGGTGCTCGCGCGCGTTCGGCGCGCAGAAGCCGCTGATCCGCCGCTTCTGGCCCAAGGACCGCCTGCGGTCCGACGTCTACTGGAAGCTCGTGGCGCTCGACCGCCGCACCGGCCTGAGCTCGCGGCTCACGGCGGCCCGCCGGCGGCCGCCGCGCGAGCAGGTCGTGCAGGACATCGAGGTGCCCGTCGAGGCGTTGCCGGAGTTCCTCGACTTCTTCCACCGCGAGGTGGGGATCGAGCCGGTGTGGGTGTGCCCGCTGCGCACGCGCGACTCGTCGCGCACGTGGCCGCTCTACGAGCTCGACGGAGGCACGACGTACGTGAACGTCGGCTTCTGGTCGACGGTGGCCGTGCCCTTCGACGTCGATCCGGCCGAGGGTCGAGTGAACCGGCGTATCGAGCAGGTCGTGACCGAGCTGCACGGCCGCAAGTCGCTGTACTCCACGGCGTTCTACGATCGGGACGAGTTCGGCCGCCTGTACGGCGGCGACACCTACGCCCGGCTGCGGGCCGAGTACGACCCCGATGGGCGGTTGCCGGACATGTGGACCAAGACGGTGGGGCGCGGATGATCCCTGCGACAGGATCCCGAGTGACAGGTCGAGCGCGCCGGGCGGGCGCACGGAGGGAGCGGTCATGGCGATGAAGCTGGCCGAGGTCGTGTCGATGTTCGTGGGGCCCGACGCCGAGGTCGAGTTCACGGCTTACGACGGCAGCCGCTACGGGACGAGGGGCTCCGACATCCGGCTCGACGTCACCTCGCCCGAGGCGGTGTCGATGCTCATGACGGCGCCCGGCCAGCTCGGGCTCGCGCGCGCCTACATCACCGGCGGCCTCGAGGTGTACGGCGACCTCTACACCGCGTTCGACCGGCTGGCGCGCCTGGGCATCCACCGCCCGTCGGTCGCCGACCAGGTGCGGCTCTACCGCGCGCTCGCACCCTTCGCGATCCGGCGTCCTCCGGCGCCGGCCGAGGAGGTGCGGCTCGGTGGCGGCGTCCACTCCAAGCGCCGCGACCACGACGCCATCTCCCACCACTACGACGTGAGCAACACGTTCTACCGCTGGATCCTCGGCCCGTCCATGGCATACACGTGCGCGGTGTTCCCCAAGGCGGACGCCACGCTCGAGGAGGCGCAGGAGGAGAAGTTCGACCTGGTCTGCCGCAAGCTCGGCCTCGAGCGCGGCATGCGGATGCTCGACGTCGGCTGCGGCTGGGGCGGCCTGGCGGTCCACGCGGCGAAGAACTACGGCGTCTCTGTCATCGGCGTCACGCTCTCCGAGCAGCAGGCGTCGTGGGGCCAGGAGTCGGTCGAGCGCGAGGGTCTCGCGCACCTGGTGCAGATCCGCCACCAGGACTACCGCGACGTGCCCGAGACCGGCTTCGACCGGATCTCGTCCATCGGCCTCACCGAGCACATCGGCTACAAGAACTACCCGGCGTACTTCGGATTCCTCAAGTCGCGCCTCAACCCGCAGGGTCGCCTGCTCAACCACTGCATCACGCGCACCGACACCCAGCAGCGCACGACGTACAAGAACGGGTTCATCAACCGCTACATCTTCCCCGACGGCGAGCTCGTGCCGGTGGGCCGCATCATCGACGCCGTGGAGGACCAGGGCTTCGAGGTGCGGCACGAGGAGAACCTGCGCGAGCACTACGCGCTCACCCTCATGCACTGGTCGAGGAACCTCGACGACCACTGGGACGAGGCCGTCACCGAGGTCGGCACCGGGAAGGCGCGGGTGTGGCGCCTCTACCTCGCCGCCTCGCGGATGGGCTTCGCGCGCGACATGATCCAGCTGCACCAGGTGCTGGCGGTCAACCCCGACGAGCACGGCGACGCCGCGATGCCCCTGCGCCTCGGCTTCGACACCGCCTGATCCCACCCGCCGGCGGTGCCGGTGCGGGTCTTCAGAGGACGGCGATGCCTGGTCCGGCGACGTCGAGGCCGCCGTCGGCGGTGATCGTGGTGCCCGTGATGTAGTCGCCGCCGGGAGAGGCGAGGAAGACGACGACGGCCGCGACCTCGTCGGCCGCCTGCAGACGCCCGACGGGCACGACGCTCGCGAGCGCGTCCGTGGCGATCCCGTAGCGCTCGATCG
>Ga0302299_10001810_pt1 | contig 12929 bp, 9 predicted proteins | sample III_Fen_N3_4_FD_198795 | JGI IMG/M metagenome (GOLD analysis project Ga0302299, IMG submission 198795) | Peat permafrost microbial communities from Stordalen Mire near Abisko, Sweden - III_Fen_N3_4 | ecosystem: Environmental > Terrestrial > Soil > Wetlands > Permafrost | place: Sweden: Abisko... | reverse complement strand
GTACATGGGAAGATACCCGGAGGGACCTAAAGGGGCCGTGAACGAGCACAGCCGCCGCATTAATGTTTCATCAAGGCTGCGGCGGCCGTCGGGTGCCGGGCTCGAGTGGTGTGCTGGAGGTCCCGCACGATCCGATGGCGCCGCGGGACGGCCATCGAAGACTCAGGCTGTGGGCTCCTCCGGAAGCGAGAAGCGGAAGCCCACGCCGGGCTCGGTGATGATGAAACGGGGCCCGCCGGGGTGCGGCTCGATCTTCTTGCGCAGGTTGCTCACGTGCACGCGCAGCGTTTGCGCGTCCTCGACCCATTCGGGTCCCCAGACGTGCTCGAGGATCATGCGCTGGGTGACGACGAGGCCGGCGTTTCGCGCGAGGAAGGCGAGGATATCGAACTCCGTCGGGGTGAGCGCGATCTCCTCGCCGCTCACGGAGACCCGCCGGCGGGCGATGTCGACCTCGAGATCGCCGGACGTCACGACCGGCGGCGGCGAAGTGAGGGCCGCCGCCCGACGCAGGAGCGCGCGGATTCGGGCCAGCAGCTCGCCGGCTGAGAACGGCTTGGTGAGGTAATCGTCGGCGCCTTCGTCGAGAGCCTCGATCTTGTCGGCTTCGTTGGCGCGCACCGAAAGGATCAAGATGGGTGCCGTCATCCAGGTGCGCAGTTCCCGGCAGACCTCGATGCCGCTGCGGTCGGGCAGCGCCAGGTCGAGGACCACGAGGTCGGGGGGCGCGTCGATCGCCTTGAGGAGGCCCTCCTCGGCGGTCGCCGCCATCTCGAGCGTGTACCCGCGGGTCGACAGGATCGATTTGAGCGCGCGCCGGATCTGCTCTTCGTCGTCGACGACGAGGATGTGCGTGGGCCTCTCCGGCACGGTCATGCGGTGTCCTCCCTCTTCCTCTCCTCGTGCTCGCCGCTGGGGAGCGTGATCACGAACCGCGCCCCATGGGGGACCACATCTTCGACGCGGATGGCGCCGTGGTGGCTGCGCACGATCTCCCGGGTGATCGCCAAGCCGAGGCCCGTGCCGGATGGTGCGTGCCCGCCGGTGCGCCGCCCGCGATAGAACTTCTCGAACACCGCTTCGTGTTCGTCGGCAGGCACGCCGGGTCCTTGGTCCTCGACCCAGAGTCGCACGCCTTCGTTCCAGCCGCGCGCGCCGATCGTCACCGGGCTCTCGTCGGCATACAGGAGCGCGTTCTCGAGAAGGTTCTGGAGGGCTCGCGTCAGCTGCACGAAGTCGACGGTCACGACCGGCGATTCGTCGGGCATGTCCACGCGCACGCGCTGGCGCAGGTGTGCGGGAAGGGTGTCGATGCCGGCGACGACGATCTCGCTCAGCTCGTACAGCTCGCGGCGAGGCTCCCAGGCGTGTGCTTCGAGGCGCGACAGCTCGAGGAGGGCGCCGATGCTGTTGTTCAGGCGCGCCACATCGCCGACGATGGCGCGCAGTTCGTCGCGAACGCTCTGTTCGTCCCAGTCCACGTCGCTCTCGAGCAGGTTGCTCACCGTCGCGGTGAGCGCCGCCAGCGGCGTCTTGAGCTCGTGAGACACGGAAGACAGGAGGCTTGACTTGAGCTGGTCAGCTTCGCGCCCGGCCGCGGCCTTCGTGGCGACGGCCTGGAGCTTCTCGCGCTCCAGGAACGCGCCGACGAGGTTGCTGAGAGACGTCACCAGGCGCGCGTCACCGGCGGAGTACGCGCGCCCGTTCGCCCGGGCCTGGACGGTGAGCACGCCGGAGACGCCGGACGGGCTGCGGACGGGTACGTAAAGCCCTCCGTCGCCGGCCGCGGTGGCCGCCGCCGGCGCAGAGTCCTGGCCGCCGGCCGCTCTGCCTTCGTCGACGGCCTCGCGGGCCCGCTCCGCGACCGCGGGGTCGGGGCAGCTCCCTGCGGGCGTCCGGCAGTATGACTCGAGGTCGTCGCCATCGAGCACGAACAGCGTCGCCGAGCCCGCGCCGAGCACGTCGACGACCTCCTTGAGGCAGCTCTCCGCCATGTGGGCGGTCGAGGTCTGCGACACGACCGCGGTGCTGAGGCGGTTGAGGGCCGCGGTCTCCTGCTCGCGCGCCAGCGCCCGCGCTTCCCGCTCGCGCATGCGCCCGGCCTGGACACCGACGATCACGCCGACCACGAGGAACGCGACCAGCGACAGCCAGTCCTTGGGGTCGTGGATCTGTAGCGTGTGGTACGGCGGCAGAAAGAAGAAGTTCCAGGCGAAGAAGGCGAGGACGGCGGCGAGGAGGCCCGGCCCCGTCCCGGCCACGCTCGCGACGAGCAGGATGATGAGCAGATAGAGCAGGGCCCACTGACCCTTGGCGAAATCGCCTCTCCCGAGGAGGAAGACGGCCGTCGAGGCGGCGATAGCCGCGAGGGCGAGAAGGTAGCCATGCCGAGACAGGGCGGCGCTGAAGCGTGTGACCATGCCGGCATCCTAGCGCGGACGCGGCCCACCGGGTAGCGCAGTCGAACTCGCGGATCTCGACGCCGAGACTGTGGAGGATCGATCACCTCCTGCCCACTCACAGCGGTCTCGCGGTGAGGACGTTGGTGATGCCTCGACAGCCCGCGCGGGCGATCGGAGGGCGTCCGGAGACGAGGCGTGCGATAATGCCCTTCTGGTCCGTGGCACCATCCCCGACGGGAGGTCCCTCATGAGCGAGCAGAGCCGGCGCCTCGCTACGCGCCTACGCGCGGTGCGGCGCCTGTGCGGACCGGCGATCGTCTTCGCCTTCGTTCTCGCGGTCACGCTCGCCGCCACGCCCGTTCCTGCTCGCGCGGTCACGCCTCGGTCCGGCCCGCGGGTCTCCACGATGCTTCCGGAGCCGGCGTCCGGTCCGCAGCCGGCGTCCGTCGCCGTCACGGCGCTGCTCGCCGCACCCAAGCCCGGCACGGGCCTCTGGTACTGGCCGGTGGGTACGGAGACGTTCGGCGGCTGGTCGGGATGGCTCGACAGCCGCGGCTCCTACTACCACATCGCCCAGGACATGCCGGCCTCGGTCGGGCACGCTGTCTGGGCGATCGGCGACGGCGTGGTGTGGAAAGCGCGCTCCGACGCCGGCGGATACGGCCCGGGCGGCAGCCTCGGCGGGGTCATGATCATCGTGCACACCACGGCGACGGGACAGCAGTTCAGGGCCCTGTACGGGCACATCTCCGGCCTGCGCTACAAGGAAGGGCAGACGGTCGCCGCCGGCGCCGTCATCGCCAAGGTGAACGGCTGCGCCCACCTGCACTTCAGCATCCATCCCGGCACCGTCTATCGCGACGGCAACATGTACGCTGGCCATGTGCCCAAGAGCTGGAGCGACCACGGCGGTTTCGTGGATCCCGTCAAGTTCCTCAAGACGCACCCGCGACTGATCCCCTACGTGCCGCCACCGGTGCCTTGGACGACCATCCCGACCACCACTGCGCCCGAGGATTATGGCGCGGCCGCCGGCGCGGCCTACTGGACCGAGGAAGGCCTCGCGGGCAGCGCGACATTCCGCTTCGACCTTGCCAGCGGTACGCGCAGCATGCTCACAGCCGACGAGGTCCCGCCTCCGTTCGACGTGGCGCGCTATCCGGCGCTGCTCCTGCCGAGCCCGCAGCTCGGCTTCAAGGTGGGCGACCGGCTGCCGGTCATCATCGCGTCGGCGCGGCACGACACGCCGGTGTGGGGCGCTGCCGGGCGCCTGACGGGCGTGCTCAGCAGCGCCGCAGGCCGGCGTTTCGGTGGCGGGCGGGTGCGCCTTGAGCGAGACAGCGCCGCGGGCTGGGTGCGCGTGGCCGCGGCCCCCACCACGAGCGCCGGCCGCGTCGTTTTCGCCTACGTGCCGCCGCGGCACACGACCCTGCGCATGGTGTTTCTGCCGCCGTCCACTCAACCGGCGGCACGGACCTATCTGACCACCACGAGCGTGTCCGTCTCGCTCACTCCTCACGTGCGTCTCACGGTTCCGGTCATACCATCCGTGGTGCGGCGCGGTCACACGGTCGCGGTCACCGGCTTCGTCACGCCGCGACATGCGTCCGGATCCACCTGCATGAGCCTGATGTTCCAGCGTCTTGAGGACGGCGCCTGGATCACGGCGAGCCCGCGCGCGCTCGTGTGCCACGACAATGGCGTGCGCTCGAGCTACCGGCGCCTCGTGCGCTTCGCGACGCCCGGGTCCTGGCGCGTGCGCGCCGTGCATACGGCTGATGGCGCGCACGCCCGCACATCCAGCCGCTGGCGCGCTTTCAGTGTGAGATAGGCCGCTGGTCGCCTGCAGCGTCCGCGGCGTGTTCCCGTGGGGCGACGGCGGTGGCGGAGACGCCATTCAGGCCCTTGCTCGTCCAGACGTTCGCGCCGCTCTCCCGCAGGCGTGAGTAAGTTTGATGCGCTTAGTCATCGGACACGGCAGCCCTCACGCTCGCAAGGGCTGAGAGGCTTCACGGAGTGGTCCAGGGAAAGTGTAAGTTAAAAGAACTTGACCATCACCGGACGTGGTGCTTTAGTATTCGGCACTGGCAGAGGGAGGCGGAGACGCCCGACCCACCAGTGCTCTCTGCGACAAGTGCCGCTCCTGGCGAGCGCCCTGACGGCAGAGACGCCGGCGCTCAGTTCCACAGCGGTCCCATCGGGGGGTGGGGACTGCGGAGAAGGCGGCCGGAGACGCTCCATCGTCTCCAGTCGCCTTTCTCATGCCCCGCCGGCGGAACCGCTGATCTTCTCAGGGCGCCGCTCTGTTGTGCCGTCGTCGACGACGGTGCTACAGTGTCTCCGCCGAGCCGATGGGCGTGGCAGCCCGGTCGAAGGCCGCGCGAGAGATCCCGCCCTCGAGGCGGGCGCCGAAGGGGCAAAGCGCTGCAGGCGCCGAAACTCTCAGGCAAATGGAGCGCGGCCGGACGGGGCCCCGGATGACATGGTGCCGCTGTTTTTGGGCGCCGGTGGTCAGACAGGGTGGTGAATCCACCCTGTCTTTTTTGTTGACCGGCGCCGGGAGCGGCGGCTCCCGGCTCGCGCGCGTTTCTGCACCGCGCGTCGCGGGCATTTTCGTGAGCGGACCACGGCAGCGCCGACAGGAGACACGATGGCCGACGAGACATACCCGCAGGATCTTCACTACCACAAAGAGCACGACTGGGTCCGAGTGGATGGCGAGGACGCCGTCTTCGGCATCACCTGGTTCGCCCAGGACTCGCTCGGCGAGATCGTCTACGTGGACCTGCCGGAAGTCGGCGCGGAGGTGACCGCGGGGCGCTCGTACGGCGAGCTCGAGTCGGTCAAGGCGGTCAGCGACGTGCTCGCGCCGCTCACCGGCGAGGTCATCGATGTCAACGCGCTGCTTCAGGACGAGCCCCAGCACGTCAACGACGACTGCTATGGGGAGGGCTGGCTCATCCGGGTGCGCATGACCGCTCCCGGACAGCTGGGCGAGCTCCTCGATGCCGACGCCTACAAGATCTTCCTCGACGAGGCCTGATCTCCGGGGAGCGACCACGGACTACGTACCTCACAGCCCCGCCGACGTCGCGGCGATGCTCGCTGCCGTCGGTGTGGCCGGCGTCGAAGACCTGTTCTCCGAGGTGCCCGAGGAGGTGCGCCGGCGGGAGCCGCTGGCGCTGCCCGCCGCCGTCTCCGAGGCCGAGCTCCTCGGCGAGCTGCGCCGCCTGGCTGCGGCGGACACGCCGGCGACGAGCCTGGTCGACTTCCTCGGCGCCGGCGTGTACGACCACTACGTGCCGGCGGTCGTCGACGCCATCGTGAGCCGCTCCGAGTTCGCGACCGCGTACACACCCTACCAACCGGAACGCAGCCAGGGCGTGCTGCAGACGATCTTCGAGTATCAGACGGCCATCTGCGAACTCACCGGTATGGACGTGAGCAATGCCAGCATGTACGACGCCGGCACGGCGCTGGCCGAGGCTTCAGTGCTCGCCGGCGGGCAGACTAAGCGCGGGCGCATCGTGCTCAGCGCCGGCGTGCACCCCGAGTACCGCCAGGTCCTGGCTACCGAGACGGCGGGGCACGGACCACGCCCGCAGATCGTGGATCTTCCGGCGGGCGCGGTCACCGATTCCCAGGCGCTCGCCGCCGCGGTCGACGCCGACACGGCGGCCGTGGTGCTGCAGCAGCCCAACTTTTTCGGCGCGCTCGAGGACCTGGCCGCCGCGGCCGGGATCGCCCACGCGGCCGGCGCGCTCTTCGTGGTCGTCGCCGACCCTCTGTCTCTTGGCCTGCTCGAGGCGCCGGGCGTGCTCGGGGCCGACATCGTCGTCGGGGAGGCCCAGGCGTTCGGCAACGCGATGGACTTCGGCGGCCCGGGCCTGGGCTACCTGGCCGTCACTCGGAAGCTGATGCGCCGCCTCCCGGGGCGCCTCGTGGGCGAGACCGTCGACGCCGACGGCAAGCGCGGCTTCGTGCTCACTCTGCAGACCCGCGAGCAGCACATCCGCCGTCAGAAGGCGACCAGCAACATCTGTTCCAACCACGCCCTCAACGCGCTCGCGGCGCTCGTCCACTTGAGTTGGCTCGGCAAGGAAGGCCTCCCTGAGCTGGCCGCGCTGTGCGCACGCAAGGCCGCCTACTTGCGCGCACGGCTGCTGGAGCTGCCCGGCGTCGACGCCTTCACCGCCGGTCCGGTGTTCCGGGAGTTCGCCGTGCGCCTGCCCGGTTCCGCCGCGGAGCTGGCCGAGGCGCTGGTGCCGCGGGGCTTTCTCGCCGGCGTCCCGGCCGGTCGCTTTGCGGCGGAGTTCAGCGCCGGCGCCGACCTCGACGGGGTCCTCCTCATCGCCGTCACCGAGAAGCGCACGCGTGCCGAGATGGACGCCTTCGTAGCCGCGGTCGCGGACTACCTCACGGGCGCCGAGGTGGGCCGTGGCTGACTCCCAGCGCCGGACCATTTACGAGAGATCGTGCTGCGGGCGGCGGGCGTTCAGCCTGCCCGCCCTCGACGTGCCTGAGATCCCGCTCGGCGAGTTGCTGCCGGCGGGCCTGCGCCGCGCCGCGCCCGCGCGCCTGCCGGAGGTCAGCGAGGTGGACCTGCTGCGCCACTTCACGGAGCTCTCCACGCTCAACTTCGGGGTGGAGACGGGGAGCTATCCGCTGGGTTCCTGCACCATGAAGTACAACCCCAAGGTCAACGAGGTCGCCTGCCGGCTCGAGGGCTTCGCCGGCCTTCACCCGTATCAGCCGGAGGCGCTCGCCCAAGGCGCCCTCGAACTCATGTACGAGCTCGGGCAGTGGCTGGCCGAGATCGCCGGCCTGGCGCGCACCACCTTGCAGCCGGCGGCCGGCGCCCACGGCGAGCTCACCGGCCTGCTCATCATGCGCGCCTATCATGAGGCGCAGGGGCGGGCGCCGAGGCGCATCCTCATCCCCGACACCGCGCACGGCACCAACCCCGCAAGCGTCGTCATGGCCGGCTACGAACCGGTGGCGGTGTCCAGCGACGCTCGCGGCGGCGTCGACCTCGAGGCGCTGCAGGCGCTGCTCGACGCCGATATCGCCGGCCTCATGCTCACCAACCCCAACACCCTGGGGCTCTTCGACGAGAACATCACCGAGATCGCACGGCTCGTGCACGAGGCCGGCGGTCTTCTGTACTACGACGGCGCCAACAGCAACGCGGTGCTGGGCATCAGCCGCCCCGGCGACATGGGCTTCGACATCGTGCATCTCAACACCCACAAGACCTTCAGCACGCCGCACGGCGGCGGCGGGCCCGGCGCCGGGCCCATCGTGGTGCGCGACATCCTCGAGCCCTTCCTGCCGGTGCCGCTGGTGGAGAGGGCGGCGGACGGGCGCTTCTTCTTCGACTACGACCGGCCCCGGTCCATCGGCAAGATGCGCACCTTCTACGGCAACTTCGGCGTGCTCGTGCGCGCCTACGCGTACATCCGCGGCCTCGGGCCGGACGGCCTGCGCCGCGTGAGCGAGATGGCGGTGCTCAACGCCAACTACGTGCTCGAGGGCATCCGCGATCTCTTCGACGTCCCGTTCCAGCGGCGCTGCATGCACGAGTTCGTGGTCTCGGCGTCGCCGCTGAAGCAGCATGGGGTCCGCGCCCTGGACGTGGCCAAGCGGATGCTCGACTACGGCCTGCATCCGCCGACGACGTACTTCCCGCAGATCGTCGACGAGGCGCTCATGATCGAACCCACCGAGACGGAGTCGCGCGACGACCTCGACACGCTGGTCGCGGCGCTGCGCGCGATCGTCGGCGAAGCGGAGGCTCAGTCCGGCATGCTTCGCGAGGCGCCCATCACGATGCCGGTGCGGCGGCTCGACGAAGCCGAAGCCGCCCGCCACCCGGTAGTGCGCCAGCGCTTTCCCGAAGACGAGGACGACGGCGCCTGAAGCGCCGTCGCGACGGAGGACTTCCGGGTGAGCATCGTCAAGGTCCTGCCCGAGCTGCGCGCCGCCGGCGGGGCGCAGATGGCCCTCGACACGGGGCTCCTCGAGACCGCCGAGGAAGTCATCGCCCGGCGTTACCTGTGGGCCCCGCCGGCACTTTCGCTGGGCAAGTTCCAGAAGTACGATCCCGTCCCCGGCGTGCCGTTCGATGTGGTGCGGCGGCCTTCCGGCGGCCGCGCCGTGCTGCACGGCGAAGAATTCGAGTGGTCGTTCGCCGTCGCCTTTCCGCCGGGAGCGCTGGGCGCCGGCCCGCGGGCCGGCGTGGACGTGACGGCGCCCTACGGTGTGGTGGCCGCGGCGTTCGCCGCGGCGCTCGGCGAGCTGGGGGTCACGCTGGATGGCAGCCGCGAGGCGCCGTACCAGCGTTCCGCGCTCTGTTTTGCCGGCGCCCTGCGTCACGACCTGCTCTCGCGCGGAGAAAAGATCGTCGCCATCGCCCAGGCACGGCGTGAGGGTCGCGTCCTGGTGCACGGGTCTGTGCTGGAGCGACGGCCGCCGGACGAACTGGTGCAGGTCGTGGAGGCGCTGCTCGGCGACCCATGGCAGGGTGAGGGGCTCGCCGGCGCTGGGCAGGTGCTGGTACGAGACACGCTTTGGAACGGCGTGCTGGCGCGGCTCGAAGCCGGGTTGAAGAGGCTGAGAGCGAGATGAGGAGGCAGGCATGACCAAGCTCCTGGTGCTCGGGGGCGGCCCCGCCGGCTATGTGGCGGCGGGGCGCGCCGCACAGCTCGGCGCCGAGGCGACGCTGGTCGAAGCGCGCGAGATCGGCGGCACCTGCCTCAACCGCGGCTGCATCCCCACCAAAGCGATGGTGGCCGGCGCGGCGCGCCTGCGCGCAGCGCAGGAGGCGCCGGCCTTCGGCGTCCGCACCGGCGCGGTGACGCTCGATTTCCCCGCCTTCATGGCGCGCAAGGACGCGGTCACGGCGCAGCTTCGCGACGGCGTCGCCCATCTTCTGAAGGCGCGCCAGGTGAAGGTGGTGGCCGGGCGGGCTACGCTCGCCGGGCCCGGCCGCTTGGCACTCGACGACGGCAGAGTGCTCGAGGGCGATGCCGTCGTCCTTGCCAGCGGCTCTGAGCCGGTGCGCATGAGGATGTTCGACTGGAGCGATCCGCGGGTGATGACCAGCGACGAGCTGCTGCGCATCGATCACGTGCCGGAGAGCCTGCTCATCGTCGGCGGCGGGGTGATCGGCTGCGAGTTCGCCTCGGTCTTCGCGCGGCTGGGTACGCAGGTGACGGTCGTCGAGATGCTCGACCAGCTGCTGCCCGAGGAGGACAAGCGGACGGGCCGCGCGCTGCAGCAAGCCTTCAAGAAGGCCGGCATCGAGGTCCTCGTGAAGACGGCTGTGGAAGCGGCCGACGGATCAGCCGCCGGCCTGACGCTGCGCCTGGCCGGCGGCCGCGAGCTCAGCGCCGCCTGCGTGCTGGTCGCCGTGGGGCGCCGGCCCGTCAGCGCCGGCCTGGGCTACGCAGCGGCCGGCGTCGAGATCGACGAGCACGGCTTCGTGGTGGTCGACGACACTCTGCGGACCAGCCTGGCCGGCGTCTTCGCCGCCGGCGACGTGGCCGGCCCGCCGATGCTCGCGCACTGGGCCTATCATCAGGGCGCCGTCGCGGCGGAGAACGCTGTGACGGGTTCACGCCTCGCCTGTGACCGCAGCGTCGTTCCCAACTGCGTGTTCAGCTCGCCGGAGGTGGCCAGTTGCGGCCTCACCGAGGACAAGGCCGCGGCCGAGGGCCGCGAGGTCCAGGTGGCCGGCGTGCGTCTTGGCGGCAACAGCAAGGCGGTAATCGAGGGAGAGGCGGACGGTTTTGTGCGCATCGTCTGCGAGCGCGGTGGCGGGCGCGTCCTGGGCGCCAGCCTCGTGGGTGCGCACGCCACCGAGCTGGTGCACGAGCTCGCCCTGGCCGTGCATGCCGGCCTGACGCTCGCCGATGTGGCGGCCACCATCCACGCTCACCCGACAGTCTCGGAGGCTGTCGGCGAGGCGGCGCTCGGCGGTCTTGGGCGCGGCGTGCACAGCCTGTGAGGAGCTGATGGTCCCGGTGGACGAGAAGTTCGGGGCCGCGCGCCCGGCTACGGGCCCGGCCTCCCGTCCGGCCGCGCGCAAGCCCGCGTGGCTCAAGGTGAAAGCGCCGGTGCCGCGGCAGTATCGCGCCACCGCGGCCCTGCTCGACGAGCTCGACCTGCACACCGTCTGCCGCGAGGCCCGCTGCCCCAACAAGGGCGAGTGTTACGCCTCGGCGACGGCGACGTTCCTGATCCTCGGCGACACCTGCACGCGGAGCTGCCGGTTCTGCTCGGTGGACCACGCGGACGGCGCGGCGGCGCTGGGCGACCCGGCAGGCGCCGCTGGTCTCGGCGCGCCTGACCCCGACGAGCCGCGCCGCGTCGCCGAGGCGGTCCGGCGCCTGGGCCTGCGGCACGCGGTCGTCACGAGCGTGACGCGCGATGATCTGGCGGACGGCGGCGCTGCTCAGTTCGTCGCCGCGGTCGTGGCCGTGCGCGAGGCTGCACCGCGCGCCACTGTGGAGGTCCTCATCCCCGATCTGGGCGGCGATGAGGCGGCGCTGCGCGCCGTGCTCGCCGCCCTGCCCGACGTGCTCGATCACAACCTCGAGACGGTGCCGCGCCTGTACGAGCAGGTGCGGCCGCAGGCGGGGTACGGCCGCTCGCTGGAGCTGCTGCGTCGCGCCGCCGCCGGGGTGCGCGCCGCTGCGCCGACGCGCCCGCCCCGCGGTCTTGCGCCGGCGGCGTCACGCGCGCCGGCCCGCCCGCTCGTCAAGACCGGCTTCATGGTCGGGCTCGGCGAGCGCGGCGACGAAGTGGCCGCCGTGCTCGCCGACTGCGTGGCGGCCGGCGTCGACCTGGTGACCATCGGTCAGTACCTGCAGCCGGATCGCGCCTGCCTGCCGGTCGTGCGGTACGTGGACCCCGCGGAGTTCCATGTCTACGAGCGGGAGGGCGCGGCTCTGGGAGTGGAGGTCGTGGCCGCGCCCTTCGTGCGCTCGTCCTACCGCGCCGGCGACCTGCTGGACCGGCCCGCCGGTGTGCGCGTCTCACGAGCGCGCGCATGACCGTCTCCACGGCCCTGCCGCTGGCGACGCCGCGGCTCGTCATGTTCGACCTCGACTACACGCTGCTGCTGCCGAGCGACCAGTTCGAGGCGCCCGGCTACCGGCGCACCGGGGCTCGCTTCGGCCTCGATCTCGACCCGGCGCTGTGGCCGCGGGCGGAGCGCGCCGCCTACGACGCGGTCAAGGTGCGCCGTCTGCAGACCGGCGCGGCGCACGACGACGACCTGCTCGAGGTCATCGCACGCGCCGTCATCGAGGGACTCGGCGGCGGCGATCCCGCCGCCGTCTCGGCCACGGCGGAGGCGATCATGGCGGCGTGGAGTGAGGCGGCCAACTTCGGCCTGTACGACGATGTACTTCCTTGTCTGCGGCGACTCCGCGACGCCGGCGTGCGCATCGCGCTGGTCTCCAACGCGGTGGGCCACGGCCTGGAGGACATCGTCGCTCACTTCGCCCTCGACGACTACGTGGAGACCACGCTCTCGAGCTCCGACATCGGCCTCGTCAAGCCGGCGCCGCAGATGTTCCGCACCGTACTCGACCGTCTGGGCGTGGAGCCCGGCGCCGCGGTGATGGTGGGCGACAGCGTGGAAGACGACGTGAACGGCGCCCTGGCCTGCGGCTGCGGCGCCATCCTGCTCGACCGCGGCGGCCGCTACGACCTGCCGTTGCCCACGATCCGCTCGCTGGCCGAGCTGCCGGCAGCACTGAGTCTGGAGGATGCATGAAGCCCGAAGCCTTCCACCTGGAGCGCTACATGTCGCTCTACGAGTTCAGCGCGCGCCACTCGCTGGCCAGCTCCGATTGCGAGAGCTACCCGCTGGCCGAGGTCGTGGCGTGGGCGGACGACGAGTGCCGCGGGCTGTGGGAGGATCTCAGGCTGGGCTACACCGAGTCCCAGGGCCTGCCCCAGCTGAGAACGGAGATCGCGAGCACATACGACGGCGTCTCGGCCGGGGACGTCCTCGAGGTCGTGCCCGAAGAGGGCGTCCTCATCGCCATGACCGTCCTGCTCGAGCCCGGCGACCACGTGATCGTCACTCATCCGGGCTATCAAACGCTCTACGGCATTGCCGAGGGGCTGGGCTGCGACGTCACGTACTGGCAACCCGACGAGGAGCAGGGCTGGCGCTTCGATCCCGCCTTCGTGCGCCGCGCGCTCCGTCCGGCCACGCGGCTGATCGTGGCCAACTTTCCGCACAACCCGACGGGCTACCTGCCGACCGACGCCGAGTACCAGGAGCTGCTCGACATCGCCGAGGAGGCGGGGGCCTACCTGTTCTCCGACGAGATGTACCGCGGCCTCGAGCAGGATCCGGCGACGCGGCTGCCATCGGCGGTCGAGCGGTACGGCGAGGCCGTCACCCTCTCGGGGATGTCGAAGACCTACTCGATGCCCGGCCTGCGCGTGGGCTGGCTGGCCACGCGGGACCGCGAGCTCTACGCGCGCCTGGCGGCGTACAAGGACTAC
>Ga0302299_10001809_pt1 | contig 12931 bp, 10 predicted proteins | sample III_Fen_N3_4_FD_198795 | JGI IMG/M metagenome (GOLD analysis project Ga0302299, IMG submission 198795) | Peat permafrost microbial communities from Stordalen Mire near Abisko, Sweden - III_Fen_N3_4 | ecosystem: Environmental > Terrestrial > Soil > Wetlands > Permafrost | place: Sweden: Abisko... | reverse complement strand
CCGTGATCAGCCGCCCGGCGTCGCCGTAGGCCTCGAAGCGACCTTCGAGCCCACCCTTCGACGACCACGAGACGTCGATGGTCGCGGCGCGCCCGTCGGCGAAGCGCATGATCAGCAGTGCGTTGTCCTCGCCCGTGGTCCGGTCGCCGTGCACCAGCGTGGCGCCCCAGGCGAAGACCTCGGCGACCTCGACGTCCTTGCCGAACAGGAAGCGGGCGTACTCCGCGCCGTGCGACGCCATGTCGATCAGCGCGCCGCCGCCGGCGAGCTCGGCGTTCCAGAAGTGCGCCGCGTGCGGCCCAGAGTGACCCTCGCGGGCGCGGACCGTCGTCAGGCGGCCGATGGACCCGGCCCGGACCATGTCCCGCATGCGGAGCAGGTCGGGGTTGAAGATCACGTTCTCGAGGTAGGCGTTGAACACGCCGGCCTCGGTGACCGCGCGCAGCATGTCGGCCGCCTCGCCGGCGTTGCGGCCGAGCGGCTTGGTACAGGCGACGCCCTTGCCCGCCGCCGCGAGCGCCAGCACGGCGTCGCGGTGCAAGTGGTTCGGCACGGAGACGACGACGAGGTCCACCTCGGGATCCGCGCATAGCTCATCGAGCGTCGCGACCGGGCGGCAGCCGAAGCGCTCGGCGTAGGCCGCGCGGCGATCGGGGTTCTCGTCGCAGCCCACGACCAGCCGCGCGTCCCGAACGTACCGCAGCCCGAGCGCGTGGAACTCGCCGATGAAGCCGCAGCCGAGCATCCCGATCCCGACCGGACGCATCAGTAGCCGGCCTCCCCGCCCGCCGCGCCGGCGGCGACCGCGGTCCCGGCCTTGCGGGCGCGGAAGTCGAGGATGATGGCCTCCGTGGCCGTGGCGCCGATCCGGGTCACGCCCAGGTCCATGACGGCGATCAGGGCGTCGAGCGTGCGGACGCCACCGGCGGCCTTGACCCGGACATGCGGCGTGGTGTTCGCGCGCATCAGACGCAGGTCGTCGTGCGTGGCGCCCGAGGGCGCGAAGCCGGTGCTCGTCTTGACGAAGTCGCCGCCCGCGGCCTCCGTCAGGTGGCAGGCGCGGATCTTCTCGTCGTCGGTCAAGTACGCGTTCTCGAAGATCACCTTGACGATCGCGCCGGCCGCGTGGGCCACCTCGACGATCGCGGCGATGTCCGCCTGCACGTCCGCGTCGCGCCCGGACTTGAGGGCGGCGATCTGGATCACCATGTCCAGCTCGACCGCGCCGTCGGCGAGGGCCTGGCGCGCCTCGGCGACCTTGATCGCGGTGACGTGGTTGCCGTGCGGGAACCCGATGGTCGTGCCGACCTTGACGTCCGTCCCGTCCAGGATCGCCTTGGCGCGGCGCACGTCCGCGGGCCGGCAGCACACGGACGCGACGTCGTAGCGGGCGGCCAGCCGGCAGCCCTCCTCGACGGCGCCGTCGTCCAGCTCCGGGCGCAGGAGCGAGTGGTCGATGGTCTTGGCGATGTCGCGTTCGGTGAGGTCGTCGATCGAGAGGGTCATCGGGGTCCTGTGGTGGAGGGGCTACTTGCAGTACGGGCGGAGCACGTCGCGGGCGATGAGGAAGCCCTGCTTGACCTTCGCGTCCGTGCCCTCGAACCGCCGGTCCTCGTGCTCGATGATGCAGTCGCCCTCGAATCCCTGGCGGTACAGCTCCGAGAACACGACGCCCCAGTCCACGTCGCCGAGGCCCGGGATGCGCGGGACCTGCCAGCCCATGCCCATCGAGAAGACGCCGCGCTCGTAGAGCCCGTCGGCGTCGATCATCAGGTCCTTGGCCTGGAAATGGAGGACGTGCGGCCCGAACTCCACCAGGAACCGGCGCATGTCGATCATCTGCAGGACCAGGTGGCTCGGGTCGAAGTTAAGCCCGATCGTGCCGCCCCAATGCTCCAGGATCCGGCGCCACATGCGCGGCGTGGTGGCGATGTTGTGGCCGCCCGGCCACTCGTCAAAGCTGAACAGCATCGGGCAGTTCTCGAGCGTGATCCTGCGCCCGTGGTCGTTGGCGAAGCTGACGATGTCCGGCCAGACGCGGAGGGCCTCCTCCCAGTTCTGGTCCTGGTTCTGCGCGCCGTCGCCGCCCATGAACGTGTTGACGAGCGGGACGTCCATCTTCTCGGCCGCGGTGATGACGTGCCTGAGGTGGCCGATGACCTGCTCGCGGTGCGCCGGGTCCGGGTGGAGCGGGTTGGGGTAGAAGCCGAGGCCGGAGATGGCGAGGCCCTTCGCCTCGATCTCGCCCCGGATCTCCGTGGCCTGCGAGGCGGACAGGTTGGCGACGTCGATGTGGCTGGTGCCGGCGTAGCGACGGGTGGGGCCGTCCGTGCGTGGCCAGCACGCGATCTCGAGCACCTCGAAGCCGGCGCCGGCGGCCCAGGCGGCCACCTCCATCAGCGGCGTCTGCGGGAACGGGGCGGTCAGGAAGCCGAGCTTCATCGCCGAAGGTCCTCCGGGGCGGTTCTTGCGCCGCGTGTCATGCCTGTGTTCCGGGTCATCCGTGCGCGACCTCGGCCCAGCGGCCGCTGCGCGCGCTCTCGAGGACGGCGTCCCCGATGCGCATCTCCTCGTCCCCGGCGGCGAAGGTCGCGTAGCGCGGGGCGTCGCTCGGGCGGCCGGCGAGCACGTCGTCGTAGATCGCGGTGAACACCGCGCCGAAGGTGTCCGCGAAGCCCTCCACGTGACCCCCTGGCAAACGCGCCGCGGCGGCACCGGCGGGGTTCATCAGCGCGGGGTTCCGAAGCAGCTGCTCGTTGGGACGATCCCGGTGACCGATCCACAGCGAGTCAGGCTGCTCCGAATCCCACGCGACGGCGGAGGAGCTGCCGTCGATCTGGTAGGCGAGGCTGTTCTTGCGCCCCGGGCTGAGCTGGCTGATGGCGACGCTGCCGCGCGCGCCGCCCTCGAAGCGCAGGAGGATGGTCGCCACGTCCTCCGTGCGGATCTGGACCGGGACGGTCTCGGCCGCGCGCTCCGTGGAGAAGGTCTGCACGGGGCCGGCCGGCTTGTGCCGGACGGGGATGAAGGTGGTCAGGTCCGCCATGACGGCCTCGACGCGCAGGCCGGCGAGGAAGCTCGCCAGGTCCAGCCAGTGGCTCCCGATGTCGCCCACCGCGCGCAGCGTGCCGCCCTGGTCCGCCTCGAGGCGCCAGTTCCAGTCCGTGTCGTACAGGAGCCAGTCCTGGAAGTAGCGCCCGGTGACGAGGCGGACGTCCCCGATGCCACCGTCTGCGACGAGCTGGCGGACGTGCTGGTTGAGCGGATAGAAGCGGATGTTGAAGTTGACCGCGTTCACGAGGCCCGAGGCCTTCGCCAGCGCCACCAGCTCGGCGGACTCCCCGGAGGTCATCGCGAGCGGCTTCTCGCATACGACGTGGCGGCCGGCGGCGAGGATCGCCTTCGCCTGGGCGTGGTGCAGCTCGTTGGGCGACGTGACGTGGACGACCCGGACCTCGTCGTCCGCGAGGAGCTCGTCCAGGCTCTTGTACGCGCGTGGCAGGCCGAGCTCCGCGCTGCGGCGGGCGCCCAGCTCCGGGTTCGATTCGAGGAGTCCCACGACGCGGACGCCGATCCGGCGCAGCGCCTCGATGTGGACCGTGCCGATGAAGCCGCTGCCGATGACGGCGGTCCCGATGTCGGAGCGGCGCGTCATGGGGCGAGTGTCCTCCAGGGTTCCGTCCGGTTGCGCCGTTTCGTGTCCCCGGCGCCCGGACCGTTGCTGCAACCAGTCTATACAGGTTGGCGGCCGGGTGAGCCACCATCGCGACGCGTGAGGCGCCCGCCGACCGTTCCAAGGCCTCGACTTCGGGCGTTTCACGCACGAAACCGGGCGCCCGGCGCTCGACTCCGTTTCGATCTCCGGCCATGCTACTTCTGCCGGTCAATCGCAAAAGTGCCGTTCAGCCCCTCCGGGACCGGGTGTAGGATCGGGCCGTGGGCGACTCCTCGACCCCCGGGCGCAACCCGGGCCGCTCCCCCGACGGCGCGGCCGCCGTGGCGCGCGCGGCCGATCGCGGGCCGGAACGCCCGGCCGTCCCGTCCGAGGTGCTCGACTCCCTCGTGACCGTCCTGGACGAGATCCGGCTCGGGCGGGCGCGGTCACGAGCGGACCTCGTGGAGACCACCGGCCTGTCGCGGGCGGTCGTCGCCCAGCGCATCGGCGAGCTGATCGATCGGGGCCTGGTGGTCGAGGGCGATCGGGGGCCGAGCACCGGCGGCCGGCCACCACGCCAGCTCTCGTTCCGCTCCGACGCGGGCCACGTGCTCGTCGCGGACCTCGGCGCCACGAGCATCGACGTGGCCGTCACGACGCTGGACGGCCGGATCCTGGGCCATACCGACGAGCCGGCCGACATCGCCGCGGGTCCCGAGGTCGCGCTGGCGCGCGTCGGCGAGCTGTTCGATGGGCTCCGTGCGTCGCGCCGCGCGTTGCCGGGACGGCTGTGGGGCATCGGCGTCGGGGTGCCGGGGCCGGTGGAGTTCCGGACCGGCCGGCCCATCTCCCCGTCGATCATGCCCGGCTGGGACCGCTACCCGATCCGCGAGCGGCTCGGCAGCCGGTACGGGGCGCCGGTCTGGGTGGACAACGACGTCAACGTCATCGCCCTGGGCGAGTGGCGGTCCGGCGTCGCGGCGGGCCACGACAACGTCGTCGTCGTCAAGATCGGGACGGGCATCGGGGCCGGGATCATCGCGGACGGTCGGCTGCATCGCGGGGCCCAGGGCTCGGCCGGGGACGTCGGCCACATCCACGTCTCGGACGACCGGACGATCGTGTGCCGCTGCGGCAACACCGGCTGCCTCGAGGCGCACGCGGGCGGCGAGGCCATCGCGCGGGACGCCGAGCGGGCGGCTCGGGAGGGCCGGAGCGAGCGGCTGGCGGCGGTGCTCGACGCGCGTGGCGCCGTGACCGCCGAGGACGTGGCGCGGGCCGCGTCATTCGGGGACCCCGTGGCGCTGGACCTGCTCCAGGCGGCGGGGCGGCGCGTGGGGCTGATGCTCGCCAGCGTCGTGAACTTCTTCAACCCGTCGCTGGTCGTGATCGGCGGTGGCGTGGCGCAGAGCGGGGACGCGCTGCTGGCGTCGATTCGCGAGGTCGTCTACGGGCGGGCGCTCCCGCTCGCGACGCGGGACCTGCTCGTGCAGCGGTCGTCACTGGGGAGCCTGGGCGGCGTGATCGGCGCGTCGGCCATGGTCGTGGACCAGCTCTTCGCGCGCGAGTCGCTCGCCCGCTGGGTGGAGGCCGGCGAGCCGTCGGGCCTGGCGGAGGGCGTCGAGGCGGGCTAGGAGGTCAGCTCGCGCGCAGCCCGGACGCCGCCGCCTCGTCCGCGAACACCGTCAGCCTCGGGTGGCGCCGCAGGTACGAGGCCGGGCAGTCGATCCCCTCGGGCTCCTCCAGCGCCTGGCGCAGGATCCCCGCCTTGCGCTCCCCGGTGACGAGCAGCCAGACCTCGCCCGCTTCGAGGATCGTGGCCAGCCCGATCGTGACGCCGCCGGACGGGACGGCCCCTGCCCCGTACCGAGCCGTCGCCGCCTCGCGGCTCGAGCGCGCCAGGCGCACGACACGGCTCCGGTCCTCGGGCCGCGTGCCCGGCTCGTTGAACCCGACGTGCCCGTTCATGCCCAGGCCCACGACCGCGAGGTCGAGGCCGGAAGCAGCCGTGTCGAGCGCCGTGGCCGGCTCGTCCACGTCGGCTCCGTCGACGGCGATGGGCACGAACGCCGGCGGCGAGGCCAGCAGGTCGAACAGCTCGCCCCGGAGCCGCACGTCGCAGCGCGCCGGGTCGCCGGGCGGCAGACCCAGCCACTCGTCAAGCAGGACGACGGTCGCGCCCGCCAGCGACCAGGCGCCGCGGCGCTCGCCCGCCACCAGCTCCGCGTAGAAGGGCGTCGGCGTGTCGCCCGTCGGCAGGCACAGGCGCAGGGAGGGCCGCCGCGCCAGCCGGTCGGCCAGCTCGGACGCCACGGTCGACGCCCAGGCGGCCGAAGGCAGGACGACCAGGCGCGACGCAGGCACGGTCGAGCTCATCCCTCGGTCGTGACCCGGTCCTCGAAGTCGCCGGTCGCCGGGTCCTTGAGGATCAGCTTCGACCGGCCGTCCGGCAGCAGCTCGCGCTTGATCACGACCTTGCCGTCGAAGTGCTCCGGCGACTTGGCGATCCGGGGGGTCGCGTCGCCGCGCCACGCGAACAGGTCCACGGACTCCCAGGCGCCGCTCTTCGCCGATCGATAGGCGGCATCCATGACGGAGTTCACCACGTACCCGTCGTAGAACGTCTCGCGCGGCGAGCCGCCGCCGTCGATCGCGTTGAACATGTCGGTGAACATGTCGACGTAGCCCAGCTCCGAGACCTCGTCGCCCACGGGAAACAGCCAGCCCGCGGCCGTCTCGGCCTTCTCGGCGACGTACCCCGCGCCGCCTCCGGCCGTGAACATCTCGTAGCCGGTGCGCAGGAAGTGGTTCAGCCAGATCGTGCCGTGGGTGCCGGCAATCTCGTCGCGCAGGTCCATGCCGCCGCGGAACGTCCAGCTGACCTCGAACTGCCCGATCGCGCCGGACTCGAACCGGATCAGCGCGATGGCGTTGTCCTCGTCGTCGATCGGGTGCACGAGGGTGTCCGTGTGGCACATGACCTCGACCGGCCGGTTCCCCTTGCCCACGAAGTTCCGGATGATCTCGATGCAGTGGCAGCCGAGGTCGATGATGGCGCCGCCGCCGGTGAGCCGTCCGTCCCAGAACCAGGCGCTGTGCGGGCCCGGGTGCGTCTCGCGGGAGCGGACCCAGGTGACCGCGCCCAGCGCCCCGTCCTCCACGGACCGGATCGCCTTGAGCGTCTTGGGCGTGTAGCACAGGTCCTCGAGGTAGCCGCCGAACACGCCCGCCGCCTCGACCGCCTCGAGCATCCGCTTCGCCTCGGCGGCCGTCCGCCCCAGTGGCTTCGTGCACAGCACGGCCTTGCCGGCCGCCGCCACGGCCTTGACCGCCGCCTCGTGCAGGTGGTTCGGCAGCGCCACGATCACGACGTCCGTCTCGGGATGGCGGATCGCCGCCTCCATGTCCGTCGTGAACTCGGGGATGGCCCATCGCTCGCTGAACGCCCTGCCCCTGCCCTCGCTGCGCGAGTACACGACGCGGACCCGGTCCCGGCCGCGCTGCCCGTGCAGCGTCATCGTGTAGAAGTCACCGATAAGGCCGGTGCCGAGCATGGTGATCTGGTGGTTCTGCATCTGGCGGCTCCGAGCGGACGTGGAACGGGCGCGATTCTAGGCCCGGCGGCCGGTGGCGCGGAGGGCCCGATCGCGGAGCCGGTGGCGGGCACCGTCCCTCGGTGCGACGACCGTGCTCAACCGGGGGCGAGTTAAGGCCGAAGCCGTCACGCATGCTCCCGGGGACTCGTAGGCAGCACCCGCTGGCTCCTCATTGCCGGGATCGGGCCACCCGAGCGCGAATCCGGCGTCACCGAGTCTCCCCATGCATAGGTGGTGGGCTGGACCGGCGGGACGGCGGGGGGAGGCCGCCTACCAGTCTCCCCGAGCATCGGTGACAGGAACGCCGGTGCCCGGGGCTCAGCAGATCCGGGGCAGCTGCTCCCCCACCAGCATGTCGACGATCCGCTCGCTGCCGACGATCGTGCGGATCGTGACCATGCCGGGATGGTCCGCGACCACCTCGCCGATCCGGGCCGCACCGTCGCCCTCCGGCAGCGCGTGCATCGCCGCCAGGACCGCGTCGGCCGAGGCCGCGGGCACGATCGCCACGAGCTTGCCCTCGTTCGCCACGTGGAGCGGGTCAAGGCCCAGGAACTCACAGGCGGCTCGGACCGCCCCCGGGATCGGGATCGACGGCTCGTCGAGGATCATGCCCACGCCGGACGCCTGGGCGATCTCGTTGAGCGCCGACGACAACCCGCCGCGCGTGGGGTCCCGCAGCACGTGGACGTCCGGCTCCACCGCGGCGATCGCGGCGACGAGCCCGGCCAGCGACTGCGTGTCGGACTGGATCTCGATCTCGAACTCGAGGCCTTCGCGGACGCTCATGATCGCCACGCCGTGGAGCCCGATCGGCCCCGACACGAGCACGGCGTCGCCCGGCCGGGCACGGTCAGCCGCCGGCGAGACGCCCTCGCGGACGAGCCCGACTCCCGACGTATTGACGAACAGCCGGTCCGCGGCGCCCCGCCCGACCACCTTGGTGTCGCCGGTCACGATGCGGGCGCCGGCCTTCCGGGCGGCCGCCGCGGCCGACATCGTGATCGCGCGCAGGTCCTCGAGCGGTAGGCCCTCCTCGATCACGTAGGCGAGGCTGATCGCGACCGGGACGGCGCCCATCATCGCGAGGTCGTTGATCGTGCCGTTGACCGCCAGCTCGCCGATGTCCCCGCCGGGGAACTGGATCGGCGACACGACGAACGAGTCCGTGGTGAACGCCAGCCGAGCGCCGCCGATCTCGACGATCGCCGCGTCGTTGAGCACACCGCCGGGGGCCGCCGCCGCGAGGGCCGGGCCGATCAGGTCGCGCATCAGCGCGGCCGAGAGCTGGCCGCCGGAGCCGTGGCCCAGGATGACCCGCTGGTCCTCGGGGATCGGCGCGGGGCACGCGACGCCGTCCGCATCGATGGTCACGAGGGGCTGCTGCGGGATGGTCATCGCGCCGCCTCCGGCGCCGACGCGGCGGGAGCGATCGGCGCCACCTGGATCAGCGGCATCGCGCCCGTGAACCCGCCTCCCGAGCCCAGGCCGCGGCCGGCGGAGAAGAACGCGGCACAGGTGCCCTCGGAGCTGACCATTGGCGCGCCGAGCGGCTTCTGCGGCGAGCACAGCGTCCCGTAGGCGGTGCAGTCGAGCGGCAGCTTGTCGCCCGTGAGGATGGCCCCGGCGATGCAGGCCGGGTGCTCATTGGTGTGGATGTCCCCGACGTCGAACTTCAGCTCCGCGTCGAAGCGGGCGTATTCGGGGCGCAGGCGGTAGCCGGACATCGGGATCTCGCCCAGGCCGCGCCACTTGCGCGGTCCCACGTCGAACACCGCCAGGACCTGCGCCTGGGCGAGCGGCACGCCCTCTCGGGTCACGGCGCGGGTGTACTGGTTCTCGACCTCGTGGCGGCCCTCCTCCAGCTGGCGGATGGCCATGAGGATGCCCTCGAGCAGGTCAAGCGGCTCGAAGCCGGTGACGACGATCGGCACCGCGTACTTCTCGGCGATCGGCTCGTACTCGGTCCAGCCCATGATCGCGCACACGTGGCCGGCGGCCAGGAAGCCCTGGACCTGGTTCGTGGGCGAGTCCAGGAGGGCCGTCATCGCGGGCGGCACGAGGACGTGCGAGACGAGCACGCTGAAGTTGTCGATGCCGCGCCGGGCGGCCTCGGCGACGGCCATGGCGTTGGCGGGGGCGGTGGTCTCGAACCCGACGGCGAAGAACACGACCTGCCTGGCCGGGTTCGCGAGGGCGATCTTGAGCGCGTCGAGCGGGCTGTAGACGATGCGGACGTCGGCGCCGCGGGCCTTGAGGGCGAGCAGGTCCGTGGACGAGCCGGGCACGCGGAGCATGTCACCGTAGCTCGTGAAGATGACGTCGGGGCGGGCGGCGATGGCGAGGGCCTTGTCCACCTGCTCCAGCGGCGTCACGCAGACCGGGCAGCCAGGGCCGTGGATCATGCGGACGCCCTGCGGGAGCGCCTCGTCGATCCCCTGCTTGACGATCGTGTGCGTCTGGCCGCCGCACACCTCCATCAGCGTCCAGGGCTTCGTCGTGATCCGGTGGATCTCGGCCAGCAGCTTCTTCGCGAGCACGGGGTCGCGGTACTCGTCGAGGTATTTCACGCGAGCGGCCTTCCGAGCGTCGCGGGCGGCAGCTCCGGGTTGAACGTGAGGGCCCCGGGCGCGTCGTCGCTCACCACGGCGGGCTGGTCCATGCCCGGCCCCATCGTCATGAGCTCCGGCGTCATGACGCCCATCTGGTCGAGGATCTCGAGCGTCTTGAGCGCCTCCGCCTCGTCGACCCTGCTGATCGCGAAGCCCACGTGGACGATCACGAAGTCACCGAGCTTGACCTCGGGCAGGTAGGCCAGGCACGCATCCTTGCGCACGCCGCCGAAGTCCACCTTGCCCATTGCCAGCCCCGCCTCGTCGCGGATCTCCGTGATCCGGCCCGGGATCCCGAGACACATGTCCTAGCCCTCCTCGCCCACCGGCGCGGCCGCGCCGCCGGATGCCAGCCTGGCGGCACCGATCGCCGCCTGACCATAGCTCACCCCGCCGTCGTTGACGGGGACCTGTCGGTTGACGAACACCTCGAACGCGTCGCCGGCGAGCTCCCGCAGCAGCATGGACGCGAGCCGTCGATTCTGGAAGACCCCGCCGGAGAGGCACACGGTGGAGACGCCGGTGCGCGCGTGCGCGTCCGCGAGCATCTCGCGGGTCACGGTCACGATCGTCGCCTGGAACGCGGCGGCGAGCTCCGCGGCCGGGCGGCCCGCGATGACGAGCGCCTCCAGCGTGGGCCGCGGGTCGTAGACGAGCAGGTCGTCGCGGAACGCCAGCCGGTAGGGCAGCGGCGCGACCACGCGATCGCCGGCGGCGAGCTCGAGGTCGATGGCGGCCTGCGCCTCGTACTCGGCGACGTCGCGGATCCCGATGCGGGCGGCCGCGGCGTCGAACAGGCGGCCGGCCGACGATGCGACGGGGGCGTTCAGCCCGCGGGCGACCTGCTGGCGGACGAGCGCGACCTCGCGCGGGTCGAGACGGCCGAGGAACGCGGCGGCGGGCTCGGACGCCAGGCCGGGCGCAGCGTCGTCGACCGCCTCCGCGCCGAACAGGTAGCCGAGCGCCATCCGGTACGGCCGCTTCACCGCGAGCGCGCCGCCGGGGAGCGGCGCGCGCCCGAAGCGCGCGATCCGGCGGTAGCCGCGAAGGTCCGCGAGCAGGATCTCGCCGCCCCAGAGCGTGCCGTCGTCGCCCATCCCCAGGCCGTCATAGGCCACGCCGAGGAACGGCCCGGTCAAGCCGTGCTCCGCCGCGCAGGAGGCGACGTGCGCGTGGTGGTGCTGGACGGAGATCCGCTTCGCGGCCGGGAATCGCGAGACCGCGTACTTCGTGGACAGGTACTCCGGGTGAAGGTCGTGGATGACGATCTCGGGCTCCAGGGCGAGCAGCCGCGAGAGGTGCGCCAGGCCGTCCGTGAATGCCCGGTGCGTCGCCAGGTCCTCGAGGTCGCCGTTGTGCGGCGCGACGTGCGCCCGCGACCCCCGCCCCAGCGTGAACGTGTGCTTCAGCTCCGCGCCCACGGCCAGGAGCGGCACAGGCGTCGCGACGGGGAGCGGCATCGGCTCCGGCGCGTACCCGCGGGCCCGCCGGACCACGGACTCCCGGCCGGCCACCACGCGCGTCACGGAGTCGTCGTAGCGCGCCCGGATCTCCCGGTCGTGGACCAGGAACCCGTCGGCGAGGCCCGCCAGGCGGACGAGCGCGTCGGCGTCGTCGGTCGCCAGCGGCTCGTCGGTCAGGTTGCCGGAGGTGAGCACGAGGGGACGACCGACCTCCGCGAGGAGCAGGTGGTGGAGCGGGGTGTACGGCAGGAACACGCCGAGCCGCCGGTTGCCCGCGGCCACGGACGGGGCGAGGACGCGCCGCGCGGCCGGACGCGCGACGAGGAGGACGATCGGCCGCGCCGGGCCGGCCAGCAGGCGGCGCTCGAGGATGCCGGTCCGGCACAGGACCTCCGCGGCGTCGAGGTCGCGGACCATCACCGCGAACGGCTTCGCCCAGCGGCGCTTCCGGTCGCGCAGCCGGCGCACCGCCGACTCGTTCGTGGCGTCGCAGGCGAGGTGGTAGCCGCCGAGTCCCTTGACCGCGACGATCGCCCCGTCCTGGAGGGCCCGGATCGCGGCCGTCAGCGCCGCCTCCTCGGTGGCGACCGGGGCCGGGGCGCCGGTCGGCTGCCACGCGATCCTCGGCCCGCAGGCGGGACAGGCCACGGGCTCGGCGTGGAACCGGCGGTCGGCGGGGTCGCGGTACTCGGCCCGGCACGCGGCGCACAGCGGGAACGCGCGCATCGTCGTCTGCGCCCGGTCGTACGGGAGCTCCTCGATGATCGTGGCGCGCGGCCCGCAGTTCGTGCAGTTCGTGAACGGGTAGCGGTACCGGCGGTCCGCCGGGTCGAACAGCTCGCGGAGGCAGTCGTCGCAGGTGGCGATGTCCGGCGGGAAGAGCCGGTCCGACCCGGCGGCGCTGACGCTCTCGTCGATGGCGAACGGCACCGGGAGCGCGGCGGCGGCGCCCGGCTCCAGCGGCACGACAGTGACGCGCTCCACGCGGGCGCGGGGCGGGGCATCGGTCCGCAGGCGGCGGGCGAACGCGTCGAGCGCGGCGGCGGACCCGGCGGCCTCGATCTCCACCCGTCCGGCCGCGTTGCGGACGCGCCCGGCGAGCCCCAGCTCCGTGGCGAGCCGCCACACGAACGGCCGGAAGCCGACGCCCTGGACCACGCCCTCGACCTGGAGGGCACGTGCGGGGGTCGACGGATCGGCGGCCGGGACGCGGTCGTCCGTGGGGACGCTTGCAGCCATGCCCCAAGAGTCGCGCGGGGCGCAAGGGGCATCCCGTGCCGAACGGCCCGAATCGGGCGTCGACGGGTCGCCCGGACGCGCGCTGGGCCGGCGGCCGATGGCGTACCGTGGGGGCGTCACGCCGCCCCGGGGAGACCGCCGATGTCCAGCCTTCGCCGCGCCGCCATCGCGCTCGCCGCAGGCGTCCTCCTCGTGACCGCCCTCGTGCCGGGCGTGCTGGCCGCGGACCCGCTGGTGGTGTCGGGCACCGTGAGCCTGGACGGCGCGCCGGTCACGGGCGTGGCGGTCACCGTGATGGTGGTGGGCTCGGACACGGTGATGCCGGCCACCTCGGACGCCTCCGGCGCGTGGTCCGTCGCCATCGAC
>Ga0302299_10001808_pt1 | contig 12936 bp, 11 predicted proteins | sample III_Fen_N3_4_FD_198795 | JGI IMG/M metagenome (GOLD analysis project Ga0302299, IMG submission 198795) | Peat permafrost microbial communities from Stordalen Mire near Abisko, Sweden - III_Fen_N3_4 | ecosystem: Environmental > Terrestrial > Soil > Wetlands > Permafrost | place: Sweden: Abisko... | reverse complement strand
GACCACATCGTCGCTACCGGCCTCTACGGCGAGCGGGGCGAAGACAGTCGCCTCGTGCCCTGCTCGCGTGAGCCCCTCAAGCTGGGCTTTCACGACGGTCTGCACTCCACCAAGTGTCGGCAAATAATAGTCGGACACCAGGGCGATGCGCATGCGGCCAATATAGGGGAGGGTGCATGGCTAGGCCCGTTCTGCCTTAGCATGGCGGCATGTCGCAACGGGGCGGGGCCGCGGAGCGCAACCGCCAGCGCGTGTTGGTGACGGGAGCGAGTGGCTTCCTCGGTGCCTATGTGATGCGCGAGTTCCACCAGCAGGGCTACTCGCTCGTCGCGTCGGGCAGGGACGAGCGGCGCCTGGCCGAGGCCCTGACGCCCGGAGCGAGCGCCGTCGTCGGCGATCTCGGGGCCCTTGCTGGCGTGACTCTCGAGGTTGACACCGTGGTGCACTGCGCGGCGCTCTCCTCCCCGTGGGGAAGGTGGAGGGACTTTCGGGCGGCGAACGTGGACGGCACGATGGCCGTCGTCGACTTCGCGCGCAAGAACTCCGTCCGCCGCGTCGTCCTCGTCTCCTCTCCGAGCGTCTACGCGCGGCCCAGGGACATGCTCGGCATCACCGAAGACCAGGTGGATCCGCACAACCGGCTCAACCACTACATCCGCTCCAAGATCGCGGCCGAGCGTCTCCTGCAGCGCGCCTTTGTGGCCGGTGACGTGCCGGAGCTCGTCGTCATCCGCCCGAGGGGCCTGGTCGGCGTCGGGGATCCGAGCCTCGTGCCGCGGCTGCTTGACGCGAATGCGCGCATCGGCATCCCGCTGTTTCGCGGCGGCACGAACGTCGTCGACCTCACCGCCGTCGAGAACGTGGCACTCGCGCTCCGCCTCGCCGTCGAGGCGGAGCGGGCCGACGGTCGCGTCTACAACATCACCAACGGCGAACCACGCGAATTCGGCGCCCTCGCGGCAACCTTGCTCGAGCGCATCGGCGCGACGCCTCACTTTCGCCACCTCAATCGCACCATCGCGTATGCGGCGGCGGCCGCGATCGAGGCGCTGTACCGCGTCGCGCCTGGCAACCCGGAGCCCCCGCTCACGCGATACACCTTGAGCGCGATCGCCTTCTCGCAAACTCTCGACATCTCGAGGGCTCGCGCGGAGCTTGGCTATTCACCTCGCGTCCCGCTCGACGATGCGCTTGAGCGGGTGGCTCGCTCCTATGCTGGGCGACATGTCTGACGCGACACTGCGCTACTTTGCGTGTGGCACGACCTCCCACGAGTTGGCGATCCTCTTCAGGCGCCAGCCGCGTGAGCGCAGGGCGTTTCCTTCGGGCGTCTACCTCTACGACGACGGCGCATCGAGGCGCGTGCTCTTCGACACGGGTTACGCGGCCCCGCCATGGCGGGCGGGGCTGACGGGGTTCTTGTACCGCGCGCTCGTGCCACCCCGGATTACCAGCGACCTCACCGCGTCGGCGCAATTGGCGGCGGCCGGAATCGACCCAGCCTCTGTCACCGACGTGATCGTCTCGCATCTGCATCCCGACCATATCGGTGGCCTTCGCGACTTCCCGGGCGCGCGCGTCGTCGTGACGGAGGAGGCGGTCTCCCTCGTGAAGGAGCATCGCGTGCTTGACGGCGTCCTCACGAGACTCCTGCCGGTGCCGTTTCCCCCTGCACGCGCGCGACTCCTTGCGCGCAACGAGTTCCGCAATGTCGAGGTGGGCACGCCTCCCGTGCGTGTCGATGCCGTGGACCTCCTTGGCGATGGCTCGGTCCTCATCATCGACCTGCCCGGCCACCAACTCGGCCAGGTGGGCGCCATCATTGACAACAGAGTGGTGCTCGCAGCGGACTCGGCGTGGGGACACGATCTTGCCGATGCGGAGGCGCGCTTGCGGACGATCCCTCGGCGCCTCAACCACGATATGGACGCCTACGCGCGCACGACGGCGCTGCTCGCCGCGCTCGCGGCCTCAGGCCTGACGGTCGTCTATAGCCACGATGTTGGCACGCCGGGAGTGCTGCTCCGGTGACCAACAAGGCCCGCGTCGTCCGCGCCTTCGTTTCGGCTCGTTACCTGCGCCGATGGCGCAGTAGGGCCGCGATCGAGCGCCACCAGCGGCGTCGGCTCGCGCGTCAGATGCGGTTCCTGCGGTCGCACTCGCCGTACTTCTCGGGGCTGATGGCGGGAGAGAATTCGCCGCAGTGGGCGAATCTTCCACTCATGGACAAGGCCACGATGATGGCGAACTTCGATGAGCTCAACACGGTGGGCCTGGTGCGAGACGAGGCCCTCGCGCTCGCGATCGAGGGTGAGCGCAAGCGTGACTTCGCGGGCGATCTGGGCGGATGCTCGGTGGGGCTTTCCTCTGGCACTACAGGACACCGAGGCCTCTTCGTCGTGTCCCCTCGCGAACGGGACGTGTGGGCTGGGACGGTGCTGGCGCTCACGCTGCCGAGAGGCAAGAGCGTGTGGGGGCACCGCATCGCGCTGTTTCTCAGGGCCGACAACACGCTCTATGAGGCGGTGAATTCTCGCGCGGTGACGTTCGAATTCTTCGACATCTACGCGGACATGGCCGAAAACGTGGGAAGGCTTGCGAGCTACAAGCCCACGATCTTGGTAGGCCCGCCGTCCGTGTTGTCGGTCGTGGCGAGGCTCGCCGCCGAGGCTGGCTTTGTGCTCGCGCCGGAGCGAGTCATCTCCGTCGCGGAGGTGCTCGACGATGTCGATCGCGGGCGGCTCGAGAAGGCTTTTGCGGTGGGCGCGATTCACCAGCTCTACCAATGCACCGAGGGCTTCCTGGGCCACACGTGCGAAAGGGGCGTGCTCCACCTCAATGAGAACATCGCGATCATCGAGCGCGAATACATCGATGAGAGGCGATTCGTGCCCATCATCACTGACCTCGAGCGCAGGGCCCAGCCCATCGTCCGATACCGGCTCAACGACATCTTGGTGGATCGCGGCGAACCATGCCCGTGCGGGAGCGCACTCGCGGCACTTGAGCGCATCGAGGGTCGCGAGGACGACACCCTCAGGTTGCGCCGCAAGGATGGCGAGTTCGTCGACGTCTTTGCCGACATGGTGACGAGGGCCATGGTGTATGCGGAGGGATTCGCGGAGTACAGGGTCGTCCAGACAGGGCCCTCGCGCCTGGTGGTCGAGCTCGACAATCTCGACGAACGAGCACGGGCCAGCGTCACGGAGGAGTTGGCGACGTTGAGCGCTGCGCTAGATTTCGAACGACCGACTATCGAATTTCGCGAGTATCGGACCGACCTGACGAAGAAGCTCAGAAGGGTCGAACAAGCTTGGGGGGATCATGAGAGCGTGTGAGATCGCAGGGTACGGCACGTACCTCCCCGACAATCAGGTGCGGTTCGGATCGCATGTGCGCCATCGCATCGCGGACGACGTGTCCCTGCTTGACATGCTCGAATCGGCGGCGGTCGATGCAATTGCGCATGCCGGGATTTCAGCCGACGCGATCGACTGCATCATCGGCGCCAGCGCGGCGGGCGTACAGCCCATTCCGTGCACGGCCGCGTTGCTGCAGGAACGCCTTGCGCCCCGCGGCGAGACCGCGGCCTTCGACGTGAACTCCACCTGCACGAGCTTCATCACGGCGGTCGACATCGCGTCGCGCTACATCGCCGATGGCGAGTACTCCACCATCCTGATCGTCTCGGGAGACGTGGGGACGAGGTTTCTCAACCCGGACCAGAAGGAGGCATTCGAGCTCTTCTCCGACGCCGCCGTCGCCGTCGTGCTCACTGCGACGGATCGCCCCGACACGGGTGTGGTGGCAAGCCTTCAGCAGACCTGGGCGGCCTACGCGCATAGCACCGAGCTCAGGGGCGGTCTCGCGGGTCAGCCGCCGCAGTTGTACCCCGAGAGCCCTCCGGCCGACTACCTCTTTCACATGGATGGCCGCGCCGCGCTGCTGGGCATCATCAGGGTGCTTCCTGACTTCTTTGCGCGGTTCTACGAGCGGTCAGGGCTGACTATCGACCAGATCGACCTGGTCATTCCTCATCAGGCGAGCAGGGCGCTGCCGCTCGCCATGCGGAGGGTCGGCATCCCTGCGAGCAAGTTCGTTGACGACGTCGAACGCTTCGGCAACATGGTGTCTGCCTCGGTTCCCTACATCCTCGTCGACCAGCTTCGTTCAGGGCGCATCGGCGAGGGCGACACCGTGTTGCTATGTGGCACCGCCGCGGGTCTGACGGCGAATGCCCTGGCTCTCAGGCTGTAACTCGGGACCGCAGCGCCGGTGTTCGGTGTACACCGACTGTTCATTCTGCGGGACCTTCGTCGCCCCGCAAGCAGTGTCCCGACGCGGTTAGACTGGTCTGCGGACCACCACGCTCAGCAATCACAAACATAAGGAGCAACATGGCCAGCATTGAGGCCGTCGGCGCCCGCGAAATTCTTGACTCGCGCGGCAACCCCACAGTCGAGGTAGAGGTAGCACTGGACGACGGTACGTTCGCTCGTGCCGCTGTTCCCTCCGGCGCATCCACCGGAGCATTCGAGGCAGTCGAGCGCCGTGATGGCGACAAGGGCCGCTACATGGGCAAGGGTGTCCAGCAGGCCGTTGACGCGGTCATCGACGAGATCGCCCCCGAGGTTGTTGGCCTTGAGGCCACCGAACAGCGCCTCATCGACCAGATCATGATCGACCTGGACGGCACCCACAACAAGGGCAAGCTGGGCGCGAACGCGATCCTCGGCGTATCCATTGCCGTCGCGAAGGCCGCCGCGGACAGCGCCGACCTTGCACTCTTCAAGTACGTTGGCGGACCGAACGCCCACATCCTTCCCGTCCCGATGATGAACATCCTCAACGGTGGCTCTCACGCCGACTCGAACGTCGACATCCAGGAGTTCATGATTGCTCCCGTCGGCGCCACGACTTTCCGCGAGGCGCTTCGCATGGGCGCCGAGGTCTACCACACGCTCAAGTCCGTGCTCAAGGAGCGCGGCCTCGGAACCGGCCTTGGCGACGAGGGCGGCTTCGCGCCCAACCTCGGCTCCAACCGTGAGGCGCTTGACCTCATCCTCGTTGCCATCGAGAAGGCGGGCTTCACGCCCGGTGACGACGTCGCGCTCGCGCTCGACGTTGCCGCTACCGAGTTCTTCAAGGACGGCGCTTACCAGTGGGAGGGCGGTCAGAAGACCCCCGCCGAGATGATCGCCTTCTACGAGGGCCTCGTCAACGACTACCCGCTGGTCTCGATCGAGGACCCGCTGTCCGAGGACGAGTGGAGCTCATGGTCCGAGCTCGTCACGCTCATCGGCGACAAGACGCAGATCGTCGGAGACGACCTGTTCGTCACCAACCCGATCCGCCTCAAGAGGGGCATCGAAGAGAGCGCCGCAAACGCGCTGCTCGTGAAGCTCAACCAGATCGGCACGCTTTCCGAGACCTCGGACGCCGTGACGATGGCGCAGCGCGCGGGCTTCACCGCGATGGTGTCTCACCGCTCGGGTGAGACCGAAGATGTCACGATCGCCGACCTGGCGGTTGCGTACAACTGTGGCCAGATCAAGACGGGTGCTCCTGCCCGTGGCGAGCGCATCAACAAGTACAACCAGCTCATGCGCATCGAGGAGGAACTGGACGACGCCGCCGTGTACGCGGGCAAGTCGGCCTTCCCCCGTCGCTACGGAAAGTAAGCAGAGGCAAGCAGTCACTACTCGCTTCACCGAGGCCGCCGCATCCCTCAGGGGGTGCGGCGGCCTCGTCGTTTCCGGGCTGCCGTGGATCACAAGACCGTGGCCTCCCCGCGAGTCACGCAGGGGACAGGAGGCCGCGACCTGACAATGGGGGAATGCCAGCCCCGACCAGACCAGGAGCTCCTCGCGCGACCCCGCGCGGAGCCGCGCGCACGCCGCGCACTGGGGTCACGCGCGTCGGCCCGCCCCCGCGACCGGGTGCCTCTGCGTCGTCCGGCTCGACCGCCAAGCCGCGTCCCGCCGTTGCGCCGGCGCCAGTCAGGGGCTCGTGGGCGGCCGTGCTGTCCTGGCGGACGCTCGTGCTCGCTGGGGTCCTAGGGCTCGCCTTCGCCCTCGTCTGGCCGTCGATACGGGTGTACAACGAGCAACAGGCCACCAACTCCGCCCTGCTCGCGGAGCGGGATACTGCCAAGGCCCAGGTGGACGACCTCAACGCACAGTTGGCTCGCTGGCAGGACCCCGCCTTCGTGGTGGCGCAGGCGCGCGAACGCCTCGCCTACGTGTATCCGGGGGAGACTCCATATCGCGTTGTCGATCCGGAGGTCGCGCGGCCCGCCGCGGTGGGCTCTGTCGATGCGGCTGCGAACGGTGACGTGACGGACGGCGAGCCGTGGTTCGATCGCATGTGGGGCTCTGTCAAGGCCGCAGGCGCCGAACCCCAGACGGAGGCGCCGTCGACAGGGGCCGTGGCCCCAGTGAGCCCCTCAGACCAGGCCGCCCCGCCGTCGACCGTAGAATTGGGCGGGTGAGCGTCGCCCCCGAGGACATCGAGACCCTGCACGCCCAATTGGGTCGGGTGCCCAGGGGAGTGGTGGCAGTGGCGGCACGATGCGCGTGCGGCAACCCCACGGTCGTGAAGACGGCCCCCCGTCTGCCGGACGGCACGCCCTTCCCGACGTTGTACTACCTCACGCATCCCGGAGCAGTTGCCGCCACATCGACGCTCGAGGCGACGGGCACGATGCGCGAGTTCCAGGCGCGGCTCGGCGAGGATGAGGAGCTTGCGGCGGCGTATCGCGCGGCGCACGAGCGCTACCTCGAGGAGCGATACGCGATCGAGGACGTCGAGGAGATCCACGGGATCTCGGCCGGCGGAATGCCTGACAGGGTGAAGTGTCTCCATGTGCTCGTGGGGTACGCGCTTGCGGCGGGACCAGGGGTGAACCCCCTCGGCGACGAGGCGCTCGCTCTCATGGCGACGACGTGGCGCCCAGACAGGTGCACGTGCGAGACGCCGCGTGCGGGGTCCGTTTCGCCGGGCGACGCGGCGGGCGAGTAGCCGCGCTTAGCCGCCGACGTGCACTTGCGGGCGCCTCGACGCGTCGGGCTCCGCGCGGCGCAGGATCTCGTGGGCGAGCGCGGGGATGTCGCCCTCGCCCGCCAGCAGGAAGCGCAGGGCATTGACGCCGGGGGCACGCTCGCTCCACTCGAAGTAGATGTGTGGCGGCTCGGGCATGAGGTCGCGCACGTGCAACAGCACGGCGGCAAGCACGTTGGGGACGCTCGTGCCCGTGGCACGCAAGATGCGATAGCGGCCCACCGTCACTGCGGCCACCCTCACGACCGACGCGAAGTCGCTCGCGTCCGTGATCTCCACCTCAAGAAACACGACTCCCTCGCGTGTGCTGAGATGGTTGTCTAGGCGCACCTCGAGCGCCTTCTCGCGGTATTCCTCGGTGTCGCCCGCGTTGAGCTTGTTAGCGAGGAAGCGCATGGGCTGCGGGAGATTCCTGGCCCCGTCGAGCATGAGCCGTGCGTCCTCGTCGAGAATGACGCGGGGCACGCGCAGCTCGGTCGAACGTCGCACGCGCGAGACGACGCTGATGACCACGATTCCCGCGACGAATGCGAGCGCGATCGCGAGGCCCTCTGGATGCCTGGCCACCGTGATCACGCTCGTGTAGACGAAGATTGCGCTCACCACGAGGAAGAACGCGGCCCAACGCCTGTGTCGTCGTCGCAGTTCGGTGAGGAACACCGCCACGGCCGCCGAGGTCATGAGGGCCAACACCCCTGTCGCGTAGGCGCCAGCCTGCTCATCAACGTTGGCCTTGAACAGGACCGTCACGACGATGGCCACGCCGCTCAGTAGCACGACGAGGGGTCGCGTCGAGCGCGCCCAGTCGGGCGCCATTCCATAACGCGGGAGGTACCTGGGAATGATGTTGAGCATTCCCGCCATCGCAGATGCCCCGGCGAACCACAGGATGCCGATGGTCGAGGCGTCGTAGAGGGTTCCGAAGCCGTCGCCGAACAACTGATGCGCGAGGTAGGCGAGTGCGCGCCCGTTGGCCGCGCCGGGTGCGTGCCCGTCCGTGCCCGCCAGGAACTCCTTGGCGGGGATGAGCAGCGTCGTGGCAAGGGAGGAGCCCAGCAGCATCACGCTCATGATGAGCGCGGCCGTCGTGAGCAGTCGCTTGGCGTTGCGGATGCGGCCAAGCGGCGAGGCGGTCGTGTCCGTTTCGTCTCCCTTGACGAGAGGCATGACCACCACCCCTGTCTCGAAGCCCGAGAGGCCGAGGGCGAGGGCGGGGAAGACGAGCAGGGCCGCGCCGGCGATGCCGATTGGCGACGAGTGGGCCTGGGTCATGGCGTGCAGCCAGTCGTGCACGGTATTCGGCTGCGTGAATGCCTCGTAGAGCGCGCGGGTGATGACCACGGCGCTTAGCGCCAGGTAGGCGCCCACGAGCCCCACCGCGATCGTGATGGCCTCCTTGAAGCCCTTGAGGAAGATCGCGGCGAGGGCGGCGAGCAGTGCCACCGTGAGGATCAGTTGCTTGCCATGGAGCGCCGATGCGAGGAACGGGTTCTCGCGAAGGTGGGCGGACGCGTCGGCCGCCGAGAGGGTAATGGTGATGATGAAGCCGGTGGCCACGAACCCGAGCAACGCGAGCACGAGCATCTTGCTCGGCCAATACGAAAGGAGGCGTTCGAGCATCGAGAGTGAGCCGTCTCCGTGGGGGCTCTCGACTGCGACGCGGCGGTACATCGGAAGCGCAGCGAACAAAGTGATGAGCACCAGCACGAGGGTCGCGATCGGGGAGATGACGCCGGCCGCGAGCGCGGCAATTCCAGGTTGGTAACCGAGTGTCGAGAAGTAGTCCACGCCCGTGAGGCACATGACCTTCCACCACGGTTGCACGTGGTGGTGCGAGGCCGCCTCGTGCTCGCCCTCGTAGTAGCCCCCCGGCTCGTCCTTCTCGGCGTCGAGAAACCAGCGGAGGAAGGGGCCGCGGGGGGCGCTCAAGGTGGACACCACGGAAGTCTAAGGTGTGCCCCGCCGTAGGTCGCATGGGTCAGGAAGTTCGGTGCCTCGGCGAGCGCGAGAGCGCTACTAGGGTGGTGTCATGACTCGCGTGGCCGCCATCGACTGTGGCACCAACTCCATCAGACTTCTCGTCGCCGACGTGGCCGACGGCGTGCTCACCGACGTGGTGCGCACCATGACCGTCGTCAGGCTCGGCCAGGGGGTCGACCAGACGGGCGAGTTTGCGGCCGACGCGCTCGAGCGGACCTTTGCGGCAGTGGACGCCTATGCGGCTCAGTGCAAGGAGCTCGGCGTCGAGGCGACCCGCTTTGTGGCGACGTCCGCCACCCGCGACGCGAGCAACAGGGACGTCTTTCTCGACGGGGTGCGCGAACGGCTCGGGGTGACCCCTGAGGTCATCACCGGCGAGGAAGAGGCGCGCCTGAGCTTCAGGGGGGCCACCTCGGTCCTCGACGCGAGCCACGACGCGCCCTACCTCGTCGTCGATCTTGGCGGCGGCTCGACCGAGGTGGTGCTTGGCACCGACGGCCCCGAGGCGGCCCACTCGATGGACGTTGGCTGCGTGAGGATGACGGAGCGTCACCTCGTGAGCGACCCACCCGAGACGGATGAGATCGCGGCCGCGGTCAGGGACATTCACGCGGCAATCGACGCCGCATTCGACGGCGTGCCCGTGGAGCGCACGCGGACTCTTGTTGGCCTCGCGGGCTCGATCACCACCGTGACAGCTCACGCCCTAGGCCTGCACTCCTATGATCGCGACAGGATCAACGGCGCGGTCCTTCCGATCGACGCGGCCATGCAGGCTTGCGACGAGTTGCTGCACGCGACACGATCCTCGCGCGCGTCGCTCGGCTTCATGCACGCGGGAAGAGTCGACGTCATCGGCGCGGGCGCGCTCGTGTGGCACACGCTCATGGGGCGCGTGCGCACGGCCGTCCACGACGCTGGCGGCGAGTTACCTAGCGTCGTGACGAGCGAGCACGACATCCTTGATGGGATTGCGTTCTCGGTGGCGGAGCGCATCGGCTGACGCCACCGCAGCACCACGCCACCACAACAACACGACACCACAACAAGACGCCCCCGTAGCCCAATTGGCAGAGGCAGCCGACTTAAAATCGGCACAGTGCGGGTTCAAGTCCCGCCGGGGGCACTGACGGCGACTACCGTGCGCCCCGTTCCGCGGCCGTCGAGGAACTCTGCCGCGGCGTCTTGCGCGTCGGCGAGTGCGACCGTACGGGTCACGGCATCGAGCAGCCGTGGGTCGAGGTCGTTCGCGAGGAGTTCCCAGGCGTCGTGGCGCAAGGCGGGCGTGATGTGGACCGAGTCGATCCCTGTGAGAGTGATGCCGCGGAGGATGAACGGCAGCACCGTCGTCGGCAGGCCCGACCCCGCGGCGAGTCCGCACGTCGCCGCCACTCCGCCCGCGTGAAGGCTCGCGAGCGCGTTCGCGAGGATGGTTCCGCCGACGCTATCGATCACTCCGGACCAGCGCTGGGTCCCGAGGGGCCTGCCGGGAGCTTCGAGCGAGGCCCTGTCGATCACGTCGGTGGCGCCGAGGGCGAAGAGCCCGTCGCCCAAGGTCTCTCCTCGTCCCGTGGCGGCGACCACCTCGTACCCGGACCTGCTCAGCAGCGCAATCGCGACGCTGCCGACCCCGCCGCCCGCGCCCGTGACGAGCACGGGGCCCGCCGCGGGGTCGAGACCGTGGCGCTCGAGTGCGAGAAGGCTGAGCGCGGCGGTGAGGCCCGCGGTGCCGATCGCGGCCGCCTGAGCGGGGGAGAAGGCGTCGGGGACCGCGATGAGGTCGTCCCCGTTCACTCGAGCCACTCCCGCGAGGCCGCCGTTCAGGTCCTCGCCGAGCCCCGCCCCGTTGAGGGTGACGATGTCCCCTGGAGCCCACCGCCCGTGCGTTGACACGATGACCTCGCCTACGAGGTCGATTCCCGCGATGAGCGGGTGGCGGCGGACGACGCCCGGCCGGCCGTGGAGGGCGAGGGCGTCCTTGTAGTTGATTCCGGAGAACCAGACCCGCACCGTCGTGTCGAGGTCGTCGAGCGCGTGGATGTCGACCTGCTCCAGGGTCGCCGAGCTGGCCCTGTCGCCCTTGCGGACAACCCAAGCGGGGAACACAGTCATGCGAACGGCCTTTCAGATGGGTGCCGTGGAGCACGAGGGACGTCGGGGCGGCCAGCGACCCCGCCCCACACTTCATCACGAGTTGGACCGCGCTGTCGCGCCCAAAGGTCCGTGGTGTGGCACGGCGCGGTTGGCACGGCGCAGCGGGGACGAGGAGGCCGACACGGCGTCGGGCACGGGGGCGGGGTGGTGCTCGTTAGACTTGAAGGCATCTACTTCAGGAGACATCGTGGCAAACCCCGTCTTTCGCAACTCAAAGGCCTTCCAGCAGGGCGCACCGGTAGGTTTTGAGGCGCCGTCCGTCCCCGGAATCACTCCGATGGACGGCAGGATGACCTACGACGGCACGATCGTGAAGGCGGCCTCGCTCTTCCTGCTCGCCACGGCATCGGCCGTACTCGTGGGGCTACTCATGCCCGCGCTCGCGATGCCGCTCATGATCATCGGCTTTGTCCTTGCACTCATCGTGATGTTCACCACGAAGAACGGCCCCAAGCCCGCCCTGATGGCGACCACCATCGCGGTCTACGGCGGAGCGGTCGGCGGCATCTCGGTGTACTACGAGGCGACCTACGGTGGGATCATCCTGCAGTCGCTCATCGGCACCGCAGTCGTGTTTGCCGTGTCGCTTCTCGTCTACCGTTCCGGGCGCATCCGCAACATGGCCAAGATCAACAGGTTCCTGATGATCGCGGCTCCCGCCTACGTCATCTTCTCGCTCATCAACGTCGCCATGGTCTCGTTCGGTGGCTTCAACATGCGCGACGTCCAGATCGGCGGCACGGGCGTGAACCTGGGCCTCATCTTGTCGCTCTTCGCGATCACCGTCGGCGCCTTCATGCTCATCTCCGACTTCGACTTTGTGGCGAACGGGGTGCGCAACGGGCTTCCCGCCCAGTGGGAGTGGACGGCGGCATACGGGCTGGTCTTCGCCATCATCTGGATCTACCTCGAGATGCTTCGCTTGATGAGTTACCTCCGGCGCTAGCGATGCCACAATGATCGGGTGGCTCACGTAGATCTCCCGCTCGACCAGCTTCGACGCTTCGCTCCCGACGTAGCGGAGCCTGACGACTTCGACGAGTTTTGGCAACGGACGCTCGCTCAGGCGCGCGCGGCTGCGGGCGACGTCGAGGTCGCTCCCGTCGCAACCGGCCTGAAGAGCGTCGACGTCTTCGACGTGACGTTCCCCGGCTTCGGCGGTCACCCCATCAAGGCGTGGTACGCGAGGCCCTCTGGCGTGACGGAGAAGCTGCCATGCATCGTCGAGATCGCAGGCTATGGCGGTGGGCGTGGCCTGCCGTTCGAGCACACGCTGTGGCCCTCGGCGGGGTACGCGTACATGATCCTCGACACCCGCGGACAGGGAAGCCAGTGGGGTGCCGGCGGCGACACCGCCGACCCAGTCGGATCGACGGCGGCCTCACCCGGCTACATGACCAGGGGAATTCTCGACCCCGAGGACTACTACTTCAGGCGAGTCATCACCGATGCGGTACTCGCCGTCGACACCGCACGAGTGCTCCCTGGAGTCGACGCGTCAAGGGTCGCATTCAAGGGCGGCTCTCAAGGCGGCGGCGTGACGCTCGGCGTCGCTGGCCTCGTGCCCGACCTCGTGGCCGTCATGCCCGACGTACCCTTCCTGTGCCACTTCGAGCGCGCCGTCTCGATGGCAGACACGATGCCGTATCCGGAGATTCGCCAATATCTGGCGGTGCACAGGGACGTGACGGAACAGGTCTTCCGCACGCTCGGCTACGTCGACGGCGTCAACTTCGCCAAGCG
>Ga0302299_10001807_pt1 | contig 12944 bp, 12 predicted proteins | sample III_Fen_N3_4_FD_198795 | JGI IMG/M metagenome (GOLD analysis project Ga0302299, IMG submission 198795) | Peat permafrost microbial communities from Stordalen Mire near Abisko, Sweden - III_Fen_N3_4 | ecosystem: Environmental > Terrestrial > Soil > Wetlands > Permafrost | place: Sweden: Abisko... | reverse complement strand
AGAAGAGTGAGCGTCACGAGCGCTCCCCCGAAACATCTGAGCCCCCCGGCGCTCGTGACGCGCACGCGAGCCTACGCGTCACACGGGACCAGCGTCAATCCGCAGGAAACCACAATTGCACCAGTCCCCCGCAAAGACCGACCGCCGGCGCGCGACCCGTCCGGCGACGAACCGGGCGCCCGGGCCCCTGGTGGCCCGGGCTTGACCCAGCCTGCTTCCTCTATCGGGGCGCGCGGATTCGAACCGCGGACCTCACCGACCCGAACGGTGCGCGCTACCAGGCTGCGCCACGCCCCGAGAAGGACGATCAGTATGACAAGAGCGCGGCGGCGCGGCGCAGTCGCAGGCGTAGCATCGTCCGCGATGCGCTCTCCCCGCCCGATGGGCCGGCTCGCCGCCGCCCTGCTGCTGCTCTCCGCCTGCCTCGGCGCATGCGGCGGCTCCGGCGACAGCGCTCAGGGCAAAGCGACCACGCGGGCGTCAGCCGCGGTCGCTGCGCCGGCCTGTCCGGCCGCCGGCCGGCACAGCGTGGACGGCGGAGTCCTCGTCCTCCCGCCGGGAGCGAACGCGGGAACCGTGCCGCTGCTCGTCGTCGTGATCCCCGGCGGCGGCGGCGATCCACGCGACGGGCTGGGGCTCGCGCGGGCCGCGCGCCGCGCCGGTCTCGCCCTGCTCTATCCCACGAGCGAGGACGGCTTCTGGAGCCTGAACCACAGGCAGGGTGACGCGGACATCACGGCCGTGCGCGGGCTGCTCGAGCGCACGCTGGCTGGCGGCTGCTTCGACCAGCGGCGCCTGACCACGACCGGCGTGTCGAACGGCGCCGGGTTCGCCACCCGCCTGGGCTGCGAGCTGCCCGAGCGCTTCGCCGGCGTGGCGCCCGTGTCCGCGGGCTTCCGCGCGCTCGACCCCTGCCCGGCGACGGCCCGCACCTCGCTGCTCGCGATCCACGGGACGGCCGACACCGTCGTGCCCTACAACGGCAGGAAGCCCGGCCGCGAGGGATCGGTGCCGCGTTTCGCCGCGCGCTGGGCGCGGCGCGTGGGCTGCGACGCGCGGCCGGCCGTCACGTCCCTGCGCCCGCGCGTCACCCGCATCAGCTACCGCGGCTGCGACGGCGGCCTGCACGTCGCCGTCGTCCGGCTGACGGGGAACACGCACGGGTGGGCCGGAGCACGCCGCTCGCCGTTCCCCCAGCGCAACCCGTCGCACTTCGACGCGACGGCGGCGGTCGTGGCGTTCGCGCTCGCGGCGCGGCGGCCCGCCTAGATGGCTGCTGCGACGGCCGTGTAGTAGCGCACGCCGAGCCCGGTCACGAGCGTGCGGAACGCCGTCTCCACGCTGACGCCCTCGCCCTCCGCCCAGGCCGCGAGCCCGGCCCGCTCGATCGCCGCGCCCTGCTCCAGCAGATCGTCGACCAGCTCGGGCGAGCGGTCGCAGAACGACGCGCCGATCGAGTAGAGACTCGACTCGGTGAGCGTTTCGATGAAGTCCTCGTCACCGGCCACGGCGGCGGACGATACCGTGGCGCCCGTGGCCGCCCTGACCGAGCTGATCGCCTTCCTCGACGACCTGCTCGAGCCCGAGCGCTTCGACGACTACGGACCCAACGGCCTGCAGGTCCCCGGCGGGGAGGACGTCCGCGTCGTCGTCACCGGCGTCTCGGCCGGGCGGGAGCTCTTCGAGCTCGCGATCGACGCCGGCGCGGGCCTGGTGCTCGTCCATCACGGCCTCTTCTGGAAGGGTGCCCCGCTCGCCATCGACGGGCCGGCGAAGGCGCGCCTGAAGCTGCTGTTCGACCACGACGTCGCGCTCGCCGCCTACCACCTGCCGCTCGACGCCCACCGGGAGCACGGCAACAACGCGCTGCTCGCCGCCGCGATCGGCGCCGACCGCACCACGCCCTTCCCGGCGGACGCCCGCAGCCCGATCGGTGTCGTCGCGCACCTCCCGGGAGACGGCACTACCCCGGAGGATCTCGTCGACCGCACGCGCGCGGCGGTCCGAGGCCGCGAGCCGCTCGCCTTCCTTGACGGGCCGGAGCGCGTGCGCACGGTGGGCATCGTCAGCGGGGCCGGTTCGTCGTATCTGGGCGACGCCGTCGCCGCCGGCCTCGACGCCCTCCTGACGGGCGAGCCGACGGAGCGCGTGATGCTCGAGGCACGTGAGAACGGCATCCACTTCCTCGCCGCCGGGCACTATGCGACGGAGACCCTCGGCGTGCGCCGCCTCGGGGATCTGCTGGCTGGACGCTTCGGCATCGAGCACACCTTCCTCGACGTCCCGAATCCGATCTGATCCGCCGTCTGGCGCGCAGGAACCACCGCTCGCCGCGGGACGGGATGAGCGTCGCATAAAAGTTCGCTCCGAGCGGCCCTTTCTCTTGCCGACCGTCCGGTCAGCGGAGTACGGTTCACACAGCGTCAACATCCCCCCCAACGAACAGGAGGGACGCTCCGATGGCAAATCACCTGACGCCCACCGAGCTGGCAAACGAGTCCGGGCTCGAACGGCGCGAAGTGATCTCGAAATGCATGGAGCTCGGTGTGCCCATCTTCCAGGGCCGCATCGACAAGACGCTCTTCGTCGCCAGCATGGCGACGGTCAGTCAGAGCGCCCTGGGCCAAGCACGGCCGACCGTGACGTAGGCCATTCCCCCGGCACACGTCGTTGAAAGGCGCGCCCGGGTGGCGCGCCTTTCGCATGAGGGCGCCGCCGCATAGAATCGCGGCGCAGAGGGTCAACCCCGAGGAGAGAGTGGAACCGATGGAGGCAGGGACGACGTCCACGACCGCGTCGAAGACGATCGCGGATCTGCTGCCCAAGGCAGCCGAGCAGTACGGCGACGCCGTGATGGTGCGCCACAAGGTGGGCGAGGACTGGGTCGACGTCAACTTCGCGACGGTCGGCGAGATCGTCTCCGAGATCGCGCGCGGCCTGATCGCCCTCGGCATCCAGAAGGGCGACCGTGTCTCGCTGCTCTCCAACACGCGTCCCGAGTGGACGTACAGCTCGTTCGCGATCAGCTCGGCCGGCGGCGTCGTCGTCCCGATCTACCCGACCAACGCGCCCGAGGAGTGCGAGTGGGTCGCCGGGAACTCCGAGTCCGTCGCGATCATCTGCGAGGACGCCTCGCAGATCGCGAAGATCCAGGCGGTCCGGGCGAGCCTGCCGAACCTGAAGCACGTCATCGCGATCAACGGTGACGGCGAGATCGCCGACGCGATCCTGCTCGACGAGATCCGCGCCCGCGGCCGCGAGGTCGACGAGGCGGACCTGACCGAGCGGCGCGACAGCGTCGGCCCCGACGACGGCTACACCTTCATCTACACGTCGGGCACGACCGGCCCGCCGAAGGGCTGCATCCTGCTGCACCGCAACTACCGCGCGGTGCTCGACATGATCAACGAGCGCGGCCTGCTCGGCGCCGACGGCGATCTCGTCTACCTCTTCCTCCCGCTCGCCCACGCCTTCGCGCTGCTGATTCAGCTCGGCGCGGTCGACACGGGCACCGCGGTCGCCTACTTCGGCGGCGACACGCGGCAGATCATCCCCGAGCTGATGCAGGTCCACCCGACGTACCTGCCGTCGGTGCCGCGCATCTTCGAGAAGCTCTTCACGCTCGCGCAGGGCCAGATCCCGGCGCCCGTGATCGCCGCGGTCAGCGACCTCGGCGGCCAGCTGCGCGACCTCGAGTATCAGGGCGCGGCCGTCCCGCAGGAGCTGCAGGACCGCTGGAACGCGCCGATCGAGGGCGACGAGCAGGGCCGCTCGCTCGCGCAGATCTCCGAGTTCGTGAAGGGCCTCTTCGGTGGCAACCTGCGCGAAGCCGTCACGGGCGCGGCGCCGATCGGCTCCGACATCCTGCGCTTCTTCTACGGCGCCGGCGTCCCCGTCATGGAGGGCTACGGGATGACGGAGACCGCGACCGTCGCGACGACCTCCACCCCCGAGCACCACAAGTTCGGCTCCGTCGGCCGGGCACTGCCGGGCGTCGAGATCTCGATCGCGGAGGACGGCGAGATCCTGATCCGCGGCGCCAACATCTTCAACGGCTACTGGAAGAACGACGACGCCAGCTTCGGCTCGATCGTCGACGGCTGGCTGCACACCGGCGACGTCGGAAAGGTCGACGAGGACGGCTACGTGTTCATCACCGGCCGCAAGAAGGACATCATCATCACGGCGGGCGGCAAGAACCTGACGCCGGCGAACCTGGAGAACGACCTCAAGCAGACCCGCTGGGTCAGCCAGGCCGTGATGCACGGCGACCGCCGGCCGTTCCCGGTGATGCTGATCACGCTCGACGAGGAGGAGATGGTTCCGTGGGCGCAGGCCCAGGGCATCGAGGACACCTCCCCCGCAGCGCTCGCCGTCCATCCACAGGTGCTCGCGCTGATCCAGGCCGAACTGGACCGCGCGAACGAAAAGTACGCGCAGGTCGAGCAGGTGAAGCGGTTCTTCATCCTCGACCACGATCTGTCGCAGGAGACGGGCGAGCTCACGCCGACCCTGAAGGTCAAGCGCAACATCGTCAACGAGAAGTACGCAGAGCGCTTCGACGCCCTGTACAAGGGCTGATCGGCGGGGCGCCGGGGCCACACGGTCGCGGCGCCCGTACCCTGTCTGAGACGTGCGGACGGATCCCACAGACAACGGCGGCCTCTTCGTCGCCCGCAGGCCGGGCACCAAGCCGGTCCACTACGCCGAGCCGCCGCAGCCCGGCAGCGCCCTCCAGCGCCGCCGCGACACGGTGTTCGCCGTCGGCATCCTGGCGCTGATGACGTTCGTCAACCTGCTGTTCTGGGGCCCGATCCCGGTCGGCTGGCTGTGGGTCGTCTCGCATATCCCGTTCCTCGCCGCGCACATCTTCTTCGCGCTGCTGGTGGCGTTCGTGGGGATCCTGCTGACGCTGATGGGCGCGCTCGTCCTGCTGAAGCAGCTCGACCGCGCGTGGATCCTGGTTCGCCGCGCGGCCGGCGTCGACCAGCGCAACGGCGTCATCGGCCGCGTCTTCATGTACACGGCGATCATCGGCGCCTCGCTGTTCGGCCTCTGGATGATCTTCGGCGGCGGCCTCGCGAACTCGCTGAATCCGCCGCCGACGAGCTGATGGGCGTCCTCGACCATTACAAGCAGTTCGAGGAGCTCCCCGACGAGGAGGTCAGCGCGCGGCTCCGCAAGGACGCCGACGAGCGTCGCCGCAAGGCGCTCGCCCGCGTCGACGACCTCGACCTCTCCCGCACGACGTGGCCCGAGTACCCGCCGTCGGCGATCGTGAACGCGATCACCTTCGTCGCGCGCTCGGGGCTGCACCGCTACACCGAGGGCTCGAGCGAGCTGCGCACCGAGCTCGCGCTGCGTCACGACGTCGAGCCGGAGCGCATCGCGGTGGGCGACGGCGCCTCGCAGCTCCTGGCGTCCGCCGCGCTGTCGTTGCTGGAGCCTGGCGACGAGCTCGTCACGCCGTGGCCCTCATACCCGCTCTACCCGATCATGGCGCGGCGCGCCCGCGGCGCGTTCGTCCCGGTCCACGGCTTCAGCGTCGATTCGCTGCTCGCGGCGATCACCGAGCGCACGCGGCTGCTCGTGCTCTGCAACCCGAACGATCCGACCGGCGAGCTGCTCCCCGCGTCGGAGGTTCGCCGGCTGCTCGACGCGCTCCCCGAGCGCGTCGTCGTGCTGCTCGACGAGGCGCTGCGCGACTTCGTCGACGCCGAGGAGCGCGACGCGGCGCTCGAGCTCTGCGAGGTCTACCCGCGGCTCGTCGTCTTCCGCAGCTTCTCGAAGGCGTGGGGTCTCGCCGGCCTGCGCTGCGGCTACGCGGTCGGCGGCCCCGGCGCGGAGTCGCTGATCGACGAGATCGGCCCGCCACTCGGGATCGGCGAGCTCGCCCAGGCCGGCGTGCTCGAAGCGCTGCGCCACGGCGCGAAGGCGATCGAGCGCCGCACCCGCCGAGTCGCGGTCGAGCGCGAGCGCCTGCTCGAGGGCCTGCGCGCGCTGCCGATCGAGGTCACCCCCACGCAGGCGAACATCCTCTGGATGGCGGCGCCGGCCATGGACGGCGCCGAGCTCGCGGCACGACTCGGCCGTCAGCGTGTCCTCGTGCGTGCGGGTGGCCCGCTCGGCGACCCCCGCCACGTGCGCGCGGCGATCCAGGACAAGCTTGCGACGGACCGGCTGCTGCGAGAGCTCGAGCGCGCGCTCGGCTGACCCGCGGACCTTCTCGGCTAGGAGGAGGCCTTCTTCGTCGGCGCCGCGTCCGCCCCGTCGTCGTCCTCGGAGGCCGACTGGCGCAGAAGCGTGCCGGTCGTCTGCTCGAGGATGCGCCGCCAGGCCCGCGTCTTCTCCTTCTCGCGGGTGACGTGCTTGACGACCTTGCGCACGCGCGTCGCGGAGATCTCGATGCCGTGGCGGCCGAGGACCTCCTTGTAGTTGTCGTAGTCCTCGGTGAGCTTCAGCGTGACCGACTGGAACCCGTGGCGCGCGATCTCGACGCGCTTGGTGAAGTCCATGATCGACGTCTGGAACATCAGCTCGTCGTCGGGCTCGGGTTCGATCAGGAGGATGTCGACGTCGGGGTACTTCTGCTCCCACTGCCGCGCCATCTCGTGCAGGCGCTGGTAGGCGAGGAGCTTGAACGTCTGGTACCCGATCTGCGCGAGGCCCATGTCGCTGACGTGGCGCGGGCGCGTCCCGAACGGCGTCGAGATCTCCTCGCTGAAGTCGTTCACGAACGGGACCAGCGGGTTCACGACGATCACGAGCTTTGCCCCGGCGTGCACCGCGATGTCGACGTTCGTCGTCGAGATGATGCCGCCGTCGACGAGCTCACGGTCGTGGACCTGGACGGGCTTGTAGACCATCGGGAGCGCCGTCGAGGCGCGGACAGCGCGCGAGATCGGCACGTCGTCCCAGCCGTCGGCGCCGAAGACGATCCGCTCGCAGGTGTCGAGGTCGGTGGCCGCGAGGTAGAGCTCGTGGTCCAGCGCGCGGAAGTCGTCGGAGCGGTCCGGGTCCGAGAGGACGGTTCGCACGTAGGTCTCGATACCCGTGCCCGAGTACAGGCCTGACGGCAGGTCGGCGGCAAGCCCGAGCGCGATGTCCATCGCGCTGACCTGCCGCCACTGCGGCGCGAGGTGGCGGGCGAGCTTGGCCATGCGCCAGGGCAGCAGCGCCCCGGTCTTGGCGAAGTCGAGCAGGTTGAGCTGCAGGACCGTGCCGACGTCGATGTCACGGAAGGGCGTCGGGACCTGCTGGTTGACGACGCGCATCATCTCTTCGGGCGTGATCCCGTTGGCCGCGAGCGCCGCGACGAACGAGCCGGCGCTCGTGCCGACGTAGACGTCGAACTCGTTGACCGTGCGATTGACGGCCAGCAGATCGAGTGCGCGCAGAGCGCCGATCTCGTAGACGCCGCCGGTGAAGCCACCGCCGCCGAGGACGAGCGCGGTCTTCGATCGCCGCGGGCCACGGCGCCGCGGGCGTGCGGCACTGCGCTTCGCCGCCGTAGCGCGTCCCTGCGCCTGGTCCAGGTTGACGACCTTCCCCATGCCCCATGCAGTCTACGGAGCCGTGCGGCCGTCCGGGTACGCGCTTTCCCGCAGACCGATGCCGGATTGGGCCGATACCTGCGCAGAACGGGCAGGCCGCTCGATACCGTCCCTCGCCGTGCGCGTTTCCCGCCGCCTGATGACCAGCGCCGTTGGCGCGTTGGCGCTCTTTCTTGTGCTCGTTCCGGCGGCCCTCGCAGTCGACGGCAGTGCCCTGCGCGCCTCGCTCGATCGTGATGTCGGCAGCTCGGGCGCCGCCCGGACCGGCGCACTCGCGTTCGATCTGACCACCGGGAGCACTCTCTTCGAGCGCCATGCGAGCGCGCCGCGGATCCCCGCCTCGGTCGAGAAGCTCTTCACCACGGCAACCGCGCTGCGGCGGTTCGGAACGCAGGCGCGGCTCACGACGAGCGTCGTCGGCGACGGCGAGGTCGGGACGAAGGGCGGGCTCAGCGGAGACCTCTACCTCGTCGGTGGTGGGGACCCCACCCTCGACGTGGCGGGCCTCAAGGATCTCGCCGGCCAGGTGCGCGACGCGGGGGTGCGACGGGTCAGCGGATCCGTCCTCGGTGACGAGTCCCATCTCGACGCGCTGCGCGGAAGCTCGCGTACCGGCGGGGCGTACGACTCCGACATGGGCGGCGTGCTCGGCGCGCTCACGGTCGGTCGCGGCTTCTCGAGTCGCAAGGGCGGGCCGGCGCTCGCCGCCGCGCGCACGTTCGTTCGGGTGCTGCGCGCCGCCGGCGTGCGCGTCGCCGGGCGGACCGGCACCGGGACGGCTCCCTCGGACGGGCTCCCGCTGGCCGACGTGCAGTCGATGACGATGGCGCAGCTCGTCCGGGCGATCAACGTCCCATCCGACAACTTCGCCGCCGAGGTGCTGCTCAAGGACCTCGGGGCCTCCTACGGCTCGGGCGGCACCACCGCGGCCGGCGCAGCGGTCGTCCGCCGGACGATGGCGGCCCTCGGCGTCGACCGGCGGAACGTCGCCGACGGCTCCGGGCTCTCGCGCGCGAACCGGGTCAGCGCGCAGCAGATCGTCAGCCTGCTCGTCGCGATGCGCCGGTCGGCGCAGTCACGCGCGTTCGAGGCGGCGCTCGCCGTCGCCGGACGCACCGGCACGCTGCGCAAGCGCCTGCGCGGCACCGCCGCCGCCGGGGCCTGCCGCGGCAAGACCGGCACGATCAACAGCGTCAGCGCGCTCGCCGGGCTCTGCACGACCCGCGAGGGCCACACGATCGCGTTCGCCTTCCTCATGAACGGCGTGACCGTCTGGCGCGCCCGCGCCGCGCAGGATGCCGCGGCCACCGTGCTCGCGCGCTATCTCACGGCCCCGCTCGGCGGCCGGCTGCCGACGCCCTGATCAGAGCAGCTCGAGCAGCCCGGGCTCGTCGAGCACCGCAACGCCGAGCCGCTCGGCCTTTTCCAGCTTGGATCCCGGGGTCTCGCCCGCGACCAGGTAGTCGGTCTTCTTCGAGATCGAGGAGGTGACGCGCCCGCCGGCGGCGACGATCCGCTCCGTCGCCTGCTCGCGGGTGAGGTCCGGCAGCGTCCCGGTCAGGACGAACGTCTTCCCGGACAGCGGCCCGTCGCCGGGCGGCGGGCCCTCCTCCTGCAGCTGCAGCCCGGCCGCGCGCAGCCGCTGGATCAGCCCGCGCATCCGCTCGTCCGCCAGCTGGCCCGCGATCAGCGTCGCGACGATCGGGCCGATGCCGGGCGTCGCCTCGATCTCCTCGGGGGTCGCGGCGAGCAGCGCGTCGATCGAACGAAAGCGCTGGGCGAGGCTGCGGCCCGTGACCTCGCCGACGCCTTCGATCCCGAGCCCGAAGAGGACGCGCGCGAAGGGCCGCTCACGCGAGGCGGCGATCGCGGCGACGATCCGGTTCGCCGAGATCTCCCCCATGCCCTCCAGCTCGATCAGCTGCTCGGGCGTCAGCGCATAGAAGTCCGCCGCGTCGGTGACGAGGTCGGCGTCCATCAGGAGCGAGACCTGCTTCTCCCCGAGGCCGTCGATGTCCAGCGCGCCGCGCCCGACGAAGTGCCGCAGCAGCTGCCAGCGGCGCCCGCGGCAGTCGCGGTTCGGGCACTTGGTGAAGACGTGGCCGTCGAGCTTGATCGTCGGGGTGTCGCAGACGGGGCAGCGGGCGGGTGGCAGCGGCGGCTTCGCACGGCCCTTGCGCTCGACGGCGTGCGGAGCGGGCGAGACCACCTGTGGGATCACGTCCCCGGCGCGCAGCACGATGACCTCGTCGCCGACGCGCAGGTCCTTGCGCGCGAGGTCCTCCTCGTTGTGCAGCGTCGCGAGCTTCACGGTCACGCCGCCGACGTGGACCGGCTCGAGCACGGCGAAGGGGTGCAGGTCGCCGAACTTGCCCGGGTTCCACTGGATGTCGAGGAGCGTCGTGATCTTCGTCGTCGGCGGGAACTTCCAGGCGATCGCCCAGCGCGGGTCGCGGCCGACGACGCCCAGGCGCCGCTGCTGCTCGGCGTCGTCGACCTTCACGACGACGCCGTCGATCTCGAAGTCGAGCGCGCCGCGGCGCTGCTGCCAGTCCAGGCAGCGCTCGACCACCTCGTCCTCGCTGTCCAGTCGCACGATGTCGCGGTTCACGGGGAAGCCGCGGTCGCGCAGCCAGGCGAGCGCGTCCCACTGGCCGGGGAAGGTCAGCCCATCGGCGGCGCCCACGCCGTAGGCCCAGAACGACAGCGGGCGCTCGGCGGTCAGCTTCGGATCCAGCTGGCGGATCGTGCCGGCCGCCGAGTTGCGCGGGTTCATGAACGTCGACTCACCAGCCGCGGCGCGGCGCTCGTTGAGCGCGGCGAAGTCGGCGAGCTTCATGTAGACCTCGCCGCGAACCTCGACGAGCGGGGGCGCGTCCTCGATCCGCAGCGGGATCGAGGGAATCGTGCGCAGGTTGTGCGTGACGTTCTCGCCGATCTCGCCGTTCCCGCGCGTGGCGCCGCGCTCGAGCACGCCGTCGCGGTAGATCAGCGACATCGCGAGGCCGTCGATCTTCGGCTCGCAGACATAGCGGAACCGCACGTTCTCGATCCCCTCGCGCGCGAGGTGATTGCGCATCCGCTGCACCCAGGCGCGCAGCTCTTCCGCACTGCGCGCATTCGCGAGCGAGAACAGCGGCTCGGGGTGGCGCACCTTGTCGAGGCCGGAGATCGGCTCGCCGCCCGTGCGCTGCGTCGGCGAGTCGGGCGTGAGCAGCTCGGGATGGTCGCGCTCGATCGCGCGCAGCTCGTCGAGCAGTGCGTCGTAGGCGTCGTCCTCGAGCTCCGGGTCGTCGAGGACGTAGTAGCGCTGCGCGTGATGGTGGAGCTGCTTGCGCAGGTCGGCTGCGCGCGCGGCCGGCGTCTGCTTCTTTGCCGGCCTCGTGCTCACCGCAGCTCGCTGGCGGCCGGCGCGAGCAGCCGGGTGAGGTCGTGCGCCTCGAGCGCGTCGAGGCTGTCGACGTCGGTCAGGTCGAAGTGCACGGGCGTGACCGAGATCCGCCCGCCCGCGACGGCGGCGAGGTCGGTTCCGGGGTCCTCGTGCCAGCCGGGGTCGGCCCCGTAGATCCAGAAGCGGCGGCGGCCCTCGCCGGCGTCCTCGTGCAGCTGGAGCGCGTCGTTGTAGATCCGCTTGCCCAGTCGCGTGACCTCGACGCCGGCCGGGTGCTCCCCCGGGACGTTGATGTTCAGCAGCGTGCCGCGCGGCAGCGGCACGTCGTCGAGCTCGGCGACGATTCGCGCGGTGAAGTCGGCGGCGAGGTCGAAGCTGAAGCTCGCGCCGAAGCGGAAGTCCATCTCGCGCTCCGTCGACTGCTGCGAGACGGCGATGGCAGGGATCCCGAGGATGATGCCCTCGAACGCCGCCGCGACCGTCCCGGAGTAGGTGACGTCGTCGCCCATGTTCGAGCCGTGGTTGATGCCGGCGACGATCAGCTCGGGCTCGAAGTCCTCGACGAGGCGCAGCTGGCCGAAGCGCACGCAGTCGACCGGCGTGCCGTCGGTCGCGTAGCCGACGGTCCCGTCCTCGAACGCGGTCTCCTGAACCCAGAGCGGGCGGCGGGTGGTGATCATCCGCGCCATCGCGGAGCGGTTGCCGTCGGGGGCGATCACGAGCAGCCGCACGCCGGGGATCGCCGCAAGCGCGCGCCGCAGCGTGAGCAGGCCCTGGGCGTCGATGCCGTCGTCGTTCGTGAGCAGAACGTTCATGCGCGATCATCCATCCTACGAGGCGGGTCGGGCGCGGCGGTCACGATCTGACGTAGCGCACGCCCGTGAGATAGAGCCCGTGCGGCGGCGCCGTCGGACCTGCGTCGCGCCGGTGAGCGCCGTCGAGCAGGCCCGCAAAGTCCTCGAGCGTTCGCCGGCCCTGGGCGACCTGGAGCATCGTCCCGACGAGCACGCGGTTCATGTGGCGCATGAACGAGTCGGCCTCGATCTCGAACGCGAGCACGTCACCGTCCTGCGCCCAGCGCGCCACCAGCAGGTTGCGCGTGAAGCGGTGGTGATAGGTCTCGGTCGGCGTGAACGCCGTGAAGTCGTGCTTCCCCGGCAGCAGCGCCGCGCAGGCGTGCAGCAGGTCCCGGTCCAGGCGCCGCGGCCAGAAGAGCGCCCGCCCCGCCTCGAACGCCGACCGCTCTCTGTGCGCATGGACGCGATAGCGATACGAGCGGCTGACGGCGTCCCTGCGTGCGTCAAAGCCGTCCGCAGCCGCCACGCAGGCCCGCACCGCCACATCGGGCGGCAGCAGCGCATTCAGCGCCTCAGCTCGCACCACAGGCCCCTCATACGACGCAACCTGCCCCGTCGCATGAACCCCGCGGTCCGTCCGCCCCGCAACCGTCAGCGGCACCTCCCGCTGAAGGATCCGCGAAAGCGCCGCCTCCACCTCAGCCTGAACCGTCCGCCGGCCATCCTGCCGAGCCCAGCCATAGAAGGCCGACCCGTCATATTCAAGATCAAGCCGGGAAGTCACACCAGCGCCTCACGGACGCAACCCTGCCACCAACGCCACTGGAGCGAGGGATGGTGGATGCATGAGGCCGAACGCCCGAGGGGTGCTGTGCCGAAAGGCACCGCCCCCGAAAGGCGGGTGGCGTCAGGCGCCACCAGACCCGCGACCCAGCGAAGGGTCAGACGAGTTCGAGGTAGACCATCTCCGTCGAGTCCGACCGCCTCGGGCCGAGCTTGAGGATGCGGGTATATCCACCCGGACGATCCGCATACCGCGGAGCGACTTCCTCGAACAGCTTGTGCACGGCGAACTTATCCTGGCCGAGCGCCGACAGCGCCTGCCGGCGGGCGTGCAGGTCGCCCTGCTTGGCGAGCGTGATGAGCTGCTCGATCTCGGGCTTGACGGCCTTGGCCTTCGCCTCACTCGTCTTGATCCGCTCG
>Ga0302299_10001806_pt1 | contig 12945 bp, 8 predicted proteins | sample III_Fen_N3_4_FD_198795 | JGI IMG/M metagenome (GOLD analysis project Ga0302299, IMG submission 198795) | Peat permafrost microbial communities from Stordalen Mire near Abisko, Sweden - III_Fen_N3_4 | ecosystem: Environmental > Terrestrial > Soil > Wetlands > Permafrost | place: Sweden: Abisko... | reverse complement strand
GTCCGCCGCGGGCAGCGGGGCGCACTATCCTGGACCGCATGGCCAAGAACGCGGCGGGCGCCGGAGCCCAATCCAAAGAGGAGAAGAAGGCAGCGAAGGCGGCCGCCAGGGTCGAGAAGAAGGAGCGTCGCGGCCAGATCTGGCAGGCCTTCAAGATGCAGCGCAAGCAGGACAAGCGACTGCTCCCCTACATGATCCTGGCGCTGGTCGGCACCGCCGCGGTGATCACCGGGGTCGGGATACTGATCTTCGGCCCGGGCCAATGGTGGCTGATCCTGCCCTTCGGCATCGTCCTCGGCGCGCTGCTCGCGATGATCATCTTCTCCCGCCGGGTGCAGACGAACGTCTACCAGCAGGCCGAGGGAACCCCGGGCGCGGCCGCCTGGACACTGCAGAACAACCTGCGCGGCAAGTGGCGGATCACCCCCGCGGTGGTGGGCACGTCACACCTGGACGCCGTGCACCGCGTGGTGGGCCGCCCGGGCATCATTCTGGTCGGCGAGGGAGCGCCGCATCGGGTGAAGCCCCTGCTGGCGCAGGAGAAGAAGCGGATCGCCCGGGTGGTCGGCGACACCCCGATCTACGACGTCGTCGTCGGCAACGACGAGGGTCAGACTCCGCTGCGCAAGTTGAACCCGTACCTGATGAAGCTGCCGCGCAACATCTCGGCCGACGCGGTCATCGAGCTCGACAACCGCTTGACGGCCCTGAGCTCCCGGACCGGCCAGGCGGGTCTGCCGAAGGGGCCGATGCCGGCGGGGGCCAAGATGCGGAACGTGCAACGGACGATGCGGCGCCGCTGACGGCCGGGCATCGAGCCCGACCCGGCCCATTCAGCGCATCCGGATGACCACTGTCCGGCACCAGCGATCATGCAGCCCTTGGCCGTTGGCATTGGTCAACAGCGGCGGCACGATCAGGAAGATCAGGGCGGTTCGCGGCAGCGCCCAGAGGCCGACCAGCGACCGACCGCCCAGCGGGGCCACCCGGATGCCGCATGCGGCCTGGCCAGGGGTGAACCCGAACAATCCCACCGTGACGACCGTCATGACCGCCCAGATGAGAAGGCTGAGGTTCTGCGGCGCATCCGGGGCGGTGAACAGCCAGGCGACGAGGGCGGACAGCGAGATGTCGATGACGAACGCGCCGATCTTCGGCCCCATCGACACGACCGAGCCGACCCCCGACGCCGGCAGGCCCAGATCGCGGCCGGGATAGACCTGCTCTGCCGCTCCGCCGGTCGCCCTCATGGTGTCCAGAATAGGGATCCGCGAGTCGGGCGTCGCTGATCTGGACTGAACGAGTGGTCGATCCCCCATCCGAGCTACGTAACCGGAATTGGCGACACGGTCTGCTACGGCCGATCCTCCGTCGATTAACCCGCGTGAAACAAACGCGAGATCCTAGGGCAACACCGCCTGCCTAGCGTGGCGGGGCGCGGGCTTGCGAGCCCGTGTGGTGTGCTATCTCGGGCGCCTGCCAGGATCCACCCGAACGGCAGTTCCCGGCGACACCCTGGCACCACCCGCGGCCCCTCCACCCGGTCGAGCCCGCTGTACGTCCCGCCAATCACGGTTGTCCAACCGACGACAAGGAGCGCGCGCGTGTTCTCCACTACCGAAGAGCTGGTCGCCTACATCAAGGACAACGATGTCGAGGTCTTCGACATCCGGTTCTGCGATCTCCTCGGCATCATGAACCACCTCAGTGTCCCCGCCGCGACGGTCACCGAGAAGTCGCTCGCCGACGGCATGGCGTTCGACGGCTCGTCCATCAGGGGCTTCCAGTCGATCCACGAGTCGGACATGACGCTGCTCCCCGACGTCACCACCGCCCGCATTGACCCTTTCCGCCGCCGCAAGACCATGACCTGCAACTTCTTCGTGCACGATCCGCTGACCCTGCAGCCGTATTCCCGCGACCCGCGCAACGTGGCCCGGAAGGCGGAGGAGTACCTGACCAGCACGGGCATCGCCGACGCCTGCTTCTTCGGCGCGGAGGCGGAGTTCTACGTTTTCGACAACGTGCAATTCGAGACCGGCATGACGGGCTCCTTCTACAAGGTCGACTCGGAGGAAGGGTGGTGGAACACCGGCCGCGACGAGCAGCCGAACCTGGGTTACAAGGTGCGGACCAAGGGCGGCTATTTCCCGGTCCCGCCGTATGACCACCAGGCCGACCTACGCGATGACATGACCGCCAACCTGATCAGCATGGGCTTCGACATCGAGCGCGGCCACCACGAGGTCGGCGGCGGTCAGGCCGAGATCAACTACAAGTTCAACACCCTGCTGGCCTCGGCCGACGAGGTGATGCTGTTCAAGTACATCATTAAGAACACCGCCTGGGCACAGGGCAAGACCGCCACCTTCATGCCCAAGCCGTTGTTCGGTGACAACGGGTCAGGCATGCACGCGCACCAGTCGCTGTGGTCCGGCGGCAAGCCGCTGTTCTACGACGAGTCCGGCTACGGCGGCCTGTCGGACGTGGCCCGCTACTACATCGGCGGCCTGCTGCACCACGCCCCGTCGCTGCTCGCGTTCACCAACCCGACGGTGAACTCCTACCACCGGCTGGTGCCGGGCTACGAGGCCCCGGTCAACCTGGTCTATTCGGCCCGCAATCGATCCGCCTGCATTCGTATTCCATTGACCGGCACCAACGCCAAGGCCAAGCGGCTCGAGTTCCGCTGTCCCGATCCGGCCGCGAACCCATACCTGGCGTTCGCCGCCATGATGATGGCCGGCCTGGACGGCATCAAGAACAAGATCGAGCCACCGGCACCGGTCGACAAGGACCTGTACGAGCTGCCGCCGGACGAGGCCGCCAACATCCCGCAGGTGCCGGGTTCGCTGGCCGCGGTGATCGACCGGCTCGAGCAGGACCACGACTACCTGCTCGAGGGCGGTGTCTTCACCCCGGACCTGATCGACATGTGGATCAAGCTCAAGCGCGACGAGATCGACGCGATCCGGCTGCGCCCGCATCCGTACGAGTTCGACCTGTACTACGACATCTGATCGGCTTCGACATCTGATCGCACTCGTTCTCCCCCAGTAGGTCTCCCCGCAGACCCCCGGCGTTCACGACGGGGGTCCGCGGCATCTTTAGGGTCCGATCCGCGGGCACCGCCGATTCATCCCGGCGGGGTGACGCGGCCACGCCGGGCACCGCAGCATGATCATCACGACACTGCTCGCATTCCGGTGGGCGCTGCCGAGGGAGGACGCCATGGCCGAGTCGAATCAGCAGGGGTCGAATCAGCAGGGGCGGCCCAGCCGCCCAACCGCACAAGACGAGGTCGCCGAGCCCGGCAGCTTCCGCGCCATGGTGCTGGACTTTCAGGACACCTCCCAGGAATGGCGGCGGTTGTTCTCCGAGTTCCTCGGAACGTTCTTCCTGGTGCTGGTGGCCGCCGGTGGCGGGATGATGGGACAGGCGTTCCCGGGCACCATCAGCCGCACCGCGGCCGTCGTGGCGCCGGGGCTGATGGTGATGGGCGTCATCCTGTTCATGGGCAAGGTGTCCGGCGCGCACCTGAACCCGGCGGTGAGCTTCGCCTTCGCGCTGCGCGGTGACTTCCCGTGGCAGCGCGTCCCTGGGTACATCGTGGTCCAGTTGGCCGGTGCGGCGCTCGCCGCCTGGTTCCTGCAGGCCGTGATCAACGTGTCGGCCATCTACGGCTCCAACTACCCCGCGTCCAACTATTCGAACTTCAGCGCGTTCCTGATGGAGACCGTGCTCACCTTCGGACTGGTCAGCGTGATCCTCGGGACCGCCTCCGGCGCCCAGAACATCGGCGTCATCGGAGCGCTGGGCGTGGCCAGCTATATCGCACTGGCCGGTTTGTGGGGCAGCCCGATCTCCGGGACCTCGATGAACCCCGCCCGCACCTTCGGTCCCGACCTGATCGGCGCGAACTTCGGTAGCTACTGGGTCTACATCGCCGGCCCCCTGGCCGGCGCGGTCATCGCGGTCGGTGTCGCCTTCGTGCTGCGCGGTCTCGGCGGCGGCCGGACCGGCTCAGGAGCGGCCCAAGGAGACCTGTTCACCGAGGTCGAACACCCGGGGAGCAGCTGAGCCGGCACCCTTTCGTCGGCCCGGGGGAAGGTGGTCGAGGGCCCGGTACCCGGGGATGCCGCACACGGCATACTGTGCCGGCGGGCCGAGGAGTCTGCGGCATCTGATCGTCAGCCCGGGAGGTGCGGATGGGCCGGCTCGGCGTCATCTCCGACATGGACGGCGTGATCTACCGGGGCAAGGAGCCGATCCCCGGCGCGCAGGACTTCATCGACCGCCTGCGGGCCAGCGACACCGGGTTCGTGTTCCTGACCAACAACTCCGAGCAGACCCCGCTCGACCTGTTGCGCAAACTGGCGGGTTTGGGTATCCACGGTCTGACTGCCGCCAATTTCATCACCTCGGCCATGGCCACCGCCGAATTCCTCGCCGCCCAGAAGCCGCACGGCACCGCCTACGTCATCGGCGGCGGCGGACTGTCCGCCGCGCTCTACCAGGTCGGCTACTCGATCACCGACGCCAACCCCGACTACGTCGTCGTCGGAAAGACCGCCTCGTTCGGATTCCCGATGATGAAGAAGGCCGTCCAGTTGATCGATGCCGGTGCCAAGTTCATCGGCACCAATCCCGACCTGGTCGATCCGGTCGAGGGCGGGACCGAGCCGGCGGCCGGCGTCCTGCTCGCCGCGATCGAGGCCGCCACCGGTCGCAAACCGTACATCGTGGGCAAGCCGAACTCGCTGATGATGATCTACGCCCGCAAGATGCTCGATGTCCCGGCGGAGGACTGCGTGATGATCGGCGATCGGATGGACACCGACATCGTCGGTGGACTGGAGGCCGGGATGCGCACCTGCCTGGTGCTGTCCGGAGTCTCGACCCGCGACAGCGTGGCGCGTTTCCCCTACCGGCCGACGTTCGTCTACGACAGCGTCGCCGACATCGATCCGGCCGTCATCGGCGAGGGTCGGTAACGATGGACATCGCCATCCCGTCGCTGTTACGGATCAAGCCGAATGCCCTGTACAAGCTGGGAAAGTACCTGCGGAAGAACGGCTTTCACCAGATCGCGCTGTTCTATGGCGAGGGCATGGCCGAGCTCGTCGGGCAGAGCGTGCAGATCTCCCTCGATTCGTCCGAGATCACTGTGGTGGCGCAGGAAACGGTCCACGGGAACGACGTCGCCGACATCGTCTCCACCGCCTTCGGGCTCCCGCGGGAGGCGCACGCGATCGTCGCGGTCGGTGGCGGCGTCGCGGTGGATGTCGGCAAGTACGCCGCATTCCTGAACCGGCTGCCGGTCATCGCGGTGCCCACCGCCATCTCCAACGACGGGTTCGCCTCCCCGGGCGCCAGCCTGCGCGTCGACGGCCGGCGGGTGAGCGCCAAGTCGACCATCCCGTTCGGGGTGGTGATCGACACCACCGTGATCAAGGGCTCGCCCGTGCGGTTCACCTTCTCCGGCATCGGCGACCTGGTTTCCAAGTACAGCGCCATCGCGGACTGGAAGCTGGCCTATCACGCGACCGGCGAACCGCTCAACGACTTCTCCGCGATGATCTCGCTGCAGAGTGTCGAGAACCTCGTCAACCACCCGGACAAATCGGTGGACGATCTGGCCTTCCTCCAGTTGGTCTGCGGCGCGTTGGTGATGAGCGGCGTCGCCATGGAGGTCGCCGGATCGTCCCGGCCGGCGTCCGGCAGCGAACACCTGATCTCGCACGCGTACGACTCGATTGCCGTCCCGCCGAGCCTGCACGGGTTGCAGGTGGGCGTGGCGACGCTCGCCACCACCTGGTTACAGGGCAACCCGGCCCATACGACGGTGGTCCGAGTGCTGCAGGAGACCGGGTTCACCGCGTTCATGCGCGAGCATCGACTGGATCGGGCGACGTTCCTGCAGGCCGTGCAGTTGGCGCCGACCGTCAAACCCGGCTACCACACCGTGCTGAGCGAACCCGGGGCGGTGCATCGGCTGATGGCGCACCTGCAGACCGATCCGTCGTGGGAGGACTACTTCGCTTGAGGTGAACGTGACCCGACCCGAACGGAGGACCCGATGGCAGTCTTCGCCGTGGAGTACCGCTACGCAGATCAGCCCGCCGCCGTCACCGAGCACCGACCGGCTCACCGGGCGTTCCTGCAGAACCTCCTGACGAAGGGGTTCGTGCTCGCCGCCGGTGCCTACATCGACCAACCCGCCGGCGCGTTGCTCATCCTGCGTGGTGACTCGGCCGAGGATGTCGCCACCATTCTCGATGGCGATCCCTTCGCCCGCCTTGGTCTGATCACGAACCGGCGGATCCGCCCGTGGAGCGCGGCGATCGGCCCCTGGGCCGGTTGAGCGGTGCCGGCCGACGCGGTTACGCGGTCGGATCGATCACCTGCCCGAGGAACAACGGCGCGCCGGTCGAGACGTCGTGCACGGCGAAGATGAATGACCGGTCGACGGTGATCGGCAACGGCTCGGCCAGCGCGCCCGTTGCTTCGAACACCATCGCCGTGGCCGCGGCGGCCTCGGTGCCCTTCTCGTCGACCTTGACCACGGCCCGGTGCACGAGGTCGGTCGCGACCAGGTAGCCAGGATCTCCGGCGATGCCGGACAGGTCGACCGACCGGGGATCGAAGAGGTCGGTCACACCGGCCGCGCGCAGCTGATCGCTCAGGGAGAGTGCGGTGTCGACCGTGAATCCGGGCAGCGACAGCGCCACCGGACCGGCGGCCGATGCCGTCGTCGCCGTGTCCAGCACGGCCGGGAGGTTCGCCCGGACCTGATCGAACCGGCCGGCGTCGGGAATGATCACGGTCATCGCGAGCCGGTCGCCGCGGTAGGGAATGGTCACCGATGTCCAGCCCCGTCCCGCGGCGTGTGCGTACCCTGCGGTCTGGCTCATCAACGGCACCGAAACGGTCCGGCCATCGGCGGTGGTGAACGTCGATGGCCCAGCCGGGCGAAGGAATTCCGTGGCCCACGGGGCGTTCAGATAGACGGCATTGACCAGGGTGAGCACGGTGTCGCGGGTGATCTTGTCGCGCGGGATCAACTCGGGGATCAGGGTCGCGGTCCGGTCGTCGACCCACGAGTTGATCGCGCGGCGCGCGACCTCCGGGTCGACGCGGTAGTTCACCTGGTACATCCCCGTGCCGAAGCCCCGGGCGAGGCGGTCGAGGTACTCCGGCCGGACGGTCAGCCCACGATCGGCCCACAAGGAGTTCGCCGATCGGACGGTCATCGGCCGGGTGTCGGCCACCGCCGGATCGCCCTTCGACGGCGCGCCGGACGCGACGGCGTCGGCCACCGCCGCATCGACCGCGGTCAGGCACTCCCCCGGCTCGGCGGTACCGGCGCGCAAGAACTCGTCGAGCTGTGCCTTGGTCTCGCCCCTCGCGCCCGCGGCGGCCATCGCGAGCACCGCGTACACCGAATACGGGCTGATCGCCGCGTTCTTCGTGGCTGGGACGGCATCGAGCAGTCCGGCGCCGACGGCGGTGACCGCGGAGCCCGCGGCCCGCGGATCGGCGGCGGGTCCGCGAGCCTGCTGCGCCATCAGCGCGACCGGTTCTTGGCTCTGCCCACCTCCGGGCGACTGTGCCGTCGGTGCCGACTGTGCCGACTGTGCCGAGCCGCCGCAGCCGACCAACGCCACCAACATCGTTGCGACCAACGGCACCACGGTCCGACGAACGACCATTTGCGCTTCCCCCTGCGTCTGCGCCGGCGACCGCACTCTCTCGATGACGACGGGCGCGGAGCCGCAACCCGTTGCATCCAGACGCCGTGCGTTTCGCTGCCAAGAGCGGCGAGTGAGCAATCAACCCCGGAACGTATCAAGAAGGACCAGGGACACTCTGTGGCTGTAGTCTGACCACGCTCGCCTCACGGCGGCAACCCGTCGATCGGACCCTGCCATGGCCGTGCCCTCCGCTATCCGGTTGAGCGCACTGGTGCCCGAAGGTGTCCGGTCGGAGAGGATCTGGCCAAGGGGATGACCAGCCCGACCGTGCCGTACGCCGATCCCGGTTCCCGAGACGCCACCGGGCAGAGCGCCGTTGCCGCGGTGACGACCGCGCATGGGTACGACGGGATCGACACGGGACTGGCGGTCGGGGCCGTCGACACCGACCACGACGGGCTGACGGATGCCTTCGAGAAGCTCGCCGGAACGAACCCCGTCCTGGCCGACACCGATGGCGACGGCCTGACCGACGGGTTCGAGCTGATGCGCAGCCACACCGACCCACTCGCCGCCGACACCGACAAGGACGGCGTCCCGGACGCCGCCGAGGTCGCGGCCGGCACCGACGCGGGCCGGGGTCCGGCGATCGGCGGGATAGCGACCGCCACCGTAGCCGGCCAGGCGACCGGGGGAACGACAGTGCCCGGCGGAACGACAGTGCCCGGCGGCACGACGGCCGCCGGCGCGGTAGGCCCGGGCGGCGGAGCACCTGGCGGTGCCGTCGCCGGCAGCACCGGAACGGTCGTCGACTCCGACCACGACGGCCTGACCGATCCGTACGAGATGCAGATCGGAACCGACCCGAAGGTTGCCGACACCGACCACGACGGACTGGCCGACAATCTCGAGGTCACCCTGGGCACGAACCCGCTGATGATCGACACCGACCACGACGGTGTCACCGACGGATCCGAGGTGCAATTCGGCACCAATCCGCTGGCGGGTGCGGCCGGTACCGTCGCACCCGGGGCCCCTATGGTCGCGCCCGCTGCCTTCCCACCGACGACCACGGTGATCGTCGTGACGCCCCCCGCGGCCGCGGCGGTCGCGGCGCCGGCTCGTCCAGCCGCCCATCATGCAGCGCCCCACGACCCCGCGGTCGCGCACGCGGTCACCGGGAATGGCTCGGAAAGCCCGGCGGTGCACCACCTGCTGGACGAGGCACTCAAGCAGGTCGGCGACCAGTACGTCTTCGGCGCCGAGGTCGACGTCAACGACCCGGACCCGAAGGTCTGGGACTGCGCGGAACTGACCAAATGGGCGGCGCACCAGGGCGGCTCGACAATTCCCGGCAGCTCCTTCGAGCAGTACCTCGATCTGAAGGCGAAGGGTCTGCTGATCCCGGTCGACCAGGCCGAGCACACCCCTGGGGCCCTGCTGTTCCATTTCTCGCAGGAACCGCAACCGGGCGGCGGCCGGCCCGACGAGGCACACGTCGCGCTCAGCCTCGGCGACGGCCGAACCGTCGAGGCGCAGAGCGAGGAGGTCGGCGTCATCACCGACCACGCCGCGGGCCGCTTCGAGTACGCGGCGCTCCTGCCGGATGTCGACTACGGCGGGCATGCCGCGGCGACCCCGGACCTGCCCGATGCGGCGCCGGCCGCCGATGCGGGGTCGGCGCCGGATGCCGGTGGGCTGACGCAGGACCAGGTCATCTACGGCATCAAGATGCAGGAGTCGCACGGCGACTATCACGCCGAGAACCCGACCAGTACCGCTTCGGGGGCCTACCAGTACATCGACGGGACCTGGGACGGGTACGGCGGCTACAGCCACGCCAGTGACGCGCCACCCGCCGTCCAGGATCAGAAGATGGAGGCCGACACCAAAGCCGCGCACGACAAACTCGGCGACTGGGAACGGGTGATCGCCTCGCATTTCGCCGGCGAGGACGGGCAGCAGGGGCCGAAGAGCGACTGGGACAAGGTCCCCGGGTTCGCCAGCAACCACAACCCCTCGATCCGCGACTACGTCGACGGCGTCGAGGGATACATCAAGGACGCCGACCCCTCGATGTTTGCTGCGGCAGCGGCGCACCTTCCGGCCCACCATGACGCGCCGGCCGCGCCCGCCGCCGATCCGCACGCCGCCGCGGGCGGTCCGCTGGAAGCCGCGGGCCTGCCGGGCACCAACTACACGGTGGTGAACGTGACCATCGGCGGCCCCGGGGGCGGCACGACCGCCGCCGCGGGCCTGCAGCCCACCGCGGCCGGGGGTCGGGCGGATCCGGCCGCGGTGTTGGCGGCGATGCAGCAGGCCGGGATCCCCCCGACGGTCCCCACCGCGGCGCAACCCGGCGTGGCGGCGGCCGGTCAACCGACCGACCCGACGGCGGCACAGCCGACCGGGCCGACCACAGCGGGGCAACCCACAGCGGGGCAACCCACAGCGGGGCAACCCACAGCGGGCCAGACACCGGTGGAGCAACCGTCCACCCCGACGACGGGAACACCCCAGGCGGATGCGGACCACCTCGCCGGGGCACACGACCCGGCCGGGCAATCACACGGATTCCAGATCGATCCCGGTGTGGATATCAGCAATCCGGACGGAGACGCCGACGGCGACGGTCTGACCAACCACTTCGAGCAGATGATCGGATCCAATCCGACGGCGGCCGACACGGACGGCGACCATCTGATCGACGGTCTCGAGGTGACCCTGGGTACCGACCCGCTCCAGGTCGACTCCGATCACGACGGGTTCACCGACGGCGCCGAGATGCAGTACGGCATGAACCCGCTGGCGTCCTCGCTCGGGTCGACGTTCGATTCTGCGGGACCCACCGCGGCCGAACCACCCGACGCCACCGATCACGATGCGTTGGCGGCCCATGCGGACGCGGCGATCCACTAGCCGGGGTCCTGATGAGCCCGCAGATCGTGCTGACCGAGAAGCTCCGCCGCCCGGAGGCGGCAGGACTGCGGCGGGCTCGGCTGGAGGCCCCGCTGCTGGACGGCACCAGGCGCCTCGGCCTGGTCGTGGCGCCACCCGGATCGGGCAAGACGACTCTGCTGGCCCGGGTAGCCGCCGCCGCGCAGGTGCCCGTCGCCTGGTACCGGGTCACCGCGGACGACGCCACCGAGACCGCACTGGTCGCCCATCTCGGCCGGGCACTGCGCGACGTCCTGGATATCCCGATCGCCGATTCGGCGATGAGCGGCTTGCTGGGTTCGCTCGAGCGTTGGGCCGGCCCCGGCGCGATGGTCATCCTCGACGACCTGCACGAGATCGCCGGGACGGCCGCAGAACAGGCATTGGAACACTTCGTCACCCTCCGGCCCCACTGGATGCGGGTGCTGGTCGGATCCCGCCGGCAACCCGGCATGAACATCCCGCGGCTGCGGGTTTCCGGCGCACTGCATGAGATCTCCAGCGATGACCTGCGTTTCAGGTCGTGGGAGGTGGAGGAGCTGTTCATCAGCATCTTCCACGAGCCACTGTCGCCGGAAGCGGCCGCGGCGCTGACCCGGCGAACCGGAGGGTGGGCCGCGGGACTTCAGCTGTTCCACCTCTCGACCGCGGGTCGCAGCGCGGTCGACCGCCAGCGCGCGGTGGCCGATCTGGGTGGCCGCTCCAAATTGGTTCGCTCCTATCTGGCCCGCAACGTGCTCGCCGAGTTGCCCGAGGCCAGCCGGCAATTCCTGCTCCGGACCTGCACGCTGGGTTCGCTGACCGGCCCGCTGTGCGATGCCCTTCTCGAGACCACAGGCAGTGGAAGGATTCTCGACGAACTCGAACAACAGCAGTTGTTCACCTCGTCGGAGGACGACGGCACCACCTTCCGCTACCACGAGGTGCTGCGAGCGCATCTGGAATGGGCGCTGGTCCAGGAGTACGGACCCGCCGGCGCCCGGGCCTGGTACTCCAGGAGCGCCACTCTGCTGGAATCGATCGGCGACCCGCGCGGCGCGGTGCGGGCCCACGCCAGAGCCGAGGATTGGGGAGCGGTCGCCCGCCTGATCCAGTCCCGCGGGCCTGGTCCCGAGGATGCCACGGCTGGTGCCGATTTGCTGCTGCCCCCCTTCGTGGTGCAGCACGATCCGTGGCTCTCGCTGGCCGAGGCTCGACGCCGCGTCCGGGAGGGTGCACTCGTCGCGGCCGCCGATGGATTTCGGCAGGCCGAGAGCCTGCTCGACGAACCAGACTTCCGGGACAGCTGCCGGCGCGAGCGTGCGGTGGCAGTGATGTGGAGCACCGGCCCGGCCGCCGGTCCTGGGTGGTTGGGCGACGCCCGGCCGGAGAACCGTCATTGGTCCGCCCCGTTGCGTGAGGCGATACTGCGGGCGCCCGGAGCGCACGCCGGTCCGGAACAGTCGCGTCGACGCGTGGGGTCCGACGGTGGTGCCGGACCGGCCCGCCCGGCCGGTCCCGGCCTGCTGCTCGGTCAGGGCCTGGCCGCATTGCTCGACGGCGACGTCCGGCGGTCATCCACCACCCTGGAGTCCGTCCTGGACGATCCGCACGCCGACTCGACCCACCGCATCATCGCCCAACTGGCGAGCACCGTCATCGACCTCATGACGGGCGACTGTCCCGATCCGTCGGCCTCTCTCGGGCAGATCGGGCTGGATGCCGAACTGGCGGGTCTGCCGTGGGTGGCCCGGCTCGCCCGCGGTGTTCAGGAAGCCGTCCTGGTCGCCACGGGATCGCCGGCCTGGCGGATGACCGCCTGCGCCGACCTGCTTCGCGAATGCGAGCGGGGTGGAGACGACTGGGGTGCCGCCCTGCTGCAGCTGGTCGCCGCGGTCGCCGCCCAGATCGCCGGAGACGACGCGGATCCGGGTGACTTCGTCGATGCCGCAAGCCGCTTCCGGCGGCTGGACGCCCCTGTGCTGGCGCTCTGGTCGGAATGCCTGCAGGCGTGTTTCCAAGCCCGCCTGGCCAGTGCGGGAGCGCGGGAATTCGCCGCGCGAGTGTCCGCATCAGCTCGCGCACTGGGTGTGACGGCGGCCGCGGAACTCGCGTGCACCGCCGCCGCAGGGGCCGGCGCAGTGGCCGGCGCGGACCGGACAACCGGCGGACTGTCCGGTGCGGGCGGCGATCTCGACGCGGCCGCCGGGCTGATCGCGTTGATCACCCGGTCGGCCACCGGTCGGCCATCACCAGGCCTGAGCACACCGTCCGAGCCCGCAACGGCAACCCGCGCCGGACCCACCCCGTCGGGTCCGGCCTCGGGCCTGCCAAC
>Ga0302299_10001805_pt1 | contig 12945 bp, 13 predicted proteins | sample III_Fen_N3_4_FD_198795 | JGI IMG/M metagenome (GOLD analysis project Ga0302299, IMG submission 198795) | Peat permafrost microbial communities from Stordalen Mire near Abisko, Sweden - III_Fen_N3_4 | ecosystem: Environmental > Terrestrial > Soil > Wetlands > Permafrost | place: Sweden: Abisko... | reverse complement strand
TCGACGGCGCGCGCGTGCTCGACCTCTACGCCGGCTCGGGCGCCCTCGGCATCGAGGCGCTCTCCCGCGGTGCGGCCCACGCCACGTTCGTCGACACCGACCGTGCCGCCCGCCGGGCCGTCGAGCAGAACCTGGCCGGCACCGGCCTGGGCGACCGCGCCGACGTCGTGACGATCGACGGCCTCACCCACCTGCGCCGACTGGCCGATGCCGGCGACGCGGCCTACGACCTCGTGCTGCTCGACCCGCCGTACGCCACCGACGACACGGCCTGGGCGGGGCTGCTGGAGCTGGTCGGGGCGGTCGCTCCCGGAGCGGTCGTGGTGGCGGAGTCGGATCGGGAGGTGCCGCTTCCCCCGGGGTGGGATGCGCTCAGGACGAAGAGGTACGGGGGTACGCTCGTCAGCGTCCTCATGCCCCCGAGCCCGCTGTCGGAGCCGTCGTGACGCGAGTGCTGTACCCCGGATCGTTCGACCCGATCCACAACGGCCACCTCGAGATCATCGAGACGGCGGCGCGCCTGTTCGACCACGTCGTCGTGGCCGCCATGCGCAACCCGCAGAAGGGCCAGCCGCTCTTCTCGCTCGACGAGCGCAAGGCGATGCTCGACGAGTCCGTCGCCCACCTCGACAACGTCACCGTCACGATGTTCGCGTCGTTGGTGGTCGACCTGGCCCGCGAGCTGCAGGCCGACTTCATCGTGAAGGGCCTCCGCGCCGTCTCGGACTTCGAGAGCGAGCTGCAGATGGCCCAGATGAACCACAAGATCTCCGGCGTCGACACGTTGTTCATCCCGTCCGCCTCAGGCAACTCCTTCCTCGCCTCGAAGCTGCTGCGTGAGATCACCCGCTTCGGCGGCGACGTCACCCCGATGGTGCCGCCGTCCGTCGCCAAGCGCCTCCAGGAGAAGTACCCGTCATGAGCGACTTCGACGATCCCGATCTCGACATCGACCTGACCCCTCCGCCGGTGGGCGCGCAATACCACCCGGCCGAGACCGAGGACGTCCTGCTGCAGCTCCGCGACGTCATCGAGGCGGCCCGCCCGGTGCCGCTGTCGGCGTCGTCGATGATCGCCAAGGAGGAGGTCCTCGAGCTGATCGACGAGGCCCTCGCCCAGCTCCCCGAGGAGCTGCGGGCCGCCCGCTGGCTGCTGAAGGAGCGCGAGGAGTTCCTCGCCCGCACCCGCCACGAGGCCGACGAGATGCTCGACCAGGCCCGGGCCCGGGCCGAGCGCATGGTCCAGCGCACCGAGGTCGTGAAGGCCGCCGAGCAGCGGGCCTACGAGATCGTCGACGCCGCCCAGGCCGACGCCCGCCGGCTGCGCCACGAGGTCGAGGACTTCTGCGACCAGAAGCTCGCCAGCTTCGAGATCGTGCTCGAGCGCACCCAGAAGCTGGTCGCCGCCGGCCGCTCGAAGCTGCAGGGCACGAACCTGCTGGCCGAGGCCGCGGCGGCCGCGGCGGCCGAGGGCTCGCTCACCGACGACGGCCACGAACTCCACGACATGACCTCCGGCCACCCGAGCGGTGGGGGCGCGGTGGCCGACCCGTCGGCCTACGCCGACTCCGACACCTACGGCGACGCCCACGCCCAGGCCGCCTTCGACGCCGACCCGGACCACGACTACGACGACGAGGACCTCTACGACGATCCGCAGGCCCAGAGCCGCACCCGTCAGGGCCGCCTCCAGGTCGTCGACGACCGCTTCTCCGACCTGCCCCCGCCCCCGCCGACGCAGAGCGAGACGCTCCGCGACGCCGCCGCGACCTTCTTCGACCAGGACCTGGCGTAGCGCCCCCATGGGCGGGCGACCCCTCGTTGTCGGCGTCACCGACATCCGGCGCCAGCCCGGCACCCGTCGCCACGTCCAGCGCGAGGTCGTGGTGCCCGGCCTCGGCATCTCGTCGGCGCGGGTGCCCGACGACGCCGAGATCGGCATCGACCTCCAGCTCGAGGCGCTGAGCAACGGCCTCGTCGCCACGGGCACGCTCACCGTGCCGTGGGAGGGGGAGTGCCGGCGCTGCCTCCGCGACGTCCGCTCCGAGACCGTGGCCGAGATCCGTGAGGTCTTCGAGCCCCGGCCGGTCGAGGGGGAGACCTACCCCCTGGCCGACGACACCGTCGACCTCGAGCCGATGGTCCGCGACGCGGTGCTGCTCACCCTGCCGCTCGCTCCGCTCTGCAGCACCGACTGCATGGGGCCCGCGCCCGACGTGTTCCCGGCCATGGTCGAGGGCGACGACCCCGTCGACGACGGCAACCGCAAGGCCTCCGAGCCCTCTGCCGATCCCCGCTGGGCGGGGCTCGACGCGCTGCGCTTCGATTCTCCGGGCGACGACGGGTAGACTCTCCCGCTCGTGCCCCGGGACCATCGCGCCCGCGGGCTCGTTCGCGCCGCCGGGGCCCGTTCTCACCCAGAACGGCTCCCCACCACACCGAGGAACGACGATGGCCGTCCCCAAGAAGAAGACCAGCAAGTCCAAGAGCCGCAGCCGCCGGGCCTCGGCCTGGAAGATCACCACCACGGCGCGCAGCACCTGCCCCCGTTGCGGTGCCGTGAAGCGCCCCCACGTGGTGTGCGGCAACTGCGGTTGGTACCACGGCCGCCAGGCCATCGACGTCGACTGAGCCCCACGCCTCGCCCGTGAGCATCCTCCCCATCGCCGTCGACGCCATGGGCGGCGACAAGGCACCCGGTGAGATCGTCGCGGGGTGCGTGCAGGCCGCCGAGGAGCTCGGCGTGCCCGTGGTGCTCGTCGGGCGCCCCGACGAGCTCGGCGACACCCACGGCCTCGAGGTCATCGAGGCCTCCGAGGTGATCGCGATGGACGCCGACCCCGCGTCGAGCGTCCGCACGATGAAGGACTCCTCACTCGTGCGCGCCGCCGAGGCGGTGCGCGACGGCCGGGCCTCGGCCATGGTCAGCGCGGGCAACACCGGCGCCACCATGGCCAGTGCCCTGCTGCGCATGGGCCGCATCAAGGGCGTGTCGCGCCCGGCGATCGCCACCCCGATCCCTGTGCCCGGCCAGCCCACGCCCACCGTGCTGCTCGATGCCGGTGCCAACGCCGAGTGCAGCGCCGAGTGGCTGGTGCAGTTCGCCCAGATGGGGGCGGTGTTCTCCACCGCCCGCTACGGCATCGAGCACCCGAAGGTGGCACTGCTCTCGATCGGCGAGGAGCCCACCAAGGGCAACCCGCTCGTGAAGGAGACCCACAAGCTGCTCGCCGAGGGCTCGTGGGTCGGGCCCACCGGCGCCCGGTTCATCGGCAACGTCGAGGGCCGTGACCTCATGACCGACGAGGCCGACGTCGTCGTCACCGACGGCTTCACCGGCAACGTGGCCCTCAAGTCGCTCGAAGGTGCCCTGCGCGCCATCGGCGGCGCCCTGCTCGAGACCTTGACCGGCACGCCCGAGGCGGCCGAGGCGTCGGCCCCGCTGATGCCCTCCCTGCTCGAGCTCTACGCCTCGCTCGACCCCGAGAACACCGGGGGCGCCATGCTCCTCGGCGTCGACGGCGTCTGCATCATCAGCCACGGCTCGTCGTCGGCGGTGGCGATGGTCAACGCCATCCGGGTCGCCCGCGACATGGTCACCAGCGACGTCGTCGGGCACCTCAGCCGGGCCGTGCGCCCGCCCGCCGCCTGACCCCCTCCCCGCGGCGACCACCCGGCCTGCACCTCGGCCCCTTCGCGCCCAAGGGACGTGATTTTCGTGGCTCTACCTGGGCTTTCGTGGCATTCACAAGCGGGCAATGTCGTCGGCCGCTACCATCCGCCCGACTCTAAGAGCGACCCAGGAGTGCACCTCAGTGCCCGCAGAGACCCACGTCGAGCAGCCCCCCATGGACCGTCAGGCGGTGCTCGATCTGATCCGAGACCGACTGTCGGACATCCTCGAGATCGAGCCCTCCTCCATCAACGAGGGCGACTCCTTCGCCGACGACCTCGACGCCGACTCGCTCGCGCTCATCGAGCTGGTCGAGGCCCTCGAGGAGGACATCGGCGAGCGCACGGTCGGCTTCCGCATCGAGGACGAGGACCTCGAGGACCTGAAGACCGTCCGCGACGCCGTCGACTACGTCGTCGCCAAGCTGGGCTGAGGCCCTGCAGCCCGACCCGCTCACCGCGCTGGTCGACCGACTGGGCCACCGGTTCTCCGAGCCCGGTCCGATGGTGCTCGCCCTGACCCACCGGTCGTGGTGCGCGGAGAACGCCGGTGAGGCCTCCAACGAGCGCCTCGAGTTCCTCGGCGACGCCGTGCTCGGGCTGGTCGTGACCGATCACATCTTCACCGCCCACCCCGAGATGCCAGAGGGCTCGCTCGCCAAGCTGCGCGCCGCGGTCGTCAGCGAGCCCACCCTCGCCGCCGTCGCCGCGGAGCTCGGCGTCGGCGACGCTCTCCGGCTCGGCAAGGGCGAGGACGCCAGCGGTGGCCGCGAGAAGGCCTCGATCCTCTCCGACGCGATGGAGGCCGTCATCGGCGCCGTCTACGTCGACGGGGGCCTCGCCGCCGCCCGCCGCCTGGTGCTCGACCTGCTCTCCGACCGCATCGAGGGCGTGGTCGCCGGCCCCGGTGGCCCCGGTGGCGCCGATCACAAGACCCAGCTCCAGGAGCTCGTCGCCCGTCGCTTCGAGACCGCCCCGAGCTACGACGTCGTCGACGACGGCCCCGATCACGAGAAGCGCTTCTTCGCCACGGTCCGGGTCGGCGACGGTGTCGTCGGCCGCGGCGAGGGCCGATCCAAGAAGCTCGCCGAGCAGGCCGCCGCCGGCGCCGCTCTGGCGCACCTGGCCACCACGGCCGAGGGCGTGCCCGCCACCGCGCCCGCCACCACGAACGCCATCAACGAGAGCGAGCAGGACAATGCCTGAGCTTCCCGAGGTCGAGACCATCCGGCGAGAGCTGGAACGTGAGGTCGTCGGCAAGAAGATCAAGACGGTGGAGGTCACGGGCAAGCGCACGATCCGCCGTCAGACCCCCGCGGAGTTCAAGGCCAAGCTCGAGGGGGCGAAGATCGCCGGGGCCCAGCGGAAGGGCAAGTACCTGCTGCTGCCCCTCGACACCGGTGACGTGCTGATCATCCACCTGCGGATGTCGGGCCAGTTGCTGCGGGCCGCCCCGAAGGACCCGGTCGACAAGCACAACCACGTCACCATCAGCTTCACCCAGGGCGGCCAGCTCCGCTTCGTCGACCCTCGCACCTTCGGTGAGATGTTCCTCGCCACCCCCGACGAGATCACCTCCGAGATCGAGGAGCTCTCCACCCTCGGCGTCGACCCCGTCGAGACGCCCATGTCGTGGGTCGACTTCGGTCACCTCCTGCGCTCCAAGAGGATGAAGCTCAAGGCGTTCCTCACCGACCAGTCGATGATCGCCGGCATCGGCAACATCTACGCCGACGAGATCCTCTTCGACTCGGGCCTGCGCTACGACCGCGACACGGACTCGCTCACCACCCAGGAGATCCGCCGGCTCTACCGCTCGCTGGTCGAGATCCTCCACGAGGCCATCAAGTACGGCGGGTCCACGCTGGGCGACGAGCAGTACGTCGACCTCAACGGCAAGCCCGGCGAGTACCAGCAGCACCACCAGGTGTACGACCGCGAGAAGCAGCCGTGCCGCCGCTGCCGTCGCCACGACATCGTCAAGACGAAGTTCCAGCAGCGCTCCACCTTCTACTGCGAGGTCTGCCAGGTCTGATGTACCTCAAGCGCCTGCAGATGAAGGGCTTCAAGTCCTTCGCCGACACCACCACCCTCGAGCTCGAGCCCGGCGTCACCGTCGTCGTGGGCCCCAACGGCTCGGGAAAGTCCAACGTCGTCGATGCCATCGGCTGGGTGCTGGGCGCCCAGGCGCCCTCTGCAGTGCGCTCGCAGAAGATGGACGACGTCATCTTCGCCGGCACGTCGAAGCGCACCGCGCTCGGGCGCGCCGAGGTCAGCCTCACCATCGACAACGGGTCGGGCATCCTCCCGATCGAGTTCTCCGAGGTCACCATCACCCGCACGCTGTTCCGCTCCGGCGACAGCGAGTACGCCATCAACGGCGTGCCGTGCCGGCTGCTCGACATCCAGGACCTCCTCTCCGACTCCGGTGTCGGCCGCCAGCAGCACGTGATCATCAGCCAGGGCCAGATCGACGCGGTGCTGAACGCCCGCCCCGAGGACCGCCGCGCGGTGATCGAGGAGGCCGCCGGCGTCCTCAAGTACCGCCGCCGCAAGGAGAAGTCCGAGCGCCGCCTGGCCGCCACCGAGGGCAACCTCACCCGCCTGCAGGACCTGCTCCGCGAGGTCCGCCGCCAGCTGCGCCCGCTCGAGCGCCAGGCCGACGCCGCCCGCCGCCATGCCGGTGTGGTGGCCGAGCTCCACGCCCTGCGGGTGTTCACCTCCGGGCGCGAGCTGCACGTCCTGCGCACCCGTCTCGAGCAGGGCGCTCGCAGTCGGGCAGAGGTCACCACCGAGGAGGCCCGCCTCCGTCGTGCGTTGGCCGAGCTCGACACCCAGGTCATGGCCACCGAGGCCGAGCTCACCGCCATGGGCGGCGACGACCTCGGCGACGGCCTGGCCATCTACGAGTCGCTGTTCCAGCAGGCCCGTGGCCTCACCGCGGTGCTCACCGAGCGCCGGCGTGGCGTCGAGCGCGCCCGCGGCCAGTCGGTCGACCAGGGCGTCGTGGCGTCGCTCGAGGCGGAGGCCGCCCGCCTCGCCGGCGAGCTCGTCGACGTGGAGGCCGAGGCCTCTCGCTTCGATCCCCAGGCCGAGGAGCTGGCCGAGGCCGAGATGGCACTGGCCGCCGAGCGTCTCGACTTCGAGTCCGAGTGGGCCACCGGCGTGCCAGCGCCCACGGGTGCGGCGGCCGAGGTCCGCGGCGAGCTGGCCGCCCTGCGCGCCGCCGCCGAGCGGGGCCGGGGTGAGCGCGACCGCGTTCGCAGCCGGGCCGACGCGCTGGCCGAGAAGCTCGAGCGGCTCGCCCTCGAGGCCGAGCGGCTGCGAGGGGAGCTGGTGGCCGCCGAGGCCGCCGAGATGCCCCTGGTCGAGGCCATCGACGCCGCCGAGCAGCGCCGGGCCGCGGCCGAGGCCGCGGTCGCCTCGGCCGAGGACGACCATCGCCGCAGCGAGAGCGAGCAGCACGCCTGGCAGGCCCGGGTCGAGGCCCTCGCCCTCGCCCTCGACGAGGCCCGCTCCCGTGCCGGCACCGAGCGCCTGGCGGGCATCGACGGCGTGCTCGGCACCGTGCTCGACCTGGTCGAGATCGACGCCGGCTGGGAGGCCGCCTTCGAGGCAGCCGCCGGTGAGGCCCTCGCGGCCGTCGTCGTCGACGGCGTCGCCACCGGCCGCCGTGCTCTCGACGCTCTCCACGGTGAGGCCCTCAGCGGGGCGGTCATCGCCCTCGGCGCCGCCCGCCTCCAGCGCACGCCGCCCGCCCAGGGCGAGCCGCTTCGCCGCCACGTCCGGGCCCGCCGGCCCGAGGTCGAGCAGCTGCTCGACGGGCTCATCGGTGCCGCCGTCGTGGTCGACGGCGGCTGGGTCGAGGCCGTCGACGTGGCCCTCGCCCATCCCGAGGCCATCGTGGTCACCGCCGACGGCGACCGCTTCGGCCTGAGCGGCTGGCGTGTCGGGGCCTCGGGATCGGGCGCCACCGGCGCCGCCCTCGAGGAGGCCGAGCACAAGGCCGACGACGCCGCCGAAGCCGCCGAGCAGGCGGGCGCCCGGCTCCAGTCCGCCCGCGCCGAGCTGGTCGAGGCCCGTGCCGCCGAGGCCGAGCTCTCCAAGCAGCTCGACGACAACGACAACCAGCTCACCGCCGCCGGCGACCGCCTCCAGCGGGTCGAGACCGACCGCCGCGACGCCGCCACCGAGGCCGAGACCCTCCAGACCCACCTCGGTGAGCTCACCGAGCGGGTCGCCCGCGAGGACGAGCGCATCGCCGAGCTCGAGGCCCAGCTGCCCACGCTCGAGGCCGCCGACACCGAGCTCGCCGAGTCGGCCCGCCGCATGGCCGACGCCCGGGCCCGGCTCGAGGAGCAGGCCGCCGACGTCGGCGCCCGTCGCAGCGACCTCGAGGTCCGCACGGCCGCCGTCACCGAGCGCCGCCAGTTCCTCACCAGCCGCCTGGCCGAGGTCGAGGGCCGCCTCGAGGGTGCCGCCGCCGAGCGTGAGGCCGCCGCCGCCCGCCGCCAGGAGCTCGACCGGGCCCAGACCGCCCTCGAGCGCCTCGGCGCCCTGGTCGCCGACCGCAGCACGGTCATCGAGGAGCAGCTCAACGACTTCCGCGAGCGCCGCCGCCGCCAGTCGGAGGCCGCCCGCAACGTGGCGGCCAAGCTCGACGAGCTCCGGCACCGCCGGGCCGACGAGGAGAAGGCGCTCACCGAGCAGCGTGAGCGCCTCCAGCGGGCCGAGATCGAGCAGGCCGAGATCGAGATGCGCATCGAGGCCGCGGTCGAGGCCATCCGCCGCGACCTCGACGTCGAGCCCGACGTCGCCGTGGCCGCCGAGCGCCCCGAGCTCCCCGACGGCTCCAACCCGGCGGCGCGCATCCGCGAGCTCGAGCGGGAGCTGCGGATCATGGGGCCGATCAACCCGCTGGCCCTCGAGGAGTACGAGGCGTTGCAGGAGCGCCACGAGTTCCTCCAGCAGCAGCTCGACGACGTCAAGGAGAGCCGCCGCGAGCTGGCGAAGGTGATCCGGGCCATCGACACCGAGATCGTCAGCGTCTTCGCCGCCGCCTTCGCCGACGTGGCCGCCAACTTCGAGGCGCTCTTCGCCACCCTGTTCCCGGGTGGCCAGGGCCGGCTGAAGCTCACCGACCCCGAGAACCTGCTGATCACCGGCATCGAGGTGGAGGCCAAGCCGTCGGGCAAGAACGTGCGGAAGCTCTCGCTGCTCTCGGGTGGCGAGCGGTCGCTCACCGCGCTGGCGTACCTGTTCGCGGTGTTCCGCTCCCGGCCGTCGCCCTTCTACGTGATGGACGAGGTCGAAGCTGCCCTCGACGACGTCAACCTCCACCGGTTCCTCGGCCTCGTGGCCGAGTTCCGCGACGAGGCCCAGCTCGTCATCGTCAGCCATCAGAAGCGCACGATGGAGGCCGCCGACAGCCTCTACGGCGTCACCATGCAGCCGGGCGGGTCCTCGAAGGTCGTCTCCGAGAAGGTCAACGCCTCCTAGGCGCCGCCGGCCGCTTCACGTCGTCGTGATGGTGGTGGTGGCGACGCTGAAGGCGACGAGCAGCATCACCACTCCGATCGCGGCGTCGAGGGCCCGCCACGTGGCGGGCCGCGACATCAGCCGTGCCGCCGACCTCGCCCCGAAGCCGAGGCTGGTGAACCACAGCACCGACCCGGTGGCGGCCCCGGCGGCGAAGAGCCAGCGGTCGTCGCCGTACTGGTTGCCGAGGGTGCCGATCAGCAGCACGGTGTCGAGGTACACGTGCGGGTTCAGGAACGTGAACGCGAGCATCGTTGTCACCACGAGCTTCAGCGACGGCGGCTCGGTCTCCGACGGCAGCAGCACCTCCGGCCTGGTCGCCCGCCGGAACGAGTGGATGGCGTAGCCGACCAGGTAGACGACGCCGACCCACTTGAGCACCTCGAGCACATCGGGGTGGTCCCGCACGACGCGGCCGAGGCCGCCGATGCCGAGCACGATCAGGGCGACGTCGGAGGTGGCGCAGATGGCGACGGCCACGCCGACGTGGTGGCGGGTGAGCCCGAGGCGCAGCACGTACGCGTTCTGGGCCCCGATGGCGACGATCAGCGACAGGCCGGTGAACAGCCCGGCGAGCGCGGCGCTCACGTGGTCACCCGACAGCCCGTCGCGCTCCGGGGTCCTCGGTCCACGGCCCGAGTCTGCCCGGTTCGTCGGGCAGTCCCGGTCGGGCGGCCACTCTGGGGTGGGCGTACGCTCCGGCGATGGCTGCTGACCTCCGCTCGGTGACGGACTGCGAGATCCCGCAGCCCCTGCTCACTCCCGTGACCGACTTCGACCCGGAGACGGCCGCCCGCATCGAGGCGAGCGGCATGGGCACGTTCTACGGGCAGTTCGAGCACGCCCCCGGGCTGATCGATCGGTGGTTCGCGTTCTACCAGCCCGTCGTGCAGGACTCGTCGAACCTCCCGCTGCGGACCAAGGAGCTCTGCCGCTTGCGCATCGCCGCCCGAAACGGCTGCATGTTCTGCCTCGGCGGCCGCTTCCGTGATGCCGACGGCGTGCCGGTGGTGGACGACGACGACGTCGATGCCGTCCTGGCCGGTCAGCTCGACGATCCCCGGTTCACGCCGTCCGAGGTGGCGGCCCTGCGGTTCACCGAGCAGTACCGGCTCGATCACACGAAGGTCGACAAGGCCCTCGTCGACGAGACGCTCGCGCAGCTCTCGGAGGCGCAGTTCATCGAGCTCGGCCTCTGCATCGCCCAGTTCACCGGGATGGGCCAGTTGTTCGCGACCCTGGGGCTGCCCAGCATGTGAGTGCCCGGCCGGGCGGTGTCCCCTCGACGATCGACGGTCCCGGCGGTCGAGCCTTGATCCAACGCATCAGTGGATGAGGACCTTCAATGCATCGTGCTGCGCTGCGTTCCCGAAGACCTCGTAGGCCTCCAGCATCTGGTCGAAGCGGAACTCGTGGGTGACGAACTTCTCGGCGGGGAGCTTGTGTTCGGATACGAGCTTCAAGAGCATCCCGACCGTGTTGGTGTTCACGAGCCCCATCGAGATGTCGATGTTCTTGATCCAGAGCTCGTTGAGCTTCAGCTCCACCGGCTTGCCGTGCACGCCGATGTTGGCGACGTTGCCACCGGGGCGCACGATCTCGGTGGCCATGGTGAAGGTGCCGGGAAGGCCGACGGCCTCGATGGCGACGTCGACCCCGAGCCCATCGGTGGAGCCCATGACCTGGTCTCGCCAGTCCGCGTCGCCCGAGTTGACGATGTCGGTGGCGCCGAAGTCCCGGGCCCGCGCCAGGCGGGCGTCATCGAGGTCGATCGCGATGATCTTCGAAGGCCCGTACAGCCGGGAGGTCATGACCGCAGCGAGCCCGACCGGACCTGAGCCGATCACCGCCACGACATCGCCGGGGCTCACGCGCCCGTACTGGACGCCGATCTCGAATCCGGTCGGCAAGATGTCCGAGAGCAGGATCCCCTCGGCGTCGCTCATGCCGTCGGGGACCTTGTAGACGGAGTTCTCCGCGAACGGGACCCGCACGTACTCGGCCTGCGCCCCGTCGATCATGTAGCCGAAGATCCAACCGATCCCGGCCAGGCCCTCCGGGTCGAGGCAGTGGCTGTAGAGCCCCTTGCGACAGTACGAGCAGCGCCCACACGAGCTGACGCAGGACAGGATGACGCGGTCGCCGACGGCGAGCTGCGAGACGCCACCACCGATCTCGGTGATGACCCCGATGCCCTCGTGGCCGAGGATGCGACCGGGCTCCACCTCGGGGACGTCCCCCTTGAGGATGTGCAGATCCGTACCGCAGATCGTGGTGGCGGCCATCTTGACGACCACGTCGGTGGCCTGCTCGATCTTCGGATCCGGGACGTCTTCCCAGCTCTTCTGCCCCGGGCCCTTGTAGACGAGTGCCTTCATGGCGACCTCCCTGTTCGTAGGCGGCGACTGCCGCCTCAGAGGCCTCCGGCCAGACGGGTCCAGGCGGGTCAAGGGGTCTCGAACGCCACCCTAAGCCTGTCCCGGCTTGGCCAGCGGTTCGATGCCGAAGTTCCGACCTCGGAACGCCGACGCCTGAGGCTCGGGGCGTGGTGCGTCCCGGCGGTCACGTTCGCTCTGAGGACGAAGGCCCGTGCCAGGGTGTCGGACTGGTCGACGCGTCGTCTCCCGGCGACGGGGCGAGGTGGACCGCGGTGGTGTGCGCCCCCGACTCGACCTCATCTCCGACCGAGCTGCGAGACTTTTCTGAGGCGGCTGTCGAAATGCCCCCTCCCCGCGCGTCTGTGGGGTGTGCGGCAGGAAGCGGTCCTGTCGCACCGGCCCAAGGCCGACGAACCCCAGGAGACGACGATGGAGTACATGCTGATCTTCACCGAGGACGACGACCACTTCGCGGCGCGTGCCGACGAGCGGGCGCCGGAGTACTGGGCCGAGTGGTCGGCCTACCTCGCCGAGATGGGGGCCAGCGGCATCGTGACCTACGGCGCCGGCCTCGAGCCCCCGAGCACCTCGTCCACGGTCCGGGTGCGCGACGGCGTGCGCTCCGTGCAGGACGGCCCCTTCGCGGAGTCCAAGGAGAACCTGGGCGGCTTCTTCGTGATCGACGTCCCCGACCTCGACGTCGCCCTCGACTGGGCCGCCAAGAGCCCCTCGGCCCGCTACGGCAGCTCCGAGGTCCGGCCGGTCATGCCCGGCCCGTCCGCCGACTGAGCCCGGTGGCACCCGACGTCGACGAGGCGGTGGAGGTGGTCGTGCGCGAGTCGTACGGCCGCCTCGTCGCCTACCTGGCGTCGACCACCTCCGACATCGAGGCGGCGGAAGACGCCCTGGCTGATGCCTTCGAGGCGGCCCTGCGGTCATGGCCCGAGCGGGGGGTACCCGAGCGGCCCGAGAGCTGGATGCTGACGGCAGCGCGACGGTCGATCATCGGCTCGGGTCGACGCCGTGACACCGCCCAGCGCGCTCTCGTGAGCCTGGCGGTGCTGGCCGACGAGCGGGCGGAGCCGGCTGAGCACTCGGTGGTGCCGGACAAGCGGCTCGAGCTGCTCTTCGCCTGTGCCCATCCGGCGATCGACCCCTCGGTGCACTCACCTCTCATGCTCCAGTCGGTGATGGGCCTCGACGCAGTCCGCATCGGCGCCGCGTTCCTCGTTGCCCCCGCGACGCTCGGCCAGCAGCTCGTTCGGGCGAAGCGGAAGATCAAGGTGGCCGGTGTCCCGTTTCGGGTGCCCGAACGTGACGAGCTGCCCGAACGGGCCTCGGCGGTGTTCGACGCGGTG
>Ga0302299_10001804_pt1 | contig 12945 bp, 9 predicted proteins | sample III_Fen_N3_4_FD_198795 | JGI IMG/M metagenome (GOLD analysis project Ga0302299, IMG submission 198795) | Peat permafrost microbial communities from Stordalen Mire near Abisko, Sweden - III_Fen_N3_4 | ecosystem: Environmental > Terrestrial > Soil > Wetlands > Permafrost | place: Sweden: Abisko... | reverse complement strand
GGCTTGCAGTGCCATGCCATCGGTGAAGTCGTTGGCATAGACGGACACGAAGGCCTCCGTCGCGTGGGTCAACGCGTCGAATCCGGAATCGGCCGCCAGCGATGCCGGCATCATTCCGGTCAGCACCGGGTCGATGATGGCCACCGTCGGGGTCAGGGCGTAGTCGGCGAGCGGGTACTTCTTGCCCGAGGCCGGATCGGTGATGACCGCGAACGGCGTGACCTCGGCGCCGGTGCCCGACGTGGTCGGGATGCAGACCAGCTGCGCGAGACTGCCGAGCGTCGGGAAGCGGAACGCCCGTTTGCGGATGTCGAAGAACTTCTCCTTGAGGTCGGAGAAATTGACCTCCGGGTGCTCGTACAGCAGCCACATCACCTTGGCCGCGTCCATCGGCGACCCACCGCCGAGCGCGATGATGGTGTCCGGTTTGAAGGATCGCATCAGCTCGGCGCCGCGGTGCACGGTCGTCGTGCTCGGCTCCGGCTCGACGGAGTCGATGATCTGCAGCGCGACCGGTTGCTGCCGGCGGCCCAGCACGTCAAGGATCTTGTCGACGAACCCGAGTCGGGTCATCGTCGGGTCGGTGACGATGGTGACCCGGCTGACGTCCTGCATATCGGCCAGGTAGCGAATCGCGTTCGGCTCGAAGAAGGTCTTGCCCGGCACCTTGAACCACTGCAGGTTGTTGTTGCGCCGTCCGACGCGCTTGATGTTGATCAGGTTGATCGCGGAGACGTTGCCGGACACCGAGTTACGGCCGTAGGAACCGCAGGACAGGGTCAACGACGGGACGAAGGAGTTGTAGACGTCACCGATGCCGCCCATGGTGCTGGGGGAGTCGCGGATGATCCGGACCGCCTTCACCCGGCGACCGAATTCGACGGCCAGCGCCTCGTTCTCCGTGTGGATGGCGGCGCTGTGGCCCAGCCCGTCCAATTCGACCATCTGCTCGGCCAGGCTGATGCCCGCATCGGCGGATTCCGCCCGCAGGACGGCCAGCACCGGGCAGAGCTTCTCGCGGGTCAGCGGTTCGTGCCGACCAACCGAGGGCACCTCGGCCAGGATGATCGAGGTCTCTCTCGGCACGGAGAAACCGGCCTGTTCGGCGATCCACACCGGGCTCTGGCCGACCACGGCGGGATTGAGCTCCCCACCGGAGCAGGCAATGCCGTCCGCGCTCTGGACACCGAAGAGCAGGCGCTCGAGTGCGGCCTTCTCGGTCGGGTTGCAGCGATAGGCGTGCAGCGTGGCGAACTCTGCCATCGCGGCTTCGTAGATCGGCTCGTCGAGGATGACGGCCTGTTCGGACGCACAGACCATCCCGTTGTCGAAGGCCTTCGATGCCACGACGTCGTTGACCGCCCGTTTGAGTTTCGCGGTGCGCTCGATGAAGGCCGGCACGTTGCCGGCGCCGACACCCAGGGCCGGCTTCCCGCAGGAATACGCGGCCTTGACCATGGCGTTGCCGCCGGTGGCCAGGATCAGCGCCACACCGGGGTGATTCATCAGGGCGTCGGTGAGGGCGATCGAGGGGTGCTCGACCCACTGGATGCAATGTTCGGGTGCGCCGGCCGCGATCGCGGCATCCCGGACCACCCGGGCCGCGGCGGCCGAGGACTGCTGGCCGGCGGGGTGGAACGCAAAGATGATGGGGTTGCGGGTCTTCAGTGAGATCAGGCTCTTGAAGATCGCCGTCGAGGTGGGGTTCGTCACCGGGGTGATGCCGCAGATCACGCCGACCGGTTCGGCGATCTCGATGATGCCGGACACCTCGTCGTTGCTGATCACGCCGACGGTCTTGAGGTACTGCATGGAATGGGTGACGTGCTCGCACACGAAGATGTTCTTGAAGGCCTTGTCCTCGAAGACCCCGCGGCCGGTTTCGGCGACGGCCGCCTCGGCGAGCTGACCATGCTGATCCAGTGCGGCGACCGTGGCCTTCTTCACGATGAAATCGATCTGCTCCTGGGACAGGTCGTTGTACGCCGTGAGGGCTTGGGTCGCGTTCGCGACCAACGGGTCGATGACGTGGGCGGTAGCGGTCGGGTCGAGCGGATTCCGACTCGGCCCGCGGTGGCCGTTGGTAGGTGAGACAGGTCCATCGGGCTCGGCGGCGATTGTGACGCTGCGCGTGGCGGTGGGCGTGGACATGTGGGGGTCTCCCGGTGGTGGTCGTACCGGCACTGTGTCGGTCTACCCACAACGCTAGGCAGACAGGACCGGGATATCCCGGGCCGAAGGTCCCGATTGTTAGACAAGTTGGCCAAGATCACGTGAGTTCCGTCACAGGCCTTGAGCGGCGCGGCTCGATCTGACCGGGGTCAGCGGCCCGTTCGGGCATCGGTCAGAGGTACTGACCGGTGCCGGAATGCGAGCCGCCGAGCGGGCCGCCGGCAGCCTCGGCGGGAGCGTGGCCGGGCGGCAGCGCACCCCTGCGCATCTGTTCCAGCTGCATCCGGGCGGCCATCTGCTGGGCGACCAGAGCCGTCTGCAGTCCGTGGAACACCCCCTCCAGCCAGCCGACCAACTGGGCCTGGGCAATCCGCAGTTCCCCTTCGGAGGGCACGGAATCCTCGGTGAACGGCAACGTGAGCCGCTCCAGCTCGTCCCGCAGTTCCGGCGTCAGCCCGGACTCCAGCTCCTTGATCGACTTCTCGTGGATCTCGCGGAGCCTGGCCCGGCTGGCCTCGTCCAGCGGAGCCGCCCGCACCTCCTCCAGCAGCTGCTTGATCATGGTTCCGATGCGCATCACCTTGGCCGGTTGCCCGATCGCTTCGGCGGGGTCGATCGAACCCTCCTCACCCGTCGGCGCGCCGGAGTCGGCCGAGACCTCGGCGTAGCCGACCGGCTGCCCGTCGGGGCCGATGACCATCACCCGGTGGCGGTCCGATTCGCTCATCGCTCGCTCTCATCGGTCGCAGTTGGTGCCGTGGAACCGTCGGCCGGGTCGGCAACGGCCGCTTCCGCGGTTTCTGCGTCCGAGTCCGGCGGCACCTGCAGGAGGATCTTGCCGACATGCCCGCCCGCTGCCAGCCGGCGTTGGGCCGCCCCGGCCTCCCGCATGTCCAACACCGAGTCGACGACGGGCCGGACCGTGCCGGCCGCGATCAGCGGCCACAGGTGTTCCGTCACCGCGGCGACGATCTCCGCCTTGGATCCGGGTCCGCGCACCGGGCGCGAACGCAGGGCCGTGCTGATGACCCCGGCCCGGCGCCGCATGAGCGCGTTGATGTCGAGTTCGGCGGTGCTCCCGCCCAGCATGCCGATGATCACCAGGCGGCCACCGTCCGCGAGCGCGGCGATATTGCGCGCCAGGTATTTCGCGCCGACCACGTCCAGGATGACGTCGACCCCGCGCCCACCGGTGGCCGACCGTGCGGCCTCGACGAAATCCTCTGCGGTGTAATCGATCAGGACGTCTGCGCCGAGGTCGCGGCAGGCCTCCAGGGCGGCGCGCCGGGAGGCAGTGACGGCGACGGTGACGCCGAGCGCCTTGGCCACCTGGATCGCCATGGTGCCGATCCCGGAGGCGCCGCCGTGGATCAGCAGGCTCTGCCCGGTTCGCAGCCCGGCCGTCAGGACCAGGTTCGACCACACGGTGCACGCCACCTCCGGCAGCGCCGCGGCGTGCAACATCTCGACCCCCGGCGGAATCGGCAGCAGCTGGACCGCCGGAACGCTGACTCGCTGGGCGTACCCACCGCCGGCGAGCAGGGCGCAGACCTCGTCGCCCACCTGCCAACCGGTGACGTCCGGGCCGATAGCGCTGATCGTTCCCGAGCACTCCATGCCCAGGATCGACGAGGCGCCCGGCGGCGGCGGGTAGTGCCCGGCGGCCTGCAACAGGTCCGCCCGGTTGAGGCCGGCCGCGGCGATGGCTATCACCACCTCGCCGGTCCCGGCCACCGGGTCGTCGACCTCGGACCACCCCAGGACCGCCGGCACGCCCGGCTGCTCGATCGTCACCGCCCACATGGCCACGAGGGTAGCCGCCCGGTTGCGGTTCCCGGCCCGCGAAACCGGTTGATGCGCCGGGGCGGTGGCGGCCAAGGTTGGTCGATGACGCCAACCGACCGTGACCTGGCCGAGTACTGGCCGGTGTTCGGGCTGCGCCTGCACACGCCGCGACTGTCGCTCCGACCGCTGCGGGACGAGGACCTCGTCGAAACCATCGACCTCGTCCTGGCCGGAATCCATGAGCCGAGCCGGATGCCGTTTGCCATGCCGTGGACCGACGCCCCGCACGACGAGCTCGTCGCGAACTCGTTGCGCTATTGGTGGACCTCGCGGGCAGCGAGCACGCCGGCCACGTGGGCCGTGCCGTTCCTGGTCCGCCGCGACGGTGAACCGGTCGGGATGCAGGAGCTCACGGGCGCGAACTTCGCGGTGACGAGGGTGGTCGCGACCGGCTCCTGGCTCGGGCTGGCCCACCAAGGACGCGGGATCGGCTCCGAGATGCGCGCGGCGGTGCTGCAGTTCGCCTTCGATCAGCTCGGTGCCGGTCGGGCGGACAGCGGCGCGTTCACCGACAACCCGGCCTCGCTGCGGGTGTCGGAGAAGCTCGGGTACGTCCCGGACGGCACGGTCGTCGTGCAGCGCCGACCGGGCGAGCGCGCGGTCGAGCAGCGGGTGAGGCTCACGCCCGAGGCGTTTCGCCGTCCGGATTGGGCCGTCCGGGTATCCGGGTTCGAGGCTTGCCGCGGGCACTTCGGGCTCTGATCAGCCCGACCTGACCAGCGCCCGGCCCGCCGGCGTCGCTACCGCAGGGCGGCCAGCGGCGCGGATCGTCGGGCGCCGCCCGACGTCCACCGCACCGTCGCCTCGCCCGTGCCGAGATCGGCATCGAGCTCGGCGAACTCGTCACCGGCCGTCCACGTCGCCACCAGGGAGGTCCCGCCGCCGGTGACGGTGAACGTTCCGTCGAACGCCGGGTGCGTGTTGCGGAACCGGATCAGGCGCATCAGCGCCTGCACCACCGGCCGCTGCAACGCCTCGTCGATGTCCTGGCCGCGGTAGTGACGGCGGTTGACGTCCCGGCCGACGTTGCTGCGGGCCAGCAGATCCATGTCGTTGGATCCGGCCAGCAGGCCGACGTAGTAGACCTGCGGGATGCCGGGGGCCCAGAACTGCAGTGCCCTGGCCAGCAGATAGCGATCGTCGTCGCGGCCGAGGGCGTCGTAGAACGTGCAGTTGACCTGGTACAGGTCGAGGTTCGACGCTGCGGTCCCGGTGGCCCGGCTGGATGCCCCGCCGCTGTTCTCGTGGACGGCCTCGACGAGCCGGTCGATCTGCTCCGGCGTCAGCAACCCGGCACGGGAGCCGTCGGTCGCATCGGCGCCGACGTCGATGACACCGATACCGTCGTGGGTGTCCAGCACCGTGACGGTGTTCAGCGGCCGGATCGACAACCAGGCCAGCAGCGGGTCGGCGTCGGCCGCCGTGAGCGCGTGCAACACGAGCGGGGGCAGGGCGAAGTCGTAGACCTGATCGACCTGCCGGGCGATGTCGATCTGCCGCTGGTAGTAGGAGTGCACCTCCAGGAGCACCTGCAGGTTCCGCTCGTGACACCACGCGGTGATCTCGTCGATGAACCCGAAGGTCTCCGGCGTCATGAACGATGTCGTGCCGCGGGTCTTGACCGCGTATCCGACGGCGTCGAGCCGGACCCGGGCGACCGCGGACTCGGCCAGCCGGTCGAGCACCCGCAGCAGGTAGGCGCGGGTGGCCGGGTGGTGGACGTCGAGGTCGACCTGCGCGGCCGTGAAGGTGGTCCAGACCAGGCGTTTCGTGCCGTCGGCGAGGGTGTAGACGGTGAACGGCAGGCCCGGTCGCGGTCGGTACAGCCGCAGCAGGTCGTCCTCGCGGGCGCCGCCGGGGAACACTCCGCCGAGGGTCAGGAACATCCCGTCGAACTCGGAACCGGCGCCGCCGGCCAGCCAGTCCTGGAACTGCGGCGAGGACGAGGAGACGTGGTTGACGATGACGTCGACCATGATGGCGTAGGTCGCACTCAGAGCGCTGATGTCGGACCAGGTGCCCAGGCGCTCGTCGACCTCAGTATGGTCCGCCGGGTCGAAACCCGCGTCGGCGCCGTCGTACGGCCGGAAGAAGGGGAGCACGTGGACACCGCCGAACAGCCCCGCGAGCGGCCCGTCGAGCACCCGTCGCAGACCGCTCAGGTCACCCCCCAGGCGGTCGGCGTAGGTGATGAGCTCCATCTGGGCGGGCATCTTCTCACCATCGCGCAGACCGTTCCCCCGCGCCACAGCGCCGGGCCCGGGTGACGCTCCCACCTCGGCGTCATGCCGCGGCGGCCGATCTTGTCGACCGGATCCCCGCCCCCGCGCTGTTCCTGGCCTCGGGGTTCACCCAGTACTACGGTGCGGCGCTGGCCGTCGGCCTGTTCGCGGTGCTCCCGGCGGCATCGGTGGCCTGGTGGCGGTTGGCGGTATCGGCGCTGGTCCTGCTGGCCTGGCGCCGGCCGTGGCGGCAGCGCTGGACGGCCCGGGAACTCGGCGCGTCCGCGGCGTTCGGCGTCGTGCTGGCCACCATGAATGTGGCGTTCTACGTGGCCATCGCCCACCTGCCGTTGGGCACCGCGGTGGCGATCGAATTCCTCGGCCCGGTCGCGGTGGCTGCCGCCACCGGTCGCGGCTGGCGCGATCGACTGGGTATCGCGCTGGCCGCTGTCGGTGTCGTGCTGCTGGCCGGCGTGCAGCTCCAGGGCGGCGTCACCGCCTCCGTCGGCATCGGTCTGGTCGCCATCCTGGGATCGGCGGCCGCGTGGGCCGGCTACATCGTGCTGGGCCGGCGGATCGCGGTGCGCCGCGACGGGATCAGCTCGCTGGCCGTCGGGATGAGTGCCGGTGCGGTGCTCTACTCGCCGCTGGCCATCGGCGCGGTCGCTCCGGTGGTCACCGACGCGTCACGGGCGGCGGCCATCGTCGGCATCGCGGTGCTGAGCTCGGTGATCCCGTACGTCATCGAGCAGGTGGTGCTGCGGCGGGTCAGCGCCGCGCGGTTCGCCATCCTGCTGGCCCTGTTGCCGGTGACGGCGGCGATCACCGGCGCGGTGTTCCTCGGGCAACGGCCGACGGCGCTCGACATGCTCGGCATCTCCTTGGTGTGCCTGGCGATCGTGCTGTCTGCCGATCGGACGACCGGGCCGTCCGAACGCTCCGCCGTACCCGCCGGACCATTGCCGTGATTCGGCGTGCCAGGCACCCGGCTCAGCCGAGGTTGCTGGTGTCGAATGTGTTGCAGGAAGCCGGGTTTCCGGACTGGTAACCGGTCCGGAACCACTTCTGTCGCTGGGCCGACGAGCCGTGGCTGAACTGTGACGGGTCGACCCGCCGGCCGGAGATTTTGGCCTGGATGTAGTCGTCGCCGATCTTGCCGGCGGTATCGATCGCGTTGGCCAGGTCGGCGTCGGTGATCTCGGTGATCAACACCTGGCCGTCCGCGCCGGGCACGGTCGTCGCGTGCTTGGCCCACACCCCGGCATAGCAGTCGGCCTGCAGTTCGAGCCGGACCGATCCCGAGGTGGCGCCGGTGGCGGTGCCGACCCGGCTACTGGTGCCGAGCAGGTTCTGCACGTGATGGCCGTATTCGTGGGCCAACACGTAGGCCTGGGTGAACGGCGCATCGTTGGCGCCGAAGGTCGTCCGCAGCTCGTCCCAGAACGACAGGTCGATATAGACCCGCCGGTCGGCTGGGCAGTAGAAGGGTCCCATCCCCGATGAACCGGTGCCGCAGCCGGTGCGGGTCGAGCCACTGAAGAACACCGTGTCCGCCGGTCGGTAGGTCCTGCCGGACTGGGCGAAGGCATCCTTCCAGTAGTCCTGCACCGAGTTGATGAACGCCACGGTGGCGCAATCCTCGTTGCTCGACGCGTCGGCCCCGCTCCGGCAGGCGCTCTGCAGCTGGGCGTTGTCCACGGTGGCGTTGCCCGCGGCGCTCTGCAGCAGATTGCCGGCGCCGCTCGAGCCCGAGCCACTTCCGCCGCTGAACGAGTTGAACAGCACGATGACGACGATCACGATCAGTCCGAGACCGCCGCCGCCGACCGCGAGGCCCCCCTTGCCGCCGGGGATGCCGCCGAAACCGCCGCCGCTGCTCCCGCTCCCGCCGCCGCTGCTCCCGCCGCCGCTGCGGCGGTCCTGCACCTGAGAGGTGTCCAGGCGGGCGTTGGGGTTGAACTTCATGGCGCCGCGGCCCCCGTCGTCGAGGATCAGCGACCGGTCGGCGACCGCTGTGTGGTGACGGTCACTCTAATGCCGCAGTCCGATGACGGGACGAATTCGCACTGCGCAAAATTGCGCATTGGGCAAGTGATCGCCTAGGGTGTCAACCATGACCGGTCCCTCGACCCGCGCGTCGTCGGTGCCCGGCGCTGCGCCGGATCACCCGCAAGGGTTACGCGAACGAAAGAAGGACGCCACCCGGCGTGCGCTGGCCGAGACCGCGCTCGGGCTGGCGGTGGCCCACGGGTACGACTCGGTCACCATCGCCGAGATCACCGAACGGGTCGGCGTGTCCCGGCGCACCTTCTCCAACTACTTCGCGGGCAAGGCCGAGTGTCTGGCGGCCGTGACCGAGGGGTGGCTCGACGACATCATCGACGCGATCCACACCGCGCCGGCCGACCGGCCGCTCGAATCGGTGCTGTGCGATTCGCTGCAGCTGGTCGCCGTCGACCTGCCGGAGCGCTGGGAGCGGTTCGTCATGCTCGTGCACGCCGAACCGGAACTGCAGGCGATGATCGGTGCGATCGACGCCGCCAACACCGAACAACTCTCCGCGGCGATCGGCGACCGGCTCGGCCTGCCGCCGGACGAGATCCGCGTCCGGATGCTGTCGACGTTCGGCATCGTCGCCGGACGAATGTGCCTGGAGGACTGGATTCTTCGTGGGCGCCCAGGCGGCGAGCAGAGCTTCGATGCCCAGCTCAACCTGGCCTTCTCGCTGATCGATCTGGCCGGGCTCGACGGTCGTCACCCGATCGCCGGGTGCTGAAATTTCCTGATCTTTCCGCCTGACCCGTTCTGCCCACGCCTCGCCCCGCACCACCTACCGCGCCCAACCTCGCCCGCCCGCCCCGCCGACTGATGTGCCCAGGAGTTCCCCATGGCCAGCCTGCTCTACCGACTCGGACATCTCGCCACCCGGCGCCGCTGGGCGGTGCTGATCGCCTGGCTTGCCCTGCTGCTCGGGCTCGGTGCGGCCGCGGCCGCTTTCTCCGGCACGATGACGTCCTCCTTCACCATCCCCGGCACCCCCGCCCAGGCCGCGCTCGATCAGCTCGGGGAGAAGATCCCGGGGGCGGGCGACGCCACCGGCCGGATCGTCTTCGCCGCCCCGGAGGGCCACACCCTCGCCGAACCGCAGTACCAGCAGGCGATCGCCACCGTGGTCGAGCAGACCAAACAGCTGCCCGGGGTCACCAACGTCATCGACCCGGCCACCGGCCGCACCGTGTCGCTCGAGAAGACCGTCGGCTTCGCGCAGGCCTTCTTCAAGGGCCAGATCACCGAGATCCCCGAGACCACCCAGGCCGAACTCGCCGCGATCGCGCAGGCCAACCAGGTCGACGGCCTGCGGATCGAACTCGGCGGTGGTGCGGTCGCCCAGTCGCCGGCCATCGGGTCGACCGAAGGCATCGGCGTGGTGGTGGCGATGGTGGTCCTGGTGATCACCTTCGGATCGGTGGTCGCGGCCGGACTGCCGATGCTGACCGCGCTGATCGGCGTCGGCACCGGCCTGGCGGGCATCCTGTGGGCCTCCAGTGCGATCGAGATGTCCAACACCGCACCCATTCTCGCGCTGATGCTGGGTCTTGCGGTGGGCATCGACTACGCGTTGTTCATCGTTTCGCGGCACCGATCGCAGGTGAAGGTCGGGATGCGGATCGAGGAGTCGATCGCCCGGGCGACCGGGACCGCCGGGACCGCGGTGGTGTTCGCCGGCCTGACGGTGCTGATCGCGCTGGCCGGGCTGTCCGTGGTCGGCATCCCGTTCCTGACCGTCATGGGATTGGCGGCCGCCGGGACCGTCGCGATCGCGGTGCTGATCGCGATCACCCTGCTGCCGGCGCTGCTGGGCTTCGCCGGTGAGAAGGTGCTGCGCAAGGCCGACCGGGCCGCGGCGGCGGAGCTGCGGGCGGCATCGACCGGCCACCACGGGGTCATCGACCACGCCCACTCGCCGAACCGCTGGATCCGGATGATCACCCGGCGGCCCGCCCTGGTGCTGATCGCCGGCGTGCTGGGCCTCGGGCTGATCGCCATCCCCACCGCGTCGCTGTATCTCGGATTGCCCGACGACGGCACGGCCGCCCCGGACAGCACCAAACGCCAGGCGTACGACCTGGTCACCGAGGCGTTCGGGGCGGGGGTGAACGGGCCGTTGCTGGTCACGGTCGCGGTGGACGACCCGGCCACCATGACGCAAGCGCTGCCGGCGACAGCGCAGGCCGTTCAGGCGGCCAGCACTGATGTCGCGCTCGCCATGCCCGGGCAGGTCAGCCGGGACGGCACCTTCGGTTTCGTCACGGTGATACCGAGGTCCGGCCCGTCCGAGCCGGCCACCCAGGTACTCGTGCACACCCTGCGCGACCGGGCGCCCGCGCTGGGCGCGGCCGTCGGCGGCACCGTGGCCGTCACCGGCCTGACCGCCGCGGCCATCGACATCTCCGACAAGTTGGCTGGCGCGTTGCCGATCTACCTGCTCGTCGTGGTGGGGCTGGCGCTGGTGCTGCTGCTCTTGATCTTTCGGTCGATCGTCGTGCCGGTGATCGCCGCCCTCGGGTTCCTGTTGTCCATCGGGGTGGCGTTCGGCGCCGTCGTCGCGGTGTACCAGTGGGGCTGGCTCAGCGGTCTCTTCGGGGTCGACACGCCGGCGCCGGTCATCAGCTTCCTGCCGATCCTGCTGATCGGCGTGTTGTTCGGGCTGGCCATGGACTACCAGGTCTTCATGGTGTCCGGCATGCGCGAGGCTTACGTGCACGGGGCGGACGCCAAACGGGCGGTCGTCAGCGGGTTCACCGCGGGCTCCCGGGTGGTGACGGCGGCCGGCATCATCATGGCCTCGGTGTTCGCCGGGTTCATCCTCGCGCCGGACACCGTCATCGCGTCGATCGGCTTCGCGCTGGCCATCGGTGTGCTGGTCGATGCGTTCGTGGTGCGGATGACGCTGACGCCGGCGGCCATGACCCTGCTCGGCAAGACCGCCTGGTACCTGCCGCGCTGGTTGGACCGGGTGCTGCCCAACATCGATATCGAGGGTGAGCGATTACTGGCCCGGCTGGCCGCCCAGAGTCCCGGTGGCGTTGCGGACGTGCACTCCTATGAGGTCGACGCCGCCGCCGATGCAGCCCCCGCCGATGCAGCCCCCGCCGAGACCGAGGCCGAGCTCGGGGCCGAGCCCGAGGCCGGGGCCGAGGCCGAGCGAGCTGGGCGGCACGGTGGGTCTGCTGACAATCACGACCGACGAGGCGTCGTCGAGCGGGCCCTCTCGGCCAACCGCGGCGCCAATAGCGGGCGGCATCGGTCGCAGGAGAACGAGGACGAGCCCGCCCGCCGCTGAGCCCGCCCCGCCGCAGAACCGGAGCCCCGCCCCCAGGCCCCTCCCAAACGTGTTGATCATGGTGCGCAGCCCGCATTTTTCGGCGTGTCGTCGGCGTGTCGCGGGCAGCGCACCATGATCAACGGGGAGGGCGGGGAAGGCGGGGAAGGCGGGCTGGGCGGGGAAGGCGGGCGCGCTGGTTCAGCGTGGTGTCGGCCGGTCGCGGTTGCACCGGCACTCGGCGCAGCCACAGCCGGATGCCCTGCCAGCGGATCAGCGTCGAGGTCCGGAGCGTGACCAGCGGCCAGCGAATCAACGAGTGCAGCACGGCGCGGGTCGTCGCGGGTCGTCCGCGCCCGGTCAGCGTCGCCACGAACGGGGTCGCGTCGTTCTGCCGCAACGCGATCGACACCGACAGGTCGTCGCCGGGCAGCGGGGTGCGCATCAGATAGGTGCCACCCATCGGCAGGAACGGTGAGACGTAGAACGCCTTCTCCACCCGGTCCCGGCCAGCATCGTCCGGACGCAGCAGGTACACGTGTCGCCCGCCGTAGGTGTTGTGCACCTCGGCGATCACCGCGATGACCTCGCCGGCGGCCAGGCAGTAGAACACCGACAGCGGGTTGAAGACGTGGCCGGCGACCCGCGGGCAGGTCAGCAGCAGGATGCGATCCGCGGTCAGATCGTGCTCGGCCAGCAGGGCCCGGGCGTTGCTCGCCAGGTCGCCGCCGGGATCGCCGAGGTGATCGCCCGGCCGGAATCGCGCGAAGGGCCGGAGCCAGCGCGGCAGGACCGGCAGATCATCGACGTCGACCAGCCAGCAGTACGAGGAGTAGCTGAAATGACGGGAAACGGCCCCCGGCGCGTTGGGGTTTCGCCGGTGCCCAACGGTGGCGTGGTAGATCCGGGCCGTCCGGTCGGGCGCGGGTGCGCCGCTGCTTCGCGCGTTGCCGTCGGGCGCGGGTCCGCCACTGCTTCGCACGCTGCGATCGGGCACCGCTGGGCGCAGGGTCGTCATGTGCCCGTCCTCACCAGGACACCCCGAACGACTCGGCCGCCCGGACCCCGGAGGCGCATCCGTCCTCGTGGAATCCCCACCCCTGCCAGGCCCCGGCGTACGCGGTGCGCCCCGTGTTCAGCGCAGCAACCTCCAGCTGGGCCGCCACCGAGGCATGCGTGTACGTCGGGTGCGCATAGGACATCTCGGCCAGGATCCGTTCCGGGTCGATCGAGTCGCCGCCGTTGAGCGTGACCACATAGTCGGCGGGATCGGAGATCCGCTGCAGCCGCTTGAGGTCGTAGCTGATCTTGACCCGCCGGTCGTCCGAGGTGCAGCTGTCCATCCGGTAGTTCCATGAGGCGCGCGCCCGCTCGGTCCGCGGC
>Ga0302299_10001802_pt1 | contig 12947 bp, 8 predicted proteins | sample III_Fen_N3_4_FD_198795 | JGI IMG/M metagenome (GOLD analysis project Ga0302299, IMG submission 198795) | Peat permafrost microbial communities from Stordalen Mire near Abisko, Sweden - III_Fen_N3_4 | ecosystem: Environmental > Terrestrial > Soil > Wetlands > Permafrost | place: Sweden: Abisko... | reverse complement strand
GAGGGCCTCACCGAGGCCGAGATCGTGACCTGGAGGGTCAAGGAGGGCGACATCGTCGCCATCAACGACATCGTGGTCGAGATCGAGACCGCGAAGTCGTTGGTCGAGCTGCCGTCGCCGTTCGCCGGCATCGTGCAGAAGCTGATGGTGCCCGAGGGCGAGACCATCCCCGTCGGCACCCCGATCATCGCGATCGGCGACACCGCATCGGCGCCCGCCGAGGTGTCCCCGCCGGTCGAGACGATCGACCTGTCCAACCCCGCTGCGAGCGGCGGAGGCGAAGGGGAGTCCCTGGTCGGCCGCAACAAGGCCGACCGGAGCGCCGTACGCCGGGCCAGGCATGCCGCCGCCCCCGCGTCGGCCGGTGGCGCGGTCGTCCAGCAGCAGCTGCAGGGCTCCTTCGAGCCTGGGCTCGCCTCGCCCGTCGTGGTCGACGTCCCCGACGAGCCGGCCGTGCCGGCGACCGCGGCCCCGGTCTCGCCCGCCGCCACGCGCACCCTGGCGAAGCCACCGGTCCGCAAGCTGGCCAAGAACCTGGGCGTCGACCTGTCCACACTCGTCGGCAGCGGCCCGAACGGCGCCGTCACCCGCGACGACGTGCAGGCGGCGCAGTCCGGTGCGACGTCAGACGAGGCGAGCCATAGAGGGCTCGGTTCGTATGACGTCCCGGAGGGACAGCGGGAGACCCGCGAGCCGATCAAGGGCGTCCGGAAGGTGATGGGCCAGGCCATGGTGGGCTCGGCCTTCTCGATCCCCCACGTGACCGAGTGGGTGACCATCGACGTCACCCGCACGATGGAGTTCGTCGACCGGCTCAAGGCCCGCCGCGAGTTCCGCGACGTGAAGGTCTCGCCGCTGCTGGTGCTCGCGCGTGCCGTGATGCTCGCGATGCGTCGTACGCCGCAGATCAACTCCTGGTGGGACGACGCCGCGCAGGAGGTCGTCTACAAGAGCTACGTGAACCTCGGGATCGCCGCGGCCACGCCACGCGGGCTCGTCGTACCCAACGTCAAGGACGCCGAGCGGCTGTCCCTCCTCGACCTGGCCGCCGCGCTCAACCAGCTGACCGCGACCGCTCGGGACGGGAAGACCCAGCCGGCCGAGATGAGCGGCGGCACCTTCACGATCACCAACGTCGGGGTCTTCGGCGTCGACAGCGGTACGCCGATCATCAACCCCGGTGAGTCCGCGATCCTCTGCTTCGGCGCGATCAAGCCGCAGCCGTGGGTCGTGAACGACGAGATCGTCGTCCGCCAGGTGACGACTCTCGCGCTGAGCTTCGACCACCGCCACATCGACGGTGAGAAGGGCTCGCGCTTCCTGGCCGATGTCGCCGGCATCCTCGAGGACCCCGCCAGCGCCCTGCTCTTCTGAGGCTGGGCCCTTGTCGGGATACCCGGCTCGCCGGGGATCCCGTCGCTTCTCGGGGGTTGCAACCCCTGAGAAGTGACAGGAGTGCCCTCAGGATGTGACGTAGGTGGTTGGTGGGACTCGACGCGAGTCCCTCATCCGGCGTGCCAGGCCGGCTGCGTCGCACCGAGCAGCCACTGGTGGAACAGCGGCGTCAGGTCCTGCCCGGACCGTTTGCTCCACCAGGCCGCGAGAGCGTCTCGGTCCTGGCTGGTGAAGCGGTGGCTGCGCGGCCATGCCGCCGCCACCCTCCAGAACGTCGCGTCGCCGAGGCGCTGCCGGATGGTGTCCCACATCAGGGCCGGGATGTAGTAGGCGTTCCCCTCGGCGAACGAGCCGGGCTGGTAGGCGGCCGGCGGGCCGTACTGGCGGCGCAGCCCCGGCGCCATGAAGCTCCACTCGCGCAGGATCGTCGGCAGCACCTGCGGGCTGTGGTCGGCGGTCCAGCTCGCCTCCGCGAGGTACGTCGCCATCCCCTCGCTCATCCAGAGGTCGCTCCAGTCGTCCGGTGTGACCTCGTCGCCGTACCACTGGTGTGCGAGCTCGTGGACGACGACGTCGTGTGAGAGCGCGTAGCGGTTCATCCCGAGCGTCACCATCGACTGCGTCTCCATCGCACTGTTGCCCGGTACGACCAGCATCCCCACGGTCGGGAACGGGTAGCGGCCGACCTTCTTCTCGAGATACGCGATCGCCTCGGGCGTGTAGCGCAGGGCCTTGACCAGATCGGGTCGGTCGCTGGGCGTCCAGTAGGTGATCGGCAGGCCGTGCGGCCCGGTGTCGTGGGTCTCGGTGTAGGGGCCGATCGCGATCGTGATCAGGTACGACGCCGCGGGCTCCGGCAGGTTCCAGTGGGTGACCGTGCGGTCACCGACCGACGTCCGTGACACCAAGGTCCCGTTGGCGACCCCCACCATGGCCTGGGGTGCGTCGATCGTCAGGTCGTAGAACGCCTTGTCGGACGGCTGGTCGTTGACGGCGTACCAGGAGTAAGCGCCGTACGGCTCCTGCATCGTCCAGACGGTGCCGGAGTCGGTGGTGGTCCACCCCGTGGTCGAGAAGTCACCGCGGTCGGTCGGCGCGGCGACGGGCTCCGGCGTGCCGGCGTAGGTCACTTGGAGGACGTGTCGATCGCCTGCGCTGACGGGTGCCTCGACGACGAGGTCCTTGGCCTGGTGCGTGAACGACACGCTCCGGCCGTCGAGCCACACGTGGTCGACGTTCAGCTGGTGGGCGAGGTCGAGCTGCAGGTGGTCGGCGGTGCGCGTGGCGCGCAGGAGGACCGTCTCGTCGCCGGTGAGCAGCTCGCCCTGCGGGTCCCACGAGAGGTGCAGGTCGTAGTGCAGGGCGTCGACGCCGGGGTCGCCGACGTCGGGGTAGACGGTGTCCTCCTGCGGGCGGCTCACGGCGGCGTCGTACGCCGTGGAGTCGGCCTGGTCGGCGTCGCCCGAGATGGTCGGTGCCCGCAGTCCGGCCTCGGAGGAGTGCGAGCCGCAGCCCGACAGGAGCAGGACCAGCGACACGACGAGCGCGGGGAGCACTCGGCGCACGGCTACTCGTTCCCGCGCAGCAGCGGCCGCGCGAGCTTCCGGCCGTGATGGATCTGGGCCTTCACGGTGCCGAGCGGGATGCCGATCAGCTGGGCGATGTCCTCGTAGGACATGCCGTAGACGTCGCGCAGGATCAGCGGTTCGACCATCTGCGGGTGGTCGCGCTCGATGACCTCCATCGCCTCGAGCAGGTCGAGCCGCGTGCCCGCGATGACGCTCGTGGTGCGGGGGTCCGGCTTCTCGAGCGGGATCACGTCGCTGGAGAACGCCTGGTTCTTCATCCGGCGGTACGTCGTCCGGGCGCTGTTGACGGCGACCACGTGCATCCAGGTGGTGAAACGACCGTTGCGCTGCCACGAGCCGATCTTGTTGGAGATGTTGATCAACGCCTCCTGGCAGGCGTCTTCCGCGTCGGGCGTGTAGGGAAGCACCCCGCGGCAGATGTTGAGGCAGCGCGGCCGGACCGCGGTGAGCAGCTGTTCCATCGCGTCGCGGTCGCCGCCCTGGGCGCGACGCGCCAGGTCGTCGACGTCGTCCGGCGTCAGCTCCGTGGCCGTCATGGTTGTTCCTCTGTCTCCCCGTGCCGCTCTCCGAGTGCAGGAGCGGGTTGTCTCTGCACCATAATGCCGAGGGTGTCCATGCCAGCCCGTCTCGGTCGGTACGCCGTTCGTCGGCGTATCGGGTCGGGCGGGTTCGCCACCGTCTGGCTTGCCTATGACGAGCAGCTCGACTCTCCGGTTGCCATCAAGGTGCTGGCTGAGAACTGGACCGAGGACAGCCACGTCCGGCAGCGCTTCCTCGAGGAGGGCCGCTACCTCCGCAAGGTGGAGTCGCCCCACGTCGTCTCGGTGTACGACGCGGGCTCGCTGGAGGACGACCGGCCCTACCTCGTCATGTCGTACGCCGACCAGGGCACCCTGGCCGACCGGCTGGAGGGCGACGGGCTGACCGTCGCGCAGGCCACCGAGGTCATCCGCCAGATCGGGGAGGGGCTCGCGGCGCTCCACCAGCGGGGCGTGCTCCACCGCGACATCAAGCCGGCCAACGTGCTCTTCCGGACCGTCGACCCCGAGCACGACGGGACGCTCGTGCGGGCCATGGTGGGCGACCTCGGGCTAGGCAAGGCGCTCGACGTCTCCTCGCGGCTGACGGTGATCGCGGGCACGCCGTCGTTCGTCGCCCCCGAGCAGGCACAGGGCGAGCACCTCGACGCGCGGGCCGACCAGTACTCCCTGGCGGCCCTGGCCTACCTGCTCCTCACGGGCCGGCCGCCGTACGCCCACGGCACGCTGTCGGCAGCCGCCAACCCCGCGCCGCCGGCGCCGATGTCCACGCCGGAGCGGCCGTTCCCGCCCGCCGTCGACGAGGTCGTACGGCGTGGGCTCGCGGTGGACCGGGACGACCGGTGGCCGGACGTCCGGTCGTTCGTCGACGCCGTGCGCACGGCTCTCGGGGAGAACGCGGCTGGCGAGCTTCCCGCGCGCTGGCTGCCCGTCGACCCCGAGCTCACCCAGCCGGGCAACCGACCGTCGCTGGTGCCGGCCAGGGGCGACCTGCCGCCACCGGTCGCCCCGAAGCGCCGGCGCTGGCCCGTCGCCACGCTCGCCCTGGTGCTGCTCGCGGCCGGCGCCGTGGGCGGGTACACCGCCTGGCGCCAGACGCACGCCGATGTCACGCTCGAGGACTCGCGGGGCGTCCTGTCCGTGACCGTGCCGGCCGACTGGAGCCGTGCGGTGTCCGAGCAGGGCTGGACACCCTCGGACAGCTCGATCGTCGAGCCGGGGCTCTCGACGGGCGACGGCGAGGACTGGGCGTCGGCGTCCGGCGGGCAGGGTGTGTTCGCCGGCCTGCTCCCGGAGAACCGGCTCCCGCGGACCCTCCCGCAGCACCAGGGCTGCCGCAGCGTCGGCAAGGCACAACGCAGCACCGGTGGGGAGCCGCAGCTGACCGTGGTCTCGACGGGCTGCCCCGGCGTGATCATCGAGCAGGCCACGCAGGTGAGTGCCACCAAGCTGCTGTGGGTGCAGGTGCGCGGCGACGACCTGGCGACCGCGCAGAAGGTGCTGGCGTCGGTCCAGACGCACGGTGCGCTCTGACCGAGGCGGTCTAGCTAGTGCTGGGGCTTCGATGGTTTCGGTTTCTTGGGCGGTTCGCGGCCCACGACGTTGTCGGCGAAGCGGTCGAACAGCCACTGCAGCCCGGGCCGGTCGACCGAGCGGCCGGAGACGGACATCTCGAGGGTCGCGTTGGTGTGGCCCGGGATGGCGAACCACTGGAAGTAGTTGAAGCGGTGGTAGTTGGTGCTGGCGTCGCGGTACTGGAAGAAGACCGACGAGTCCGTCTGCTCGAGCACGCTGTAGTCGGCGACGTCGGGGCTGTCACCGAACCCGACGATCTTGGTGGCGACCGTCTGGTGCACGTCGACGAACGTGTTCTCGATGATCCGCACCCGGAGGCTGTAGCCGCCCGTGGACGGTTCGCCGATCGGCCGGAACCGGGCCTGGGTCGCGGTGTCGACCTGGCGCGGCTTGAGGGGGGCGTTGTCGACCAGCGGCGGCGCACACGGCTCGGGCTGCCCGCACACGGCGTACGCCCGCCAGCCCTCCGGGACGTGGAAGGTCCACTGCGCCAGGTCGTTGGTGAAGGTGTGCACGACCGGGAGCGTGAACCCGGGCTCGAGCGGCGGATAGTCGATGTCGGTCGCGTACGGCTTCACGTGGCGGACGTAGATCGGGAGACTCGGAGACGCAGCCGGGACCGGGGTCGCGGTGTCGGAGTACGACGTGCGCGGCTGCACGGCGTACGCCACGGCGGCGCCGCCGGCGAGGCCGAGCAGGCCGCAGAGCAGCGCGACCACGAGACCCCGCACACTCATGCGGCACACCGTATCCACCGGAGGTCACGATCCGGTCGCCCCGGGTGTGACACCGACCGGCCGCGTTTGCGTACGGCTGTCACACGCGTCATCGTGGCGGGATGACGACGGCCTACTTCGACAAGCACCGTGAGCGCCTCGACGCGGCGGTGGCCGCCTGCGCGTCGCGGGAGTACTACTCGGCGTTCGACGAGTCGCCGTCGCCGCGGGTGTACGGCGAGTCCGCGGCTGCCGAGGGCAAGGCGGCGTTCGAGGCGTGGCAGGGCACCACCTTCCCGCTCGACGTCCCGGGCAGCGGTGACGACGTCGTGGCGACCGAGCGGTCGCCGTACGGCTTCGACCTGGGGGTCTCGTATCCCCACGTCACCGATGTCGACGTACTGCTGGCCGCGGCCCAGGCGGGCATGAAGGCGTGGCGCGACGCCGGGCCCGAGGCTCGGGTGGGCGTCTGCATCGAGATCCTCGACCGGCTCCACGCGCGGGTCTTCGAGCTCGCCAACGCTGTGCAGCACACCAGCGGCCAGGCGTTCGTGATGGCCTTCCAGGCGGGCGGTGCCCATGCGCTCGACCGAGCCCTCGAGGCGATCGCCTACGCCTGGACCGAGATGACCCGCACGCCGCGCACCGCGATCTGGGAGAAGCCCGGCAAGGTGCCGGTGACGATGGAGAAGACGTTCACCGTCGTCCCGCGCGGGGTCGCCCTGGTGATCGGCTGCAACACGTTCCCGACCTGGAACTCGTGGCCCGGTCTCTTCGCGTCGCTGGTCACGGGCAACTCCGTCGTGGTGAAGCCGCACCCGTCGGCCGTGCTCCCGCTCGCCATCACCGTGCAGGTCTGCCAGGAGGTGCTGGCCGAGGCCGGCTTCGACCCCCACCTGGTCACGCTGGCCGCCGAGGAGCCTGCGAACAAGCTCGCCTCGTCGCTCGCGCTGCGGCCGGAGGTGAGGCTGATCGACTTCACCGGTGGCAACGCCTTCGGCGACTGGCTGGAGAAGAACGCCTCGCAGGCGACGGTGTTCACCGAGAAGGCCGGCGTCAACACGGTGGTGCTCGACTCGACGTCCGACTTCGCTGCGATGTGCTTCAACCTCGCCTTCTCGTTCGCGCTCTACACCGGGCAGATGTGCACGGCGCCGCAGAACGTCTACCTGCCGGCCGGTGGGGTCGAGACCGACGAGGGCGTGAAGTCGCCCGCGGAGGTCGCCGCCGGGATCGGGGCTGCGTTCGACCAGCTGCTCGGGGACGACGCGCGGGCGGTCGAGCTGCTCGGTGGGGTGGTCAACGAGGGAGTTCTGGAGAGGCTCGAGTCAGCAGGAGACCACGGTGAGACGTACGTCGCCAGCCGGGTGGTGCAGCATCCGTCGTACCCCGACGCGACGGTGCGGACGCCGACCCTCATCGGGCTGACCGCCGCCGACTCCCACGTCTACGAGTCGGAGTGCTTCGGTCCGGTCGCGTACCTGATCACCACCTCCGGCACCGACGATTCGATCACACTCTTCCGCGACACCGTGCAGGCGCACGGCGCGATGACCGCGTCGGTCTACTCGACGTCCGACGGTGTGGTCGAGCAGATGCGCGACGCCGCGCTCGACGCCGGAGTCGCCCTCAGCGAGAACCTCCTCGGCGGGGTCTTCGTCAACCAGTCCGCGGCGTACTCCGACTTCCACGGCACCGGCGCCAACCCGGCCGCCAACGCGTCGTACACCGACGGCGCCTACGTGGCCTCCCGCTTCCGCGTCGTCCAGTCCCGCCGCCACTGCTGACCCCTCCCCCGCCACCCCTCCCCGCCACCCCTCCCCGCCACCGGCTGGGGACATTCGGGATAGTCCGTGACGATCTGCAGGTGATTTCGGCCGATCTGCCTGCATTTCGTCACGGACTATCCCGGCGGGCTGTGGATAACGTGTGCCCGTGGCCGACTTCGTCCTGCGTAACGTCCGGGTGGTCGAGCTGGGGCGGGGCCGCGGGTGGGTCGGCCCGGTCGACGTCTTCGTCGAGCAGGGGACCGTCCGCGAGATCGGGCACGGTCTCGACCATCCGGCCGGCATCGAGGAGTACGACGCGCAGGGGCGCTGGGCGATCCCGGGCCTGTGGGACGCCCATGTCCACCTGGCCCAGTGGACCGCGCGCCGCGACCGGCTCGACCTGGCCGGCACCGAGTCCCCCTCGGAGGCGCTGGCGAGGGTCAGCGACCGGCTCGGCACCCGCCCCGGACCGCTGGTCGCCACCGGCCACCGCACCGGGCTGTGGGCAGACCAGCCCACGGTCGCCGCGCTCGACGCGATCGCGCCCGACGTCCCGGTCGTCCTGATCGCCGGCGACGCGCACCATGCCTGGCTCAACTCCCGCGCTCTCGCGGCGCTCGGCCTGCCCGAACGCGAGGGCGTGGTGGCCGAGAACGAGTGGTACGAGGCCTACACGCGGATCGACACGATCGTCGAGCCCGACGTCTCGCCCGCGGCGTACCGGCGCACGCTCGAGCAGGCGGCCGCCCTCGGCATCACCGGTGTCGTCGACCTCGAGCGCGGCCAGACGGCCGCCGACTGGGAGCCGCGAGACTCACCGGTACGCGTGCGGGTCGCGACGTACGCCGACGGCCTCGACGCTGTGGTCGCCGCGGGCCTCCGCAGCGGGGACGTGCTCCCCGGCTCACCCGGCACCGTCACGATGGGGCCGCTGAAGATCATCTCCGACGGCTCGCTCAACACCAGGACGGCCTGGTGCTGCGAGGAGTACGCCGACGGGTCCGGCGCGGGCGCCGCCAACCAGACCAGCGACGAGCTGACCCGCCTGCTCGACCTGGCGCATGCCAGTGGGCTCGAGGTCGCCACGCACGCGATCGGTGACCTCGCGCTGCGCGAGGCGCTCACGGCGTACGACGCCACCGGCGCGGCCGGCTCGATCGAGCACGCCCAGCTGGTACGCCGGGACGAGCTGCCGCGGATGGCCGGGCTGGGCCTGCGTGCCAGCGTCCAGCCGGCCCACCTGCTCGACGACCGCGACGTCACCGAGCTGTGCTGGCCCGACCGCGCCGAGCGGTGTTTCGCCTTCCGCTGGATGGTCGACGCAGGCGTCGAGCTGGCCCTCGGTTCGGACGCCCCGGTCTCGCCGCTCGACCCGTGGCTGGCCGTCTCCGCCGCCGTTCACCGCAGCGCCGACGACCGCCCACCCTGGCATCCCGAGCAGGCGCTGACCGTGCGCGAGGCGTTGGCCGCCAGCGTCGACGGCCGGGGCAGCGTTCATTCCGGCATGCGGGCCGACCTCGTGCTCCTCGACGCCGACCCGCTGGCGCCCGCGGACGACACCGCCGAGCAGGCGGCACGCCTCCGGGCCATGCCGGTCGCGCTCACCGTCGTCGAAGGGGAGGTCGTCCACAGCGAGTGGTGAGCGAGGATCGTCAGCGCCGGCAGAGCCGGGCTGACGACCGGAGCGAACGCCGCAGCGAGCTCGTTCGCAAGGCGGCCTGGCAGCTCGCCGCCTCGGCCCGCGCGCACAGCGGCCCCTCAGGACAGCGCGAGGGTCAGGTCACGGATCGTCGAGGGGTCGTCGAGGCGGTCGCCGTACAGCTCGCGGAGCTGTCCCATCCGGTAGCGCACGGTCTGCGGATGCACGAAGAGCGCGGCCGCGATGTCATCGCGACGGCCCTGGTAGAGCAGCCACGCGCGCAGCGTCTCGGCGAGCTTCTGCCTGGTCGCCGGCCGCAGCGCGGCGAGCGGCTCGAGCACGCGGTCGCGCAGGTCGCCGACCGCCTCGGGGTCGGCGGCGAGGATGAGGTCGGCGAGATGCTCCTCGGTGTCGTACGTCGCGTCGCCGCTCCGCAGGTTCAGGGCCCGGACCGCCCGCTCGTACGACGTCCCCACGGCGAGCCACGGGCGCGCGGGGCCGGCGACGGCCGAGCGCCGGCTCAGGGTGCGCAGCAGACGTGCCCGCGAGCGGCCGCCGGCGTCGGGGATCAGCAGCACGCTCAACCCCTCGGCCAGGCTGACCGGCTCGCCGACGGCCGACAGCGTGCGCGGGTCGAGCAGTCCCAACACCGGCCGCACCTGGGCGTTGGGCACGACCACTGCCGTGAGCGTCTTGGGCGGGGTCCAGTCGGCGCGCTCGGCTGCCGCGAGCAGCGCGTCGGCGGGATCGCCCCGCAGCAGCCCGAGGGCGAGCCGGTCGAGGTAGCGCTGCCGCACGCGACCCGTCGTCTCCAGCTCGTCGGCGTGGCCGGCGACCGAGGCTGCGGACAGCTCGTCGATGTAGGCGAAGACCAGCTCCGCGAACGAAGCCAGCATGTCGGCGGGCACCCCCGCGTCGACCGCGGTCTCGGCGAGCTCGCGCCAGGCGACGCGCGCCCCGACCCGGTACGCCGACAGCAGGGCGTCGGCGCTCCGCCCGCTGCGCGCCTCGCCCCGGCCCAGCGCATAGGCGCCCTCGAGGGCGGGGGACAGGGGAGTACCGGGGTCGGTGGTGCGGCCGCCGCGCGCGGCCAGCCGCAGGAACCCGGCCAGCGCCATCTGGACGGCGTTCTCGATGGTGTCGCCCATCGGGCCGCCGAACGCCCCGGCGTACGACGGGACCTCCTCGGTCACCGCATGGATGGTGTGGGTGGCGACCTCGGGGAGCCGGCGGCGCAGCAGGTCGAGCAACCGTGGGTCGAGGGTCAGGCGCGTCGCGCTCGCCTCGCTCGCCGTCATGGCCATGATTGTTCCATACGAACAAAGAACTGCCGATTGATTCACGCGCGATGGTCAGGAATAGTTCAGGAGCGCACGACAGACTGGACGTCATGAGCACGACTCTCGAGCCGGCACGAGGTTGGCGTGCTCACGCCCTCAAGATCGCCGAGGCCGCGACCACACCCCTCGTCCCCGCTGACTTCCTCGACCTGTTCGCGCCGCTGCGCGCGGGCGCCGAGCTGCGCGGCCGGATCGAGTCCGTCCACCCGGAGACCGCCGACGCCGCCACCCTCGTGATCCGCCCCGGCGCCGACTGGGCCGGGCACATCCCCGGTCAGTACGTCCGGGTCGGGATCGACGTCGACGGCGTCCGCCACTGGCGCGCCTACTCCCTGACCCACGGTCCGCGCTCCGACGGCCGGATCTCGATCACGGTGAAGGCCGTGCCCGAGGGCAAGGTCAGCAACCACATCGTCCGCGACAGCCGGCCCGGCACGCTGGTCCACCTCGAGCAGGCCGCCGGTGAGTTCGTGCTCCCGACCGCGCCCCGGGGCGAGAAGATCCGGCTGCTGTTCGTCACCGCCGGCTCGGGCATCACCCCGGTGATCGGGATGCTGCGCAACCTCTTCCCCTCCACCGACAGCGGCGTGGTCCGCCTGGCCCGCAGCGCGCCGTACGACATCACCGTCGTGCACGTCGCGCCGACCGAGCAGGACTCCATCTTCCTGCGCGACCTCAAGGCGCTCGACGCGGCAGGCTGCATCCGCCTGGTCGACCGCCACGACGACCAGCACGGCGTCCTCGACCTCGCCGACCTCGAGCGCCTGGTGCCCGATCTCGACGACCGTACGACGTTCGCCTGCGGCCCCGGCGGTCTCCTCGACGCGCTGGCCGCCCACCACGAGGAGCGGGGACTTCCGCTCTACGTGGAGCAGTTCCGGGTCACGGCGCTCGTCGCCGGCGACGGCGGGACCGTCACGTTCGACCAGGCCGGGGTGGAGGTCGAGTGCGACGGCGCCCGGCCGATCCTCGAGCAGGCCGAGGACGCCGGTGTCCTCATGCCGAGCGGGTGCCGCATGGGCATCTGCTACAGCTGCGTGCTCCCGATGCGCGAAGGGGTCGTCCGCGACCTGCGCACCGGCGCGCTGACCACCGCCGTACCCGGGGAGACAGACCGGGGCGGCGTCCTGATCCAGACCTGCATCAACGCGGCCGCCGGGCCGTGCCACCTCGATCACTAGGAGCCGAGATGACCACGATCCAGAAGAAGCCCCGTATCGGACAAGTCAACCCGATCGCCCACCTGACCAACGACGACCTCGAGGCGATCGCGCTCGAGCTCGACGACATCCGCCAGTCCGTCATCGACTCCCGTGGCGAGTCCGACGCCCGCTACATCCGCAGGGTGATCAAGACCCAGCGCTCGCTCGAGCTCGGCAGCCGCGTGGTCCTCCTGGCGAGCATCTTCCCGCCGGCGTGGATCGTCGGCACGGCCGGCCTCAGCGTCTCCAAGATCCTCGAGAACATGGAGATCGGGCACAACATCCTCCACGGCCAGTGGGACTGGATGCGCGACCCGAAGATCCACTCGACCACCTGGGAGTGGGACTCCGCGACCCCGGCGTCGCAGTGGAAGTACGCGCACAACGAGCTCCACCACAACTTCACCAACGTGATCGGCAAGGACAACGACCTCGGCTACGGCATCATGCGCGTCGACGAGGACCAGCCCTGGCTCCCGATGCACCTGGGCCAGCCCGTGTGGAACTTCTTCAACGCGCTGTTCTTCGAGTACGGCATCGCGGCGTACGACGTGGAGCTGCGGGGCGCGGTCGCCCGTAAGCAGACCAAGGACCCCAAGTTCCAGCGCGAGTTCAAGGCTGTGCTGGCGAAGATCCGCCGCCAGGTGACCAAGGACTACGTCGTACACCCGACCCTGTCGGCGGCGACCGGCTCGTTCTTCCCGACCATGCTGGCCAACCTCACCGCCAACACGGTGCGCAACGTGTGGTCGCACTCGGTGATCATGTGCGGCCACTTCCCCGAGGGCGTGCAGACCTTTGAGAAGCGCTCGATCGACGGCGAGACCAAGCCCGAGTGGTACGTCCGCCAGATGCTCGGCTCGGCCAACATCTCCGGCTCGAAGGCCATGCACATCATGACCGGGAACCTGTCGCACCAGATCGAGCACCACCTGTTCCCCGACCTGCCGTCCAACCGGTACGGCGAGATCGCCCCGAAGGTGAAGGACCTCTTCGAGCGCTACGGCCTCGACTACTGCGAGCGCCCGCTGCCGCAGCAGGTCTACTCCGCCTGGCACAAGGTGGTCCGGCTCTCGCTGCCGAACGGCTGGCTCGACCAGACCAACGCGCGCAACCTGCCCGGCCAGCTCAAGCGGCTCTACCAGATGGCGACGGGTGGCCCGAAGGTCCGCCGCGCCCTCCA
>Ga0302299_10001801_pt1 | contig 12951 bp, 15 predicted proteins | sample III_Fen_N3_4_FD_198795 | JGI IMG/M metagenome (GOLD analysis project Ga0302299, IMG submission 198795) | Peat permafrost microbial communities from Stordalen Mire near Abisko, Sweden - III_Fen_N3_4 | ecosystem: Environmental > Terrestrial > Soil > Wetlands > Permafrost | place: Sweden: Abisko... | reverse complement strand
ACCGACATCGACCACGATCGCGGCCCGGGCGACGATCTCGGACGGGCCCGAGGCGCCGCCGGCGTAGCCCTGGCCACCGGCCGGGTCGAGCACGTCGACCCGATCGTCGATCTGCACGCGCAGGGCGGAGTCCTCGACGGGGATGGCGATGGCCCGTCGACCGGGTGGCACCTGCGCCGCCAACCCGGTGACCCCGTCGGGTGAGAGCCGGGAGGCGCTGACCACCTCGCCGGCGACGATGGCGGCGGTGACGGTGCGCCCCACCGGCACCCGTTCGATGGCGCGGTCGGGCACCGCGTCGACCGGCAACGCCCGCACCATCGTGTCGTCGTCGCCGATCAACCGACCAGGCTCGAGGTCGCGTCGGGCCACGACCACTGCTCGGCTGCGACCCAGCCCCGAGAGGGTTCGGGTGGCGTCATTCTCCCGGACCGCCACGATGACCATCGCCACGGCAGCCAGGCTGACCGCCAGGAGCCAGCGCCACACCCGGCGGCGCGATCGACGCCACCACGGCACGGGGGCACCCAGCAACAGGCGGCCCGTTCGGGGTCGACCAGGGAGAGGCATGGACGTGGTCCTCCGGCGCGGCGGTGATCGGCGGGCGACGGGGGAAGGGCGCTCACCCTACGCGGACGCCCGGCACCTGTCACCCCCTCGTTCACCGGTCATCTCGGGTCGGCGACCCGGCCCCGATCAGGGGAGAGGCGGGGGCGGCACCATGTCGTTGGGTCCGCCGGCACACGCGCATCCACGTTCGGTGGGAACGGCCTCGATGGCCCGGAACAGCAGGCCGCGCACCTTGTCGACGTTCTCCTCGAAGAAGGCGAACACCTCCTCGTGGGTGACCGGCTCGACTCCAGCCAGGCCCTCGACGCCGACGTCGTAGTCGGTGATGAGCGCGATCGACACGTAGCAGATGCCCAGCTCGCGGGCGAGGTAGGCCTCGGGGTACTGGGTCATGTTGATGACCTCCCACCCGGCCGAGCGGTACCAGTTGGATTCGGCCCGGGTCGAGAAGCGCGGTCCCTGGATCACCACGACCGTGCCCGTCTCGTGCACCGTGATTCCCTCGTCGCGACCCGCAGCGATGGCCACCGATCGCAGCTCCGAGCAGTAGGGGTCGGCGAACGAGACGTGGTTGGCGCCGGGCCCGTCGAAGTAGGTCTGCTCGCGCGAGTAGGTGCGATCGACGAGCTGGTCACAGACCACGAACTCGCCCGGCTTGACCTCGGGCTGCAGCGAGCCCGACGCGCAGGGAGCGAGGATCCGGGACACCCCGAGCTCACGCATGGCCCACACGTTGGCCCGGTAGTTGATGCGGTGGGGCGGGAAGGCGTGGTCGGCGCCGTGGCGGGGGAGGAACGCCACCCGGCGGTCACCGAGGGTGCCGAGGTGCACCGGGCTCGACGGCGCGCCGTAGGGCGTGTCGATCGTGACCTCGGTGATGTCGTCGAGGAACGCGTAGAGGCCCGAGCCCCCGAACACCCCGATGTCTGCGGTGTCGCCGGCCATGGCTCAGGCCGGGGTGGATGTCTTGGGGGTCGAGCCAGACCCGGAGCTCGAGGCCGGCGTGGCCGAGCTGCCCGAGGATCCGTCCGACGAGCTGCCCGACGACTCCTTGGCGCCCGAGGAGCTGTCACTCGAGGACTCCTTCGAGCCGTTCGAACCGTTCGAGCCCGACTTGGCGTCGGAGCTGTCAGTCGACGGCGCCGGGGTCGTCGAGGTGGAGGATCCACGGCTGTCGGTCTTGTAGAAGCCGGAGCCCCGGAACGAGATGCCCGGCGCCGCGAACTTCTTGCGCAGGGTCCCGCCGCAGCTGGGGCAGATGTCGAGCGGATCGTCGTGGAACGACTGGACCACTTCGAGCTCGTCGCCGCATTCCTTGCAGCGGTACTCGTAGGTGGGCATGACAGCGGCCTCCGTGGGGGTGGGCGCGGATGGGTCGACGGTGAGGAGAGGGATTGCCGGTGCGGCCTTAGCACTCGGCGTTCGAGAGTGCCAGCATACCGGCTTCGTCCCCGGTGGCGCCTGTCCGAAGGGGCGAGCAGCCCCGTCGACCTCTTGTTCCGCGCGTGACCGGTCGCTCTACGCGCGAAACCTGACGGAAGTTTCAGACACCCGACCGCCCGGTCGTCCTACAGTGGCCCCCATGAAACCGTCTGTCACCAAGGCCGTGATCCCGGCCGCGGGCCTCGGCACGCGCTTCTTGCCGGCTACCAAGGCCCAGCCCAAGGAGATGCTGCCGGTCGTCGACAAGCCGGCCATCCAGTACGTGGTCGAAGAAGCCGTGCAGGCGGGCATCGACGACATCTTGATCATCACCGGGCGCAGCAAGCGCTCCCTCGAGGACCACTTCGACCGCAACTTCGAGCTCGAGTACTACCTGCAGGACCGCGGCAAGATCGAGGAGCTGCGAGAGATCCGGGCCCTGGCCGAGATGGCCGACATCCACTTCGTCCGCCAGGGGGAGCCGCTCGGCCTCGGCCACGCGGTGTCGGTGGCTCGCAAGCACGTGGGCGACAACCCCTTCGTGGTGCTGCTGGGCGACGACATCATGGACCGTCGCTCCACCGTGCTGCCCGGCATGATCAGCACCTACGAGCAGTACGGCCGGTCGGTCGTGGCTCTGTCGGAGTTCCCGATCGAGGAGATGTCCTCGTACGGCTGCGTGAAGCCCGAGCAGATGAGCGACCAGCTCGTGCGCGTGCTCGACATCGTCGAGAAGCCGTCGGCCAGCGAGGCCCCGTCGAACCTGGCCGTGATGGGCCGCTACATCTTCACCCCCGAGATCTTCGACGCCCTCGAGCAGGTGGAGGCCGGCGTCGGCGGCGAGATCCAGCTCACCGACGCCATCGCGGTGCTGCTCGGCAACCAGACCGTCTACGGCTACGTGTTCGCCGACGGGCGCTACGACATCGGCAAGAAGCTCGACTACCTGCGGGCCACCGTGGAGCTCGCCCTCGAGCGCGACGACCTCGGTCCCGAGTTCCAGGAGTTCCTCGTCCAGCTGATGAAGGACCGGGGCCTGGTGTGATCAGCCTGGACGAGGCTCGTGCCTTCGTCCTCGGCGCCTGCGGGCCCCTTCCCTCCGTCCGGGTTCCGTTGAGCGACGCCCTCGGTTGCGTCGCCACCGAGGGCCTGGTTGCCACCGAGCCCGTGCCTCCGTTCGCCAACACCGCGGTCGACGGGTTCGCCGTCCGAGCCGCGGACACGTGTGGGGCCTCGCCGGCCTCGCCCGTGAGGTTCCGCGTCATCGGCACGATCCGCGCCGGGATGGCTCCGGCGTTCCCGCCCGGTCCCGGCGACGCGGTGCGCATCATGACCGGCGCGCCGATGCCCGACGGCGCCGATGCGGTGGTCATGGTCGAAGACAGCGCGGCGGCGGGCGGCACCGACGAGGTCGATCTCTCGGCTGAGGTCGCGGCGGGCGCGCACGTCCGTCCCGCCGGCGACGACCTGCGCCCGGGCGACGACGTCTTCCCAGCTGGTGACCTCATCACGGCCGGCCACCTGGGGGTGCTCGCCACCTTCGGGGTCACCGAGGTCGAGGTCGTGCCCAGGGCGCGAGTGGGCGTGTTCTCCACGGGAGACGAGCTCGTCGAGGGACCACAGGACCTGCTCCCCGGCCAGATCCGCGACTCGAACCGCCGCACCTTGTTGGCGCTGGTCGAGCAGGCGGGGTGCACCGGGGTCGACCTCGGCCGCATCCCCGACGACGAGGCCGCCATCACCGACGCCATCGAACGGGGCGCGGCCACCTGCGACGCCCTGGTGTCGAGCGGTGGGGTGAGCATGGGCGACTTCGACTTCGTGAAGGTCGTGCTCGATCGTGTCGGCGACATGCGATGGATGCAGGTGGCCATCAAGCCGGCCAAGCCGCTGGCCTTCGGCACCGTGCCCGGTGGATCGAGTGCATCGGGGTCATCGGGTGCCGCTCGCCGGGTGCCGGTGTTCGGCCTGCCCGGCAACCCGGTGTCCTCGGTGGTGTCGTTCGAGTTGTTCGCCCGGCCCGGCCTCCGCTCGATGATGGGTCGGGCCGCCTCCGACCTCGACCGCCCGCGGGTGCGGGCCATCGTCGAGGAGCCCATGCACCGCCACCGCGACGGCAAGATCCAGTTCGCCCGGGTGGTCTGTCGTACTGGTGAGGACGGGCGGTTCCACGTGTGGTCGGCGGGGCGCCAGGGCTCGCACCACCTCAGTGCGCTGGTGGGGGCCAACGCCCTCGCCGTGCTCCCTGATGGCGATGCGGTCGACGTCGGCGCCGAGGTCGACGTGCTCTTGACCGATCTCGGTGCCTGATCCCGGCGCCACCGGTGTCGGCCCGGCCATCGTCAGCGGCGAAGCTGGCACCATGATCTTCCGACTCACCGCCGGGCAGGGTCGCCGACGGCGCTACGGCCTGGCCGGCGGCGCGGCGATCGTGTGGTCGCTCGGCCTGGTGCGCTTCGTCGTCGCCGACCGCCTCAGCGCCGACCACTGGCTGCTCCCCTTGGTGCTGCTGGCCGCGGTGCTCGCCCTCGGTGCCGCGTTGCTGGCGGCCATGGCACCGGTGGTCGTGGTCACCGACGACGCGCTGGCGGCGCGACACGGACCTCGTCGGTCGACCATCGCCTGCCGCGACATCACCGACATCGAGATCCGCGAACGGGGCGTGGCCCGGCGGGTGGTGGTCCACCACGGAGGGGGCCACACGGTGCTGCCGGTGCCGCTCACCGGCGGCTCGTTGCTCGGTCCCGGCCCCGATCCGGCGCTCGATCACAAGGTCGACCTGCTGCGCGGGTGGTGGCAGGAACGGTCGCCCTCCTAGCCTGGGCCCATGGGGGACGCCACGTCACACGCCGAACATGGGGACGCCGACGCCGATCAGGGGCTCCTGGTCGACTCGTTCGGGCGGGTGCACCGCGACCTGCGCATCTCGATCACCGACCGCTGCAACTTCCGGTGCACCTACTGCATGCCGGAGGAAGGCATGCCGTGGCTGCCCCGCACCGAGCTGCTCTCCTACGAGGAGCTCACCCGAGTCGCGTCGCTGCTCGTCGAGCGCTACGACTTCGACGGCATCCGCATCACGGGTGGTGAGCCCACCGTTCGGGCCCACCTCCCCGTGCTGATCGAGAAGCTGAGCGCGCTGCGCACCCGCGACGGTGACCCGGTCGACGTGGCCATGACCACCAACGGCGCCACGCTCCGACTGATCGCCGACGACCTGGCTGCGGCCGGTCTCGGCCGCATCAACATCTCCTGCGACTCGCTGAGGCCCGAGCGGTTCCTCGCCCTCACCAAGCGCGACTGCCTGACCGACGTCCTCGATGGCATCGACGCCGCGGTCGCATCGGGCCTGCACCCGGTGAAGGTCAACGTCGTCGTGATGCGGGGCGTCAACGACGACGAGATCGTCGACTTCGCCACCTTCGGTCGCCAGCGGGGCGTGTCGATCCGATTCATCGAGTTCATGCCCCTCGATGCGCAGGGCGACTGGACCAACGGCCAGGTCGTCACCCAGAACGAGATCGTGGCCGCCATCTCGGCCGCGTACCCGATCGAGCCGATCGCGACGCGGGGCTCCGATCCGGCCGAGCGGTTCCGCTACGTGGACGGCCAGGGCGAGGTCGGGGTCATCGCCAGCGTCACCCACTCCTTCTGCAGCTCGTGCGACCGCATCCGCCTCACCGCCGAGGGCCAGCTGCGCAACTGCCTGTTCGCCATCGACGAGTTCGACCTGCGGGGCCCGATGCGGGCGGGGGCCACCGACGACGACCTGGCCGCCATCGTCGAGCGGGCGGTCGGAGCCAAGTGGGCCGGCCACTCGATCAACCAGGTGCACTTCATCAAGCCCAAGCGGGGCATGAGCCAGATCGGCGGGTGAGCCGCGGGTGAGCGACAGGCCCGCCGAGCGCCCTGGGGGAACCCCCGACCGGCCCGACCCCGAGCTCCGCACGAACCACCTCGGACAGCCGATCGGTGCCGAGCTGGTCTCGTGGGTCCCACCGCCGCGGCCTACGGCCGAGTCGCTCTCGGGCACATGGTCCAGCCTCGAGCGGTTCGACCTCGATCGCCACGTCGCGAGCTTGTGGCGGGAGTTCTCGGCCGACGAGGAGGGCCGCATGTGGACCTACCTGCCCTTCGGCCCGTTCTCCGACGCCGGTGAGTTCGAGGCGACCGCGGCGGTGCTGGCGGCCAACCCCGACATGTCCTTCTACGCGGTGGTCGACCGGGCCGACGGCGCCGCGGTCGGGCTGCTCGCCTACCTGCGCATCGACCCGACGGGCGGCTCGATCGAGGTCGGTGCCGTCATGTTGTCGCCCCGGCTGCAGCGCACCCGGGTCGCGACCGAGGCGATCTTCCTCGTGGCCGACCACGCCTTCGAGCTGGGCTACCGCCGCTTCGAGTGGAAGTGCGACGCGCTGAACGAGCCGTCCCGACGAGCGGCCATCCGCTTCGGGTTCGCGTACGAGGGCACGTTCCGCCAGGCCACCGTCTACAAGCGACGCACGCGCGACACCGCCTGGTTCGCCATGGTCGACGGTGACTGGCCCCGGCGGAGGGAGGACCTCCTCGCGTGGCTCGCCCCCGAGAACTTCGACGAGCAGGGCGGCCAGCATCGCCCGCTGGCCCGCTCGGGTCGCGACCACCTCGGCGCCGCCGCCCCCTAGCCTGCCGCAGGTGATCGATCCGGAGGCCCGTCGGTGTCAGCCCGGCTCACGCCCCTCCGCCGCCCCGGCCGCGCTGGCCGTGGTGATCGTCCTGCTGCTCGCCGTCACCGCGGCCTGTGCCGGCAGCACGCCTTCGACCCGAGCCGGATCCACCGTGCCCACGGCCACCCAGGCGGCGATCGACACCACGAGCACCGCAGCCACGACGGCGCCGACCACCACCCTCGCCCCGCCGCCGCCGCTGCCTCCCATCGCCCCCGCGATGCCCGGACCGCCGCAGGTGATCTCCCACGGTGACCCGGCCTCGTCGACGGTGGCGCTCACCTTCGACGACGGGCTGTGCAGCCAGTGCATCGGCAACATGGTCGCGGACCTCGAACGCACGGGCACCCACGCCACGTTCTGCCCCAACGGTGCGTACGGCAAGGAGTTCGCCCCCTACGTCGCGCGCATCCGCGACCTCGTGGCGCGTGGTCAGCTCACGATCTGCAACCACACGTGGGACCACAAGAAGATCATCACCCTCTCGAACGCCCAGCTCATCGACGAGATCCAGCACAACGAGGAGTGGATCGAGCAGACCTTCGGCGTGACCGGTCGGCCCTACTTCCGCCCGCCCTACGGCAGCCACAACGCCCGCACCGACCAGGTGGCGGCCAGCCTCGGCTACACCAAGATCATCGTGTGGTCATCGACGTTGTCGGACTCGACGTTGCAGACCCCCGCGACGATCCTCGACCAGCTGCAGATCCGGCTCATCCCCGGGGGCATCGTGCTCGGCCACCTCAACTACCTCCCCACCGGCGAGACCTTCGACCAGCTGATGGCGGTGCTCGACCAGCGGGGCCTTCGCCGGGTCACCATCGCCGAGCTGCTCGGGCCGGCCTCGGGTGGTGGGTGACGGGGCACGTACACTTGCCGACCATGTCCGATCGTGGCCTCACCCCTGGTCTCACTCACCTCGATCCTCTGGGGCGCGCCCGCATGGTCGACGTCACCCCGAAGGACCCGACCCATCGTCGGGCCATCGCCCGGGGCAAGGTCTACATGCAGCCCGAGACGACGTCGCTGATCGCCCGCGGCGCCATCTCCAAGGGTGACGTGCTGGCGGTGGCCCGGGTGGCGGGCATCCAGGCGGCCAAGCGGGCCCCCGACCTGATCCCCCTGTGCCACCCCCTGCTGGTCGGCTCGGTGTTCGTGAACTTCCGCATCGAGGACAACTACATCGAGGTCGAGGCCCAGGTCGAGACCGTCGATCGCACGGGTGTCGAGATGGAGGCGCTCACCGCGTGCTCGGTGGCGGCGCTCACGATCTACGACATGTGCAAGTCGGCCGATCGCTCGATGGTCATCGGCGACCTGACCCTCTGGGAGAAGACCGGCGGGCGCTCGGGCACCTATCGGCGTCCCGAAGAGGACCCCGACGGCCTCGGTCTCTGACCGCCGTCTCGGGCCGACCCTGAAGCCCCACTGAAGCCGACCGCACTCGGTATCCGCCGAGATCAGCCGGAATTCGGCTGGTGGACCAGTGCGGAGAACGGGCTGGTCAGAGCACTGAACGGGGACCCAACACGGCCGCCGTGAGCCGGAATGCCCACGTGAGGGTGGCGGAACGTCGCCGTTTCGTAGTAGAACCGTAACATCATCCACTCGACCGACTTCCGCTGTTCACGCCTCGGAGTGCTCCGTCCCGGCGTCGCAGCATCCACCTCTGCCTTGGTAGGGGTGACTACGGTCACGAGCAACAAAGGCAGGCGCGGAGCGTGAATTTCGTGGTGCTCTTCATTCTTGCGGTGGTCTGGGCAGTCTTCCTGGTGTCATGGGTGCGCGGTCGCACCGAACATCGGAGCGTCAACTCCATTTCGAGCTTCAGCAAGCACCTCTCGGTGCTCGAGCGCACCACGCCGGGGCGCCCGTCGGCGCCCACCCGCATCGCCGGGTCGCCCGCGCCTCTGCGGTCGACCGTCTCGCTGGCCCGCCCCGCCTTCGCTCCCACGTCCTACGGCCCGGGCGTGTCGTCTCGACCGTCGGCCGCCGTCATGTCCCGCCGTCAGGCCAAGGAGCGACGCAAGAACGTGCTGGTCGCCCTGATGGGTGCGGTGCTCGTCACCCTCGCCGGTGCCGTGCTGATCGGTGGCGTGATGATCTACCTCCAGCTCTTGGCCGACCTGCTGCTCGCCGGCTACGTCGTGTTGCTGGTCCAGACGCAGCGGCTCACCGTCGAGCGTCAGCAGAAGGTGCGCTACCTCCAGCAGCCGGTCGAGTACCACGACCAGCCGGCGCATCTCATGCTCCAGCACTCCGCCAACTAGGCGAGCTCCGACGCCTCCCACGGCGATCCCGCCGCGGCGACCGCTCCACTGGTGAGGTTCCCGTGCGCATCGAGCGTCACATCGACGGCGGTCGGATGTATCACGAACAACGTCGGTCGTTCATGGACCACCTGCTCGGACTCCCCGTGTCGGAGTTGGCCCGCTCGGTCCCGGCCACGCCTGCCTGGTCGGTGCACGATGTCGTCGCCCATCTGGTGGGCATCTGCGCCGACCTCAACGCCGGGCGGTTCGGTCCCGACTCTGGTGACGAGTGGACCGCGCATCAGGTGCGCGCTCGCCGCGACCACACCCTGTCGGCGCTGTGCGCCGAGTGGGATCGCGAGGCGCCCCGTTTCGAGGACGGGCTCCGACTCTTCGGCTACGACCTGGGCAGCCACTACGTCGGGGATCTGCTGCAGCACGTCGCCGACGTCCGCGGCGTGCTCCCGAGCGACGAGGCGCTCGTCGTCGCCCTGGACTTCTACCTCTCGTCGTTCGACGACACCCTGAACGAGGCCGGCATCGGCGCCGTGGTCGTGCAGCTTCCCGATGTCGACTGGGTCCTCGGGTCGGGCCCGCCCGTTGCGACGGTCGCGGCCAGCTCGTTCGAGATCTTCAGGAGCCTGGGTGGACGCCGGAACGACGCGCAGCTCCGGTCGCTGGGCTGGACCGGTGACCTCGACGTCGTCGTGCCCTTGATGAGCAGGTACCCGTTGCCGGTCGACCCGATCGACGACGCCGGCTGATCTCGGTGCGGTCGCGCCGATTCGGGTGCACCAGATGGGCGGATCAGAGGGCGGCGAACTCCTGGGTCTCCCAGTAGCGCCCGTTGCCGTCGCGGGTGACGCCTATGCCGACGTTGTTGAACGTGCTGTCGAGGATGTTGGCCTTGTGCCCAGCCGAGTTCATGAAGGCGGACTGGATGCCGTCGACCGACGACGCGTAGCCGATGTTCTCGCCGAGCTTGCGCCAGCCGGCGGGGGCGCCGTCGGACAGCTTGGTGCGGTGCACGAGCGACTGGGTCGAGGCCATGTGCTGCGACCACGCCTGGGCGGTGATGATCAGCGAGACGTTGGTGCTCAGCGCGGCGCGCCCGTTGGCCCGGCGGGCGCTGTTCACCAGGTCGACGGCGTGATCTTCGTCGCCGCTGGTGCAGGCGCCCACGAGCAGGAGCGCCGCGAGCGTGAGCCCGGCCACCTTGACGGCCCGCCCACGGTGCGGCCGCGGAGCCCGTCGGCCGGTCGCCGTCGAGGGCGGCGTCACCGCCTCGTGGTCGACGTCGTCGGAGGCGGCAGGGGAGAAGAAGGTCATGTCTTGTTTTCGGCGTCCCGACCGGGTGGTCTTTAGGGGCGATCCCTAGGTCGTCGGGACCTTCCTGACTGATCTCGAGCCACCTCGGTCGAGCTCAGGCCCGGGTCCTGTCGGGTCCCGGCCCCGTCCCGGTCGAGTTCTGGCCGATGCTGCGCTCGGCTAGGGTGAGCGGACCCTCTGGGGGTGTAGCTCAGTTGGCTAGAGCGCCTCGGTCGCATCGAGGAGGCCGTGGGTTCGAATCCCATCACCTCCACCAGAGCGCGAACGGTCCTGGCAACTTCCTGAGAGTCCACAGGGGTCTCACAGGAAGTTGCCAGCGTTCGCGGGCACCATGGATGGCGTGATCGCTCCCGCGCCGCGCACCCCAAAGGTCCTGGTCGTCGACGACGAGGAGAACATCCGCTTCCTGCTGTCGTCCGCGCTGCACCACTCCGGCTTCGAGGTGACGACGGCCGAGAACGGGCGGGAGGCGCTGACCGAGGTCAAGTCGTTCCGCCCCGATGCCGTGCTGCTCGACGTGATGATGCCCGACATCGACGGGTTCGAGGTCTGCCGTCGGATGCGGGCCGATGGCGACCGCACGGCGGTCATCTTCCTCACCGCCCACGACGCCACCGAGGACAAGGTCCGCGGGCTCACCCTGGGCGGCGACGACTACGTCACCAAGCCGTTCAGCCTCGAGGAGGTCATCGCCCGCGTCCGGGTGGTGGTGCGCCGGATCGGCATCGACCCGGGGGCGAACTCCCGGCTCGCGTTCAGTGACCTCGAGATGGACGAGGACGCGTATCGGGTGTGGCGGGCGGGCGAGCTCATCGAGCTGTCGCCGACCGAGTTCAAGCTGCTGCGCTTCTTCCTGCTCAACCCCGACCGCGTGCTGTCGCGGGCCCAGATCCTCGACCACGTGTGGGAGTACGACTTCGGCGGAGGGGCGAACGTGGTGGAGACCTACGTCTCGTACCTGCGCAAGAAGATCGACGTGCTCGGGCCACCGCTGATCCAGACGGTCCGCGGGGTCGGCTACGCCCTGCGGAACCCCTGATGTCGCTGAGAGCCCGACTCCTCCTGGGGTTCGTGGCCATCGCCGTGGTGCTGATCGGTGCCGACCTCGTGCTGGCCGTCAACGTCCAGCGCTCGTTGGTCGACCAGATCGACCGTCGCCTCGAGAGCGCGGTCAGCGGGTTCGCCCGCTACCCGGGCCCCCGCCCTTCCGGCTCGACGAACGGCACCGGTCAGGGGCCCATCCCCGGCGGCGGGATCACCTCGCCCGACGACGGTTCGAACGTCCGCATCACCGAGTTCTTCCTCGTGCAGCTGGCCAGCGACGGGACGGTGCTGAACGATGTCCCGCCGACGCTGCGCGACGGTGATCCGGCCGCGTCGATCGATCTCGACAAGGCGGTGTCTCGTGCCACCACCGCCGGTCAGACCGTGCGCCCGTACACCGTGGGGTCGGTGGGTGGGTCGAGCCTGCGCTACCGGGTCGCGGTGCAGCAACGCTCCGACGGTGGCTACGTCGTGGTCGGCATCCCGATGCGCGAAGCCGACGCGACCCTGAGCCGGCTGATCTGGGTGGAGGTGGCGGCGACCGCGGCGGTGCTCGTGGTGCTGGCCCTCGTGGCCTTCTGGGTGATCCGCCTCGGGCTGCGGCCGATCGACAAGATGACGGCGACGGCTGACGCCATCGCCGAGGGCGACCTCTCCCGGCGGGTCGATGTCGGCCCGGCGACCACCGAGGCCGGCCGGCTCGGACTCGCCCTCAACGGCATGCTCCACCAGATCGAGGGCGCCTTCGAACAGCGCCAGGCGTCGGAGGAGCGGCTCCGCCGGTTCATCGCCGATGCGTCCCACGAGCTGCGCACCCCGCTCACCTCGATCCGGGGCTACACCGAGCTCTACCGGTCCGGCGCGGTCACCGAGGGCCCCGGGCTCACCGATGCCATGCGCCGGATCGAGGGTGAGTCGGTGCGCATGGGCGAGCTGGTCGACGACATGCTGCTGCTCGCCCGGCTCGACCAGGGCCGGCCGCTCGAGGCGAAGCCGGTGGATCTGGCCGCCATCGCCCGCGACAGCGTGGCCGATGCTCGCGCCGTCGAGCCCGACCGACCGATCACGATCGACGTGCCGGCCGGCCCGGTGATCATGACGGGTGACGAGCAGCGCCTGCGGCAGCTGATGGCGAACCTGCTGGCCAACGTCCGCCAGCACACGCCGGCTGGCACCTCGGTGGACGTCACCCTCTCGATCGCCGGCCCGACAGCTGGCCCGACGCCTGATGCACACGTGGGATCGACCGTAGGCCCGGGCGCGATGGCCGTCATCGAGGTGAGCGACCAGGGCCCGGGCATCGAGGCCGAGGACGCCCGTCGGATCTTCGAGCGGTTCTACCGGGCCGATCCGTCCCGCGTGCGCCACGGCTCTGACGGGGGTGCCGGCCTGGGCCTCTCGATCGTCGCCGCGGTGGCGGCGGCCCACCACGGCCGCGCCTCGGTCGAGTCGGCGCCCGGGCACGGAGCCCGATTCCGGGTCGAGCTGCCCCTCACCCTCCAGGCCTGATCGGCTCCCTCCAGACCCGATCGACGTTGGCCGCCGTGGGCGGTCGGATCCTGCGCAAGTCCTCATGTGGTTCACACAGACTCCTCATGTCCGGTGGCCAGGGTGGCGGGGTGACCTCC
>Ga0302299_10001799_pt1 | contig 12957 bp, 10 predicted proteins | sample III_Fen_N3_4_FD_198795 | JGI IMG/M metagenome (GOLD analysis project Ga0302299, IMG submission 198795) | Peat permafrost microbial communities from Stordalen Mire near Abisko, Sweden - III_Fen_N3_4 | ecosystem: Environmental > Terrestrial > Soil > Wetlands > Permafrost | place: Sweden: Abisko... | reverse complement strand
CGTGCATCGGCACGATGCGCTCGTCCACGGACACCCGCACTTTCCGGACATCCATCACCGGCATTGACGGGGTTCAGGAGTGTTGCGGCGTTTCCTGAGCAAGCAGCGACGGCGACGAAGACGCGGCCGCGCGGACGGGCGCCCGCCTGCGCGCCGCCAGCATGCCCACGGTGAACGCGGTGAGCACCGCCGTCACCACGGCGCCGCTCACGAGCAGTTCTCGGCCCTCGATCCAGCCGTCGACGGGCGCAAGCGTGAGGCGCGCGACGGCGAGCAGTCCGACGGCGATGCTGATGCCGCCCACGGTGAGCGCCATCAGCCGCGACGCGATGATCGCGGTCCGGTCGGCCCGGCGGATCATCTGGCTGATCCAGACGCCGTTGATTCCGTCGACGACCAGCATGCCGAGCACGAAGAGTCCGGCAACGAGCAATGCGTCGGCGACGCCGCCGAAGCGCGTGGCCGCGAGCGCGAACAGCGCCGCCTGCGAAATGGTGTCGAACGACAACGCGAACAACGCGCCCACTGCGGCCACCGCCCACGGCCGGCGCACGGTGAGAAAGCGCCCGAGCAGCTTTGCCTTGAAACCCGTCGGCGCGACGATCGCGTCCGGACCCGCGATCAACACCGCCCGCAGGTTCACGAACGCGAGCCCGAACAGGAACACGATCGAGACGGTGGCGCCGGTGACTTCGAGCCACGCCGGCGTCTGCCAGCCGGCGGATAGCGTCCCGGCCGCGAGCGCCACCAGGATCACTACCGTGCCGTGGCCCAGCGAAAACAGGCTGCCGGCGGCGCGCGCCAGCCGCGAGTTGGTGCGGGCGTTGCAGCGGGTCAGGCCGTCGATCGTCGCCAAGTGATCGGCGTCGAAGCCATGCCGTGCGCCGAGCACAAATGCCAGCAGGCAAAGCGCGGTCCAGGTGGCGGGAAGTTGATCCATGGCCTCGTCGTGACGCCCGCAAAGGGCGATGGGAACAATGTGCCATAACCTCCTACCGCCCGGCAAGAGGACAACGTAATGGGACCTTGACCTGGATCAGGAACGCGGTATCAGGTGCAGGTGGCCGTGATGATGGTGGTATTTCCCGGCGTCCGACTTGCCGTGGGTGTCGCCGGCCTCGACGGTGATGATGTTAAGTTGTCCATGGCGCACGCCGCGCTCGGCCAGCATGTGCTCGGCGAACGCACGTACGCCGGCCGTCGGGCCTTTCAGCATCACGTTCTCCATGCAATGGTCGTGGTCGAGGTGCACGTGCATCGTCGCGGTCACCAGGTCGTGGTGCGCGTGCTGGGTTTCAGTGAGTCTCTCCGGCAGGTTCCGTGCGTGGTGGTCGTAGACATAGGAAAGACTGGCCACGCAATAGGTCTTGGGATCGCGGCCCTGCCGGTGGCCCTCGACCTCCCGCCGCAGCAGGTCGCGCATCGCCTCCGAACGACTGGTGTAGCCGCGGGCGGCGATCAGTTCGTCGAAGTCCTTCGCCAGCCCCTCGTCGATCGACATCGTGATGCGTTCCATGGTGTGCCTCGTTCGTCGCCAGGCGGCCGCACGCGCGGCCTTTCCGCAACGATACACTCAACATGCCACCGAGCAATCCGCTCGCCGACACGCGCGCTCCGAGCGCACTCAGTTCGCACTCAGTGCGCACTCACCCCGCGGCAAGTGGCGCGAAGAGCGAAAGGTCGAAGGCGCGTTCCACCAGCCATGCGCCGGCGATCGCCACGATGGCCGTCGATCCGCCTGCCAGCACGACGCGGCGGTAAGCCCATGTGGAACGCAGCGCGAACGCCACCGGCAGGAACGCAGCCACGATGGCCAGTTGCCCCAGTTCGACCCCGATGTTGAAGCCGGCCAGCGACAGCGCCAGCGAGCCTGTCGGCAGCCCCAGGTCCGCGAGCGCGCCGGCGAAGCCGAAGCCGTGCAGCAGGCCGAAGGCGAACGCCGCGATCCACCGTCCGCGCTGCACGATGGGAAAGACGTTGTTGAGCGCCGCGAGCACGACCGATAGCGCAATGGCGGATTCAACCCAGCGTGACGGCAACGAGACGATGGATAGCGCCGCAAGCGTCAGCGTGATCGAATGCGCCAGCGTGAACGCGGTGACGATTCGCGCGACGTCCCAGAACGCGTCCCGGAATTTCGTCGCGGCCTGCCAGGCGCCGTCGCGTCGCACCAGCACGGCCGGCAGCAGCAGCGACACCAGGAACAGGATGTGGTCGAAGCCCAGCCAGATGTGCCAGACGCCCTCGTGCACGTACGCGGCGAACTGCGCCAGCGGGCCGCCCGCATCGCCGCCCGCGACCTGCCGCGGGTGTTCCGCGCTGAAGACCAAGCTGCGCGATTCGCCGGCCTCGACATAGTTGAGCAGCCCGCGGTGCTGCGGATCGATGTCGAACAGGAACGAGTAGTCGATGGCGAGCGTCGGCCCGGGATGCGGGCAGCTGCCGGCCAGCGCCAGTACCGCATAGGCACCGTCGGTATGCGTGTCGATCGTGAGGTCCGTCGCCTGCAGCGTGCATTTTTCGCCGCCGGACGATATCGCGAGACGCGTGAGCGCCAGCGCCGCGATCGCGTCCTGCCGCGCGCGCACTTCGCCCCACGTGATTTCGCCGTCGCCGTCGGCGTCCAGTCCCAGCGCGAGGTCGAGGTCGCGCAAGGCCAGGTCCCACCGGCCCGACAGAATCGCCCCGTCACGCGCGACGGTCAGGTACGCGTCGCTGGCCTTGTGCGCGAAGGCCGGGACCGCGACCGCAATGACAAGCAGGAGGACGATCATGCGTTTCATCGCGCAGGTCCTCCGGCGAGTGCGACGACGGCGGCATCCTCGATGCGCGTGGACGCAAGCCAGGCCGCCACGATCCTGCCGGCTTCGCCATCGCCGCTCGCACGCGCCGCGGCGGCGAGGATCCGCAGGTCGGCGGGCTCGCGCTGCACGTTCCAGTTGGCCAAGGCGAGCGCCACAGCGGCCGATGCGTCGCCTTCGATGTCGAGCCGGAAGCGGGCCTCCTCGCGCAGGTGCAGCGTATCGCCGCGCTGCTTTGCCGCGGCAAAGCGGTCGGCCAGTTGCTGCCGGTGGACGGCGAATTCGCTCCGACGGTCCGGCAACGCTTTTTCCGCAAGCGCCAGCCGCAGCAACAGCGCGTCGTTACGCGTGCCGCCCGCCAGCAATGTCGCCGCTTCGCGCGCGCGATTCCGGTCGAGCAGGAAGTCCGCATAGGCGCCCAGCAGGTAGCCGTCGCGCGAATCCAGCGCCAGCGCTTCGCGGAAATGTGCTTCGGCAGCCGCAGCATCGCCACGACGCCACGCGATTTCCGCCGCCAGCGTCAGCGCCCATTCGCGCGCATCCGCCGTGTCGCCTGCGCGCAGCAGCGCCTGCGTGAGGCCGCGATACGCTCCGGCGGCATCGCCGTGAAGACTCGACGCGCTGGCAAGGCACGCGGTGGTCACCAGGCCGGACGCCAGTCGCAGCAACCTGGCGCAGTCGCGCTGCGCGTCGGCATAGCGGCCCTGCACCGTCAGGATGGTCGCTCGCGTCAGCAGCGCCTGGCCATCGCCCGGACGTTTGGTGATCAATCGGTCGAGATCGGCCAGCGCGCCGGCAAAATCGTGCTGGCTTTGCCTGACTGTGGCGCGCAGCAGCAGGGCCGCCGCGGGCGGATCGGCCGCCGACCACCACGGCGCGAGCGCTGCCTGCGCCTGCCCGAGGAAGCGCGGATCGCCGGTCTCGCGCGCGGCCTCGATCGAACGCCGCGCCACGATCAGCGCAATGTCGAGGTTCGCCGGATCGGCCTTCAGTGCCACGCGCATGCGCTTCAGCTCGCCGAGTGCCGGGTCCAGCTTCTCGGGCAGCCGTTCAAGCACGACGCTGTCGTCGGTTGGCAAATAGGGCGCGGCGACGGCGGCGCCCGTCATCGACACCGCCGCCGCCAGCGCCACGCCCAGCTTCCGCCATGCACTTGCGTGTTGCATTACGGACATGTCACTTGATGGCGTTGTCGTCGTTGGGCGAACCTTTCAAGGGTGCGCGCAGGTACGGGAAGCTCGTCTCGAAGAAATACGAACTGGTGTACGCACCATCGGTGTAATGCAGCGACCCCGCGGGCGCATCCGAAGGCTTGCAGCCGCCGACGTTGAGCGTGCACAGGACGCCCATCGCGACGCGCAGCTCGATGTCGACGACGTCGTCTCCCGGGCGCCGCCCATTGGGAAAGCCGGCCGCGTCACCACCGATGACGCCGAACCTGCTCTGGATAGCGGCGGACGTTGGCGGTATCGACGTATTGAGGCGCAGCTGTTCGGACACCACGACGTTGGGCGGCTGGTTCAGGCCCGGCACACCGGTCAGGAATGCCGCCACCAGGTCCGTCCTCGGGAAGTTGGTCGGCGCCTTGACGCCCGCACCGCCGAAGAGGACCTCGAGCAGCATCGGCAACGTCGGGTTGGTGACGTAATCGGCGAATTGGCCGTCATCCTTCGGTTCGCTGCCGTTGAACTTGTTCTTGTCCTTCAGCCCGACCACCACCTCGTTCACCAGCGGTGCGCCCAGACGCGACACCTGGACGAAATTGCCGCCCTGGGCGGTCGGGTCCAGTCCGCTGCCGGGCGTGGCCGTCAGCGTGCGCGTCGCCGGCACGCTGGACGTCGTCCACGCGCCGATGATGTCGCCCTTGCCCTGCGTGAGGCACGCGATGGGCAGCTCCAGCGCCAGCGCGGTCACGTTGGAATCGTGCAAAGAATCGGCGGTCGCGAATTCGGCGCCAGCTAAAAGCTCCGTCGCCGGATACTTGATGTTGACGAGGTCGAAGGTCTCGCCAAGGTTCACGCGGAACGGGTCCTTGCGCTGCCCGACGAAAACGCGACCCGTGCCACTGCAGCCCGGCACCGAGATCTCCCAGATGTGCTTGTTGGCGTAGGCGACATAGTTCGAGATGGTCTTGTTGCCGATGTAGTCGACCGGCTTGTCAAACGTCGTGCCGCCCTTGGTCACGTTGGCCACCGGGGCCGGTATCGCCTGCCCGTGCGGGCCGTAGTACACGAAGAGCGAGTATTTTTCGTGAACGTTTAGCGCCGGCGAATTGGGGGTGTTGACGTCGCCCGAACCGTTCTGCGCGACCGGAATGGACACCTTCTTGCCGCCGACGGTGAACTGGTTGTCGTCGAGCGTCGTCTGGAACCGGAACTGGAACGTGATGTTCTCGACCGCGCCGCCGTTGTTCGTCACGTGGATCTCGTAGATCGCGTTGGGATCGAGCTTGAAGTAGTTGGGACCGCCGTACGGGGCCTGCAGCGGCAGGTAGTTGGCGACCAGCGTGACGTAGCCTTCACGCCCCGGCTCGTAGCTGCGGAACATGTAGAAGTCCGTCCCGTCGAGCTGGGGCTGGGTGGCGATGAACGGGGCCTCGCGATGGCTGGATGCGCCGGCCGGACCGCCGGCGACCAGCGCGGCGCCAATCACCAGCGGCAGCAGCGCCTGCCGGAACAAGGGACGGAATCGATTTGCAGTTGTCATGGAAACACCTCCGGGAGCAATGCCAAATGAAACGCGTGGCGGTCGTTCGCCGCCTCGCGGGGAGGCCGTACGACCCCGATCCCGTGACGATCCGGGTCGAGCGGCCATGAAGCCATGTACGGGGCATCCGCCGGTCTGGATGCAGCGACGTTAAGACCGCGTTAAGCGAGGGGCCGGTAGAATCGGCAGCGTCGCCACGCGGTAACTCCTTTAGCTCCCATGCGAATCCTCCTGGTCGAAGACGACCCGATGATCGGCAAGACGCTGCACACCGCGCTGCAGCAGGAGAGCTATACGGTCGACTGGGTGCAGGACGGCCAGGCGGCCAAGGTCGCGCTGACCACGACGGACGGCGCGTATTCATTGGTCCTGCTCGACCTGGGCCTGCCGAAGAAGTCCGGGCTCGAGCTGCTGCGCGAGATACGGCGCGCGGGAAACCGCGTGCGTGTGCTGATCGTCACCGCGCGCGACGCCGTCGCCGACCGCGTCGCCGGACTGGACGCCGGCGCCGACGACTACCTGGTCAAGCCATTTTCGCTGGACGAACTCGCGGCGCGGATGCGCGCGCTGCTTCGCCGCGACGTCGCGCGCGAGGACAACGTGCTGCGCAACGCCGACTTGGCGCTCGATCCCGGATCGCGCACGGTGACGTTGCGCGGCGCCGCGGTCGACGTGTCGGCGCGCGAATTCGCGCTGCTCGCCGCACTGCTGGAGCGTCCCGGTACCGCGCTCTCCAAGGCGCAGCTCGAAGAGCGGCTTTACGGCTGGGGCGAGGAAGTAGAGAGCAACACGGTGGAGGTGCACGTCCACAACCTGCGCAAGAAGCTGGGCGCCGAAACGATCCGCACGATCCGCGGCGTCGGCTACCTGGTCGCCAAGGCCTGAGGTAGCAATGAGGTTGTCATGAGGTTGCCATGAGGTCGATCCGCCGGACATTGCTGGTGTGGCTGCTGCTGGGCCTGGCCGCGGTTGCGGTCGTGGCGTCGGTCGCGACCTATTTCGACACCCGGCGCGAGATCGGCGAACTCTTCGACCTGCAGTTGAAGCAACTCGCCTACTCGACGCGCATCGACGACCTGCTCCGCGGACGCCAGCCGAGCGTGTCCGGCCCCGGCGCCGACCGCACCGCGGGCGTTTCCGAAATTGTCACGCAGATCTGGGACCGCGACGGCGTGCTCGTCTACTACTCACGCCCGGGCACCGGACTGCCCGTGCCCGCGACCGAGGGGTACAGCAACGTCATCCAGGACGGCCACGCGTGGCGCGTGTATACGCACGTCGAAGGAAGGCATGCGCTGCAGGTCGCGCACGCGCTCGACGAGCGCCGCGAGATCGCCGCGCAGTCGGCGTTGCGCACGCTGCTGCCGCTGGCCGCGCTGATCCCGTTCCTCGGCGTGCTGATCTGGTACGCCGTCGGCCGCGGACTGCGCCCGCTCGAGACGATGTCGCGCGCCGTCGCCAAACGCCAGCCCGACGCGATGGCGCCGCTTGCGGAAGGCGGGCTGCCGGAGGAGCTGCGGCCGCTGGCCGGCAGCCTCAACGCGCTGCTCGCGCGGCTCTCCGACGCGCTCAACGCCCAGCGCCGCTTCACCGCCGATGCGGCGCACGAACTGCGCACGCCTCTCGCCGCACTGAAATTGCAGGTCGAGCTCGCCGAGCGCGCGCCGGATTCGGCAACACGTGCCGTGGCGCTGGCGGAACTGGAAGACGGCGTCGATCGCGCGTCGCATTTGGTCGAGCAGTTGCTGGCGATGGCGTGGCTCGAACCCGAGGCGCTGGCGAAGAATTTCGCTGATTGCGACCTGGTGGCGCTGGCCAAGGACGGCATCGTCGCGCGCGCCGCGCTGGCCGCTGACCGCAGGATCGACCTGGGTCTGGCGCGCGAGGCCGTGGTGCACGCGCGCGGCGACGCGGCGAGCCTGTCGATGCTGCTCGCCAACCTGCTCGACAACGCGCTGCGTTACACGCCCGAAGGCGGCCGCATCGATGTCGCCATCGACGACGACGCGGGACACGCTGTGCTAACCGTCGCCGACAACGGTCCGGGCATACCGGCCGGCGACCGCGAGCGCGTGTTCGACCGCTTCCATCGCGGATCGAATGCCGCGGACGTGCCGGGAAAGTCCGGCAGCGGCCTCGGGCTTTCGATCGTCAGGCGCATCGTCGACGCGCACGGCGCCACCATCATGCTGGACGCCGGCGCCGACGGGCGTGGCCTGGTTGCGCGCGTCCGCTTTCCGGCCGTAACCGCGGCCTGACGCGCCGTTAAGGAAGGGTTAAGGCCGCATCCCTACATTGCATCCTGCGGGCCGGCATTTGTCGCGGCCTTGAATCCACAAGGAGAGCACGATGCAATTAAAGAAAGTCACCTATGCACTGATCGCCGCCGGCATCGGCGCCGGCGTCGCAACGGGCTACTCGCACTTCGACGCGCGCGCCTTGGGCAGCGCCCAGGCCGCCACGGCGCCGTCGAGCATCGTCGCGCCCGCCGTCGCAGGAACCGCGGCGGCAAATCTTCCGGACTTCACGGCGCTGGTCGATCGTGCCGGCCCGTCGGTCGTCAACATCAGCGTCGTCGGCAGCGCGAAGAAAGGCATGCAGGGCGCGCCGGACGAGGAGGACGACGACGAGGAGGCAGCGCCGCCCGATCTCTTCAAGCGCTTCGGCATTCCCAACGGGCCCGGCGGCCAGGGCGCGCGTCCGCAGCAGCAAACGCGAGGCCTGGGCTCGGGCTTCATCGTCAGCCCGGACGGCTACATCGTCACCAATGCGCACGTCGTCGACGGCGCCAGTGAAGTGACGGTCAAGCTCACCGATCGCCGCGAGTTCACGGCCAAGGTCATCGGCAGCGACAAGCGCACCGACGTCGCGCTGATCAAGATCGACGCCGCGAACCTGCCCGCGCTCGACATCAACGCCAACCCCGCCATCCGCAAGGGCGAGTGGGTCATCGCGATCGGTTCGCCGTTCGGCTTCGAGTCCAGCGTGTCCGCGGGCGTGATCAGCGGCGTGCATCGCGCGCTGCCGAACGGGCAGATGGTGCCGTTCATCCAGACCGACGTCGCGGTCAATCCGGGCAATTCCGGCGGACCGCTGCTGAACGCCGCCGGACAGGTGGTCGGCGTCAATTCGCAGATCTACAGCCGCTCGGGCGGCTACATGGGGCTGTCGTTCGCGATTCCCGCGGACATCGCCGCCAAGGTGGCCAACCAGCTGAAGACGTCGGGCAAGGTCGCGCACGGCCGTCTAGGTGTCGGCATCCAGGGCATGGACCAGACGCTCGCGCAAAGTTTCGGCCTCAAGGATTCCAGCGGCGCGCTCGTCGGCAACGTCGAAAAGGGCAGTCCCGCGGAGAAGGCCGGCTTCAAGCCCGGCGACGTGATCCGTTCGATCGACGGCGTGGCAATGGTCGACAGCACCGACATCACCAGCCGGATCGGCAATGCGGCACCGGGCAGCAAGCTGGCAATCGACGTGTGGCGCGACGGCAAGACGGTGGCGCTGACGGCAACCGTGGGCGCGCTCGACGACGGCAAGATCGCGAAGGCCGACGCCGACGCGGGCGAGCCGAAGGGCAAGCTTGGTGTCGCCGTGCGTCCGTTGTCGCCGGAAGAGCAGAAGGCCTCCGGCAAGGCAGGCCTCGTCGTCGAGAAGTCCGGCGGCGCTGCAGCGAAGGCCGGCGTGCAGCCGGGCGACCTGATCGTCGGCGTGGGTTCCACCCGGGTCACGACGGTCGAGGAGCTGCGCGCGCAGGTCGACAAGGCGGGCAAGACCGCCGCGCTGCTGATCGAGCGCGAAGGCCGCCAGATCTACGTTCCGGTCAAGGTATCCTGACGCGACGGCGCATCACGCAACGAAGTAGTCGAACAAAAGGGCCGCGAGGGAAACCTCGCGGCCCTTTTTATGGACACCCCGAAGGCGCGTGTCGTTCGCGGCGTCAGGTGTTCATTTCGTTGCGCAATTGAATCAGCAACCCGCGGCGCACTTTCCGCCGGCATCGAACTCCATCGCCTTGCCGCTCAACGGAACGTAGGCCGGTACCTTGACGGCCTTGATGAACGTATCGGTCTTCGTTCCCGGCAGAACCTTGCCGCCCTTGGTCGCGACCTCGTTCGCGTGCGACGGGATCACCGAGGCAGGCTGGACCAGGTCGTTGATCACGTAGGCTGCCTCCTTCGGACCGGTGGTGAACGTGTCGCCGATGTTGATGACGGCGAGCTTGGCCTTGTAGTGGCCGCGCACCACGGTGTCCTGCTCCGACGTGACGCCGGTATCGCCGGACAGGTAGACGACGAGTCCGTTGCTGAACGTCAGCACGTAACCGGTGGCTTCGCCGACATAGCCGGCAATGCCCGCGTCCTTCATGTTCTTGCCGAGCTCGCCGCCGACATAGTCGGGATCGAGGCCGTTGCTGTGCAGCGCGTTCACCGTTGCGATCGTCACGCCGCCGACCTTCACGCTGCCGCCGAAGCGCGCGAGGATCGAGTCCTTCGGGTCGCCTCCGCCGGCTTTCAGCTTGCCGGCGAAGAACGGCGGCATTTCGCTGCCCGTCACGATCTTCGCCTTCTTGGCGAGCGCAATGTCGACCGTGTTCGAGTTCGGCACCGACGACACCGAGACATCCGGTTCCGCACAAGTGCCGGAGTTGGGCGCCTTATTGTGCGCGTTGCCCGCGTGATCGCCATGCATGTGGCTGACGAGGATGATGTCGATCTTGCCCAACCGGGGATCGCCTGCGCCGGCGACGGTGCGGCCGGCGTCGTAGAGGATCCGCGTGCCGTTCGGATCCTCGAAGATCAGCGCGCGGTCCTGCGGACAGAACTCGCCGTCCTGACCGCCGAGTGGGGTCACCTTCACGTTGGCCGCCCATGTCGACTGAGTGAGCAATGCTGCCATGCAACCGACGGCTGCCGTCCAGATCACCGAATTCTTCTTCATGCGTTTCCTCCTGTTGTGCTTCCAAGACGTCTCGAAGCGCGCAACGTAACACAGTAGCGACGGAACGCGAACGATTCGCGCTGGCGTCAGGACCTACTCGGTCAGCCCGGCCTTGCGATATGCGGGGATGACCTTGTCTTCGAGATAGGCCCTGGCCTGCGGCGGTTCGGATGCCGAATTGGCACGTAGCTTTTCCACGTCGACCTTGAAGCCGGGCCGCAGCCTTCGTACCTCCCGCGCTTCGGCCTGTGCCCGGGCGACATCGCCCGACATGGCGTAGGCCATCGCCAAACCGATGTGCAACGAAACGTCCTGCGGCTCGGCCTGCAGCGCCTGCGAATACCAGTCGATGGCGGCCTTGTAATCGCCCAGCATGAAGTTGGCACGCGCGAGATTGTGGCGAAAGACCGCATTGGCTTCGTTCTTGGGAGACAGCGCGACCGCCTGCGAAAACATTTCGACGGCCTTGGCCGCATCGCCGCGGCGCATGTAGACGCTGCCCATCACGTTGTAGGGATCGGGCTGGCGCGGTTTGAGACGCATGAAGGTTTCGGCCGCGCGCTGCGCGCCGTCCAGGTCGTCGGTCCTCAAGGCATGGAAGGCCAGCACGCGATAGGGATCCGGCGATGCAGGGTCGATCGCGATGACCTTGTTGGCCAGTTCCATGGATTCGGCCCGTGCCTTTTCTCGGAGGTCCGGGTCGCGAAGCTGATTGGCCTTGAAATGCAACGCGGTCGCCAGCGAGTCGGTCGCGGCGACGTTGCCCGGGTCGAGGTCGATGGCTTGCCGCAGCAGACGTTCGACCTCCTGCCACTTTTCCAGCGAATGCGGCCTGTCGGCCGTCGCGTCCGCCCGCAGCAGCAGGTCGGCGACCTGCGGCGAGGACTTGCGCTTTTCGCTTTCGCGCGCGGCGACGACCACCAGTTCGTGTCCCATCGTGTTGGCGATGCGCCCGGTGACCTGGTCCTGCAGCAGGAAGAGGTTCGACGTGTCGCCCTCGAAGCTGTCGGACCAGAGCTGCGCATTGTTCGTCGCGTCGGCCAGCAGCGCATTGATCCGGACGTGGCTGCCGTTCCGCTGGACGTTGCCCTGCAGCACGAAGCGCACGCCCAGCGCCTGGCCCAGCTGCTGCGCCGTCTGCGCCTTGCCCTTGGTGCTTTGCGCCGTGGCCGAGTCGATGACGAAAATGCCGCGGATGCGCGACAGGTCCGCGGTAAGCGCGGCAGTCAGGCCATCGGTGAAATAGTCCTGGCCCGCGTCGCCGGTGAGGTTGGCAAACGGCAGCACGACGATGGACAGCTGTCTCGCGTCGGCGGCACCGTTGCCCGAGGCGACGTTGCCGGCCGGATGGAAGGCATTCCATGTCAGGACCGCGCCTGCCAGCAACAGCAGCACGCCGGCCGCTACGCCCACCAGCCAAAGCTTGTGCCGCGATGTCCGCACGGGACTCGCCGCGGCGGATGCGACTGCGTTCGCCGCTGCCGGTCCCGGCGCGCCGGGGACGGCGGGCTGCGCGAATGCTGGGCCAAGCAGGCGCAGGACGTCCGCGCAGAATGCAGAAGTCGCCTCGCCTCCCGGCAGCCGCGTCCACTGCCTCGCGCGGAATTCCTCCGGCACGCGCGCGCCCGGACTGGCCGTATCGTCGATCACAACCGGCAGCAGGAACGCCTTGTCGCTCGCCATCAGGTGCGATCGATCGACCGCGAGCTTCCACTCCAGCCGGAAATAGCCCTCCTCGCGGGCCAGCGTGGTCGCCGAAATCACCGGCAGGAAAAGCGCGCATTCCCTGATCTGACTGCGAATGGACGCATCCCACGCATCGCCCCCGCGCAACGCGCTCTGGTCGAACCAGACATCCACGCCGGCCGCGCGCAACGCATCGCAAATGCGCCGCGCAGCCTCCACGTCCTGCGAGGCATAACTGAGGAAGACGGCGCGGGAGGACTCGCTCATGGCGCGCGTCAGTTCGTCCGCCGTCCGAGAATCGCCTGCGCCTTCAGCAGCACCGGGCGGTCGACCATCTTCCCGTCGAGCGCGAATGCGCCCGCATGACTGTTAGCGGCGGCGACGACGCGCGCGGCCCAATCGATCTCGTCCGGTGTCGGCGCAAACAGCCGGCGCACGGCCTCGACCTGCCGCGGATGAATGCAGAGCTTGGCACCGAAGCCGCATGCGCGCGCGAACGCGACGTCGGCCTCCAGTCGTGCCTCATCGTCCAGCGCCAGGGTGACGCCGGCAATCGGCGACGCGAGCCCCGCGCATTTCGACGCGACGGCGATGCGGCCGGCGGCATAGGCCAATCCGCGCTCGTCGCCGGACAGGTCGAGATCCACTGCATAGTCGAGCGTGCCGAATGCGAGACGCAGCGCCCGCACAGCCGATGCGATTGCCTCGACGTTGGCTACTCCTCGCGCCGATTCGATCATCGGAATCACCCATCCATCGGCGGCCATGGCGCGCACGACCTGCGCGATGTGCTCGGGGCTCTCCGCCTTGGGCAGCAGCGCCGCCG
>Ga0302299_10001798_pt1 | contig 12957 bp, 11 predicted proteins | sample III_Fen_N3_4_FD_198795 | JGI IMG/M metagenome (GOLD analysis project Ga0302299, IMG submission 198795) | Peat permafrost microbial communities from Stordalen Mire near Abisko, Sweden - III_Fen_N3_4 | ecosystem: Environmental > Terrestrial > Soil > Wetlands > Permafrost | place: Sweden: Abisko... | reverse complement strand
GACCAAACCATGAATTCACCATCATGGGCCCAGGGCAGAGCGATGCCGTTGCCTTCCACTTCGTGGGTATGGAAGTGCCCGGTGATGAAGGTCTCTGCGGGATGTTCGGCCGCGGCGGCGCGGAAGGCCTCCCGGGGGAAGGCCAGCTTGTAGGCGCGGTTGGTGGTGTGCAGGGTGCGCTGCAGGCGCGTGGCCAGGGCCTGGGCCCGGGCCCTGGGCAGCAGCCGTGCGAACAGCCATACCACCCCGCTGCGCGACACCAGGTTCCAGAGCCGGTAGCGCCAGTCGGCGACATTCACCAGGTCCCCGTGCTCCCAGGCGAGGCCCTCGCCCTCCAGCCGGCCGCCGGTGCCTTCGCCCATCAGATCGAACCGGTCCGCCAGCGGGTCCAGGAAATACTCCCGGTTGCCCAGCCACAGGCCCACCCAGCGGCCCTCGCGCCGGACCCCGTCGACCCAGGCCAGGAACTCCCGCTCCAGCGGGTTGTCCATGCCCGGGATGCCCACCCACACGTCGAACACGTCGCCCAGGAACAGCCAGTCCGCCCCGGGGTGGGCGGCCCGGGCCTCGCGCAGGCCGGTGAGCGCGCCGCTCCAGTGCGGGTCGGCCACCAGGATCAGCGGCGCGCCCGGGTCGCCGCGCCGGGCCGCGCCGCGGCGCCAGCCCATGCCGGGCATGCGCCGGGTCAGCAGCAGCGGCAGGGTGCAGAGGGCCAGGCCCAGGACCGCGCCGGCCAGGTCGGCCAGCCAGCCGGCCGCCGTGGCGCCCCGGCCCAGCGCATCGGCCGCCGCGGCCAGCGCCAGGAGGCCGAAGAGGAGGAGGTGGCGCCGGTAGACCGGGGTCCGCGGCTGCCGGCCGCGCCAGGCCAGTTCCAGGACCGCGGCCATGCCTGCGAACCCGGCCGCGTGGGCCAGGCAGTCCTTGAGCAGCGGGGGCGGCTGGATTCCCATGGAGACCATTCTGCCTGTCTTTCGTCAGTCAGGAAGCTCGCTCTGGGCGAAATGGTCGGGGTGCATGAGCTGGATTTCCTGGAACCGGGGGAAGTGGTCGAAGAACCGGCCGACCAGGTCGGGATCGAACAGCCGGCCGCTTTCGGTGTGGATGTAGGCCAGCACTTCCTCCTCCCGCCACGGGCGCTTGTAGACCCGGCGGTTGATCAGGGCGTCGTAGACGTCGACCAGGCAGGTGATCCGCGCCTCGACCGGGATCTCCTCGCCCCGGCGGGCCTTGGGGTAGCCGGAGCCGTCCCATTTCTCATGGTGGCAGTCGGCGATGCGGGCGCCCATCTGGATGAAGGGCACGGCGGAATCCTTCAGGATATTGGCCCCCATGGTGGTGTGGGTCTTCATGATGATCCACTCCTCCTCGGTGAGGGCGCCGTCCTTCTGCAGGATCCGGTCCGGCACGCCGATCTTGCCGATGTCGTGCATGGGCGCCGCCGCGCGGATGCAGTCGATGCGCTCCTCGTCCCAGTCCAGGAGGTGGCCCATCTCGGCGGCGTACAGCCCGATCCGCCGGACATGGGCCCCGGTCTCGTTGTCCCGGTGCTCCGAGGCGGAGATGAGGCGCAGCGCCACCTCCTCCCGGGAGGCCCGGATCACCAGGGTCTGTTCCGCCACCCTGCGGTCCATCAGCCGCTGCCGGTCCCTGTACTCCAGTTCCAGCATGCGCCGGCGCAGGGCGTTGGCCACGGCGATGAGGATGTCGTTGGTCTTGAACGGCTTCAGGACGTAGCCGTAGGCGCCGTGGCGCAGGCACTCCATGGCCATCTCGGCGTTGTCCATGGAGCTCACCATGACGATGGCGATCTCCGGGATCCGGTGGGCCAGGGCCTTCACCAGGGACAGGCCGTCCATCCCGGGCATCTTGATGTCGCACAGCACCAGGTCGACCGGCTCGCGCTCCATGAACGCCAGCGTCTGGTGCCCGTCCGTCGCCTCGCCGCAGGTGAAGCCGTGCATGCGCAGCATCCTGAGCAGGGCCACCCGGACGATCTCCTGGTCATCCACCACCAGGATCCGGATGTCCTTGGGCTCATGGCCGGGCAGGGGCCAGTCGATGGGAAGAGCTTTGGGGGAACCGTCCGGGTTCATGGGCTCGCATTCTGAGGGATGTGGTTTGATTTTTTTATTATAGATGCTTCGGGGAGCCGGTAAAGGCCTGAAGGGTCACCCCCAGGATGATAAAGGCTAGCGCCGCCCAGCGCATCGGCGGAATGCTTTCGCCGAGCAGGGCCTGGGACATCAGGGCGTTGGCCAGGAAGCCGAGGGCCAGGAAGGGGTAGGCGAAGTTCACCTCCACCAGGTTCAGGGCCCCGGCCCAGAGCACGATGCTGACGGCGTAGCAGCCGAAGCAGGCCAGCGTCCAGGGGTTGAGGCCCAGGCGCAGCATGGACGGCGCGTCCCAGGTCATGCCGCCGACGGCGTTCAGGCCCTTCTTCATGGCGATCTGGGCGAAGGCGTTGAGGAGCACGCCGGCGAGGATGAGGGGCAGGGCTTTGAGGTACGGGTTCATCGGGGACTCCAGGGGGGACGGTTCAGGGGCGCTTGCGCAGCAGGAGGGCGACGCCTCCGCCCACGGGCATCCGGAGCAGCACTTCGAACTGGTCCCGGGCCCGGGCGTCCATGCCCCAGGCGTCGGCGCTCCATTCCCGGTCCATGGCCACCAGGCGCTGCTCGGGGCCGAGCAGGCGCTCGAGTTCGGCGCGGCTGCGCACTTCCGGCATCAGGTGATCGGTGTAGACCATGACGCCGCTGCGGATGGTTTGCCAGTAATAGACTTGGCGTCCGGCGATGAGCGGCTGCACGGCGGCGGTCCAGCGCCTGAAATTCTTCAGCGGATCCAGCAGGCGGAAGCCCCAGGTGCCCGTGACCAGGAACACCAGGCCCAGGCCCAGCGCCGTCTCCCGCACCAGCAGGCGGCCTTCGCCGGCCCAGGAACGGGCGCCCAGGCCGAGGGCGGCCAGCAGGAGGATGCCGGCGTCGAGCCGGAGCGGGCCCAGGTACGGCCCGATCTCGCCCTGCAGGCGCGGGCCGCCGGCGCCGAAGAAGGCGACCGCCGCGAGGGCGAGGGCGGGCACGCCCAGGCCGGCGGCCAGCAGTCCGCCCAGGCGCCGGATCCGGGTCCGGCCCACGGCCTCCACCGCCAGGGGCTGCAGCATGGCGGCCATGAGCAGGGCCAGGAAGGGGTAGATCATGAGCAGGTACTTGCCCTGCTTGCTCTGGGAGCAGCTCAGCAGGACGAAGGGCACGGCCACCGCCAGCAGCAGGAAGCGGCCGGAAGGGGAACGGCGGACGCCGGCGCGGGCGACGAAGAAGCCCAGGGACGGCAGCAGCAGGGTCCAGGGGAAGAAATCGCCGGCCAGGTACTCCAGGTACTTCCAGGGCGGCTGGACGTGGTCCCAGGCGTGCAGGGCGCGCTCCAGGTTCTGGTGCACGACCATCTCGTAGGCATAGCGGGCGCCGCCCTGGAGCCCGGCGGCCACGTACCAGGGCAGGATGATGGCGGACCCCAGCAGCAGGCCCTGGCCGGCCCGGACCTGGCGCAGCGCGCCGAAGTCGCGCTGCCAGGCCAGGAAGCCCAGCCAGAGCGGCAGAGTGAGCACCAGGGCCAGGGGGCCCTTGGCCAGGAAGGCGAGCGCCAGCGCCGCGTAGGCGCCCAGGAACCACCCGCGCTCCCGGCCGGGGGCGTGCCCGCGCAGGATCAGGTAGCCGCCCAGCCAGGCCAGCCAGCTGCCCGCCAGCAGCGCCGCGAACAGCATGTCGATCTGGATCGCCTGGGCCTGCCAGACCCAGATGGAGACCGAGGCGAGGATCATCGCGGCCAGGTCGGCCAGGTCCGCCTGCAGGAACCGGGCCGCCCAGGCGCGCAGGGCGAACACGAAGGTGATGGCGCCCAGGGCCGAAGGCAGGCGCAGGGCCCAGGCGGAGACGCCGTTGACGAACCCGGCCCCGCCGGTGAGCCGTTCGCAGCCGATGGCCGAAGCCTTCATGAGCCAATAGAAGAGGATGGGCTTCTCGGAATAGGGCTGGCCGTTGAGATAGGGCAGGAGCCAGCTGCCGCGTTCGCGCATCTCCCGCACGCACTGGGCGAAGTCCGGCTCGTCCGGGGCCCACAGGTCGCGCATGGGCACCAGCGCCAGCATGAGCAGGGCGAACAGCAGGGGCACCCGGTAGGTCCGGAGCCAGCGGCGCAGGGGGTGGGGCGGGGCGCCCGGGGTCGGCAGGGCGCAGGCGCAGCCCAGGTTTTGAAATTCATCCATGCCCCATCTTCCCCTGAGCCCCGATCTGGCGCCAAGGCCTTTGCGCTAATCTGGAGCCGATGAGCGATTCCCACATCCCCCTGGCCGAACGCATGCGCCCCGCCCTCCTCGAAGACGTGGTCGGCCAGACCCACCTGCTCGGGCCCCGGGGCGCCCTGACCCGGCTCACCGCCGGCGGCCGGCTGCCGTCCATGGTGTTCTGGGGCCCGCCGGGCACCGGCAAGACCACCCTGGCGCGCATCCTGGCCCTGGCCACCGGGCACGAGTTCCTGGAGTTCTCCGGGGCCGGCGGGTCCGCCGCCGAGCTCAAGAAGTTCCTGGTCGAGCACCGGGAGCAGCCGCTGTTCCGCTCGGTGCCGCCGGTGCTGTTCCTGGACGAGATCCACCGCTTCAACCGGGCCCAGCAGGACATCCTGCTGCCGCCGCTGGAGCGGGGCGAGGCGATCCTGGTGGGGGCCACCACCGAGAACCCGGCCTTCTACCTCAACCCGGCCCTGCGCAGCCGCTGCCAGCTCATCGCCCTGCGCCCGCTGGCGCCGGAGGCCATCCTCACCGTGCTGGAGCGGGCCTGGGCCCAGGAGCAGCCCGGCGCCCCGTGCGCCCCGGGGCTGCTGGACTGGCTCTCCAAGTGGGCCGGCGGCGATCTGCGCACCGCCCTCGGCGGCCTGGAGACCTGGCTCAACCTGCCCCCCAGCGAGCGCGACCTGGCCGGCCTGAAGGATGCCCTGGGCGGGCGCATCAGCTATGACCGGGCCGACGGCCACTACGACCTGGCCAGCGCCTTCCAGAAGAGCCTGCGCGGATCCGACCCGGACGCCGCGCTGTACTACCTGTCCCGGATGATCCGGGGCGGCGAGGATCCCCGCTTCATCGCCCGCCGCCTGCTGGTCTGCGCCGCCGAGGACGTGGGCAACGCCGACCCCCAGGCCTTCCTGCTGGCCGAAGCCGCCAGCCGCGCCGCCGAGCAGATCGGCTGGCCCGAGGCGCGCATCCCGCTGGCCCAGGCCGTCCTGTACGTGGCCAACGCGCCCAAGAGCAACGCCACCGTGCTGGCCATCGACGCCGCCCTGGCCGCCCCGGACGCCGCCATCCCGGACAGCCTGGCCGACGCCCACACCTCCACCAGCCGCGCCGCCGGCAAGGGCGAAGGCTATTTCTATTCGCACCTGGATTACGGGCGGGCCCAGGCGTTCCTGCCGGTGTCGCTCCAGGGCGGCACGTTCTTCCAGCCGGTCCGGCCCCAGGAACGCAGCTGGAAGGACCGCCAGGAGCCGGATCCGGCGGCGCTGGCGGCGCTATGGACCGGCTGGACCGCGGAGCACGCGGCCGGTGGTGAGCTGCCGCTGGAGCTCTGGGCCGGCCAGCTCAAATGCAGCCGGGAGGCCCTGGCCCGGTCCCTGGGCAAGCTGGCCGGGGGCGGGTGGCGGATGGAGCGCAAGCTGGTCGCCGCGCCCGCCGGCGCGCCGATCGCGGATTAACGGCTTAGTTCAGTCCACGCCGGGCACCGTCAAGGTGCACTGGGTCACCCCGCCGCCGTTCCTGATGTTGCAGGTGAACAGGGTGGAGGAGACCGGGACGCTGCCGGCGGAGTAGGTGATGCTGGGAGAGGCGCCTCCGGCGGTGATGGCGCCGTTCCCCACGGCCCAGGAGTAGGAGCAGCCGGCCTGCGCCGGCACCGAGTAGACCAGCCCGGTCGCGTACGGGGTGAACGCGGCGGGCCCGGCGATGGTCTGCGGGTCCGGCCTGGCCACCGCGGGATCGAAGACGGAGAAACTGCCCGCCACTTCGGCGCCGAAGCCGGTGACCGGATCGGTGATCTGGCACCACACCGTGACCGTGCCCACGGCGTAGGGCGTCAGCGTCACGCTGCCGGTGCCCTGGCCGGAGGTCACGTCCGCGCCCTGGGCGGACCACGAGAAGGTCTGCCAGAGCATCTGGGTGGTGGCCTGGGCGGGGATCGGCACATGGATCAGGGCGGGATGGCTGATGGGATCGGCCTCGATCGTGAGCAGCGCCGTGGGCGGGTCCGCCACGGTGATGGCGGCCTGGGCCTCGGCGACGCTCGCGCCGGCCTCGACCCTGACCCCCACCTGGAACGTTTCCGGATCGGCCGTGAACGGCCCGCATAGCCGCACGGACGGGGTGCCCTGCCCGGAGACGATCTGGATCAGCGGATCGCTGACGCTCCAGGTGAAGCTGCATCCCGGCTGGGCCTGGGTGGAGACCGGGAAGGCGTCGTCGCTGCTGACGCTGGCGGAGGAGACGAAGGCCGGCGCCGTGATGACCGGGGTGGCCGCGGTCACGGGGGCCTGGCCGGTGCTGCCGGAACTGCCGGAGCAGGCGAGGGTCAGGGCCAGCAGGCCCATTCCGGCGGCCAGTACGAACTTGGAGACGGTCATCGATCCTCCGGGAAAGCGGGGGCAGCAAAATAACGCCCCTATTTGTTCATGGGCCAGCAGGCCATTCAGGCCTCGTTAAGTTGGGTTCGTATGAAGGTAGATTAACAACAAGCCGCGCAGGCCGAAATTTTTAATTGATTTTCCCCAACGGCCGGCACGCCCGCCGGGTCGCGGCCGGCGCTGGCTCCCGGGCCCGGACAGGCCTATGTTGGAGGTGCCGTCACCCGCATGGAGGCCGCCATGATCAGCCGTGTCATTGTCGGAGTCGATTTCTCGGACGCCTCCCGCAGCGCCCTGAAACAGGCCGCAGCCTGGGCCCTGAAACTGGAAAAGCCCCTGACGGTGGTGCACGTGCTGCAGCCGCCGGCGCCCATGCTGCCCGAGGCCCAGATCGCCATGCCCGACCCGGCCTGGCTGCAGGCCATGGAAGACCATGCCCGGGACCACCTCATGCAGTGGACCGCGGACCTGCCGGATGCCGTGGTCGAGGTGAAGTGGGGCAGCCCGGCCGAGGAGCTGGTGGCCATGGCCGACCGCGGATGCCTGCTGGTCGTGGCCCAGGTGGGCCACACCGGGATCGAGCGGCTGCTGTTCGGCAGCACCGCGGCCCGGGTGGTCAAGCACGCCCCCTGCGACGTGCTGGTGGTCCGCGGGGAACGCTCGAGCCCGCGCTGACTAGCCTTTCAAGTTGGATTCAGGCAGTCTCGTGGGATGACGACGCCCGCCCTGTACGCCCCGACCCCCTCCAGACGCTGCGACTGGCTCGACCTGATCCGCGGCTGGGCGGTGCTGGTCATGATCGAGGTGCACTGCGTCAACGTCTGGCTGCACAAGGGACTCATCCCGGGCTGGCTGGAATACCTGAACGGCCTGGTGGCGCCCAGCTTCATCATGTGCGCGGGCTACAGCCTGGCCCTGTCCACCTTCCGGGCGGACGGCAGCCTGCGCCCCTTCGCCGCCACCGGAAAGCGCCTCGGGTTCATCCTGCTGTGCGCCTACCTGCTGCACGCGCCGGGCTTCACCCTGGCCGAGTGGACCGTGCTGGCCACCCCGCAGCGCTTCCGCGAGCTGTTCAAGATCGACGTGCTGCAGTGCATCGTCTTCTCCCTCCTGATCCTGCAGGGGCTGGCCCGCTCGATCCGGCGCCCCATGGCCTATGCCGCTGCCGCCCTGGCCCTGGCCGCGGCGGTGGCCCTGGCCGCCCCGCACCTCTGGGGTCCGGGCGTGGCGGACGGCCTCTGGATGCCCCTGCGCGGACTGGTCAACGGCAACCCGGACCGGGGCGTGACCGCCCTGTTCCCGCTGGTGCCCTGGTTCGCCTTCGCGGCGTTCGGTTCCGTGCTGGGGGTGCTCTACCGGCACTTCCGGGTGCTGGCCACGGACGGCCGGGCCCGGTGGAGCGAAGCCCGCTGGCTGGCGGCCCTGGCCGGGCTGGGCGCCCTGCTGGCCCTGTGGGGCAGCGCCTATGCCGGCTCCTGGCTGCAGGGCGGGCCCTGGCCCCAGACCGAAACCTGGCGGCTGCACAACACCACCCTGCCCAGCATCGCCCAGCGGCTCGGGGTCGTATGCCTGGCCGGCAGCGCGCTGGGCTGGATCGAAGCGGTCCGGCGCCCCTGGCCGGGCCCCCACCTGATCAAGGCGGCCAGCGCCGAATCCCTGCTGGTCTACATGCTGCACCTGGAGATCATCTTCGGGCTGCTGCTGGCCGCGCCGATCCGGGCGCGCACCGGCTGGGAGTGGTACGGCCTGGGCTGGGGCGGGACGCTGGGCCTCACCGCCGCGATCACCGCCGCGAACCTGGTGGCCTGCGTGCAGTGGCAGAAGCTGCGCGGGCAGCCCGCGCGGGCCTGGAAGCTGCAGCGGGCGGGCCTCATCGCCCTGGGCGTCTGGTTCCTGGCCGGCGGCTGGGTCACCTACTACCACTTCCGCCGCAGTCCCGAACTGGCCACAGAGCCCTACGGCTTCCTCAACGCGGCGCGGATCCGCAAAGGGCTGCCGCCCACCCCGGACGGGCTGAGCCGGGACCCGCTGGAGGCGGTCCGGGAGAAAGTCCGCCTGAAAGGCGGCCCGGGCCCTGCTAATATAAGTCGGTGACTGAACCTGCGAGTAGTGACCCCTCGGCCTGGCTGGTGGCCGGAATCGTCCTCGTCCTGCTCTACCGGGCGGTCATCGCGGCCCTGCTGGAGGCCTTCCACGCCCTGCCGTCGCTGCAGCGGCGCCTGATGCTCGAGGAGGAAGCGGTCGCCGACCCGCTGCTGGCCAAGCTGCTGGCCCGGCCCCAGGCCCTCGGCCTGGGCCTGGCGCTCTGGAGCGAGACCCTGCTGGTGCTGCTGCTCATCCTGGTCTGGCCGGTGCGGGCGATGGTGCCCGGCGGCGGCTGGACCCTGGCCGGGGCCACCCTGTTCTACATCTGGACCCTCGACCTGGTGCTGCCGACCCTGCTGACCGCCAGCGACCCCGGCACCTGGATCGTGCGCCTGTTCCCGTACTACGGGGCGGTGCACCCGTTCCTGGCGCCGCTGGTCGCGCCCCTGGCCCGGTTCGTGGAGCGCCGGCGGGAGAGCCAGGAGCGGGAAGGGGAGGACGAGGAGTCCGGCGACGAGGGCGTCACCGCCCTGCTGGAGGAGGGCGAGGCCGAGGGCATCCTGGAGGAGGAGGACCGGGAGCTGATCCGCAACGTGGTCGGCTTCGGCGACACCGTGGTGCGCGAAGTGATGACGCCGCGCACGCTGATCCAGGGCATCGGCGCCGACGCCACCCTCGAGGCGGCCTGGGAGGCCTTCCGGGAAGGCCGGCATTCGCGCATGCCGGTCTACCATGACACCATCGACAACATCGTCGGGATCCTCCTGCTCAAGGACCTCATGCAGTTCGCCCCGGGCACCGACATGGCGCTCAAGGACCTGGTCAAGCCCGCCTGCTTCGTGCCTGAAAGCAAGCGCATCCTGCAGCTGCTGCGGGAGCTGCAGCGCACCCGCACCCAGCTGGCCATGGTCGTGGACGAGTACGGCAGCCTGTCCGGGCTGGTCACGCTGGAGGACCTGCTGGAGGAGGTGTTCGGCGAGATCCAGGACGAGCACGAGCTGCAGGCGGACATCCAGGAGATCGCCGAGGGCGAGTACATGGTCTGCGGCCAGGTGCACGTGGACGACCTGGAGGAGCAGCTGGGCCTGGTCTGCCAGCGCGACGGGTTCGACACCCTGGCCGGCCTGATCATGGCCAGTCTGGGCCATGTGCCGGTGCCCCAGGAGGTCCTGGAACTGCCCGGCGCGCGGCTCACCGTGCACCGGATGGAAGGCCCCCGGATTCTGCAGGTACATGTGAAACGGGTGGGATAGGATTCGAACCATGCTGAGAAGACTGCTCGCCATCGCGGCCCTGCTGGCGCTGCCCCTGACCCTGGTGTTCATCCGGCGCAAGGAGCAGCGCAAGCTGGTGCCCCAGCCCCGGGGCATGGTCCTGGGCCTGTATGCCGGGCTTCCGGACTACGACTACGGCCAGGAGCTGGAGCGGATCGCCGCCGCCGGGGCCACCTGCGTGAGCCTGCAGGCCATCTACCGGATGGAGACCGGCACCAGCTGCGAGATCCGCCGGCACCCCACCAGCAGCCCGACCGAGGCGGCCCTGCGCCGGACCTTCCGCCAGGCCCGGCAGGCCCGGCTCCGGACGATGTTCTTCCCCACCATCAACCTGCGCGACGAGGCCGAGAACGCCCGGTGGTGGCGCGGCAACATCGAGCCTTCGGACTGGGACCTGTGGTGGCGCGAGTACACCGCCTTCAACGTGCGCCTGGCCCGGATCGCCCAGGAGGAAGGGGTGGAATGGTACAGCCTGGGCACCGAGATGGCCAGCACCCACCGCTTCCCCGAGCGCTGGCGCGCCCTGGCGGCGGCCGTGCGCCGGGTCTACAAGGGCAAGCTCACCTACAGCGTCAACTTCGACAGCCACGACGACTTCACCTTCGGCGACTGCCTGGACGTGATCGGCATCAACACCTACGACCCGATCGCCAAGCACGCCGAACAGCCCACGGAAGCGCAGGTGCGCGACGCCTGGTGGTGGATCGTCAACAAGGCGCGCACCCTCGAAGCCCGGTTCGGGCGCCCGGTCATGATCACCGAGGTGGGCTATCCCAGCCGGGCCGGCGCCCACGCCGGGCCCTGGGACTTCCGCACCGACAAGCCGCGGGACCTGGCGCTGCAGGACCTGCTCCTGAAGGGCGCGCTGGAGGTGCTGCGCAACTGGAGCGACGGCGCGGCGGTGTTCTACTACCTCTACGGCGAGAACCTCAACGTCAAGCCGGTGGGCGGCCCCGAAGACCGCACCTACGCGGTCTGGGGCAAGCCGGCCGAGGCCACCCTGCGCGCCTACTTCGCCCTGCCCATCTTCGAGGGCCAGCGCCCGCTCGGGCCGAGCGAGCGCCGCGAAGCCGTGCAGCAGTCCCTCGTGAGCATCCTGCGCAAGGTCCGGGACTACGAGGACGCGGTGATCCCGGACTGGGCCGGCGCCTGGATGGCGGCCCACCCCGGCGACCGCGCCGAGGCCGAACGGATCATCGCCCTGGAGCCCAGGCCGGCGCACAAGGTCCCCAAGGGGCGCGAATCGGTGGAAGCCAGGCTGCAATGAGGTAGGATCAATCCCATGTCCAATGCTTCCGAACCCAGGCAGGCCAAGGCGGCCACCCGGACCGTGCTCCTGGTGGAGGACGAGCCGGCGACCTTGCGCTTCTACCTGGCCGGGCTCCGGGGCATGCAGGAGTTCCGGCTGCTTTCCGCCCAGAACGGGGTGGAGGCGCTGGCGGTGCTGCAGGCCAACCCGGTGGACGTGGTCGTGACCGACCTCAAGATGCCCGTGCTGGACGGCTACGGGCTGCTGATGATCCTGGGCGCGAAGTACCCCTCGCTGCCGGTGATCGTGCTCACCGCCGTGGCCGAGCCGGGCATGCTGAACCGGGCCGTGGAGCTGGGCGCGCTGCGCGTGCTGGCCAAGCCGATCAGGCTGTCCCTGCTCATGGAGGAGGTCCGCGCCGCCGCGGCGCGCGCCCCCCACGGCATCGTCCAGGGCCTGGGCCTCCCGAGCCTGCTCCAGCTGCTCAGCTGGGAGCGCAAGACCGCCACCCTCACGGTCTTCAGCCCGGAGGGGGTGGGCTACCTGTACGTGAACGACGGCCAGCTGATCCACGCCGCCTGCGCCCAGGAGGAGGGCCTGGACGCGGCCTACCGGATCCTCGGCTGGGAGGCGGCCCGGGTGGAGTTCGTCAGCACCTGCCGGGTCGAGCCCAGCATCGACCTGCCGGTTCCGGAACTGCTCATGAACGTCGCCCTGCACCGGGACGAGAACGCCCCGGACCGGCGAGAACAGTGGTACGACTGATCGGGACGACCCATGCGCATCCTCCTCGCCCGCCACGGCGAAACCCAGTGGAACGTCGACGGCCGCAGCCAGGGCCAGGGTTTCGACATCCCCCTGTCCGAGGCCGGGCGGGCCCAGGCCGCGGCCCTGGGCGCGCGCCTGGCCGGGCTGCCCATCCGGCGCGCGGTGGCTTCGCCGCTGCTGCGGGCCCGGCAGACGGCGGAGCTGGCCCTGGGCCCGCGCGCTGCCCTGCTGACTTTCGATGACAGATTAATGGAAATTTCCCACGGCCAGTGGGAAGGGCTGCTGGCCGACGAGATCCGCGCCTCCTTCCCGGAACTGCAGCGGGCCTGGCGGGAGACCCCCGACCAGGTGCAGCTGCCGGGCGGCGAGTCGCTCCGCGCGGTGGACGCCCGGGCCTGGCCGGCGTTCCGCGCGGCCTGCTCCGGGCTGGGGGCCGAGGAGGTGGGCCTGATCGTCACCCACGACGCCGTGAACCGGACCTTGCTCTGCCGGGTCCTGGGCCTGCCGCTGGCCCGGGTGTGGTCCTTCCGGCAGGCCTCGACCTGTCTCAACCTGTTGGAAGGTCCGGACCTCGATCACCTCCAGGTGGTCCGCCTGAACGACGCCTCGCACCTCACCCCGCTGTTCGGCGAAGTGGTGCACCGGAAATTGTGATCACCCGATCGGCAGTTCCAGCCCGACCTTGACCCGGTCCATGGTGACCAGGGTGCGGAAGCGCTTGACGTTCTCGTTGGAGTGGAAGAGCCGGCGGGCCAGGGCCTCGTAGTCGGCCATGGTGGCCACGGTCATGACCAGGACGAAGTCGGCCTGGCCGGTGACGAAGTAGCACTGCTGCACCTCGGGCGCCTCGGCGAAGCTCAGCTTGGCGGCGTCGATCAGCTCGGTGCGCTCGCTCACCAGCTCCACGTCGACGATCAGGGT
>Ga0302299_10001797_pt1 | contig 12957 bp, 12 predicted proteins | sample III_Fen_N3_4_FD_198795 | JGI IMG/M metagenome (GOLD analysis project Ga0302299, IMG submission 198795) | Peat permafrost microbial communities from Stordalen Mire near Abisko, Sweden - III_Fen_N3_4 | ecosystem: Environmental > Terrestrial > Soil > Wetlands > Permafrost | place: Sweden: Abisko... | reverse complement strand
CCCGAAGACGCCATAGACGAAGTCGAAGACGTTCAGGTACGTCGGGTCGGGCGCGACGAAGAGCGGGTTCGGATGCGTCCACCCCGGAACCGACTTGACCGGATCGAAGAAGAGGACCTGCCTGGTCCGATAGACGAGGCAGGTCACCACCACGGCGGCGATCGCCGTCGGAGCCTTGCCGTCCAGCCGGCCGGTCGGGAACGAGATCGAGACCGCCGCTCCCGTCCCTGCGGCGACACAGAACACGAGCGCCGAGATGACGATCAACAGAGGTGATTCGGCGCCGGTCAAGTACGCCAACGGAGCGCACAGCCCCGAGATCGTGAGCCACATTCCGATAGGATTTCCAGGTCGCCGGTCGCGCGCGATCAGCCCGACAAGAACGGAGACCCAGCAGGCGGCGGCCAGGGCGAACCGACCGGGCATCCCCAGGTCGAGCCACCACCCGTCCACGAAGATCGGGATCGCCGAAGACGCCGCGGTCGCCAGCAGGACCGTCGCGATGATAGCCCGGCGGCGATCGATCTTCACGGCCGGGGTCCCGGCGACTGCGGCCCGCGAGCGACCAGCGTGGCGAGCGCAGGCCCGCTCAGTTCTTCCTTGGCTATGAAGCCGGCGATCGTGCTGGAGGCGAGGCGCGACCCGTATGTCGCCGCCTCGCGGCTCGAGGTCAGGACGACAATCGGGCTCCCTTCGGCGGTCGCCAGCTGCCTCGCCACCTCGAAGCCGTCGAGGTCCGGCAGGCCGATGTCGAGCAGCACGATCTCGGGTCGGAGCGAGCGGGCCAGCTCGATCGCCGAGAATCCATCGACAGCTTCGCCCATCACCACGTGGCCCTGGGCCTCGAGCAAGGCTCGCGCCTGCAGCCGAAACGAAGCGTGGTCGTCGACGATCAGGACGGTGCTCATCGCGCAATCCTCGCATCGGTGTCGAGACGCCGCCACAGGGCTAACCCTGATTGGAACCCAACGGAATCCGGGGCCTGCCCCGATGGCTCCGCCGCCCTCGCGATCGATCGTAACGCCAACGAAATCGCCATAGAGGAAACGATCGATGCGAATGTTGAGGAACCTCGCCCGCCGCAGGCTTCGAACCGGCCTCACGATCCTGGGCATCACGATTGGGATCTGGGCCCTCGTCGTCTTTGGATCGATGGCGAACCGGATCAACGACATGGTGGACAAGGGCAGCGCCTTCTACGACAGCGGCGCAGTCACCGTCTGGGGAGGCGGCGGCTCGATGCCGAAGAGCAACCCGGTCGACGTCTCGGTCGCCGGCCGGATCGCGTCTCTCGACGGCGTGGACGTCGTCGTTCCCGGCGTGGGCATGAACATCTCGGACGACACGGCAGGTATGTCGATGGGTCTGCCGCCGATGATCACCGGCGAGGTGGCCGGCTCGGACAAAGGGCGGATGGCCATGGTCTTGCGCGCGGCGACGGGACGACTTCTCGCCGCAGCGGACGAAGGCTCGAACGTGACCGTTCTGGGTTGCGATCTCGCACGCCAGTACGGCAAGCGAGCCGGCGACACCATCGCGCTTCGCGGCGAGGACTTCCTCGTGGTCGGCGTCCTCGAGCCGACGCTGACTCAGCCCGACAACTCGGCGATGGTCCCGCTCGCCGCCGCGCAGCGGCTTTACCTGTCGACGCTGCCGTCGCTCGTCACGGCGAATCTGACCGCGTCGAAGGTCGTGACGTCATTCACCGTCTACCCCAGACCGGGCACCACCTCCGAGGCGATCGCCGCCGAGATCAAGGCGGCCGACCCAGAGCTCGGCACCATGACTCCGAGTGACTTCACCCGCCTGGCCGGCTCGTACGCGGCGATGCTCAACGCCGTTCTGGTCGGCATCGGCCTCATCAGCGTTGTCGTTGGCGGCTTGTCTGTAGTCAACACGATGGCCATGGCAATCGCGGAACGGACCCGTGAGATCGGCATCAAGCGCGCCATCGGCGCCAGCCGCGCTCGGATCGTTCGCGAGGTCGTGGCCGAGTCGGCGCTGATCGGGTGCATCGGCGGCACGATCGGACTGTTCCTCGGGGCGCTGATCGTGACCCTCGCCAACGACGCCGGCCGCTCGTCGGGAACCATCCTGTTCGAGTTGACGGCCGGCACCGCCTTCACGGCTCTCGCCTTCTCGACCGTGCTCGGCGCCCTCGCCGGGTTCGTGCCCGCCCTTCACGCCGCGCGCCTCGATCCCGTGGCCGCGCTGCGATACGAATGACCGCCACTACATCCGCCACCACATCCGCCAACAAGGCAGGAGAACGAACCATGGCATTACTCGAAGGCCGCAACCTCCGCAAGACATACCGCCTGAGCCGCCGCAACACCCTGCAAGCGCTGTGCGGCGTGGACGTCAGCATCGAGCCGGGCGAGATCGTCGCAATCATGGGCCCGTCGGGTTCGGGCAAGAGCACGCTGATGCACATCCTGGGCCTGCTCCACGCTCCCGACTCGAACCACGGCCCGCGCCCCGAGCTGAGCTTCAACGGGCGCGACATGGTCGCCCTGGGCGAGGGTGAAAGAACACGGATCCGGGCCCGCGAGATGGGCTTCGTGTTCCAGGACTTCAACCTGGTCCCGACTCTCACCGCCCTCGAGAACGTGATGCTCGCCTGTGACTACGCGGGCGTGGGCGGGCGCAATGCCAGGCAGGCGGCACTCGAGGCGCTTGGCCTGGTCGGCCTGTCCGAGCGCGCCGGCCACCGACCGGCCGAGCTTTCGGGCGGCGAGCAGCAGCGCGTCGCCATCGCCCGAGCCCTCGTGAACAGACCTTCCCTCGTGCTTGCGGACGAGCCCACCGGCAACCTCGATTCGGCTCGATCCGAGGAGGTTCTGGGACTGCTGCGCCGCCTCAACCGCGAGCACGGCCAGACGTTCGTCCTCGTCACTCACGACCCTGAGGTGGGCCAGGCGTGCGATCGTATCGTCCACATGCGAGACGGCAGGATCCGCGACGGACGCTCCGCAGCAGCGGCCGCGACTCAGGGGGAGAGGTGGTCGCTATGAAGGTTCTCGTGGTCTACGGAAGCCGCCTCGGGGCAACCCGCGGAATCGCCGAACGGATCGCCGCCCGGCTCGAGGCGTCCGGCCTTGATCCCGCGCTCCAGGCAGCGGAGCAGGTCGCCGAGCTACCGGCCTGCGACGCGTTCGTGATCGGCAGCGGCATCTATGGACAGCACTGGATGAAGGAGGCTGCGGCGCTGGTTCGGAGAAATCGCGCGGCCCTCTCCAAGCGCCCGGTCTGGCTCTTCAGCAGCGGACCCGTCGGCCGTTGGGCGAGCGGACACGATCCCGTTGAGCCCAAAGAAGTCGCCGGACTTCGGGCGGCCGTAGGCGCCAGGGACCATCGCGTCTTCGCCGGCGCGCTGGACCGCAGTTCCATCGACGAGAGCAACCTCAGCGCGATCGAGCGATTTGTCACCAGGAAGTTCATGCCCGAGGGCGACTACCGCGACTGGGACCGGATCGACGCCTGGGCCGACGGCATCGCCCGCGACCTCAACCGGCTGCGGCCCTCGTGAGCTGACCCTCGATCGCCTACTTGTCGTCGATGAGCGTCTCGATCGCCTTGGGCGTCATCTTCGTCCGGTGGGCAATGTGGGCGGCGATGCGGGGGACATTGCCGCCGCAGCGATGGAGGGCTCGATGGTCGAGCCTGGGCCAGATGGCCAGCGCCCTCCGCTCGACGCGGGCGGCCGAGTCCGGCCGCCCATGGGGCAGCCCAGGATGAAGACCGGTGAGCGGTACGAGCAAAGTGACCTTCCGCCTGCCGGCCAGACGCAGTCTCGCGAACCGAGGCATCGGCACGGGGGGTCGGTCAGGAGACCATCATGGCCGCCATTCGCGAGTAGCGCAAGCGACGCCCCGCGGCAGGCCCGCGAGGCCGGTCGCAACGAGCCGTCACTCCCAGGGGCGGAGAGATGCCAGGAAGTCGACGACCAGGGCGTTGAGGCGATCCGGCGCCTCCATCCCGATCATGTGCGCCACGTTGGGCCAGATCACGGCCCGCGCCCTCGGAGCGGCGGCCTCGAGGCGGCGCGCCGCCTGCGCCACATCGGAGACGTCCAGCGCCCCGGCGACAGCCAGGACGGGGCAGCGCAGCTCGCCGAGACGGTCGTTGGCCCGCGGGTCGAGCACGATCGGCCGGCCGGGGATTCGCCCGGGCCGGTACAGCTGCCGATCCATCACTCGGACGGCTTCGCGGATTGCCGGATCGACGCGATCGAACGGCTGTCCCGGGCCGTCGACCCAAACCCGGACGTCCAGGTCGACGATCGCCTCGGCATCGGGCTGGGCCGCCGATTCGAGCCGCTCCCCTTCTTCGAAAATGGCCAGTTCCTCCGGCGTCGGGTTGCCTTCGAAGCCGCCCAATCCGGCCCCTACCCCGACGACCGCGACCACTCGCTCGGGGAACTCGATCGCGGTGTCGATCGCGATCTGCCCGCCGCGGCTGTTGCCGACGAGCGCGGCCCGTTCGATCTTGAACGCATCGAGCACGGCCAGGAGATCCGTCCGGTTGCTGAAGGCCACGTCTTCGGTCGTGGAGCGGCCGAAGCCGCGGTAGTCGTAACGGACCACGGCAAATCCCGCCGCGACCATCCCCGGGACCATCGGATCCCAGGCCCGATGATCGGCAATGGCGGCGTGAAGAAGCACGATCGGCGGACCTTCACCGTCGCTCTTGGCGAAGATCCGCCCACCCGGGACCTCAACGAAACGCTCCATCGCCGGAGGATATCAGCCGTCATGCCGGCTGAACGATGGAGTTGGCAGCCGAACTGGCGCGCTCCGTCGGGCCGTTGTCACGCGATCCGATCCTCGGGGGGTAAGTCGGCGGTCTATCCGGCCAGCTTCCGGCCTTCGAAGCGGGCGACGTCCTCAGCCTCGACACGGAGCGCCGCCTCGGCCTCGGGATCGATGGGCCGGAACGGATCCATGCGGACGGCCAGCCGATCGCCCTGCCGCCTGATGCCCCAGGTTGCGGCCGCGACGCCGTCGACGGTCGCGACCGGCCGGAAGACGCCGCCGCCATAGGGAATCACCCGCGGCACGTCGACAAGGCGGACGAACGGCTCCCGCTCGCGCCAGCCGAGCAGGCATGGGTCGAACCCGGGAAGCAGCCTTGGCGGCAACGGCAGATCGATCGGCCGGGCCTTCGATCCCGCCGAGTCGGGCCGGCGCGCCGCCAGATCGACCAGCCCACCTTCGTACTCGACCAGCTCCGGGCCGATCGTGCGCAGTCCGGCCCGTGCGTCGCGCAACGGTAGGCCGGCCCATTTGGCCAGGTCTCGCTCGGTGGCCGGGCCGTGGCCGTTCACATAGCGACGGGCCAGCTCGGCCAGCGCCCGCTCGCGTTCCTCGGAAGACAGTGGCCGCGCGTCGGCGCGGAGCCACTCACGTGCAAGCGCAAACGCCTGCTCCCCTCCTCGGACCGGTCCGAGCACGGCAACGCCACGGATCACCGCGGTGAATAGCAAGTGGACGGTCGCCTGACCCTGGGTTCGGATACCCAGCCGGGTCAACCTGTCGCGAAGCTCGCCGCGGAGAAGCGGGCCTTCATCGACGAGCGATCGCTCGATGCACGCGACGCCGCGCTCGACGTCGTCCGTCGAGAGACCTTCCTGGGCGAGGCGACGACGGACCACGGCCACCTGAGTCGGGGCGGTCAGGGCGAGCAGCCACGGGTAGTCCTCGCTGCAGACGAGGTGCAGCGTCCCCCGGTTGAGCCAGGCCACCAGGAGCGAGCGCCGTTCCGAGAGTGCGGCGTTCACATCTCCGGCGGTGATGCCTTCGACACGGGCGCGGAGGGCCAATCGCCACGCGCTCTTGTCCTGAGCCTGTACGGCGAGCAGCGCACGAACAGCCGCCTCCGGTCCGCCGGCGATCCGCCGGTCCAGGAGCTGAGACGTCGATCGCATGAGAAGCAGCCGGCGTTGGTCCAGAGAACGAGTCGTCACGATTGACGAAGATAGCGTGTTGGCGGAGTCGCGCTCGGGCATCATGCGACCGAATTCAACCGGAGGCCTTGAGCGACCCCGGCGTGCGATCGCCGGCGTTCGCGATCGGCCGCTAGTCCGAGTCGGGCGGCAGGATCGGAGGCTTCACGATCTGCCCCCGATCGTCGCAGCGGAGCTTGTCGGCGTCGTACGTTTCCGCCAGCAGCGCCACCATTTCCGCCGCGGCCACGAGGATGATCGCGGTCAGGTAGTACCAGATCATCAGCACGATGACCCCGCTCAACGCCCCGTAGGTGGCATCGAAATGGCCGAGACGGGCCACGTACTGGCCCAGACCAAGCGTCACCGCCAGCCATGCCACGGCGAAGGCAGCGGCACCGGCGAGCGCCCAGTGCCAGGGCGGTCGGACGCAGGAGGCATAACGGAAGAGCACGGTCGCGGCCAGTACAAGGACGCCGAAAGCAGCCGGCCAGCGCAGGATCGAGATGGCGGTCCAGGTCGCGCCGCCGACGCCCGCCCGACCTGCCAGATCCGTGGTGACGAGCGTTCCGCCGACGATCGCCACGACCGAGACCACGATCCCGATTCCCAGAACGAGGGTCAAAGCCAAATCCACGGCGATGCGGGCGGGCAGGATTCGCGTGTCCCGCACTCCGAAGGCGCGGTTCATCGCCTTCACGAGCGCGTTGATCCCTCCCGCCGCCGAATACAGAGTTACCAGCGCCCCCACCGATAGGAGCGCGGGTTCCGTGTGAGCCAGGACTTCGTCGAGCTGTGTCTTTACGGGACCGACGAGATCGGATGGGAGGCTGCCGCCGAGCGACGAGATGATCCGAGCCGTCGGGTCGGACACTCCCAGCCAGTGGGCCAGGAAGCCCCCGAGCGCCGCCAGAAACAAGGCGCACGGGAAGGTCGCGAACATGAAACGGAACGCCAGCTCGGCCGCGAGACCGGTCATGTCGTGGCGCACAAGCTGGCCGACGTAGATCCGGATCAGCGCAACCACGTCCACCTCCGGGCGTTGCGAGTTCGTGCGACTCGGTTGCCGGCGCCGGATCGAAACGGGATCGGCGCGGCACCAGTAGCCTACAGGCGCTGCGACGCCGCAATTCCGGAAAACGGCGCCCCGGGCCGGGTCCGGCCTGAGGTCCGGCAAAAAAGTGACCGGCCGCACCGCACCTTTCGGTACGGGCGGCCGGTCGAGCGAGCCGAAGGCTTGCTAGAGCGTCATGGGACGAAGAAGCCGGTGATGTCGAAGACGACCTGGGTGTGGCCCGATAGGGACGCGGCCACATATGTGACCGCCAGGGAGCCGTTGATCGAGTTGAGCTTGACCGTCACGGCGTTGGCACGGTCATCTGCCTTGGGGAAGTTGAGAGTCGAGCTCGTTGGGTTATTCGTGAGATTGGGACCCATGAACAGGTAGCCCGGAAGACTCTGGGCGGTGACCGTCAGGTTGCCGGTCGCCGCGACCGCGTTGGACGGGACGCCGCCGTGGCCGGCGACCAGGAAGCTGCGGGCCACGTGAGAGTTGAATGTGCCGCTGAGGCCGGTGCTAAATCGGGTGTCGAGCAGGCGAGTCGGCGGGAGGGCGATGAAGGTCGCGGCGAGAGCATCGGGCTCGAAGTACCCGGTGACATCGAAGACGACCTGCGTATGGCCCGACAGGGACGCTGCCACATAGGTGACGGCGAGCGAGCCGTCGACCGAGTTGAGCTTGACCGTCACGGCGTTGGCACGATCATCGTTCTTGGGGAAGTTGAGGGTGGAGCTGGTCGGGTTGTTGATCTGATCCGGACCCATGAACAGGAAGCCCGGAAGACTCTGGCCGGTCACAGTCAGGTTGCCCGTTACGGCGACGGCGTTCGCGGGGACGCCCCCGTGGCCGGCGACCGCAAAGTGTCGGGCAACGTGGGAGTTGAACGTGCCGCTGAGGCCGGTGCCAAATCGGGTGTCGAGCAGGCGAGTCGGCGGGAGGGCGACAAAGCTGGCTCCCAGAGCATCGGGCTCGAAGTACCCGGTGACATCGAAGACGACCTGGGTATGAGCCGAGAGGGACGCGGCAACGTAGGTGACGGCAAGCGAGCCGTCGACCGAGTTAACGGCGACCGTCACGGCGTTGGCACGGTCATCTGCCTTGGGGAAGTTGAGCGTCGAACTGGTGGGGTTGTTGGTCGGATTGGGGCCTATGAACAGGAAGCCCGGCTGGCTCTGGCCGGTGACCGTCAGGTTGCCCGTGATCGCGACGGCGTTGGCGGGAACGCCCCCGTGGCCGGCGACCGGGAAGGTCCGCGCCACATGCGACGAGAAGGTGCCGCTGAGGCCGGTGCCAAATCGGGTGTCGAGCAGGCGAGTCGGTGGCAGGGCTTTGTATGTGGCGCCCTTGAGGGAGACGTGGAGCACGGTCGAGCCAGTTGCGGTGCCGTAAGTGCCGGTGACCGTGTAATTGCCGCCCACGCTCGAACCGCACGTGTTCAGGTTGCAGGTGCCGGCACCGGTGATCGAGAAGGTGGTCGAGGACGTCACTGCGCCGAGGTCGACGTTGAGGCTGTCGAACGCCTCAGCCGTATAGGTTTCGCTTGCTCCGGAGACGATGGTGGCGCCGGCCGGGCTCAGGACGAGGTGGTCGGCCACCAGGTGGAAGGCGTACAGCTTGCCGTTGCTCGAGCCGACGTAAACGACGCTACCGGTTACCGCGGGCGAAGACTGGACATCGGTGCCGATCGTGCTGCTCCACGCCGGCAAGCATGCCGATCCGTCGATTGCACAGTCGGCGTCAAACGCGTAGACGTTTCCGTTCGAAGACCCGACGTAGAGCACGTCGTGCGCGCTCGCGGGTGAGGACCGCACCGGGCTGCCGGTGTCGCCGCTCCAGAGGGCGGCGCAGTTGCCACCGCTGGTCCCGCAAGAGAGATGGTAGGAATAGACCTTGCCGTCGTCGGAACCGATCCAGACGTGGCCGTCTCCGAGCGACGGGGACGAATAGATCGGGCCGCCGGTGGTGGCCGTCCACAGCGGGGTGCAGACCTTGGGACTGCCGCTGCAGTTGATCGAACCTGCGGCGTCGAAGGAATACAGCTTGTGGTCGAGGGACCCGACGTAGACGCTGCCGCCAAGCACGCCCGGCGAGGAGTGGACCGCGCCGCCGGTTGTGGCCGTCCACAAGGGCAAGCACGTCCCGCCGCCGCTGGCGCAGCCCACGGCGAAGGCGTAGAGCTTGAAGTCGTCGGAGCCGACGTAGATCACGCCGCCGGAGACCGCCGGCGAGGACCCGATTGCAGCACCGGTCGTCGCCGTCCAGACCGGCGAACAGGTGCCGCCGCCCGACGCGCAACCGACCGCGAAGGCGTACAGCTTGCCATTGTTGGACCCGACGTAGATCACGCCGGTGTCAACGGAGGGCGAGGAGTGGATGGGGCTACCGGTATTGGACGTCCAGACCGGCGTGCAGCTCCCGCCGCCTGTGGAGCACCCGACCGCGAACGCATACAGCTTGCCGTCGGAGGAGCCGACGTAGACCCGATTGCCCGAGACCGCGGGCGACGAATCGATTGCGCCGCCGGTCGTGGCCTTCCAGATTGGGGTACAGGTCCCTCCACCGGTGGCGCATCCGACCGCGAACGCGTATAGCTTGCCGTCGGAGGAGCCGACGTAGGCGACTCCGTTGGATATTGCGGGCGAGGAGTTGACCGCTAAGCCCGTGGCGCCGGTCCATGCCAGACCGAGGGCGTGCACGTTGGTGTCGGACAGAAGGATTTCGGCGGTGTTATGTGCCTGGTGCGTCTGGCTCTCGCGGAACTGAGTCCAGTCGCCGGTGACGGCGAAGGCTGCCGCGGGTGCCAGGATGGTCAACGCCGCTGCCAGGCCGACCGCGAATAGGCGGGCCAGGGACCGGCGAGGCCTGCCTGCGCCACTCGAGCCATGGGACTCGGGTGCGGGCGACCCTGCACGGTGACGATTCATGATCGAAATCGGAGACTTCACCACACCTGCTCCTCTTTGGTATCCACGAGCCTGCGGCCGCCGCTTCGCGGATCGCTCGGTCGGTCCATGGACCTGTTGAGCGTTCATCGGGCCCAGGCTCGGAGAGATATGCAATCCCGTGTTTCTGACCCCACGGTGCTCGGTCGGAGAGGCTCGGAGCGATCCTTCGCCGTTACCTACCTATCCGGCGCCCTGGACCTGCCGATCCGTGTGGGCACGGGCACTGTAGGCAGCCGCTAGCTCACTCCGATACAAGAGTCTCATCTGCCAGGCCGCGATGATGGCGGTGGCCCGCCACGTGGGCCCAATTGCAACCCGTCGCACTCGGCGGCTCGGACTTCATCGGCGGACGCGGACGGCGCCGGCGGCCGATAATGCCGGCATGTGGCCAGATATCGACCCGTCCGACGATCCGTCGGCAGCGCCCGAAGAGCCGGATGAAGTTGTCGACCCATTCGAAGCGCTTGTGGTCGCGGCCATGGATTCGCTGCCCGAGGCCTTCCGTTCGAGGCTCGGCAGCGTGGCCATCGTGGTCGAGGACGAGGCGACCCCGGACCAGCTCCATTCAGTTGGAGCGGCCGGTTTGCTCGGGCTCTACACCGGCGTGCCACGCACGCGGTACGGAGCGGAGGACGCGGCGGTGGCGAGCAAGATCACGATTTTCCGCGGTCCGCACCTGCGTCAGTTCGGCGACGGCGACGGCCTGGCGCGCGGCGTGACCGAAACCGTCCACCACGAGGTCGCGCACCATTTCGGCATCTCCGATGCGCGCCTGGTAGAGCTGGAGCGCGAGCGGAACAGCCGCTGAATCATCGGTGTCGGCGGCAACGGCCCTTGCGGTTATCCGGCCCGCTGCTTGGCCGGGCAGTAGGTCACGCTCGCGGCCTTGCGCTGTGCCCATGTCTGGCCGGCACGCGTGCGCTGGCCAAGCCATGCCTTGCGATTGCGGAGGTGGCTGCGCTGAACGCCGGAGCCGCCGTTCGAACGGCTGTCGGCAGCAACACTCGGGGAAGCGGCCCGATATCCGGACTTGGCGCGATCTGGTTCCGCTCGCTGCGGGGCGGGAGTGGTCTCTTCGGTCATTGGAAATGATCCTTTCGGGGGCGGTTAGGGGCGGAGGCTAGCTCTGGACGCCGTTGCGGCCGAGACCGAGCTCACCCTTGACCGCGGCCGCACCGTGACTCGCGGCCCAAACGGAAACAGCCGATTCGAGAATGGGCGAATCTGGGCGGACGGACAATCTGTCGTCGTGGCCCCGGACGGTCGGGCCCAGTTCGGCGAGGACTCCCCGATATGCGGGCTTGTCATTTGGCCGGCGCGGGGCCGGGCGGAATACGTCGAAGTAGCCGTCGCTGCTCACCACGATGAGAGCGTCGGGCGTGGAGAAGGGCGTGCGCGCCACTGAGGGAATCCGATCTGCCGTGCGCTGCGAGTGACGAAATCGTGACCCGGCGCGGTCGACTGTGCAAAACAGAGTGGGGCCGCGGCGACGCGCGGTCAAGCGCGCGAGGCGGCGCGGGGCGGTGCGAAGCTCCTTTGACGGCCGATTCCCGAGGCGCGCAGCGACGCCGGGCGCGACGGCGGGGGCCTCAAATTGTGTATTAGTCGAATTGCGAGTACCGTGGGTGTGTTGTTGCACCTTGCGGCAACGCTCCGCGTGGTCTACCCCCCTTTCCGACCGACCGTGCGTCTGCAATCTGGTTCGGGAAGAGAATATAGGGGTCACTAATGACCACCGGTACTGTCAAGAAGGTAGTCGCCGAGCGCGGTTTCGGCTTCATCTCCGCTGAAGATGGCAAGGAATACTTCTTCCATCGTGGCGGCCTCCTGGCTCCCCTCGACTTCGACCGCCTCGTCGGCGGCGAGCGCGTCTCCTTCGAGATCGAGACGAGCCCCAAGGGCCCGCGCGCCATTCAGGTCAGCGCAGCCTAGTCCGTTCAGTCACTCGCGGCCCGGGACGGCAGTCGTTCCGGGCCGCGTCTGACGCTCGGCCCCAGGCACGAGCAATTCCCGACTGGAGCACCTCATCTCGAGAACCGCCTTCGTTTCCACGTACGCCCCGCGCCGGTGCGGCATCGCCACGTTCACGTACGACCTGGCCACCACGGTCGGCGAACGTGAGATCGTGGCCCTTCACCCGTCCGACGAGCCGGGCCCATACCCGGCCGAAGTCCGACATCGCATTCGACGCGACGTCGAGACCGACTACACGTATGTGGCGAGGGCGCTGAACGAGTGCGGCGTCAAGGTTGTCTGCCTTCAGCACGACTCCGCCATCTGGGGCGGCGACGACGGGGCTTTCGTCCTCGACTTCGTCCGAGCCTTGCGCGTCCCGATTGTGGCGACGCTCCATAACATCCTGCCGCAGCCCTCGCCCGCCCAGCGCGAGATCCTGCGCGAACTCGTCGGTATTGCGCAAACATCTGTAAGCATGACGCGGGCAGGGGCCGCGGTGCTATCGAGCGTTTACGGCGTCGACCCGACACGCGTCGCCGTGGTCCCGCACGGCATTCCTCATCTGCCGCTGGTCGCCTCCGAGGTGAACAAACCGCGCCTGGGGCTCAAAGATCGAGCGGTTATTCTCAGCTTCGGTCTTATCGGGCCCGGCAAGGGCTTCGAGGCGGTGATCGAGGCCATGCCGGCCGTGATCAAGGCCGTGCCTTCGGCGTGCTACGTCATCCTGGGCGCAACTCATCCGGCCGTCCTCGCCCGCGACGGCGAAGCGTATCGCTCCGGCCTCCAGGCGCGGGTTGCGGCCCTCGGCCTCGGCGACCACGTCATGTTCGTCGATCGGTTCGTCGGCCGAGTGGAACTGGGGACCTGGCTCGAGGCCGCGGACATCGTGACGACGCCTTACCCGAACCTCGAACAGAGCGCCTCCGGCACGCTGGCCTACGGCATGGCCGCCGGCAAGGCGATCGTTTCGACTCCCTTTGCGTACGCATCGGAGCTTCTTGCGGATGGACGCGGCAGACTCGTTGCGTCGAGTTCGCCTGAGGCGTTCGCCG
>Ga0302299_10001796_pt1 | contig 12963 bp, 10 predicted proteins | sample III_Fen_N3_4_FD_198795 | JGI IMG/M metagenome (GOLD analysis project Ga0302299, IMG submission 198795) | Peat permafrost microbial communities from Stordalen Mire near Abisko, Sweden - III_Fen_N3_4 | ecosystem: Environmental > Terrestrial > Soil > Wetlands > Permafrost | place: Sweden: Abisko... | reverse complement strand
GCCGACTTCCGCCCGCGATGGCGGGCTTCGACGACCCCGTGCTCCGGCTGCGGGCCGGATTCGCGGCCTACTGCGAGGTGATCGACGAGCACCGTCCCGGCGCCCTCCTTGCATACCGGGAGGGGAAGTCGATGCCCGCCGGCGTCCTCGACCGGGTCAAGGAGCTCGAGCTCGAGACCACCGAGCTCCTGGCCGATCCCGCTCGCGACGCCGTTGCCGCCGGGATCATGCGGGAGCGCGTGGATCCGTTCCTGCTCGCCTACGACCTGAGCATCTTCGGGCACATGTGGGCGCTCAAGCACTGGTACCTCACCGACCGCATCACCCTCGCCGCCTACATCGACCAGCAGTTCGCGCTGTGCATGTCCGGTGCGATCGACGCGGAGCACGAGCTCGGGTACCGCCACGTGATGTCGCCGTCGGCCATCGGAGGGAACGCGTGAAGTTCGGGGTCTTCGTCGAGCTCTCGGTCCCGCGCCCGTGGACACCCGGCGCGGAGCGCGAGGTGTACGAGAACTCGATCCGCTATCTCAAGCTCGCCGACGAGCTGGGGTTCGACTACGCCTGGTGTGTCGAACATCACTTCCTCGAGGAGTACTCGCACTCGTCGGCACCGGACCTCTTCCTGTGCGCGGTCGCCCGGGAGACGAAGCGCATCCGCATCGGGCACGGCATCGTCATCTGCGTGCCCCAGATCAACCCGCCGGTGAGGATCGCGGAGCGGGCGGCGGTGCTGGACATCCTCTCGGGCGGTCGGCTCGACGTCGGCACCGGCCGGTCGTCGACGTGGACGGAGCTCGCGGGCTTCGGCGTCGATCCGGCCGACACGAAGAAGTACTGGGACGAGACGGTCCGTGCCCTGCCGAAGATGTGGACCCAGGAGTACTACTCGCACGACGGCACGGCGTTCTCCATGCCCGAGCGCGCCGTCCTGCCGAAGCCGATCCAGGACCCGCACCCACCGTTGTGGGTGGCGGTCACGAGCCCGGGCACCGAGCTCGACGCCGCCGACCGAGGGCTCGGGAGCCTCGGGCTCACGTTCGGCGGGTTCGGCGAGCAGGAGGAGCGGATCGCCACGTACCGGAAGCGAATCCAACAGTGCGACCCCGTGGGCGCCGTGAACGAGCAGGTCCACACCGTCAACTTCATGCACTGCAGCGAGGACGACGAACGCGGCACACGCGTGGGGCAGCGGCTGGCGGCGACGTTCTCGTACATCTCGTCCCAGCTGCTCTCTGCCCGCGAAGCGACGCCCACCCCCGCGTACCCGTCCCTCGGCCTCTTGCCGCAGCTCCGGCGCGAATCGGGTGCTCCGGGTGACGAGAAGGGGGTGCCCGAGGGACTGACCATCGGCGACCCCGACCGGATCACGCGCGTGCTGCGGCGATGGGAGTCGTGCGGTGTCGACGGCGTGAACTTCCTCATGAACACGATGGAACGCGTCCCCCACGAAGACATCGAGTCGTCCTTGCGGCTCTTCGCCCGCGAGGTGATGCCCAAGTTCCGAACCGGCGAGCCGGCACCGACGGGCGCGGAGGTCTGACGGTGCCGCTCAACGGAACCCTCGACGTCGCGGTCCTCGGAACCGATCGCGTTCCCACACTCGCCGATCCGGCGGCGACGGATGCGACGCTTCCCGACGCGGAGATCCTCACGCTCAGCTTCGAGCACAACCATGCCGCGCATACCGAGTACCTCCCGGCCGCCCTGCACCCGACCGTGCCGCCCACACTGCACTGGTCGTTCCTCGTCGTCGACGACGGTGAGATCGGTCCCTTCACCCTGGCCCAGCTCCGGTTGGGCTGCCGCGCCGGCTACCGAGCCCGTTCGTTCCTCGTGGCGAGCTTCGTCGACAACGAGGTCGCCGGACAGCAGCTGCGCGCGCGCTGGGGGTTCCACGCGGTGCCCGCCGAGGTGTCGGTTCGCCGCTTCTACGACCGCGTCGAGGCCCGGGTCGGGGCGCCCGATGGGACGTCGATCGTCGAGGGCGCGCTCGTTGACCCGATGCCGGTCGCGCCCTCCGCCGCAACCTTCACCGCGGCGTTGCATCTCGTCCGCATGCCCGACGACACGGTGCGCATCGTGCAGGTCGATCCCGAGATGCAGTTCCGGCAGGCCGACTACGGCCGGCCCGAGATGCCCACGTTCGACGCTGCCGCGTGCGGTGCTCCCGGGCTCGAGCTGCGCCTGCCGATGGCTGCACTCGTGGTTCGTGCCGACGTGGTGCTGCCGGCCCTGAAGTACTCCTTCGCGGTCGACGAACCCCCGCAGCGCAGCGTGCAGCGCATGGGTCCTCCGGGCCTGGAGCGATGACCGAGCCGACCGGCTACTACGCGCGGATCTCCGACGACGAGGTCGCGCGCGCCACCCGCCAGATCGGGATCCCGCAACCGCTGCGCAACCCGGAGTGGAACGAGGTTGCCGACCGCACGGCCATCAGCCAGTTCGCGTTCGGGTACGGCGACGACAACCCGCTGTGGTACGACGACGCCTACGCCGCGCGCACGCGCTGGCGCGGCCGGATCGCCCCACCGACGTTCGTCATCAGCACCGGGATCAACGAGACCCCGCCGCTCGCCGACGACGAACGTGACCTGTTCCGCGGCCTGTTCCGCGGAGTGGGCAGGTACTTCGCGGGCGCGAGCTGGCGCTTCTATCGCCCGATCTACGCCGACCAGCACGTGTACCAGGGTGGACGGGAGGTCGTCGAGGTCGAGGAGCGCCCGTCGCGGCTGGGGGGCGGACGCTCGGTGCGGGACCGGTTCCGCATCGTCTACGCGACCGCGCCGGGTGACGTCGTCGTGACCCGCACCGAGACCTACGTCAACGCCGAGCGCGGGGCGAATCGCGATTCCGAGTCGACTCGTCGACGCGAGCGCGCGCGCTACACCCCCGAGCAGATCGCGGCGATCGACGCCGATTACGCGGCCGAGGACCGGCGCGGAGCCGAGCCGCGGTTCATCGAGGACCTGCGGCCGGGTGACGCACTGACCCCCGTGGTGAAGGGCCCGTTGACGGTGCTCGACATCATCGCGATGCACATGGGCATCGGGTTCGGCCTCTATGGCTTCGGCCCGTCGCGCTACGCGTGGCACCTGCGCCGTAGAGCGCCGGCGCTGTACACGGAAGACGAGTACGGAGTTCCCGACTCCGTGCAACGCATCCACTGGGACGAGCAGCTCGCCGCGAAGCTCGGGCACCCTGCGCCCTTCGACTACGGACAGATGCGCATGTGCTGGCTCACGCACCTGCTCACCAACTGGATGGGCGACGACGCCTGGCTCTTCGCGGTCGACCTCGAGGCGCGGGGCTTCAACTACGTCGGCGACACCCATTGGTGCCGGGGTGAGGTGACTGCCGTGACGATCGGGGATCACGGGCCCCAGGCCGAGATCGCCTTCCGCGCCACCAACCAGGAGGGAGAGGACACCACCACCGGCACCGCGGTGGTGCTCCTGCCCTCGCGCGAGCACGGGCTCTCGCGGTTGCCGGTGCCGCCTCCCGATCTCGCCGACCGAGCCGTGCGGATCGTGGCCCAGGGATCGGCGAGCAACGCGGAGATCGCGCGCGCGTGAACGACCCGTCCCTGTTGGCCGATCTCGTCGTCGTGGAGGTTGCCGACGGCGTCGCCGCGCCGTTCGCGGCGCGACTGCTGAGCGACTGCGGCGCGCGGGTCGTGAAGGTCGAGCGGCCCGGCGGCGACGAGACCCGCGCCTGGCACGGGGACGACCACGTTCCCGACCGGTCGGCGACCTACTTCGCGTTCAACCACGGGAAGTCGGGCGTGGTGCTCGACCTGGAGACCGACGCCGGCACCGCCGAGCTCGACGCGCTCCTTGCCGAGTGCGCGGTGCTCGTGGAGGACGGGCGGCTCGACGTCGCCCGGATCGCCGACGCGTTCCCGCACCTCGTGATCGTGTCGGTCACCCCGTTCGGCCGGTCCGGACCCGACTGCCTGCGCCCCGGCACCGAGCTCGTCGCCTACGCGGCCGGGGGCGCGATGTGGTGCACCGGCCTGCCCGAGCGGGAGCCGCTGTACCTCGGCGGCAACCTCGTGCAGGCGCAGGCCGGCAGCGTGGCCGCGCTCGCGGCCCTGGGGGCGGTCATGGCTGCCGAGGCCACCGGCCGGGGACAATGGATCGACGTCGCCTGGGTGGATGCCGAGGCGGGATCCTTCGATCGCGCGGTGAGCCAGCTGCTGGCCTACGAGTACGAGGGAGTGAACTCCCGCCGCGAGGACCCGCTGGCCACCGGCCAGCCCCGGGGTCTGTACCCGTGCGCCGACGGGGAAGTGGTGATCAACACGATCGGGAGCACGATCGGCAACATGGTGCGCGTCCTCGGCTCCGCCGAGCTCGGTGACATCGCCGAGCAGCCCGCCCTGGTGTTCACCGACGACGGCCGAACGCGAACGGACCGCGTGGTACGCGAGTGGTTGACGACGCGCGGGCGCGCCGATGCGACCCGGGTGGCCCAGGCCGGCGGGTGGAGCGTCACGCCGGTCAACGACCTCCTCGACGCCGCCGACGATCCCTGGCTCGTGGAGGCCGGTGCGTGGGTCGAGGTCGACGGCGGGCCGATCGGCCGGGTGCGGATCCCGGCGCCGGCGTTCACGACCGACGGTGGGCCGGAGTACCGCGGTCCCGCCCCCCGGTTGGGCGGATCGTGAACCCGGCCCAGCCGCTCGCCGGGGTCCGCGTCCTCGACCTGTGCGTCGTCTTCTCGGGAACCGCCGCCACGATGCTCCTCGGCGACCTGGGTGCCGAGGTCATCAAGGTCGAGAGCCGCAACGTCTACTCGGTGGCGACCAAGGGGCCACGGCGGCTGTCGGCCCGGTCGGTGGACCGTCTCGACAACCTCACGCGTGGCTACGCCGGCCGTGAGCCCGGCGATCGCCCGTGGGACCGCTGGGCACCGTACGCGGTGCACGGACGCAACAAGCGGTCGATGACGGTCGACCTGACCCGGCCCGACGGTCGGGCGGTGTTCCTCGACCTCGTGGCGCGGTCGGACGCGCTGCTCGAGAACAACAAGGCCGGGCTGCTGGAGAAGCTCGGGCTCGGGTGGGACGTGCTCCATGCGCGGAATCCGGGGCTGGTGCTCGTGCGCATGCCGCCCCTGGCGCTCGACGGCGAGGCCGCGACCCTCGGCGGGCTGGGTTCGAACTTCGAGGCCATGACCGGTGCACTCGCGTTTCGCGGGTACCGCGACCTCCCACCCGCGACCCGTCCGGTCTCGTATCGCATGGACGCGGCGACAGGGCCGATGGCCGCGTTCGCGACCGTGGCCGCGCTGCGGGACGCGCGCCGGACCGGGAACGGTCGCCTGGTGGTGCTGCCCCAGGCGGTCACGTTGATGCACCACTTCGCCGATCAGCTGGTGGCCGCGCAGCGCGGTGGGCCGCGGGTCACACGGCCCGGAAACCGTCACCCGCGCATGGCGCCCCACGGCTGCTACCCGGTCCACGCCGACGGCCACGCCGAAGCGTGGATCGTGATCGCCTGCCGCGACGACGGCGATTGGCAGGCCTGCGCGCGTGTGCTGGGTGCACCGCCGGGACTCGAGCGCTTCGCAACCCTGGCGGCGCGCAAGTCCGACGAAGACGCGCTCGACGAGACCGTGACCGACCTCACGCGGGCAGTCGACGGCCCCACACTCGAGCAGCACCTCGTCGCTGCGGGTGTCCCGGCCGCGCTCGTGCGCACGGAAGCGATGAAGCTGGCCGATCCGCAGCTCCGGGCGCGCGGGTTCTTCCACCGGATCGAGCACCCGGTGGTGGGGGAGCGCACGTTCCCCGGACACCTCTGGCGGACGTCGGCCGGGCCGCTGCGGTTCGAGCGTGCCGCACCCACGCTCGGCCAGGACAACGACTACGTGTACCGCGAGGTGCTCGGGTACGACGACGAGCGGATCGGCTCGCTCACCGCCGCCGGGCACATCGGTGAGCGGTACACCTTCGAGGATCCGCTCCCCGAGGACTCACCGTGAAGGTGGATCTCGGTCCGGATGCCGAGTCGTTCCGGCAGGAGCTGCGGGCCTACCTCGGCGCGCACCACCCCGGGCGCGCGCCGCACGACGGCCCGGAGCGGATCGAGTTCCAACGGCGGTGGGCCCGCACCCTGGCGAACGACGGCTTCGCGGCGCCGGGCTGGCCACGCGAGTACGGGGGGATGGGCCTCGCCCCGGCCGAGCAGTTCGTCTACCACCAGGAGATCGCGCGGGCGAGGGTGCCGGCGCACCCGTCGCCGCCCTCGTTCATCTGCGGTCCGACGCTCATCGAGCACGGCACCGGCGAGCAGCAGGAGCGGTTCCTCGCCCGGATGGTCCGGGGTGACGACCTGTGGTGCCAGGGGTTCTCGGAGCCGGGCGCGGGGTCGGACCTCTCGGTGCTCGAGACCATCGCGGTTCGCGACGGCGACGAGTACGTCGTGAACGGCTCGAAGGTCTGGACCTCACACGCCTCCCGGACCGACTGGATGTTCGCGCTCGTGCGCACGGGCGGGCCGGGTCGGGACGGGATCAGCTACCTCCTGATCCCGATGCGCAGTCCCGGACTCGAGGTTCGCCCACTGCGCGACATGGCCGGCGACGAGTTCTTCGCCCAGGTGTACTTCACCGACGTTCGGGTCCCGGTCACCAATCGGGTCGGCGAGGAGCACGGCGGCTGGTCGATCATGCGCACGACGCTCGGCCACGAACGGTCGACGGCGTTCGTCGCGAACGCGATCCGCTACCGCGATATCGTGGAGCAGCTGTGCACCGTCGCGCGCGACGCTGGAGTCACCGGCGACCCGTGCCTGCGCCAACGGCTCGCCGCGATCGAGATCGACGCCCGCATCCTCGAGATCAGCTCGCTCCGAATGCTCCAGAGCATCCTCCGCGACGGGAGCCCGGGGCCGGCTGCGTCGTTGAACCGGCTGTTCCACGGCACGTTCGAGCAGCGCCTGCACGAGGTGGCGGTCGCGGTGCTCGGCGCAGGGGGGATGTTGGCGCCGACCGATCCCCATTCGCTGCAGCGCGGCCGCTGGACGTGGGGCATGCTGCGAACGCGCGCGTCCACGATCGGTGCCGGCACCGCGGAGATCCAACGCAACACGATCGGGGAGCGGATCCTCGGTCTGCCCGCCGATCGCGCCGATGCCGGAGGGCCAGCTCGATGACGTCCGAGCGTTCCTTCGCGGTACCGGCCGAGGCCCAGGTCCTCGCGTGGTTCGACGAGCTGTCCAACTGGGGACGCTGGGGCGACGACGACGCGCTCGGGACCCTGAACCTCGTCGACGACGACGCTCGGCGGCGCGGGCTCGGCGCGGCGGTCGCCATGACGACTGTCGCCTGCGGCCGCCCGATCCGACGCGGGGTCGGCACGACCCAGCCCACGCTCCGGTTCGTGACCCGCAGCGGGACGGAAGCGCCCGAGCGCGGCATGGGCTTCGCCGACGACTGGTGGGGCATGGGCATCCACGGGTTCGACCTCACGCACCTCGATGCGCCGTCGCACCTGTTCTGGAACGGGCACATGTACAACGGCCGGCGCTCGACCGAGGTGACGACGAACGGCGGGGCCGGTTTCGGGGATGTCACGGCGGCGCAGGGGATCGCGACCCGCGGGGTGCTCCTCGACCTCCCGCGTGCGCGTGGTGTGCGCCAACTCGATTCCGGAACGGCGATCGGACCGGGAGAGCTGGATTCGTGCGCCGTGTCCGCGGGCGTGGACATCGGCCCCGGGGACGCGCTGATCGTGCGGACCGGCCGCGACGCGGGGGGCGCCGGCACCGCGCAGGAGCTCATGGGCGCGGGAACGCCGGGGCTCCACGCGGCCTGCCTTCCGTGGCTGCGGGAACGCGGTGTCGCCCTGCTCGTGTCCGACGTCGCGTCCGACGTGATGCCGTCGGGGTACCGCGGGATCTCGATGCCCATCCACGCGATCGGCATCACCGCCATGGGCCTCTGGCTCCTGGACAACGCGTGGCTGGAAGACCTCGCCGACGCGTGTGAGGCCGCCAACCGGCACGCGTTCCTGTTCGTCGTGAGCCCGCTGGCCCTCGTCGGCGGGACCGGCTCGCCGGTCAACCCACTCGCGGTCCTGTGACCGGGACGATGGGCACCGCCGATCTCGGGATCCCCGCGCGCCGCGCCGACCTCACCCTCGGCCGGTTCCTGGCCGCCGTGGTCGCGCGCTCGCCGGACCGCGAGGCGCTGGTGACCCGGAACGAGCGGCTCACCTACGCGGACCTCGGCGCCCGGGTCCGCCAGGCGGCCGACGACCTCGCTGCGCGCGGCGTCCGACCCGGTTCCCGGGTCGCGCTGCTCCTCGGGAACACCGTCGAGTTCGTGGTGACGTACTTCGCCGTCACGGCGATCGGCGGGGTCGCGGTGCCGCTCAGCACCTATGCCACCGCGGACGAGCTGGACGACCTGCTCGTGCGGTCCGAGGCCGAGCACTTGGTGGTGCGGGATCGGCTGGCCACGCGTCGGTATCCCGAGGAGCTGATGGCGGGCCGATGGTGGCCGCGAGGCGCGTCCATCCGCGTGGTCGACACCGATGGCGATGCAGCCGCGTGGAAGAGCACGGCGCTGCCGGGTGCGGAATCGGGTGACGGGTACGGCCGGCGGGTGGCCGACGTCGACCCGGAGGACGACGCGGTGATCGTGTGGACGTCCGGGAGCACGGACCGGCCGAAGGGGGTTCTGCACCGGCACCGGGCCGTGGTCGTCCAGTCGTGGCGGTGGGCCGACCAGCTGCGCCTCGACGGGTCCGATCGCATCTTCACGGCCTACCCGCTCTTCTGGACGGCCGGGCTCGCCACCGCGCTGGGCGGCGCGCTCGCGGGAGGCTCGACCCTCGTCATGGTGGACGTCGTGGAGCCGCACGCCACGGTCGCGCTCATCGCGCATGAGCGCGTCACGACGCTGTTGGTGCCGCTCCACGTCGATGTCGAGCTCGCGGAATGCGCGCGCCGTGAGGGGTGCGATCTGTCGGCGATCCGGCGCGTGCGCCGTGGGAGCAAGCTGGGTGAGCTCGCCGGAGCCGACCCCGACGCCTGGGACCCCGGTGGTGGCTACGGGCTCACGGAGGCGTTCACGATCGTTGCGCACCTGCCCGCCGATGCCCCGCTCGACGAGCGACGCTCCACCCACGGCCGCCCGCTTCCGGGCACCGAGATCCGAATCGTCGATCCGGGGTCGGGCAGGGTGGTCCCGAACGGCACCGTTGGCGAGATCGCGGTGCGGGGAGTCACGCTGATGCGCGGGTACGTCGGCGAGGATCCTCGTGCGACGTTCGACGCCGACGGCTACTTCCACGCGCAAGATTGCGGGTATCTCGACGACGCGGGGTGCCTCCACTGGGAGGGGCGCGTCTCGGGGATGATCCGGACCCGGGGCGCGAACGTCTCGCCCGTGGAGGTCGAACGAGCGACGGTCGACTGGGGCCGGCTGAAGGTGGCGAAGGTCGTGGGCGTCCCCCATCCGGTGGACGGCGAGGCGGTCGTCCTCTGTGCGGTGCCGCGCGACGACGAGGTGACCGAAGCGGAGGTGCGCGACGCGTTGGCGGCGCGGTTGGCGCCCTACAAGGTGCCGGCCCGGGTGCTCTTCTTCGCGACCGCGGATCTCGACTTCACCGACACCCAGAAGCTGCGCGCGGACCAGCTACGCCGGCTCGCCGTCAGGCGGATCGTCGACGAGGCCGCCGATCGCGGCTGGACCGAGTTCCTGAGGGAGGACACCACGTGACCGACGTAGCGCCGAACGCGGAGCAGGCCGAGCTCGACGTCTCCGACGTCGCGCGGTGGGTCGGTGTGCCCATCGGGGGGCCGCAGCCCAAGGAGCCGTTCTCGGTCAACGACGTCCGGCGGTTCGTGCAGGCGTTCGCCAACCCGAACCCGCTCCACTTCGACGAGACGTACGCGGCCGGGAGCCGGTTCGGCGCGATCGTGGCGCCCCAGTCGTACTTCGGGGGCGGCCCCGCGACGGGGGCGATCGCCGCGAACCAGGGTCACGTCCCCGGGTCGCACATGCTGTTCGGCGGCGACGAGCAGTGGTTCTACGGGCCGCGGGTGCACCCGGGGGACCACCTGCGTCTCGACCGGATGCTGTTCGACTACAAGGTGACCCAGACGAGCTTCGCCGGGCCCACGCTCTTCTCGCGGGGCGACACGACGTACGTGAACCAACGGGGAGAGATCCTGGCCAAGCAGCGGTCGACGGCCATCCGCTACCGCGCCGAGCACGCCCGGGAGCGCCGCTCGTTCGCGGGCGAAGGCCAGACGCCGGAGTGGACGGCCGAGGAGCTCGACGCGCTCGATGAGCGCCGGGTCGCCTGGATCCGTTCCTTCCGGGAGCTGGGTCACGAGCCGCGCCTGTGGGCAACCGTGAGTGTCGGCGACCGCCTGCCCACGCGGGTGGTCGGTCCGCACAGCGTGCAGACCTTCACGACCGAGCACCGGTCGGACGCCGGAGGTTGGGGCTCGTATGTCGACTCGCCGCTTCCCATCACCCGCGACCCGGGCTTCATCCCCGAGATGCAGCGCGACCAAGGGCGCCTCGCGATCGATCCGCACGAGCGCGACGGCCTGCACCGCGGGCCGGGCCGGGGCCACGTGAACCCCGAGTACGCCGAGCGCATCGGGATGCCCCGATCCTACGGATACGGGGCGTCGATGTGCGTGTGGGTGGTCGACTCCCTCGCCAACTGGGCGGGGGAGTGGGGGTTCGTGCGCCACCACGACACGCGGTACCGGAATCCTGCGTTCGTCGGCGACGTCACGTTCGTCGACGGCGAGGTGACCGAGGTGTACGTGGACCCGGGTTCGGGCGCGGGGACCGTTCGCGTCGCCGTGGAGCTGACGAACCAGAAGGGCGCGCAGCTGGCGCGGGGGACTGCCGAGGTGGAGCTCCCGATCGAGGACCCGCGCCCATGAACGGTCCTCACGTCTGCTCGCGGAACCGGGCGGCGAGCGCATTCTTGTCGAGCTTGCCGACGGCCGTGACGGGGAGCTCGTCGACGATCACGACGCGGTCGGGCGCCTTGTAGTCGGCGATCCGGTCGGTGCACCAGGCCCGGAGCGCGTCGCGGTCGGGGACGTCCCCCGCGTCGGGAGTCCCGCTGCCGGGGTCGAGGACGAGGAACGCCACCCCGATCTCGCCCAGCACCGGGTCGGGCGCGCCGATCACCGCGGCCCGGGCGATCGCGGGGTGGTCGGTCAGCACCGCCTCGACCTCGGTGGGGTACACGTTGTAGCCCCCGCGGATGTACATCTCCGTGAGGCGCCCGGCGAGCGTGAGGTTGCCGTCGGGCCGCAGGCGTCCGAGGTCGCCGGTGTGCAGGTAGCCCTCGGCGTCGATCACCGTGGCCGTGAGGTCGGGGTCGTGCCAGTAGCCGCGCATCATGGCGGGGGAGCGGCAGATCACCTCGCCCACCTCGCCGACGGGGACATCGGTGGCGTCGGGCCCGACGATGCGCAGGTCGACCTCCGAGCGCGGCCGTCCGACCGTGCCCGCGACCACCTCGTCGGAGTCGCCGATGACGGTTCCCGAGATCACCCCGGCCTCGGTCGCGCTGTACCCGTTGAGGACCGGGCAGCCGAGCGTCTCCCGCAACCGGCGGATCAGCTCCGGCGCGGCGGCGGCGCCCCCCATGGCGACGACCCGCAGCGTCGAGAAGTCGGTGAGCGAGACGTCCTCGTGGTCGAGCAGGCGTGACCACTGCGTGGGCACCCCGTTCATCACGGTCACCCGTGCGGCTTCGACCAGGCGCAGCGTCGCCGCGGCCGACCACGGTTCGGGGCCGAGCACGATGGTCATCCGGCGGGCGAGGAAGCCCCAGCACCAGCCCATGAACCCGAGGTGGGCAAAGGGCACGGCGTGGAGCAGCCGGTCGTGGGCGGACATGACGTCCCCCTGGCCGCGAGCGATCGCCGCCAGGGCCGCGTGGTCGTAGACCGCCCCCTTGGGCACGCCGGTGGTGCCGCCGGTCCAGACGATGCACACGGGGTCACCGGCGCCGTCCGGCCGAGGGAGGTGCTCCGGGGGCGGCGCCGAGAACGCCGCGTCCAGGTCCTCGACCGTGAGCACGGAGGCCGGTCGGACGCGCTCGGGGAGCCGGGCGGGATCACCGGTGACCACCACGCGCGGCTCGGCGCGGCGGAGGATGCTCGACTGCTCGGCCGGGCCCAGGCGCAGGTTGATCGCCGTCGTGATCGCGCCCACCCGGGCGGCTCCGAGGTAGCACGCGGCGAAGGCGATCGACGACGGGAGCAGGAGGGCCACCACGTCGCCGGTCGTCACCCCGCGCCCGGCGAGCGTGGCGGCGACGCCGTCCGCCATCCGGTCGAGCCGGCCGTAGGTGACCCGCTCGTCACCGTGCAGGAACGCCTCGCGATCGGGCTCGTCGGTTGCCGCGCGGCGGAGGAGATCCGCCAGCCTGGGGGTCACCATCGTGCCGCGGATCCTTGCACACGGTCGGGTGTCGCCGCGAGGGACGCGGGCGACGCGGACTTGACAGCCGCAGCGTTCCTCGGGTCGACTCGACCTCCGATGAACCACCATTCAATCGAAGTGGCGGGTCGGCCCGGCCCCCGCGGTGTCCCACCGCGGCCCGACGATCCGGTGGCCGGGGCTCGAGCCGACGAGCGGGTCGGGCAGCTGGCCCAAGCGGCTGCGGCCCTCATGGCCCGGCAGGGGTACCACGGCACGTCGATGCAGGACGTCGCCGCCGACGCCGGCGTCTCGGTCGGGCTGATCTACCGGTACTTCGAGAACAAGGAAGCGCTGCTCGCCCACGTGGTGACCGGGATCATGGGTGGCTACCTCCGCCGACTTCCGCCCGCGATGGCGGGGTTCGACGACCCCGTGCTCCGGCTGCGGGCCGGATTCGCGGCCTACTGCGAGGTGATCGACGAGCACCGTCCCGGCGCCCTCCTTGCATACCGGGAGGGGAAGTCGATGCCCGCCGGCGTCCTCGAC
>Ga0302299_10001795_pt1 | contig 12964 bp, 3 predicted proteins | sample III_Fen_N3_4_FD_198795 | JGI IMG/M metagenome (GOLD analysis project Ga0302299, IMG submission 198795) | Peat permafrost microbial communities from Stordalen Mire near Abisko, Sweden - III_Fen_N3_4 | ecosystem: Environmental > Terrestrial > Soil > Wetlands > Permafrost | place: Sweden: Abisko... | reverse complement strand
GCCACCAGCGAGGACGAACACGCGGTGTCCACGGCGAGCGCCGGGCCTTGCAAGCCCAGCACGTGCGACACCCGTCCAACGCCGACGCTCGGCATGGTGCCCAGTCCCGAGTAAGCATCGACCGTGCCCTGCATCTGCGGGCCGAGCGCGCCATATTCGGAAGGGCCGATGCCCACGAACAGGCCGGTCTCGGTGCCCGCGAGCGTGCCCGGCACGAGCCCCGCGTGCTCGAGCGCCTCCCAGCAGATCTCGAGCAGCAGCCGATGCGTCGGATCCATGCGCGATGCCTCGCGCGGCGAGACGCCGAAGAACGCGGGCTCGAACCCGCCGACGTCGTGGTCGAGCAGCGATGCGTAGATCGCGTCCTGGGCGCGGGAGGGGTCGGCCCAGCGCGCCGCCGGCACCCGCTGCACGGTGTCCGGCGAGGTCTCGAGCAGGTCCCACAGCGTCTCCAGATCGACGACGCCTCCGGGGAACCGGCAGCCGGCGCCCACGATGGCGATCGGATCGTGGCGGACCGGCGCGGGCGCGGCGTCGGCGACCCAGGTCCGCGCCGCGTCCTTGGCGTCGAGCGCGAGCGCCTCGAGCACGAACCGCGCGAGCGCCGCGATGCTGGGCCGCGAGAACGCGATCGACTCGGCGACGCGCCGCTGGAGCTCGTGGCTCAGCTGGCGCGCGAGCGCGACCATGCCGAGCGAGTCGAGCCCGAGCTCCATCAGGCCCACGCGATCGGCGCCGTCGTCGAGCGGTCTGCCGACCAGGCCCGCGATGAGGCCGCGCACCAGGGCGCGCGCGAGCGAAAGCCGCGGGTCCGGCGCAAGGGCGGCGAGCCGCGACGGCCAGGCCGGCGCCGGCGGATCGGCGGCGCGGCGCGGCGGCGGCGCGAACGCCCGTTCGACGTGCCGGTAGCGCACGTGAAAGCTGTGCCGCGTGTAGGGGATGCCGTTGCCGTCGTCGAGCTCGGCGAGGGCGGCGCGCAGCTCGGCGTCGAACCGCGGCCGCTGGGCCGGCGGGATGACCGAATAGTAGGCCTCCGATCGCACCTGCCACGCCCAGTGCCGGTCGAGGCTGTCGTGGTGCGTGGCGCGGTCCTCTTGGATCGTCAGGCCGCCCGGGTCGAGATCGCCGAACAGCCGCTCGACCGAGTCGCGGTCGAACGGCGTCATCATCGACGCCGCGCGCAGCCGGGCCTCGAGATCGACGTAGGTCTTGAGGACCGCGCCGATCTTCTGGGCGAACTCTCGCCCGGTCTGCCGGCCGATGAACCACAGGTCGAGCTCGCCGTCGGGCTTGAGCACGCGGCGGATCTCGGCCGCGCCGCGCACCGGGTCCGCGACCCAGTGAAACGCCCAGATGCTGTATAGATAATCGACCGAGCCGGTGGCGAGCGGGATATTCTCGAACTGGCCCGCTCGAAACTCGATTCCAGGGGTCCCCGCGGAGCGCCGCTCGGCCAGCGCCCGCATCTGCGCCGCCGGCTCGACGCCGACGAAGCTCATCGCCGAGGGCGCGCGCGCGCGCAGGCTGCTGAGCGCCAGTCCAGTCCCGCAGCCCACGTCGGCCACGAGCTGATAGCGCGGAGCCAGGACGATGGCCTCGTAATACTGGCGCGCGAGATCGCCCCAGAACGAGGTCTCGTTCGCGGTGTCATCGTAGCGATCCGCGATCGCCGAGTAGCTCGTCGCCGGCGTGCTCGTGGTCTCGAGCGTCTCGCGGAGGGGGGGCAGGGTTGGCATGGGGACCATCACGGTGTGGCGAATGCAGACAGCGAAGCGGCGCGACGCGCCCGTACGGGCTGGCCGGCGAGATCGGATCAACGCGCGAGGCGGGTCAGCGAGGACCTTGCGGCGGCGCCGGCAGGAACCCGGAGGCGATGAACCAGTCGAGGTAGCGCCGCCACAGCGCGCGATCGGGATCGGCGCACGCGATCCCGCTGCCGGCCAGCGCGGCGTGCAAGTGGGTCATGTCATAGCTCGGACGCGAGCCCGGGAAGTAGCCGACCTCGTCGGACGGCGCGCCCTCACTGAACAGCGGAAAGAACCGGGTCAGCTCGTTGTCATCCCCGCGGTCCACCGCCTGGGCCATCAGGCGATACCATTCACCATAGGACACGTCGCGCAGGGCATAGCCGTACTCCGCGAGATAGCCGAGCAGCTCGCTGGACCGCATCGTGCGGGATCCCGCGACGTTGAACACGGCGCCGTGCCAGGCCCCGCCGAGCGCGATGTGCGCGATCGCCGCCGCGCAGAAGTCCACGGGGACCACCTCGGACGCGGTCTCGATGCTGACCATCACGCCGAGCTGGATCGCGCCCTTGATCGCGGCGTTGATGAACGTGTCGGTCGTGCAGGCGCCGGTGGTCTGCGCGCCGGTGATGAGCCCGGCGCGGTACACGCTGGTCGGCACGCCGCGGCGCCGCGCCTCGGACATCATCGCGTCGCCGACCCACTTGGTCTGCCGGTAGCCGCCGGAGATGCCGGTCGGATCGCGGAGGTCGTCCTCCTGCCAGCGCGGCGTGCCCGGCTGCGCGGGATAGACCGCCAGCGACGACACGTAGTGCACGGGCTTGATCCGCGTCCGGCACGCCAGCCGTAGCACCTCGCGGGTGCCGAGCACGTTGATGGCCTTGAGCCGCCGGTAGGGCAACGCGTAGCTGGCCAAAGCGCCGTTGTGGATGATCAGCTCCGCGGTCTCGGCGAGCCCCAGGTAGGTCGCGCGATCGAGCCCGAGGTAGGGCCGCGCGAGGTCGCCGACCACGGCGGTGATCCGCTGCGCGTCGCCGTCGCGCCACACGCCGTACTGCTGCATGGCCGCGCGGATCCGCGACAGCGCGTGGTCCGGCGAGCTGCCGCGGGTCAGCACGTGGAGCTGCGCGGCCGACCGGTCGATCAGCTCGCGCAGCAGGAACGCGCCGGTGTACCCGGTGCCACCGGTCACGAACACCGACGCGTACGGCGGCCCGGCGGGCGATGCGGCGCCGGCCTGGGGCGCGATGTCGGCGGGCAGCCGCGCATCGCCGAGCATCTCCTCGGGCGAGATGCTGCGGGCGCCGAGCTGCGCCGGGCCTGCGAGCGCGCGGGACTTGCCGTGGACCAGGCGGCCCAGGTTGGCCAGGGTCGGGTTCTCGAGGAACGTGCGCAGGTTGATCGCGACGCCGGTCTCGGCGCGCAGCCGCGCGACCATCTGCACCACCGTCAGCGAGTTGCCGCCGATCTCGAAGAAGTGATCGTGCAGGCCGATCTGGCTGGTGTTGAGCAAGTCGGCCCAGATCTGGGCGAGCTGGATCTCCTCGGGGGTCTCCGGCGCCACGAACTCGCGATCGCGCCCGCCCTCGACCGGCAGCGCGGCGAGCTGCTTGCGGTCGATCTTGCCGTTGGGCAGCTTGGGCAGCCCCGGCAGCACGACGAACCGCGACGGCACCGTCGCCGCGTGGAGGTGGCGCGCCGCGAACTCGCGGAGCTGGGTGCGAAACGCCGCCGCGCTGGCGGAGAACTGCGGATCATTGGTGTGGGTGCGGGGCGAACTCATGCTGCCTCCTCCTCCGCTGCGAACACGACATCGAAGCGCGCCGGATCGCGGCTGGCGGCCGGGACGAGCGCGGTGGGCCGCATCGCCGACGCGCCGAGCGCGTGCAGCTGCTCGGGCAGGGCGGCGTCGCCGGCATCGCACTCCCACAGCGCGCGCTGCAGGTCCCACGCGGTGGTGAAGCGCTGGCCGCCCGCGGCGAGCAGATCGAGCGCCGCGAGCGGCTCGATCAGCCGCGGGTTCGGGACATCGAGCACGGTCAACGCCACGTCGGGTGACAGCTGCGCGAGCTGGGCGGACAGGGTCGACAGCGCGGGCCGGGCCGAGGCCGCGAGCTCGCTCCATCGTCGCGACACGCGGTCGCCGCGCGCGGCGGCGGCGCGCGCGGCGCCGAGCAGGGTGACGTCGTAGCGGAACCGCGTCAGCTCGTTGAGCTCGGTGCCGCGCTTGAGCTCGACGCGGACCTCGCCGAGCTCGGGCACGCTGGCCGCCAGCTCGAGGAAGAACTCGCGGGTCAGGCACAGCTCGCGCTCGGCCGCGCGCGCGCGCCGGGCCGCCGCGGCGACCTCGACCGCCGGGGTCAACGCGTCGCTGCGAACGACCTGGACGTGCGCGTGGAACGCGTCGAGCAGCGCGAGGTCGCGGACGTCGCCGACGAACACCGCGCCGGCCGGACCGACGACGCGCAGCGCGTGGATCAGCACGCTGCGCAGGTAGTCCGCGCTCGGGAAGTACTGCACCACGGAGTTGAGCAGCACGAGGTCCGCCGACCGATCGGGGAGCTCCATGAGCGCGAGCGCCTCGCCGCGTTGCAACCGGACCTCGCCGCGGGCACCGCCGCGGGCGGAAAGCGCCGCCTCGGCGCGGCGCAGCGCCACGTCCGCCACGTCGAAGCCGAGGTAGCTGTCGCAGCGCGGCGCCAGCTCGCGCAGGAACAGCCCGACGCCGACGCCGACATCGACCACGCGGCGCGGCTGGAGCGCCGCGCAGCGGGCCACCGCGTGACCGAGCCAGCTGCGCATCTGCGCGACCGGGATGGGCTCCGCGGTGTAGCTGCTGCGCCACCCGGCGAAGTCGTCGCCGGCGCGGTCACCGTCGCTGACGCTCGCGGGCTCGGCGTACGCCAGGTCCCAGACCTCTTGCCAGCGCGCCAGCTGCGCGGCCTGCGCGTCGTCGGCGACCACGTGGTCCGCGGGCGCCACGAACGCCACCAGCTCGGTCGCGCCGCTCGCGCGGGCCGCCGCGACCACGGCGACCGAGGCGACGCTTGGGTGGCGCGACAACACGCCCTCGATCTCGTCGAGCTCGACGCGATGCCCGGCGATCTTGATCTGGCGATCGAGCCGGCCGAGAAACTCGAGGATGCCGTCGTCGCGCCAGCGCACGCGGTCGCCGGTGCGATACCAGCGCGACGCGTCGCCGGCGGTCTCCAGGGTCACGAACTTCTGCGCGGTGAGCTCGGGCAGGCCGCGGTAGCCGACGCCGACGCCGTGGCCGCCGATCCACAGCTCGCCGGCGACCCCGATCGGGACCTCGTGGCCGTGCGGATCGACGATCCGCAGGTGCGTGTTGGCCACCGGGCGGCCGATCGGCAGCGCGTCGGCCTCGGCGTCGCGCGCCCGATCGAGCTCGTGGATCGTCGACTCCACGGTGGTCTCGGTCGGGCCGTACAGGTTGAACACCTGAACGTCGGGCAGCGCGGCGAACAGATCGCGGGCCAGCCGCGCGGGCAGGACCTCGCCGGTGATCAGCAGCGCGCGCACCTCGCTCAGCGAGAGCAACGCCTCCGGGACGCTGGTGACCGCGGTGAAGAACGACGGCGTCGCCTGGACGAGCGTCGGGTTGTGACGCAGGCACAGCTCGGAGAACGCGACCTCGCCGCCCCCCGGGCTCAGGTGTTCGATCATCCGCTCGGGCGCGACGACGACCTCGGCGCCGCGGGTGAGCGGCCACAAGAGCTCGTTCACCGAGATGTCGAACGAGATGCTGGTCAACGCCAGGAGCCGCTCGCCTGGACCTATCCCGACGCGCAGATCCATGCCGGCGAACAGGTTGATGACGTTGCGGTGGCGGATCGCCGTCCCCTTGGGGTAGCCGGTGGAGCCGCTGGTGTACATGAGATAGGCGACGTCCTCGCTCGTCGCCACGTCCGCGGCGAGCTCGGCGGCGTGGCCGGGGCAGGTCGCGATCGCCTCGGCGCACGCGGGCAGACACACCGCGCGGTCCGCGGCCATCGGGCCGTGCGGGTCGTCGGTGATCACGCAATCGAGGCCGGCGTCGCCCCGCACGTACTGCAGGCGCTCGGGCGGAAAGTCGGGATCGAGCGGGACGTAGGCGGCCCCGGTGCGCAGCACCGCGAGCAGGGTCGCGACGAGGTCGGGGCCGCGCCGCACGTGCACGCCGATCCGACCGCCGCGCGTGGCGCCGCGCTGCCGCAGGTAGTGCGCGAGCCGCCAGGCGCGCGCGTCGAGCTCGGCGTAGCGCAGCTGATCGTCGCCGAACGCCACCGCCACGGCCTGGGGGGTGCGCTGGGCTTGCCGCGCGAACACGCCGTGGATCGTCGCGGTCGCGTCGTAGTCGACCGGGGTGTCGCTCCACGCCGCGATGGTGCGGCGCTCCTCGGCGTCGCGCAGATCGATCGACGTGGCGGCGCGATCCGGATCGGCGGCCAGCGCGTGCAGCGCGCGCTCGTAGTAGCCGACCAGCCGCTCGCAGAACGCGGCGTCGAGCACGCCGAGGTCGCAATCGAGCCAGGCCTCGAGCGCGCCGTGCGATCGGTCAAGCAAGAAATTGACCGCGAGCGGGAAGTCGGTCTCGGCGATGCCGAACCCGCTGATCGCGTTGCCCTCGCCGGGCTGGCGAAAATCGAGGAAGTTGATGTAGGAGTCGAGCGCCAGGCCCGGGCTGTCGCGCACCATCAGGCCGTACGGGTAGCCGCGGTGCGGCGCCGCCTGGCCCTCGTGCTCGTAGACCCTGCGCGCGAGCTCGGTCCACGTCGCGCCGGCGACCTGCACGCGGAGCGGCAGCGTGTTGAGAAACAGGCCGATCACCTGATCACCGCCGGGCTCGGCGAGGCGCGCGTGCGACACGACGCCGGTCAGCACGTCGGGGCCGGGGCACACGGCGTGAAGCACGGCGAGGTGCGCCGCCGCGAGCAGCGACTTCAGCGGGAGCTGCAGGCGCTGCGCCGCCGCGGTCAGCTGGGCCGAGGTCGTCGCGGCGACGGCCACGTCGAACCGGCGGTGGCGATGCGCGCGGCTGCGGCGGCCCCGCGACGACGGCCGCGGCAGCGGCGACGGCTCGACGCCGGCCAGCGCGGTCTGCCAGAACGCGCGGTGCGCGGGGTCCTGCACGATCCGCCGCTCGGCGGCGATGAACCGGTGAAACGTCGAGGCCACCTCGGGCAGCCACAGCTCGTCGCCCGCCAGCTGGGCCTGGTAGCGCGCGACCAGCTCGGCGAGCATCGCCTTGTCGCTCCAGCCATCGATCAGCGCGTGGTGCTCGACCGCGGTGAGCTGGAACGATCGGTCGTCGCGGCGGTGCGCGGTGAACGCGAGCAGCGGCGCGCGGGTGAGCTCGAAGTCCTGGAACTTCGCCTGCTCGGCCCAGGCGTGCAGCGCCCGATCCTGCGCGTCGCGCGGCAGGCCGATCAGGTCGTCGCGGAGCTCGAGCACCGGCGGCACCTCGCGGTGCACCAGCTGCAGCGGCTCGTGAAACCCGGTGAGGTGCAGCGAGCTGCGCAGCGCCGGGTGGCGGCGCATCACGCCGTCGATCGCCTGGGCGAGCGCGCGCGCGTCGAGCGGCAGCTCGATGTGCAGGCTGGTGACGACGCGATAGACCGAGCTCTCGGCGCCGTACGCGGCGTGGAACAGGATGCCGGTCTGCAGGTTCGTGAGCGGATAGGCGTCGTCGACGTCTGCGGGCATCGCGGCGCGGTCCTCGGCGCTGATCAGCGAGAACGCAGCGGTCGCGAGCTCGTCGTGCCGGCCGTCGTACCGGCGCAGCCGCGCGGCGAGCTTTTGCACCGTGGGGAACGCGAACAGCTCGGTCACCGTGAACGTGTAGCCGCGGCGCTCGAGCGCGGCGCGCATCTTGATGCTCTGGATCGAGTCGCCGCCGAGCGCGAAGAACGACGTGGCGACGTCGAGCCGGCGGTGGCCGAGCACCTCGCACCACACATCGTGCAGCAGCGTTTCGGCCTCGGTGGCGGGCTCGACCGCGGCGGTCGCGGCGGCGTCCGAGATCGGCGTCGGGGCGAGCGCCAGGAGCGCGTTGCGATCGACCTTGCCGCTGGTCAGCTGCGGCAAGCTCGGCTGCACCGAGATCTGCGCCGGCACCATGTAGTCGGGCAGCTGCGCGCGCGCGAGCGCCAGGAGCTCGCCCTGCACCAGGTCTCGCTCGACGTCTCGATCGGGCGTTCCGGCCAGCACCACGTAGGCGACCAGGCGGCGCGAGCCATCAGGGTTGGCCACGGCGACCACGGCGGCCTGGGCGACCGCCGGATGCGCGAGCAGGGTCGCCTCGATCTCGCCGAGCTCGACGCGGAACCCACGGATCTTGATCTGGTCGTCGAGCCGGCCGAGGTACGCCACGACGCCATCGGCGCCGAGCGTCGCCAGATCGCCGGTGCGATACAGCGTGCCGGTGCCATCGCCGAACCGGTCGGCGATGAACCGCTCGGCCGTGAGCTCGGGCCGGTTGACGTAGCCGGTGGCGACCTGCACGCCGCCGATGTGCAGCTCACCGGGCACGCCGAACGGCACCAGCTCGCCGCCTGGATCGAGGATGACGATCCGGGTGTTGGCGACCGCGCGGCCGATCGGCACGCCGCGGGTGGCGTCTTCGGGCTGGCACGGCCAGTAGGTCACGTCGATCGACGCCTCGGTGGGGCCGTAGAGGTTGTGCAGGCGCGCGTCGTGGCGCGCGTAGAACGCGCCGACGGTGGGGCCGGCCAGGGCCTCGCCGCTGGCGAACACGCGGCGGAGCGAGGGCAGGTTCGCCGCCGCGGGCTCGGCGAGGAACAGGTCGAGCATCGTCGGGACGAAGTGCAGCGTGGTGATCGCGTGGGCGGAGATCAGCTCGGCGAGCGCGCGCGGATCGCGATGCGCGCCGGGCGGCGCGAGGTGCAGCCGGGCGCCGCTGAGCAGCGGCCAGAACAGCTCCCACACCGACACGTCGAACGTGAACGGCGTCTTGTGGAGCACGCGATCGTCGCCGGTCAGGCCGTACTCGTCCTGCATCCACAAGAGGCGGTTCACCACCCCGCGGTGAGGCACGGCCACGCCCTTGGGACGCCCGGTCGAGCCCGAGGTGTAGATCACGTAGGCGGGATCGCCGGGGCCCGCGCCCGCGGCGAGCTCGGTCGCGGCGGGGAGCGTCGGCAGGACCTGATCGACCGCGAGCACCGGGACCCGCGCGCCGGCGAGCGCGGCCTTGCCGTCGCTGCGGCTCAGCACCACGACCGCGCCGGCATCTTCGATCTGAAACGCGAGGCGCTGCGGCGGCAGCTCGGGATCGAGCGGCAGGTAGGCGGCGCCGGCGCGCAGCACCGCCAGGAGCGCGATCACGAGCTCGAGCGAGCGCTCGGCGTGCACGCCGACCACGCGGCCCGGCCCGGCGCCGTGTTGCTGCAGGTGCTGGGCGAGCCGCCCGGCCGCGTCGAACAGCTCGGCGTAGCGCAGCGCCTGGCCCGCGCATTCGACGGCGACGGCCGCGGGGGTCCGCGCGACCTGGGCGGCGACCAGCTCGTGCAAGCAGCGGTCGAGGTCGTAGTCGACCGCCGCGCCGGTGCCGGCGTCGAGCACGGCCTGGCGATCGGCCGCGGTCATCAGCTGCAGGGCGGCGATCGGCGCCTCCGGCCGCCCGCTGGCGTCGCGCAGCAGCGCCACGAGCTGGCGGGTGTGTGCGGCGAGCGCCGCGGCCGAGTACAGATCGGCGTCGGCGTCGGCCACCAGCTGGATCAGCGGGGCGTCCTGCGCGACCAGGAAGTTCAGGGCCAGGTCGCGCACCGGCCCGGCCGAGAGCAGCTGCGTGGTCGCGCGCACGTCGGCGAACGTCAGATCGCCGCCGAACGCGATCGCGTTGACGGTGGGCGATCCGAGCTGCGCGCCGGTGCCGGCCAGCGCGAGATCGCGGTGCAGCAGCTCGCCCCGGTAGCGCTGGTGCCGGGTCAGCTCGACCAGCCGGGCGGTCACCTGGGCGACCAGATCGGCGAACCGGGTCGTCCGCGGGGGCGCGCCGCGCAGCTCGATCGCCACGCGCAGGGGCAGCTGGTTGGCCAGCATGGCCGCGGTCGCCTGGGCGGCCTTGCCGCGCCGCGCTGGCACCGGCACCGAGAGCAGCAGCTGTTCGCGCCCGGTGATCCGGGCGACGTAGGCGGCGACCGCCGCGATCAACACCGCCGAGCTGGTCGTGTCGAGGGTCTCGGCGAGCCGGTGGATCGCAGCGACGGTCTCGGGCTCGAGCGTCACCGTCCGGCGCAGGACGTGGTTCGCGTGGCCCGCCAGGCGGCCCGACAGGCTGATCGGCGCCGGCCGGTCGGCGAGCGCGGCGTGCCAGTACGCGCGATCCTGGTCGTGCGCGGCGGATCCGGTATAGGCGCGATCCTCGGCCACGAGGTTAGCCAGTGACAGGGTCTGCGCGGGTGGCGGCGGAAGTCCCGCCGCGAGCGCCGAATACACCTTGGCGATGCGGCGCAGATACAGCGCGCTGCCGAACCCATCGAGAACGATGTGATGGAACCGGAGATAGAGCAGGCGGCGATCCGGCCCGTAGTGGATCAGCGCGTGGCGAACCGCGGGCTGCGAGCGCAGGTCGACGCGGCGACCCAGATCGGCGCGCATCCAGGCTTCGGCCGCGGCGCGCGGATCGTCGGCGCCGGTGGTGTCGATCCGCTCGAGTGGCTGCGGCGGCACCGGGCGCACGATCTGGCCGGCGTCGTCGAACCGAACCCGCAGCGCTTCGGACTCGCCGAGCACCGTGCCGACGGCGGTCGCCAGGAGGGTCTCGTCGATCGCGCCCTGGAGCTCGACGCAGGACGCGCAGTTGTAGCGCGGGCTCGATGGCTCGAGCTCCTGGGCGGTCCACACGCCGAGCTGGGCGGCCGTCAGCGCCAGCCGAACATCGCCGGGCGCGGCGGCCACGGGCTCGATCCGATCACCCACGGCACCACTGCTGTTGTTGAAGGCTGTCACGGTTCACCTGGCTCGAGGGCCCTGGATCCACAATCTCTCGACGGCGCTCACCACGCGACCGGCAACTCGTTCACCCCGTAGAGCACCATGTCGTGACGAAACGATAGTGATTGAATCGGACGGGTCAAGTGCAGTCCCGGCAGCCGCGTGAACAGGCCGGAGAACACCATCTCGAGCTCGGTGCGCGCCAGCGTGAGCCCGATGCACTTGTGCAGCCCGTAGCCAAACGCCAGGTGCCGCTTCGCCTCGCGGTGGATATCGAACGTGTCGGGTTCGGGGAAGATCGCGGGATCGCGGTTGGCGGCGTTGAGCATCACCAGCACGCCGTCGCCCGCGCGGATCTGCTGCCCGCCGATCACGACATCGGCGAGCGCCGCGCGCGGCAAGCCGGCGTGGTTGACCGTGAGAAACCGCAGCAGCTCGTCGACCGCGCCGGGCACGAGCCGGTGGTCGGCCGCGAGCTCGGCGAGCTGCGGTGGATGCTCGAGCAGCGTCAGCACGCCGAGGCCGATCATCTGCACCATCGTGTCGTAGCCGCCGAGCAGCAGCAGCGAGACCAGGCCGATCATCTCGGACCGCTCCACCCCATTGTCGGGACTGCCCGTGATGAGGAGGCTGACCATGTCATCGCCGGGCGCCCGCTCCTTGTCCGCGATGAGCTGGAAGAAGTACTGCATCATGTGTAGGCCCGCGCTCGTCACCTGCTCGGGCAACTGCGTGCGATCGAGCACGACGTCGACGTACGACTTGACCTGGTCGACGTCGCCCGGCGGCACGCCCAGAAACGCGCAGATCACGCGAGCCGCCATCGGCAGCGCCAGCTCCTGGATGAGCTCGGCCGAGCCGCCCTTGGCGAGCATGGCATCGAGGAGCTGGTCGAGGATCTGTTGCATCCGCGGGCGCAACGCCTCGACCCGAGCGGTGATGAACTCGCGACTGACCGCGCCTCGCAAGCGGCTATGGTGGGGATTGTCGGACTGCATGAAGAAGCCAGGCAGCGGCGGGCCATCGATGGCCAGGTAGCTCGGAAACCCGCGCGACCGCGGATCCGAGCTGAACCGCGAATCGAGCAGCACGGCGCGGACATCATCGAACCGGGTGACCAGCCACGCTTCGTCGCCGCGCGGCGTGCGGGCCTTGACGACGCGGCGCCCGGCCGTCAGCTCGCGGTAGGCCGGCGGCGGATGCAAGGGGTGCTCGCGGGGCACGGAAAGTTGAACTATCTCGAGCATATCGATCTCCAGATTGTCGATATCAGATCATCTGTTCGGTCGTGCTGAAACTCACAACATGAGTGTCGCCGCCAGGGGCCGACTCGCTTTGTGTCCGCGACACGCTCATCTGTTCATCGGGAACGCTCGAGTGCGGCGACGCCGCAGCGCCGCGCAGGCTCGACGAGATCGGTCAGAGGCCGCCGTAGAGTTGATCCCAGAGCGCGCAATTCGCGTTGCTGGGCAGGGCCGCAGCCGACGTGCTGGCGCCAAACATCATCGTGCTTTGTGACGATGCCGAGAACGCTGGCCACGGCGGCGCGCTCGACCCGCTCTGCGTTGGTGCGTGCGTGGTGACGAACGTGGTCCAGGCGGTCCGGATCTGCGCGGCGAGCTCGAGCTCGCGCGGCGTGCCGGGCACACCCGCGTTCGCTTGATCCCACCACGTCCACGGTAATGGAATGCCCCATACGTAAGGCAGTTCGACCGTGTGCATCGCGAGGACCGGTTGCGGACTCGACAGGCTCGGCGCGTAGCTGAAGTCGTACGCGAACACCGGCGCCTGGCTCGCCGAGAACAGATGGCGCGTCGGACACTCGAAGAGCGAGTCGCGGATGATCGACGCGAACGCGGTTCTTGGGTCGTTGCCGTAGTCCGCCAGGGGGTACAGCGCGAGCAGCGTCGGACCCAGGGGGCCGTAGGCGAGATCGAGCAAGGCCGGATAGTTCGAGAGGTCGGTCAGGCCCGCCGCGGCATAGACGCCATCGGTGAAGAACAAGCCTTCATTCGCGTTATAACCGGCGAGGATCGGCACCTTGGCAAAGCTGCCCGCCGCGAGCGCCGCGCGCGGCGACGTCGGGACCAGGGTCCCATCAAGGATGGGCGCCACCTGGGTCAGGGTGTTGCCGCGCACGACGGTCTCGGCAGGCAGCGCGCGGAGGCATCCTTCATCGAGCGTGCCATCGGCGGCTGCGCAACCCCACTGGGTGGCGAGGGCATCAGCGGTGGCCGCAGCTTGGGCGGGGACCTGCACGC
>Ga0302299_10001794_pt1 | contig 12968 bp, 14 predicted proteins | sample III_Fen_N3_4_FD_198795 | JGI IMG/M metagenome (GOLD analysis project Ga0302299, IMG submission 198795) | Peat permafrost microbial communities from Stordalen Mire near Abisko, Sweden - III_Fen_N3_4 | ecosystem: Environmental > Terrestrial > Soil > Wetlands > Permafrost | place: Sweden: Abisko... | reverse complement strand
GGGCCCCGGAGTGGACCTGCTCGACCGGGTCGCGCAGCTCGTCGACCGCGCCGGAACCAGCACGGCGCCCGGCCCGCAGGTGGCTCTGCAGATCTGGGCGGCGCTGCACGGGCTGGTCTCCCTGCGCCTGCACAAGCAGGAGGCGCCGTGGCTGAACGACGCCGTGGGTGACACGCGACGGATCGTGGCTGCCCTGCAGGGAGTGCGCCCCTGACCCCGGCCGGCCTCCCCTTCCTGCCCCGAGCGATCAACCTGCCTTCGAGTGGTGCGAGTTGGGGTGACAACCAAGCGACTGTGCCGCGCAGCCACCACCGACAGTGCGACCAGTACGGTCGGAGAATGAGCGAAGGACCTACCGAGAGCCACGTCGGCACCCGCGCCGAGCTCCTGCCGGAGGAGCAGGCGGTCGGCAGCGCCGACCCCGAGCTGCAGGCCCGGGCGATCCTCGCCGAGTCCGAGGAGCGCACCGAGCACCCGGAACGCACGCGGCACGAGTCCACCCAGACGCCGGACGAGCACCACTGAGCCGCCGGATGGCCGCCACGAGCAGTTCCGACGAGCCCGCTCCCGAGACGACGGACCCGGCCGCCACCGACGTGGCGGAGGCCAACACCGACGTCGGGGTGGGCTCCCCCGCCGACCGCACCTCCACGGCATCCGACCGGCGTCAGCCGGACCCCGCGGATGCTGGGCTGTGGGAGGGCACGCCACCCTCGCGCATCGAGGACTACGCCGTGGTCGCCGACCTGCAGACCGCGGCCCTGGTCGCCCGTGACGGCTCGGTCGACTGGCTGTGCCTGCCCCGGTTCGACTCCTCGTCCTCGTTCGCCGCGCTGCTGGGCGGGCCGAAGGCCGGCCGGTGGCGGATCGCCCCGATGGCCGGTGGGGAGTGCACCCACCGGGCCTACCGCGACGACACGATGATCCTGGAGTCGACGTGGGAGACCAGCGGCGGCACCGTGCGGGTGCTGGACCTCATGCCGATCCGGCAGACCCAGCCCGACCTCATCCGCATCGTGGAGGGCGTCAGCGGCAGCGTCCGGATGGGGGTCGAGCTGGTCGCCCGCTTCGACTACGGGCGGGTCGTCCCCTGGGTCAGGCACGCCGGCGGCCGGTGGGTGGCGGTGGCCGGCCCGGACTCGTTGTGGCTCGACACGCCCGTCCACCTCGAGGGTCGCAACATGCGCAGCCTGGCGGAGTTCACCGTGGAGGCCGGCCAGCGGGTGCCCTTCGTCCTCACCTGGGTCCCGTCGCACCAGGACGAACCTCCGCGCTACGACCCGGAGACGGCGCTGGACGAGACGGACCGGTTCTGGAGGGACTGGATCGGCCAGTGCACCTACGACGGCCCGTATGGCGAGGCGGTGCGTCGCTCCCTGATGGTCCTCAAGGCGCTCACCTACGCCCCGAGCGGGGGCATCACGGCGGCGGTCACCACCTCCCTGCCCGAACAGCTCGGCGGCCCGAGGAACTGGGACTACCGCTACTGCTGGTTGCGCGATGCCGCGTTCACCCTGCAGGCACTCACCGGGAGCGGGTACACGGCCGAGGCCAAGGCGTGGCGGGACTGGCTGCTGCGAGCGGTCGCCGGCGACCCCAAGGACCTGCAGATCATGTACTCGCTCACCGGTCGCCGTCGCCTGCCGGAGACCGAGCTGCACTGGCTCGACGGGTACGAGGGGTCGCGGCCGGTGCGGGTGGGCAACGAGGCCGCCGGTCAGTTCCAGCTCGACGTGTACGGCGAGCTGCTCGACGGGTTGCACAGTGCCCGGGATGCCGGGCTCGCCAACGACGCGGACGCCTGGACCCTTCAGACGCTGCTCACCGAGTACCTCGAGAGCGTCTGGCAGCGGCCGGACAGCTCTCTGTGGGAGGTGCGCGGGCCGCAGCAGCACTTCGTGCACTCCAAGGTCATGGCCTGGGTCGGGCTGGACCGGATGATCGACACCGCCGAGCGCTCCGGCCTTCGTGCTCCCGTGCAGCAGTGGCGGGCCGCGCGCGACGCCATCCACGCGGAGGTGTGTGCTCGCGGCTACGACGCCGGGCGCGGCACGTTCACCCAGTACTACGGCTCCAACGGCCTGGACGCCGCGCTCCTGCTCATCCCGCGGGTCGGCTTCCTGCCGGCGACCGACCCCAGAGTCGTCGGCACGGTGGATGCCGTGCGGCGCGAGCTGTCGCAGGACGGCCTGGTCCTGCGCTACCGCACGGATGCCGACCCGACCTCGACCGACGGCACGGTCGACGGGCTACCGGGCGAGGAGGGCGTCTTCCTGGCGTGCAGCTTCTGGCTCGCCGATGCCCTGGCCCTCACCGGCCGGCAGGGTGAGGCCCGGGCCCTGTTCGAGCGGCTGCTCGGCCTGCGCAACGACGTCGGCCTGCTCAGCGAGGAGTGGGACCCGCGCACGCTGCGACACCTCGGCAACACCCCGCAGGCGTTCAGCCACGTCGGGCTCGTCAACACGGCCCTGACCCTGGACCGCGGCAGCGAGCATGCGCGGACCAACACGCCGACCTCGACCGGGGAAGGGTGACCCTGCCGGGACCAGGATGCCTGTGGGGCAACGGTGTTGGCCACGACCCAGGGTCATGGAGACCCCGGGTGTGCGCTGTGCCGTCGGCGCTCAGGTGCGGAAGGTGGCCCGGTACTGGGTCGGCGTCTGCCCGGTGAGGTCGCGGAACGCTGCGTTGAACGCGGACAGCGAGGTGTACCCGACCCGGTGCGCGATCGTCGTCACGGAGTCGTCGTTCGCCGCGAGGTGCTCGACCGCGCGCAGCACCCGCATCCGGCGCAGCACCGCGCGCCACGTCATCCCACACTCGTCCTCGAACCGGCGCGCGAGTGACCGCGGCACCAGCCCGACATCCCTCGCGACGTCCTCGAAACGGATGTCCTCGGCCAGCGCCTCCCTGGTCAGCGTCATCGCCCGGCGGAGCTCCGGCGACCGGCCGGCCGGGACGGTGACCGGGCTGGGCCGCTGGGCGAGCTGCCACGCCACTGCCGCGAGGGCCGCGAAGATGGCCCGCGGATAGGGGGGCAGCGGTTCCTCGGCCTCGGGCCACGCGACGCATTCCGTCACCAGGCCCCGCGCCAGGGGGCTGAGGTCGAACACGGTGAGCGGGGAAGGCGGGTCAGGAGCGAAGCCGGGGGCGAACAGCACCGAGGAGGTCGTGACCGGTTGCGGGACGGCGACCTGGATCGGCTCGCCGGCGGCGATCAGCGCGGCCCGAGCCGGGGGCAGCACCCACGACGTGCCGTGCGCCTCCAACACCAAGGCGCCTCTGGACGCGCACAGCAGGTAGTGCCGGTCGACGCACAGCTCCGTTGGTGGGGCCGGCGGGAAGCTCCGCGCGAACGCGAACGCCTCGCGCATCACACACCGCCTCGCACCCGCTCACCCTAGACGGGCTGGGTTCAGACCGTCTCGAGGAGGGCGGCGCGGAACCGGCGGCTCACTGCGGGCGCGGTCATCAGCGGGCGCAGCACCGTGCCGGAGCGTGCGAACGCTCCGGAGGCGAGGTAGGCCGCAAACGACTGCTCGTCGGCCCACTCGTGGATGACGGTCACGCCGCCCTCGTCGTCGCGGGCCTCGTACACGCGGAAGTCGAGGTTGCCGGGCATGGCGCGGATCTCGTCGCGCTCCCGGTCGAGCTGAGCGAGGGCGGTCGGCCGGTCGGCCGGGGTGGTGTGCAGGTCCAGGACGGCGATGAGCATGGGATCTCCTCGGGATCGAGATGGGTGGAGTTGTGTGGACCCCTGAATCCTTTCCCGCCCGAGCGTGTCTGGCTCGCGTGCATCGGACGCGTTCACACTCTCATCGGACATCACCCAGCCCCCGGCGCTCGCAGACCCGAAGAACAGCTCTTCACCGGACCTGTCGACTGTCGGACGTTCCACCAGGTGTGGCCGGTGGGCGCTGCAGCCGTCCCGTAACGGCCACCCCCCACCCTGCATCACGTCCATCGGGCGGACCTGTCAACAGGCAGTCGACGCACCGCGTTCCGACCGTGTGCACGGTGCGGCTGGCCTCAGGGTCCCACTGCCTGTTGACAGGTGCAGTCATCCGCAGGTGCTGCACCCTGAGCGAGCCCAGCTCGTCGAACCCTGCGGGTAGGTCGGTGATGGTGGTGTCGCAGAAGTCGAGGCCTCGCTTCCAGACGACGACGTGGCGTCGCACGAGGTGCCGGGCGGCTACCGGCTCTACGTCGCCGCCTGAACCCGGGATGCCTTGACGCGTGGGGACATCGGTCCCCGATGGGTTCGCAGCGGGCGGTCATGCGGTAAGCAGGATGCCGAGCGACTGGGTCCCGGGCACCACGGGAACCACTTTCGTCACGCGACAGGACGGAGCGACGATGGGCGACAGCTACTTCCGGCGTCTGGATGCCAGCCGGTTCTCAGCGACCGAGCACACCGGCGGGGGTTGGGACGCGGACGAGCAGCACGTCGCCCCCTCGATGGGACTACTGGTGCACCTCGTCGAGCAGGACCGCGACCACCGACGCGAGGACGGCCTGCAAGTCGCCCGGCTGAGCTACGACATCCTCGGCACCGTCCCGGTCGGCGTCGTGCAGGCCGACGTGCGGGTCGTGCGCCCAGGTCGCACCATCGATCTGGTCGAGGCCACCCTCAGCCACGACGACCGCCCCTACATCGTGCTGCGCGCCTGGCTGCTGACGTCGTCGGACACCCAGCGCCTGGCCGGGACGAAAGTCCCGCCGCTGGAGCCACCCAGCGCCCTTCCGGCCTGGGACCCGACGACCATCTGGCCCGGCGGGTTCATCGGCTCCGTCGAGGTGCGCCGAGCGGAACGCGAGCCGGGCCGCGCCAGCTTCTGGGTGCGCACCGACACCACGCTGCTCGACGACGAGCCGGTCAGCGACCTGGCGCGCTTCGCAGGGCTGCTCGACATCGCCAACGGGATGACGGTTCGCGCCGATCCGGGCGCTGTCACCTTCCCCAACCTCGACCTCACCGCGCACCTCTTCGAGCGACCGACGGGCGAGTGGGTCGGTTTCGACACCACGGTCTCCTTCGGGCCGCGCGGAGCGGGCCTGACCAGCAGCACCATCCACGACCAGCGAGGACCGATCGGAACCCTCGCCCAGTCGCTCACCCTGCGCCCCACCGTGTGAGCCGGGAACAACTCTGAGGCAGATGGCGGCTCGGCGGCCGATTCTGCGACGCCGTCGGCACCGGATTCGTGGATGCCACTCGCGAGATGAAGCACCTGCCCGCTCGGCGACAAACGTCAGTGCGCCACAGAGGGCCCTGCAGGTGCGCCACCCCTCACGGACATGCCGACGTCGGATGAGTGGTGCCGCCGGTCGAGCGGTCATGAATTGCCCACGAGAGTCGTCGATCCCGGGCATGTCGTGACCCCTCGATCCGCCCCTTTGGCCGGAGGTGATGCCGGGGGCAAGCTTCACCACGCGAGTGCATCACCCGATTCATTCATCGCCGCCAAGGGCGCGGGATGCCGCGCCTGTGGCAGCGTCGGCCGATCGGAACCCTCGCCCAGTCGCTCACCGTGCGCCCCGCCGCGTAGCCCAGCCCGAGCCGTTCCGGCGCGTGCGAAGCGGCCCGAGGACCTCAGGGCGGTGCCGACCGTGGCGAGGCGATCGCTGGAGCCCTAGGGTGCGGCCATGACGATGCAGCGCTCCACCTTCACCTCGCCGGCCGACGGCCTCGAGCTGGCCACCTACGACTGGGAGGTCGCCGATCCGCGCGCCGTGGTGCAGGTCGCCCACGGCCTGGCCGAGCACTCGGCGCGTTACGACCGGTTCGCCCGCGCCCTGAACGGGGCCGGCTACACCGTGCACGCCTGCGACCACCGTGGGCACGGCGACTCGATCGCCGGCTCCCCCGGCGACTTCGGTGCGGCCGGGTTCGACGGGTTGATCGCCGACCTGGCGGCCTACGGCGCCGGCCTGCACAGCGACTTGCCGCTGTTCCTGTTCGCCCACTCGATGGGGTCGTTCGCCGCCCAGTCGGTGCTCCTCACGCACTCCGCGCAGTACGCCGGCGTCGTCCTCTCGGGCAGCACAGCCCTCGACCTGCTGGCCGCCGGGCTGGCGCAGTCCGAGGGGCCCGTCGGGCTCGAGGCCTTCAACGCCGGCTTCGTCAACCGCACCGGCTACGAGTGGCTCTCGCGCGACGAGGCCGAGGTCGACCTCTACGTGGCCGACCCGCTGTGCGGCTTCGACCTGCCGGACGAGACGGTGCCCGCGCTCTTCGGTGCCGCAGCGACCCTCGCCGACCCGGCCGCGCTCGCCGCCATCCGCCCTGACCTGCCGCTGCTGCTCGCCTCCGGTTCCGACGACCCGCTGGCCGGTGGCGGGCAGCTCATCCAGGTGCTCGCCCAGCGCTACCGGGATGCCGGGCTCGCCGACGTCACGGTGAAGCTGTATGACGGCGCCCGCCACGAGATCCTCAACGAGACCAACCGCGACGAGGTCACCGCCGACGTCGTGGCCTGGTTGGACGCACACCAGTAGTCGAACCGGCCGCCCGCGGCAACGGGTTCGGCGCAGCTACCGCTTCTCGAGGAAGGAGCGAATGGCGTCGGAGACGGTGGACCGGGTCGGGCCGAGCCAGTGGAAGTGGCTGGCCGCGCCGGTCTCGACGAGCCGGGCGTCCGGGATCGCGCGGACGAAGTCCTCAGCGTGGGCAAAGGCCACGCCGCCATCCGTGCGGGATGCCGTGACCAGGGTCGGGCAGGGCACCGACCGCAGTATCTCCTCGCGGTACCGCGACCGGCTCCGGGTGCCTTGACGCAGGTCCGTCGTGAACCCCGACCCGGAGCTCATCGTCGCAAAGGTGGCCCGAGCTGAGGCCCGGTCGGCCGTCGTCCACGTCTCCCACCACGAGTCGACGGGGACCGCGGACAAGGACGACATCATCAGACGCAGTCCCCGGTCCGAGGCCGTCAGGGCGCGAACGCCCCGCCAGGTGAGCGCCTGGGTCCTGCGCGAGAAGGCGATCGGACCGGCCATCGCCTCGCGGGCCGTGTCGGGGAACGGCAAGGTGGATGGGGCGCAGCTGTGCAGGACCAGTCGAGGCGCCAGGTTCGCGAGCCGGACTGCGACCTGCACCGCCTGGAGGCCGCCGAAGCTGATCCCCACGCTCGCGGTCGCCTCGGTGATGCCCAGGTTCGTGCAGACGTCCGCGACGGCCGGGACGAACTCGGCGGCCATCAGCGAGCCGACGTCGGTGCGGCCGTACCCCGGCCGGGAGAAGCTGACCACCCGGTACCCGAGGTCGGTGTAGAGGTCGGTTCCCAGGTGGGTGGCCGCCGTGGCGTGGCCCCCTGGGAAGGCGAGCACCACGCCTCTGCCACCGAAGCCGCTTCGCGCCACCTCGACCTCACCCAGCCGGGTCGGCACCACCGTGGTCTCCACGCGGGAAGCGTGACACCACCATGACCCCGGCGCGAGCCCCTGGTGAGGAAGCCACCGATGCGGCGGAGCGTCGTCAGGCCCTTCCGACGGCGACGGCGACGGCGACAGCGACCCCGTGCCAGAGCGACGAGCGAGGGCGGCCCGCGTCTCCACCTGGCGTGCCGCGAGATGGTCTGCAGAATCACCTGGCGATCGGCTCGTAGCAGTCGTAGGAGCTTTGTCGCAGGATCAGCCCGTCGCGGAACACGTAGAAGGCAGCCACGTGCGCGACCAAGGGGGTGCCAGCGGTGATGGTGCCCAGGTCGGATGCGACAGTCGCGGTCCACGTCAGCTGGACGGCGACCTCATCACCGTCCTCGATGACGGTGTGCACGTCGTACTGCTGTTCGCGGATGATCTTCGCTCCCAGGAACGAACCCTCGATCATGTCGGCAAGCGAGCGTCGGTGACCGTTGGGCCGCATCAGGCTCGGGTACTCGACCTGCTCGGCGTCAGGGTGCCAGAACACCGCAAGACCGTCTCCAGTAGCGCCGGCGGAGATCGCCGAATAGAGATTGTTCAACACCTGCTCGTGGGGAGTCATCATGTTCACAACCTAGGTTGCACAACCATAGTTGTCAACGATAGGTTCGTGCTGTGCAGCCGACCGATCTCGATCTCCCCACTCTTGCCGGGCTCGCGGGCGGGGGCATTGTCCACGTCATGATCGACCGGATGCGAGCCGCCGGATTCGAGGGCGTGAAGCCGTCACACGGATACGTACTCCAGCGACTCGTCGAGGGCGAGCCGACGATCACCGCTCTTGCTGAGTCGCTGGGGATGACTCAGCAAGGCGCCTCGAAGCAGGTCAGGGACCTCGAGGCGTTGGGGTACGTCGAACGCGTCACCGTTTCTGGTGACCAGCGGGCGCGTCGAGTGCGCCTGACTCGCCAGGGACTCCGGATGCTCGACGGCGCCCGGAAGGTCCGCGGCGACATCGAAGCCGAGATCCTGGAGCAGGTTGGTGCGCAGCAGCTCAAGGCCGCAAAGGTGACACTGGCTGCGCTGCTGACCATCGCCGGGCTGGACGAGCGGGTCAGGACTCGGTCGGTCCCCGTGCCTGACCGGTAGGTCACCCAAGAGCCGCTGCTGCGCTCCGCCTGCCCCCAGCGACCCGGGGCGACGCCGGACCACGGCCAGCACCGCGGGCACGGCGACTGCGACGACGGTGGTCAGACATCCGAGCGGAAGCGGGAGGCAGCATCCACCGCAGGAGACGTTCGTGCCACCTCGGGTCGTCGTGGTGTACCGAAGAACCGGCGTGAGCCGGAAACGTCCTCGACCGGGCTGTGACATCGAGACCCCTGTGAAACCGGGGCTTGGCGACGGACCGGACGTGGCTGCGGGGCACTGGCCAGCTGGTCTTCGAGGCCCTCGACCCGGCCGCGGCCCGCGGGATCATGCCCACGCCCCCGGCCGCCGAAACGGACGCGTTGGCAGTCGAGCAGCCACCAGCTGGGCGGCTGGCCGGCCCAGCGCCTGTGCTCCCACGGGCTGACCGTCTGAGATGCAGGTCACGGTGCCGATCGGGTTGGGACCCGGGTTTGCGGGCAGGTAAGGCGCATGAGCAACGACAAGGCAGCACAGGCCCGCGAGGGACTTCTCGACAACGTCAAGGGCAAGGCCAAGGAATTTGCCGGGGCCGTGAGCGGCAAGGACCACCTGGTGGAGGAAGGGCAGCTGCAGCAGGAGTCGGCCCGCAACCGCAAGGAGGCCGTCGCCGACGAGGCGATCGCCAGCGCCGAGCGCGACCAGGCCGGCCAGGAGCTGCAGGAGGCCAGCCGGGAGGCAGCCGAGCGCAAGGGCCAGGCGCGCCTACAGGCCGAGCGCGAGGAGGCTCGGGTGGAGCGTCAGCGCGAGAACGAGAACGCGATCGCCACCCGCGAGGCACAGCAGCAGGAGGACGCCGGGCGCAAGGCCGCCGAACGGCGGGCTGACGAGCTCGCCGAGACCCGTCTGCTCGAGGCCGAGACCATCGCGGCCGACGCCGACTCCACCGAGGCGGAGGCTGCTGCCGACAAGCGCCGCCTCGAGCGGCAGGCCGCCGCCGCAGACCAGCAGGCCGCGCAGCTGCGCGCCGAGACCGACAAGTGAGGACTTCCATGATTCGCACCGTCATCGCCCTTCCCTATGAGCTCGCCAGGCTCCCCCTGGCCCTGCTGGACACGGCACTCTCCAGCACGCTGGGAGAGACCTCCGGCCCGCGCGTGGCCGTGGACCGGGTCCTCGGCGTGTCCGACAAGGTCGCCGGAGCCGTGCTGTTCAATCGCGGCATCGCCACTCGCGGCGCCGACCGCATCCAGCGGTCCGAGAAGCTCGCGTCGGCGACCCGGCTGGAGCAGGAGGCCGCCGCCCGCCGGCAGCAGGCCCACGAGACCGCGGTCGAGGGCAGCCGGCAGGCCGCCCAGCAGCGCAGCACCGCACAGAAGACCGCCGCCTCTGGCTTGAAGGAGGCCGATGCCGCCGAGGCGAAGGGCAAGCAGGAGGCTGAGGCGAAGGCCACCAGGACCCGCTCGGCCAAGAAGGCGGCTGCCACCAAGCGGGCCGCCAGCCGCAAGGACACCGTCGCCCAGGGCAAGGCGCGTGCGGACTCCGCCGCCGAGGCGACGAAGAAGGCAGCCCAGCGGGAGGCGAAGTCCGAGCTCGACCAGGCCCGTGCGACCAAGCAGGCCGCCGCGAAGAAGCGCGCGGACGCCAACCGCCTCGCCGACCTCACCGAGGCCAAGAAGCAGGACCGCCAGCAGGGCTGACACCTGGCCGCATCGAGCGCATTCAGCCGCGCCCGTGACAGCACGCCCCGTCCTCCTCGGAGGCAGGGCGTGCTGTCGTTGAGGCAGTGCCGAGTTCGGGCCGGCCGGCTCACCCGTCGGCGGTCAGGACTCCTCGACGGGGCGGATCTCCACGACGGGGTGAGCCCGAAGGAGGACCCCAGCGGCTTCCACGAGCTCCTCGTAGTCGTCGCAGGTGACGAGATAGAAGCCGGACAGCTGCTCGGCGGTCTCGGCGAAGGGGCCTTCGGTGACCAGCGGTGTGGATGCCGGCCCGCGCCGGAGCGTCCTCGCCCGCGCGCTGGCGGTCAGCTCGGCACCACCCCGGACCGCGCCACCAAGAGCACTGAGCCGGCGGACGAACTCCTCGTCGGTGTCGTAGGTCGCCTGGTGGTCGGCCGGGGTGCCGGCCGTCCACTCACCTTCGTTGTCGGCGGGGAACAGGATGACGTACTGGCCCACGATGGTTCCTTCCTGGAACGGTTGGTAGCACGATGACGAGCGACCCGGCCGCACATCGACATCGCGGTCAGAGGCTGATCCCGCCGGCGAAGGCCAGCTGCCGCACGATCGCGATCACCAGCAGGGCGACGACGCCGGCCCAGGGGGTGGTGCCGAACGGCTCCGGCTCGGTGTCGGGGGTTGTCAGAGCTCGCATGAAGAGGCGGACGAAGACCAGGAAGATCCCCGAGCTCAGCACCCCCAGCGCCTCGAAGACGACGACGCCACCACCGACCCCACCCGCGGTCAGCAGGCCAAGGCTCAGCACGATGACCAGGGCCGCGCCGAGCAGCCAGGCGAACAGACCCAAGGAACGCAGCTGAGGAGCCAGAGGTTGCTGGGGCGAGGCGAAGGCCACCAGTCGGCGCACCGCGTGCTGACCCAGGAAGTAGGTGATGACCCACCCGAGGAGGAAACCCAACCAGCCCAGCACCGCTGGGGCGGAGGCGAGCTCGAGGGCCGAGCCGATGTCACCGATGTTCACGAACGGGCCGGTGATGAGGTAGCCCGAGAACTCCTGGACGCTGAGCAGCCCGAGCCACAGCACCGCCAGGCGCCAGAACGGCGCCAGTCTCGACACGGGCAGTGCGAGGATGCCGAGCCCGGTCACCAGGCTCAGCACCGGTCCGGTCAGGGCGCTGACCACCTGCTGCCGATCAGTTGAGCCGGTGCCCTCGACGCTGAAGCCGTACATCACCGGAGCGTTGCCCTGACCCAGGCCGGCGACGGTGTGCCCGAGCTCGTGCACGGTGATCATCACCAGGCAGGCCAACGCGAAGGCGACTGCAGAGTTGAGCAGCTGTGCGCGCGTCGTCATCGGGACAGTCAACCCTCGATCCGGTCGCAGGGGGCCCCATGGACCCGGCTACCTGAAGGATCTGCAGCGGTCCTCGCGCTCCATCCGTCGGGACGGTGACGACGCAAGGGATGCCGGGCGCGCGGTCAGCCGCGCCCCTGACACGCCACCAGCCCCCGCGACGACGCTCGCCCCTTCACAGGCGTCCCTGCTGCCGCCCTACCCGTCCCCTCCGGCGGAGGCTTCTCCGGCTCAGCGCCAGAAGTCCGCGAGGCGCGCGGCCAGGTCGCTGCCCTGCTCGTGGCCGGCCCGAGCGGCGGGTGCGCGCGTCGACCCATCCATCAGGTTGGTGCCGAAGGCCTCGAGCGAGGTGCTGTCGGGCAGGACGGTCTCGACCCGGCTTCCACCTGCACGCAGCTCGTCGACCTGTGCGGCAAGCTGCATCCCCCACTCCAACGGATGCCGGGTCCGGCCGCCGAGCGGCGAGAGCACCAGGACTCGTTCGTAGCCGGCTGCCAGATCGGCGTTCTCGTTTCGGCGGTAGCCGCCGTCGAGGTACCGCCCAGTCCCGATGTGCCACGGAAGCGCACTCGAGGTGCTGGCGGCGATGGCATCCACCAGCTCCACCCCGCCGTGCCGGTCGAACACCACCGGCTCGCCAGTTCGGGCGTCGACCGCCGGGATGAGCAACAGCCGGTCCGGCCAGTGCTGGCTGGGCACGCGGGAAGCGACCGTCGCCCGCCACTGCGTCAGCCGCGACTCGTCCGACCCCTCGTCCAGCTCGAGCGCCGCCGCTCCCATCCTGCGGCGCATGTCGGCCGGGTCACTGGCCGACGCGATGATCCGGCCGGTCCGCTCCAGGTGGTCCGCCACCGGTCCGCTACGACCACCCGGCTGCTCGGCTGCGGTTGGGCGAGAACGGTGCTGGTGCGCCGCGGACAGGATGTCGACGAGCGAGCGGGTCGGGCCTGCGCCGGTGAGCTGCGCGGCAGCCGTAGACCCGGCCGACGTGCCGATGACCAGGTCGGCGTCGGTCACGTCCAACCCGGCGTCGAACAAGCCGGCGACGACGCCGATCAGCCAGGCGTTGCCCGCAGATCCGCCACCACCGAGCACCAGCGCCCGCTCCCCCATGCCCCGCACTCTAGGCAGCATCGACACCGACGGCGATGCGTTTTCGCTCGCCACACCGTCCGCCTTGACGTATACCGATATGGGCATACGATTGCGGCATGGCCCGGGCAGCGACCACCTCAGATGTCTTCAACGCGATCGCCGAGCCACGGCGCCGGGAGATCCTGGCGCTGCTGCGCGCGGGCGAGCGGCCGGTGACCGAGGTGGCCCGCGAGCTCGGCATGACCCAGCCCGGGGCGTCCAAGCACCTGCGGGTGCTGCGCGAGGTGGGGCTGGTGCACGACCGCCGGTCGGGCAAGCAGCGCCTGTACGACCTCGACGCCCGCGGC
>Ga0302299_10001791_pt1 | contig 12984 bp, 10 predicted proteins | sample III_Fen_N3_4_FD_198795 | JGI IMG/M metagenome (GOLD analysis project Ga0302299, IMG submission 198795) | Peat permafrost microbial communities from Stordalen Mire near Abisko, Sweden - III_Fen_N3_4 | ecosystem: Environmental > Terrestrial > Soil > Wetlands > Permafrost | place: Sweden: Abisko... | reverse complement strand
CGTTGGACGTCGTGTTGTTGAACACCGGCGGCCGGAAGCCCTGGGCGTAGTTCAGCTTCAAGTGCCAGTTCGGGATGAAGCTCCACACCACCGTCGCCGCGACCGTCGTGTTGAGGTCGTACGACAGCGTGCCGAGCGAGCGGGGCGCAACCTGGACGCGGGCACCGAGATCGAAGATCAGGTCGCGGTTGGGGCGGTATTGCGGATCGACGTAGGCGCCGAGCACGGTGCGGCTGGCGGTGTACGCGAAGGTCAGCGGGCAGCCGGGCAGCGGCGCGCCGACCCCGCCCGGTGCGGCGGGATCGAGGCTGCGCGGGCAAGGCAGCGGCACGCGCGTGAGGTCGTAGGGCGCGAGCAGCGTCGACTGCGTGCCGGCGCCTTGCAGCGACGCTGTGGTGTTGTCGGGCTTCCACTCGCGAAAGGTCTCGGCGCCGTACAGCATGCGCAGCCCCGACCTCAGCTCGACGTCACCGTCGAGCGAGCCGCCGGCGCGATAGCTCGTCAGGTCGGCCTGGAACGCCAGGCCGCCGGGCAGGAACGGGTAGCTCTGGGACGACGGCGCGAGCACCTGCAGCGGCTCGAAGCCGCGCACGAACTGCTGGAGGTAGCCGCGCGCGGTGATCCCCGCCTTCTCGTGCGCGAGCCGCGTGCGGTACTCGAGCACCGCGTAGCGATCGAACACGTCCTCGCGGTTCTTCCTGCTGGTGCCGCGCGGATCGACGCAGGCCGGGTCGGTCGAGTCGGCCGGACAGGTCGAGTCCTCGGGCAGCACCGCGCGGACCGGCTCGCCGGACAGGCCGATCGGGTTGTACTTGCGGCCGAACGGCGCGTAGACCCGGAGCGCGAGCTTGCCGTAGGTGATCTTGCCGTCGAGCGTGACGATCATCGACTGGGCCTGCTCGGTCTCGGTGAGCGGGCCGTAGACGTTCGCCGAGTTCGGCTGGGGCAGCGCGCTGTGAAACAGCAGCAGCGGCATCGTCAGCCCCGGCCCCTGGAAGGACTCGATGCTGGCGTGGGCGAACAGCTTGAGCTTGCCGCCCGCGAGGTTGGGCGCACCCGCCATCGCGTACGCGCGCGCCATCTGCCGGTCACCCCGGCCGTCGCCGACCTGGCCGCCGACCTCGACGCCGTCGACGTCCTCGGCGTCCTTGGTGATCACGTTGAGGATACCGAGCAGCGAGTTCGAGCCCCACAGCACGCCGCCCGGGCCGGTGATCATCTCGACGCGCTTGACCAGCTCCATCGGCTGGACCCGGCTGATGCTCGGCGTGTTGATGAACGGATCGAACAGCGACACGCCGTCGTGGAGGAACTGGACGGCCTGGGCCTGGCCGCGGACCAGCGGGGTCGCGAACGTCGAGTGATAAAGGCTGGCGCGCTGCCATCCCGGCACCGTGTCGATCAGCTGCTCGAGATCCTGGAACTGACGCTCGCGGATCTCGTCGGCGGTGACGACCGTGACGATCGCGGGTGCCTCCTGCACCGTGGTGATGCCCTTCGCGGCGCTCTGCACGATGTTGGCGAGATCGAGCGCCTCGTCGGCACCGGGGCCTTGCGTGTCGCCCTGCTCGAGCACCAGGGCCGGGACCTCGACGTCGGTGGTCGCGGTGGACGGCTGAGCCGTCGCCGTGCCGCCCAGCGCGACGAACGCGGTGAGCGCGATGACCCCGCGGGTGCGCGTCATGGCGAGCCTCCTTGCTGCGCCTTGATGAAGTCGACGCGCTCGTTGATGGGATCGGCCGGGCTCGCCGAGCCGAGCGGGCGATCCGAGCCCAGGCCCACGGCCTGGAGTTGCTGTGGGCTGACGCCCTGGCTGGCCAGGTAGTCCGCGATCGCCTTCGCGCGCTGCTGCGACAGCGCCTTGTCGCGACGCTTCTGCGCGGCGATCTGCCCCGCGCCGGTCGACCGCGTGCCGAGCGCCGTGTGGACCTCGACGCGGATCGCGAGCCGGCGGGTCTTGATCAGCGCGGCGACCTGCGACAGCAGCTGCTTGGTGGGCGCGGTCAGCGCCCCCCGGGCAAACGCGATCGTCGCGCCCTTCAGGTCGATCCGGTCGGCGCGCTCCTCGGGACCGCTCGTGCCGCGCACGTCGGGGCAGCCGTCGTCGTCCTCGAAGCCGTTGACCGTCTCTGGATCGTTGGGGCACTTGTCGACCTTGTCGGCGAAGCCGTCGCCGTCGTTGTCGTCGTCGGGGCAGCCGTCCTCGTCCTGGAACCCGTCCTTGTCCTCGGGCTCGTTCGGGCACTTGTCGGTCGAGTCCGGGATGCCGTCGCCGTCGTTGTCGAGGTCCGGGCAGCCGTCCTCGTCCTGGAACCCGTCCTTGTCCTCGGGTTCGTTCGGGCACTTGTCGGCCGAGTCCGGGATACCGTCGCCGTCGTTGTCGAGATCCGGGCAGCCGTCCTCGTCCTGGAACCCGTCCTTGTCCTCGGGCTCGTCGGGGCAGGCGTCGACCGAATCGGGGATGCCGTCGCCGTCGCGATCGTTGCGACCGGGCTCAGCGCCGCCGCTGGGCTGCGGCGACCAGACCAGGCCGGTGGTGATCCGGACGTCCTCGGCTCGCGCGCCGAGCTGACCGGTGCCCACCATCACGTTGGCGGTGACGTCGGGCGACACGCGGTACGTCACGCCCGCGGTGGCGAGCGCCGTGAAGTCGCCATGCTTGGCGCCGGAGAAGTAGTCCGCCGAGCCGATCGTGCTGCACGAAAAGCCGCTGTAGCGCCGGCAGCTGCCCCAGCTCAGGCCATCGGGCAGCGGCACGAACAGCTGGGCCTCGAGCGCGACGACCACCTTGGGGCCGAGCTCGTACGCACCGCCGAGGCCGGCCACCAGCTCGCTGCCGACGTCGAGGAACACCTTGGAGCTCGCGGCGGTCGCCATCGAGTCCGCGGTGTCGTAGCTCTCGAGGACGGCGCGCTGCCGGATCCGCGCGCCGAGGTTGGCGAGCAGCCGGGTCGCGTGGATCCGATCCTTGCGCCAGTCGAGCGCGAGCCTGGGCTCGAACACCAGGTTGCGATCGCCGAGCAGCATGTCCTCGTCGCCGAACGGCAGGAACACCGAGCCGATCGCGGTCACCGCGAACAGCGGCCGCTCGACGAGCGCGAACTTGATCCCGAAATGCGCGTCGAGCGGACCGGCCAGGCCATCGCCCAGATACGAGGTGCCGTCGCTGGGGTTCGCCGAGGGATCGATGTTCGACAGCGGGCGCAGCGCGATCAGGCCGGTCGACGCCCTGGTGACCTGGCCGCCGATGCCGTAGCGACCGCGCACGCCGTAGCCGGCCCCGGTCGCGGTGCGATACGCCGCGGCGTCGATGCCGATCGCCACTCGATCGGTCAGCGTCATGCCGAACGCCAGGTCGAGCGTGACCAGGTAGTCGAGGATCCGATCCTTGCTGGTGTCGCCGGCCGCCGCGCCGATGCCAGGCACCGCCAGCTTGAGCGGCGCCCGGCCGTAGCCGACGAGGAACTTGAACGACAGGTCGTGCTTCGGCATGAGCCGGGCACCCTCGAGGCTGAACAGCCCTCCGGTGTCGTACGAGCTACGGAACAGCGCGCCGTCGACCCCGCTGCTCGGATCGGCCGAGGCTGCGGCGCTGGCAACGAGCAGGAGGGCGGCCGCGTACTTCAGAGCGTGCACGTCTGGCCAGGAACGCTGATGGGACGGAACACCTGGACGAACACCACGCCCGGCGTCGACGCGCCGCCGTGAATGTCCCACCGACACGTGGCCGGGAGACCACCGCCCTGGCCGGAGTAGATCTCGGTCAGCGTCGCGCCGCTGAACAGCGCCGTCCCGTTGATGCCGGTCACGGTCGCGCCGGCCTTGAGGCTGACGCGCGCCGCCGAGTCCGGCACGAAGTAGAACTGGCGGTTGGCGTCGGTCAGCGTGGGCGGTGGCGTGTTCATCGGCCCGTAGGTGACGGTCACGCCGGCGACCGGATCGAGCCCGGTGCGGTGGCCGCGGAACAGCGGGACGTAGAACCCGGTCGCGATCGACGGCGTACCCGCCGAGGTCCAGCCGTCCGTCATCGACTTGCGCGCCACGAAGGTCTCGAGATCCGTGGTCGCCTTGTTGGCCACCACCGCTGTCGCGACGCCGACCGCGTTGGTCAGGCCGCCCGGTCCCTGCATCGAGTCATCGAGGCCCAGCGCGACGAGGCCTGCCGTGGGCACCGGGATCTCGGGGACACGGTAGCGACCGCAGTCGTCGATGTAGATCGGGTCGGTCGTCAGCGGCGTGGTCCCGGGGTTCATCGCGAACGCGACCGCGTCGTACGCGCGGAGCCCGAGCGCGCACGGCCCGGTCAGCGCGCCGGTGCACTTGGCGCCGGTCGCGCCGGGCTGGACGTACGGCTCGTTGGTCTCGAGGTCGTAGATCTGACCGCAGATCGTGTGCTTGCCGTCGGCCGGCGCCGGGCACGGTAACTTGGCCGCGCAGCCACCTCCGCCGGTACCGAGGCACGTCACCACGCCGCTGCCGGACGGGTCGGGCACCTCGGTGGTCGTGGACGGGTCGCACACCGCGGGCGTGATCTTCGGCGCGCAGCTGTCGCCGCGGAGCTCGGTGCCGGCGCCGCACTTCGCGGTGCCGATCGTCTCGCTCGCCGGAACGCAGCTGCCGTTGCGCTCGGTCGTGCCGGTGGCGCAATCGACGCTGTTGCAGCTCGTCGCGAACGACGGCAGCAGGGCCAGAAGGACAAGGCGAATGTGCATGGGCCTCCTAGAAGTGGACATCGTCCTGCCCGAGATCGGCGAACACTGCCATCTCGGCCGTGAGCGTGGCGTCGGTGGGACTGATGAGGTGGACATGGCTGACGCCGCGGGTCGGTGCGGTCGGGCGGCCGAACAGGACCTGCGTCCCCAGCGCGTCCATCCCGTCGGTCTGCTGGTAGATCGCGTAGGAGCTGATGTTCTCGAGCGCCTCGGGGACGAAGAACTGGGCGCCGCCGGTCGGCGGTAGCCGGAGCGGGTTGTTGAGCGGGATGTCGACCATCCCGTGAATCGTGCCGTTGAGCGACTCGGTCAGGACGCGGTCGGTGCCCTCGAACAGGTCCGGGTGGGCCTTCCACGCCGCCTGGCACGCCGCGAGCCTGCGGGTGTTCGACGCGTCATCGACGCAGGTCGGCGGCGGAATCCCGTCGGTGTCGGTGCAGTTGGCCGCGAGCGCCGGATAGGAATCGGCCGACGCCGAGGTCACCGCGCGCAGCGGTGTCGTGTCGCTGCCGAGCACCTGCTGGATCACGCCCAGCCGCTCCACCGCGGTCGCCATCAGCACCTTCTGCTGATCGGTCGCGGTCGGCGGCGGGTTCGCCGGGTCGAGGATCCCGGTGTCGGCGGCGACGCGCCGGGCGAACCCGGTGACCTGGATGCCCGGGTACGGTACGTGCTCGCCCACATCGATGAAGCAGGGCGAAGTGACATCGACGATCCGGTGGATCTCGAAGCTCGCCAGCGCGAACAGCCGGTCGGCCGCCGCGTCTTCCTGGATCGCGTAGATCGTGTAGTGCGTGTTCGCCGGGAGATCGGTCGCGACCGCGCCGAGCGCGCGCGGCTGGATCTTGAGCGCCTGTGGCAGGTCGAGCTGCAGGTTCGAACCGCGGAAACCGTCGACGCAACCGCCGAGCGCAAGCGCCAAAACACTGATGCTTGTAAATCCTGTAGCGCGACGCACGTCGATCGGCCCCCTTGTCGGAAAAAATGGTAAACGCGCTGTCGCGGAAAAGCTAGCTGCGGGCCAACGTTACCAAATGGCCTACATGTACTCCTAATTTTTGGCGCGCAGAGGAGCGGTCAATCGGCCCGAACCGCTCGGCTCGAGCACCGCGGTCATGACCCGGTATCGGCGCGCTACTTCGCGGCCGGAGGTGGCGCCGGCTTGGCCTCGACCGCTTCGAGCTCGACCGCGACGTCGGTGATGACGCCGGGCAGGATGTCGACCGCGACGTGGACCGGCCGGTAGCCGAGCTTGTCGATGTCGAGCTGGACCGTGCCGGGCTTGACCAGCCGCGGCTCGAGCGGCGTCCCGCCGTAGCGCAGGCCGCCGATCCGGATGGTGGCGCCGGTCACATTCGCCGTGACGGCAAGCGCGGCGCCCTCGCCAAGCTCGCTGGGGTACGTAGGCCGGCCGTCGGCGATGCGGCAGTCGTCGTGCAGCTTGCGAGTCTCGGCGAGCTCGCGCGACTGCGCGTTGAGCTGGAGCGCGCGGCGCGTCTCGGTGACGCAGTCGGCCCACCGGCGCTGCGCCCTGGCGACCGCGGCGAGGAAGCGGTGCGGCCCCGGCAGCTTGCCGTCGAGCACCACCGCCTTGTCGAGGTGGGCGCGCGCGTCGTCGTACTTGCCGAGCCGGTAGGCGTCGACGCCGGCCTGGAACTCGCGGCTGACCTGCGACGACACGCGATCGGCGGCGGCGAGCCCGGCCGCGAACGCGACCGCACCGAGCGACAGGACCACGCGACGCACCGTGCTCGACAGCCTAGCGCACGCTGCGCGAATTCTCCACGATCGCTCGACGCCCGCTGCACGGAGCGTGCGCCGCGCCTCCACGCCCGGGTGGTTGAGTGTGACAGGAGGCTCGATGACTGTCGCAACGCACGCACCGTTTCCTGTTCCACGCGGCCTGGCGGTCGCATTCGCCGCGACCGGCCCGCTCGCGATCGGCGGCATGCTCGCCGTCCGCGCTCACGACGCCGGTCCGGTGCTCGCGGCGCCGGCGATCGTGTTCGGGGTGGTCGCGGCGACCGCGCCCGCGCTCTACATCGCCAGCGCGGCGGTCGGCGCCGCGCCGTCGCTCGCCACCGTCGCTCGCGCGTTCGCGACCGCGTTCGGGGCGTTCGGCATCGCGCTCGCCGGCCTGATCCTGCCCGCGGTGTTCATCGCGGTGTCGTCGGTGTCGCCGAGGACCACGATCGCGGCAGCGAGCGTCGCGCTCGGCGGAGCCGGGGTGCTCGGGCTGCGCCGGCTCGCGGACGAGCTCGAGGCCGGAGCGCGCGGCAGAACGCCTGGCGCTACGCTCGCCGCCGGCGCGGTGTTCGCGGTCTGGGCGGTCGCGACCGGTGCGATCGCCGGCCGGCTGTGGTGGGAGCTCGCGGTCGAGGTGGCGTCGTGAACGCCGGGCTCGACGCTGCGCCTCGCCCCGGGCTGGGCACGAACGGCGGAGCCGATTCGCGGGGGTTGGGGACCCCGGCGGCTCCGCCGACGGGGCGGGGGGCCAGCCCCGTGGGATCGATCGATCTCCTCCTGCGCGACCGCGACGCGATGCTGGCCCGGATCCGCGCGGGGACCGAGCTACCAGACCTGCTGCGCACGATGATCGCGACGATCGCGGTCGCGATGGCGATCGTCGGCGCGGCGCTCGGCAGCTACCGCGGCGGCGTCCAGATCGCGTACGCCGCGCTCAAGCTCCCGATCGTGCTGCTCGGCACCGCCGCGCTGTCCGCGCCCGCGCTGTCCGCGCTCGGCGCCGCGCTCGGCCGGCGCTCGCGGCTGGCCGCTGACCTCGCGCTCGTGATGACCGCGCTGGCGTTCGGGGCGCTGCTGCTGGTCGCGTGCACGCCGCTGGTGCTCGTCGGCCGCGCGGTCGAGCTCGACTATCACCGCATGATCCTCGCCACGGTCGCGATGTTCGCGATCGCGGGCGGCGCCGCGCTCCGGCTGATCTGGCGCGGCGTCGCGCTCGAGGCCGGGCCGGGCTGGCGGACCGCGATCGTCGGGCTGTGCGTGGTGTTCTCGCTGGTCGGCGGTCAGCTGTCGTGGGCGCTGCGGCCCTACCTCGTGCGCCCCCGCGCGCCCGACGTGCCGCTGCTCCGCGAGGTCGAGGGCAGCCTGTTCGACTCGGTCACCGGCGCGCTGCGCTCGGCGCGCGGGATCTACGACCGCGAGTCCGCCCCGCTGGGCCCGCGCGCGGAGTCGGCCCCGTGAGCGTGGGCAGCCTCGGCATCGGCTACGTCGCGCTCGGCGCGGTGATCGCGCTGGTCGTCGCGGCGGTCAAGCGCACGCTGTCGCCCGGCGACGCGCTGCTGCTGGTCGCGATGTGGCCGCTGTATGCGCCGCTCTCGTTCGCGCGCGCTGGCGAGTCCGGCCGCGAGGGCGAGCTGGTCGCGGCGCTCGAGCGCGCCAAGGCGTCGCCGCTCGCGAGCGTGTTGCCCGACGCCGAGAGCGCGCGGCTCCTCGGCGCCCGGCTGCGCGAGGCCGGCGCGCGGCTCGCCGAGCTCGACGAGCTGCTCGCGCGGCCCGACTTCGCGCGCGCCACGGTCGAGCAGCGCGCGGCCGAGCTGTCGGCGCGCGGAGCGAACGCGGCGGCCGCGACCACCCAGCTCCGGCTCCGCACCCTCGATCAGCTCCACGCGCTGCGCGAGCGATTCCGCCACGAGCTCGACGAGGTAGGCGAGCTGATCGCCCAGCTCGTCACCCAGGCCGAGCTGGTCCGGCTCCAGCCGACCATCGCGCAGGCGTCCGGCGAGCTGGTGCGCGAGCTGGTGAACCGGGTCGAGGGTCTGGGCGAGCTGTTCGCGTACCAGGCCGCGATCGAGCGCGAGGGGGAATGCAACCCCGCCGCGGGGCGTTTGTCCTGACGCTATGGCCTCGGTGCTCGTGGTCGACGATGATGCCCACCTCCGCGAGGTCGCGCGGTTCGCGCTCGCGCGCGCCGGCCACACCGTGGAGCTCGCCGCTGACGGCGCGATCGCCGCCGAGCGCATCGAGCGCGGCGGCCTCGACCTGGTCGTGCTCGACATCCTGATGCCCGAGCTCGACGGCCTGACCCTGTGCCGCCAGCTCGCTGGCCGGGTGCCGATCGTGTTCCTGTCGTCGCGCGGCGAGGAGGCCGACCGCGTGCTCGGCCTCGACCTCGGCGCCGACGACTACCTCACCAAGCCGTTCTCCCCCCGCGAGCTGGTCGCGCGGGTCGCCGCGGTCCTGCGCCGCACCGCCGGCGACCTGGTGGCGGCCGCGCGCCCGGTGCTCGCGATCGGCAACGTCACCATCGATCGTGATCGCCACGCGGTGCGCGTCGGCGACGCCGAGCTGGTCGTCACCGCCACCGAGCTCCGACTGCTCGCGACGCTCGCGCTCCACCACGGCCGGGTGCTGTCGCGCCACCAGCTGATCGCCACGGTGTACGGCGACGACCACCACATCAGCGCGCGCACGATCGATACCCATGTCCGCAACCTGCGCGCCAAGCTCGCCGCCGCCGGCGCGCCGGTGATCGAGACCGTCCATGGCGTCGGCTACCGCTGCGGTTGATGGTGTCACGCAGTCGACGTGATGGCGATCGTCGACGCGTCCCTGGACGTACGTCGACGTCCTCGTCAATCCCACGTCCGCGACTCGATAGAAACGACGTGCCGCCTTCGCTGCCGCGCGACCACGACGTCGTCGAGGATCACGCATGAATCGTCGGGCCGTGCACCTCGTCTCGACGGTCCGGCGCCTGCTCGCGCACCTGACGCGGATCCGCTACCGCTTGCTGCTGGTCAACGTGCTGGTCGCCGCGGTCCCGCTGATCGGGATCTCGTTCGCCGAGATGCACGAGACCCAGCTGCTCGGCGCGCTCGAGGACGACATGGTCCACCAGGCCGAGCTGGTGCGCGCCGTGGCGCTCGCAGACCCGACGCACACGCTCGACGCGCTCGAGCCAGCGCTGGTCGCCGCCGCAGGTGACACCCGGACCCGGATCCGCCTCCTCGACGGCCGGGGCGCGGTGCGCGCGGACTCGCATCGCGACGGCCCACCCGAGGGCGCCGAGCGCCCGGTGCCCCGCCTGCTGCGCAGCCAGGCCCCGCGTCACGCCCCCGAGCCGCCGCGGCCCATCGAGCTGACCGAGCGCCGCGAGATCCGCGCCGCGCTCGCCGGCCACTACGGCGCCGCGACCCGGCTGTGGGACCAAGAGGATCGCGTCTACCTGTTCTCCGCGCTGCCGATCGTGCGCGGCGGCGCAGTGTCTGGCGTGGTCTACGTCACCCGGTCAACGCACGACGTCAAGCTCCAGCTCTACCGGCTACGGACCTGGTTGTTCCGGGTACTGGCCTCGACCGTCGCGCTGACCGCGCTGCTCACCCTCATCCTCGCCACCACGATCGCTCACCCGCTCGGCCGGCTCACCCGCCGCGCCCAGCGCATCGCCGCGCGCCAGCCGGTCGAGCCCGATCGCCTCACGCGCCGGTCCGACGAGATCGGCCAGCTCGCGCGCGCCGTCGAGGCGATGACCGCCGAGCTCGAGCGCCGCGCTCGCGATGCCCGCACGCTCGCGGCGGATCTCAGCCACGAGTTCAAGACCCCGCTCACCGCGATCCGCGGCGCCGCCGAGCTGCTGCGCGACGGCGCGAGCGACGACCCGGCGGCGCGCGAGCGGTTCCTCGCGATGATCACCGACGACGCCGGCCGGCTCGATCGGTTGGTATCGCGCCTGCTCGAGCTCGCCCGCGTCGAGGACGACCGCGAGCTCGAGCTGCCGGTCGACCTGGTAGCTCTGGCGCGCGCCTGCGTCGACCGACCGTGGCCGGTCCCGGTCGCGCTCGAGGTCACCGGCGCTGCGATCGCGCGCGGCCGCCACGCGCAGCTCACCGCGGCGCTCGAGAACCTCGTGACCAACGCGACCCAGTTCGCCGCGCCCGGCACGTCGGTCCAGATCGCCCTCGAGCGCCGCGCCAGCGCCGTGCGACTCACCGTGGCCAACCACGGCCCGGCGCTGTCACCCGCCGCGCGCGCCCGGGTGTGGGACCGGTTCTACTCGACCCGGGTCGCCGACGGCGGCTCCGGGCTCGGCCTGGCGATCGTGCGCTCGGTCGCGCTCGCCCACGGCGGCTGCGTCGGCGTCGACTGCACCGGTGGCGTCACGACGTTCTGGCTCGAGCTCCCGGCGTGACGGCCGGGCCTCGTCAGCGGCCAGCGCGGCCGGGCCCGAGGTGGAGTGGCTCGTCGCCGGCCCGGAGCGTGTACGCGACGACGAAGCGCAGCACGCGGTCCGCGCTCGGGTTACGGAACACGCGATGGGTGACCTCGGCCTGGTCGACGAACGCCTGGCCGGCCTGGACCTCCACCACGGGCTCGTCGGCGAACGCCGACTCGAACCGGCCCTCGAGCACGAGGCCCACGCCGACGGCGGGATGGGCGTGGAGCGGCGCGGCCGCGCCGGGCGCGTACTCGATGAGGTAGAGCCGCGTCTCCCAGCCGGGTAGTCCGAGCGCAGGCTCGCGGCCGATCAGCGTGCGGCGGATGCCGCCCGGGCCGCTCGGCTGCGCCGAGGCAAGGGATGCCGTCGCAGCGGCAGAATACAGCCGTGGTGGATCGCCAGCAGACGACCCGGCTGCGTCACGACTCGCGGGCGCCGGCGACGGCGGACCAGCGACGGTCCTGGGCGCGGCCGACGGCGGTGTACAAGCGGCAAGCAGCGCGACGGTGAGCGCGAACGTGAGGCGCATATGACTCCAGCTCCGGGTCAGCGAGGCTCTCGGAGTCGTATGATTACTACATTTGTAGTATTAAGGCGAGCCCCTGGTTGATCTGGCCACCCGAGCGCCCCAGGGCGTAGGCTCTGCGCCGCATGCCAGACGCGGGAGCAGGCCAGGATGCTTCGGCCCGGCAGCTGGCGGTCCTCCGCGCGCTGGTCGACGGGCTCCCCGCGATGCTCGCGTACTGGGATGTCGGGCTGAAGTGCAGGTTCGCGAACCACGCGTACGAGCGCTGGTTCGGCGTCGATCCGGACAGGATGATCGGGCGCGACATGGCCGAGTTCCTCGGGCCGCTGTTCGCGCTCAACCGACCGTACGTCGAGGGCGCCTTGCGCGGCGAGCCGCAATGCTTCGAGCGCGAGATTCCGGATCCGGCGGGTGGCCGGCCCCGCCACAGCGAGGCGCTCTACATGCCAGACGTCGATCCGGCCAGCGGCGCGATCCGCGGGTTCTGTGTCCTGGTCACGGACATCAGCCCGCGCCGCCAGCGCGAGGACGAGCTGCGTGCCGCCAAGCATGAGCTGGCGCGCGAGCGCGACGTGCTCGAGCACTTCTTCACGCTGTCGCTCGACATGATGTGCATCGTCGGGGCCGGCGGCTACTTCCTGCGCGTCAGCCCCGCGTTCGCCGCGCTCGGCTATAGCCAGGACGAGCTCCGCGCGCGCTCGTTCCACGAGCTCGTCCACCCCGAGGACGCGGCCGCGTCACGCGAGACGCTCGCGCAGCACGCCGCCGGGGTGCCCACGATCCGGATCGAGAATCGCTATCGCTGCAAGGACGGATCGTATCGCTGGCTGGCGTGGAGCGGCGCCGCGGACGCCGGAGGGACGCTGTACATGATCGCGCGCGACGTCACCGAGGCCAAGCGGAGCCACGACGCGGTCGTCCGCGCCAAGGAGGCCGCCGAGGCCGCGAACCGCGAGCTCGAGGCGTTCAGCTACTCGGTCGCCCACGACCTGCGCACGCCGCTGAGGGCGATCGACGGCTTCAGCCTAGCGCTGCTCGAGGACTGCGCGGAGCGGCTCGAGCCGCAGGACCAGCAGTACCTCGTCCGCGTCCGCGCCGCGGCACAGCACATGGCCGAGCTGATCGACGATCTGCTCAGCCTGTCCCGGGTGTCGCGTACCACCGTCATCCGCGAGCGCGTGGATCTGTCGGCGCTCGCGCGCGCGACAATCGCGGGGCTCCAGCGCGCCGAACCTGACCGCACGGTCGCGGTGACGATCCAGGGCGAGCTGTACGGCGACGGCGATCCGCGCCTCCTCGCGATCGCGCTCGACAACCTGCTGGGCAACGCGTGGAAGTTCACCGGGCGGTGCGCCGAGCCTCGCATCGAGCTCGGCGCCAACGTCGAGCGCGGGCGGCGGGTGTACTTCGTGCGCGACAACGGCGCAGGCTTCGACATGACGTTCGCGAACAAGCTGTTCGGCGTGTTCGAGCGCCTCCACAGCCAGACCGAGTTCGAGGGCACCGGCGTCGGCCTGGCGACGGTCCACCGCGTGATCAGCCGCCACGACGGTCGGGTGTGGGCCGAG
>Ga0302299_10001790_pt1 | contig 12990 bp, 11 predicted proteins | sample III_Fen_N3_4_FD_198795 | JGI IMG/M metagenome (GOLD analysis project Ga0302299, IMG submission 198795) | Peat permafrost microbial communities from Stordalen Mire near Abisko, Sweden - III_Fen_N3_4 | ecosystem: Environmental > Terrestrial > Soil > Wetlands > Permafrost | place: Sweden: Abisko... | reverse complement strand
CCGACCTCGTTGACCACCAGCAGGTCGCAGCCCTTGCGGACCAGCTTGGTGCGCCCGTGCGACAACCAGTCGCCGTCGCCGTCGCCGGTCTCGGCGGCGAAGCCCACCAGCATCGGTTCAGCCGTCGTACGCGCAGCCACGAGCTCGGCGAGGACGTCCGGGTTGGCGACGAGCACGATCGGGTCCGGCGTGGTCGACTTCTTCAGCTTGTGCACGACGGGGCGTTCGGGCCGGAAGTCCGCCACCGCGGCTGCCATGACGACGACGTCGGCCTCCTTCGCCTGGCGGTGCACGACCTCGCCCAGCTCGACCGCGGTGCCCACCCGTACCACCGTGACGCCAGCCGGATCGGGCAGGGCGACATTCGCCGCCACGAGCACGACCTCGGCGCCACGCGCCGCAGCGGTTGCCGCCAGCGCGTAGCCCTGCCGTCCGCTCGATCGGTTGCCGATGAAGCGCACCGGATCGAGCGGCTCACGCGTGCCACCCGCCGAGACGACCACCCGGCGCCCGGCCAGGTCGAGCGGAACGGACCCACGCCGCAGCACGCGCGTGACGAGCTCGAGGATCTCGGCCGGTTCCGGGAGCCGGCCCTTGCCCGAATCGGCGCCGGTCAGCCGGCCTTCCGCCGGCTCCACCACGAGGGCACCGCGGGCGCGAAGGGTCGCCACGTTGGCCACCGTGGCGGGGTGCTCCCACATCTCGGTGTGCATCGCCGGGACGAAAACGACGGGACAGCGGGCGGTGAGCAGGGTCGTGGTGAGCAGGTCGTCGGCGAGGCCGTTCGCCGCTCGGGCCAGCAGGTCGGCGGTCGCCGGGGCCACCAGCACGAGATCGGCCTGCTGGCCCAGCCGCACGTGCGGGACGTCGTGGACGTCGGCCCAGACGCTGGTCGAGACCGGCTGCCCGGACAGCGCGGCCCAGGTCGCAGCACCGACGAACTGCAGTGCCGACTCGGTAGGGACGACCCGGACCCGGTGCCCGGCCTCGGTGAGGCCGCGAAGCACCTCGACCACCTTGTACGCAGCGATGCCCCCACCCACGCCGAGAATCACCTGCGCCGAACCCGAGGGGGGCTCAGCCGAAGCGATCCCGGTCATGGCGGGGGCACCGAGGCGACGGAAGGGGTCAGCCCTCGAGGTGTTCGAGCGTCAGCAGGCCCTCGTTGATCTCGCGCATCGCGATCGAGAGCGGCTTCTCCTGCACGTGGGTGTCGACGAGGGGGCCGACATACTCGAGCAGGCCCTCGCCGAGCTGGCTGTAGTAGGCGTTGATCTGCCGGGCCCGCTTCGCGGAGAACAGCACGAGGCTGTACTTGGAGTCGACGTTGGTGAGCAACTCGTCGATAGGCGGGTTGGTGATGCCTTCGGGAGCAGCGACGGTACCGGACACGCGGGGGCCTTCCGAGACGGGTACATGGCTTCAGGCCGGATCAGCCAGACCCATCAACGATACCAGTCGGGTGCTCGCCGCCTCGACGTCGTCGTTGACCAGCACCTCGTCGAATTCCGTCTGCGCCGCGAGCTCGACCTGGGCGGTGGCCAGCCGGCGGGCAATGACCTCGGCCGGCTCGGTGCCCCGGCCGACGAGGCGACGGACCAGCTCGTCCCAGGACGGCGGCGCGAGGAAGACGAGCAGCGCTCCCGGCATGGCCGCCTTGACCTCACGTGCTCCGTGCAGCTCGATCTCGAGCAGAACGTGCGCCCCCCTCGCCAGCTCCTGCTCTACGGCGGCGCGGGGCGTGCCGTAGTAGTTGCCCGCGAACTCGGCGTACTCGAGCAGCTCGCCGCGTTCGACCATGCCGGCGAACTCGTCGTGGCTGACGAACCAGTAGTTGACGCCTTGCGTCTCACCGGCCCGGGGGCGCCGAGTGGTGGCCGAGACCGACAGCCACACCTGCGGATGGTGCTCTCGGACGTAGGCCGCAACGGTGCTCTTGCCGACCCCGGAAGGGCCGGACAGGACGGTGAGTCGAGGCGGTACGGCCGCGCTCACACCGAGCCGAACTCGCGCTCGAGCGAGGCGATCTGGTTGGCACCGAGGCCGCGGACCCGCCGCGTCTCGGCGATCCCGAGGCGCTCCATCAGCTGACGGGCGCGCACCTTGCCGACCCCGGGCATGGACTCGAGCAGGGCTGACACCCTCATCTTGCCGATGACGTCGTCGGACTGGCCGGCGCGCACCACTGAGACCAACGACTCGCCGGAGTGCTTGAGCCGATTCTTCACCTCGGCGCGTTCGCGCCGGGCAGCCGCAGCCTTGACGAGGGCGTCGGCGCGCTGCTCAGGGGTGAGGGACGGGAGTGCCAACGGGTTTCCTCGCGAGTCGTCAGGTGCGTGACCGGAACCCCCGGAACCTAGCGGCCGGACGGCTCCTGCGGCAACGCCGCTCCGGAGACGAGCGTACGCAGGCCGTCGGCGACCCTCAACGCGCCCGCGCGCAAGGCCAGCGGATCGGGTCCGAGCCGGAGGATGTCGCGACTGCTGGCGGCCAGCACCGAGCCGAGGGCACTGCCGAACACCGTCCGGACATCTTCTGAAGTGGCACCCTGGGCGCCGAAACCGGGAGCCAGGATCGGCCCGCCGAGGGTCGCCAGGTCGAAGCCGATCCCGACCGGGTCGATGGTCGCTCCGACAACAGCACCGACCGAGCCCATCGGGGTCGCCCCGAGGTTCTCGGTGGCGATCTGCTGCAGGATCTCGGCGGCGACCGTGCGGCCCGAGCCGTCCGCGGCCAGCGCCCGCTGCACCTGCGCTCCCTCCGGGTTCGAGGTCAGGGCCAGGACGAACACCCCGGAGCCGCTGGCTGCCGCGAGGTCGAGCATCGGGCGCAGCGAGCCGAACCCCAGATACGGGCTCACCGTGATCGCGTCGGCGAACCCGGGCGACGCGGGGTCGAGGTACGCGTCGGCGTAGGCCGCGGCCGTGGAGCCGATGTCGCCGCGCTTGACGTCGAGGACCACCAGGGTTCCCGCGGCGCGCGCAGCGGCGATGGTCCGCTCGAGAACAGCGACGCCGCCGCTGCCGAACCGCTCGAAGAAGGCCGACTGAGGCTTGACCGCGGCGACCCGGCCACCCACGGCCTCGACCACGGTCCTGGCAAACCGCTCGAGCCCGTGAACGTCGTCGGGCAGGCCCCAGTCGACGAGCAGGGCAGCATGCGGGTCGATGCCGACGCAGAGCGGGCCGAACCGGTCCATGCTCCGGCGAAGTCGCGTACCGAAGGGCTCGAGGGCCGTCACGCGTCGTCCGCCTCGGGGGCAGCGGCCTCGACCTCGACCGCTGCGGGCTCCTCCACCGGGTCGACCCGGTGAGCGAAGCCGACGGCATCGCGCAGCCGGTCGAACCCGCGGTCACCGAGAGCGAGCTGGAGCTCGTGCAGGACCCGCAAGGGCGCGCCAGGGTCGTTGAACACCACAGTGCCGACCGACACAGCGCTCGCCCCGGCCAGGATGAACTCCAGCGCGTCGAGCCCGGTGCGGATGCCGCCCATGCCGAGGATCGGGACGTCCGGCAGGGCCTGGTGCACCTGCCACACGCAACGAACGGCGACCGGTCGGATTGCCGGCCCGGACAGACCGCCGGTGACGCCCCCGAGGGCCGGGCGCATCGTGTCGGTGTCGATCACCAGGCCCAGCGTGGTGTTGATCATCGACAGTCCCGATGCCCCCGCGTCGACGACCGCGCGAGCGATGCCGACGATGTCGGAGACGTCGGGCGACAGCTTCGCGAGGACCGGGATCCCGGGCGCGGTCGCCCGGCGCACGGCGGCGATCACCGCCGCGGCGGTGTCGGGATGGCAGGCGAAGACCTCGCCGCGGTCCTCCACGTTCGGGCACGAGATGTTGACCTCGACCGCCGTGACGCCGTCGACGCTGCGGAGCCGGTGGGCCAGCTTGGTGTACTCGTCGACGCTGCCCCCGGCGATCGACACCACAGTGCGCGCGCCTCGGGTACGCAGCCAGGCGAGGTCCTTGTCGATGAACTCGTCGATCCCCGGACCCTGCAGACCGATCGAGTTGAGCATGCCGCTGGGCGTCTCGGCCATCCGCGGGGTGGGGCGACCCGACCTGGCCTTGAGCATGATCGACTTGGTGACGACCGCGCCGATCGCGGTGATGTCGAAGAACTGGTCGAGCTCGCGCCCGGCAGCCGCGCACCCCGAGGCCGTGAGCACCGGGTTCGGCAGCTGCGCCGAGGCGAGCGAGGTCGTCATGTCGACGTTCGGCAGCTCGCGTACGCCCGGCCGGGTCGTGGTGATCCGCATGCGGGTCATGGGCGCTCCCCGGCAGTGCCGTTCGGTGACGTGGACACGGGGGCGGGCGCGCCCACCGTGTCGGGCGGCACGGTGCCGATCTCGTCCCAGCGGACCCGGTCGCCGCGGAACACCGGACCCTCGACGCACGAACGGACCATCCGGGTGAGCCCGTCCTCGCCGGTTACCGGGAGCACGCAGGTCATGCAGACCCCGATCCCGCAGGCCATGGCCTCCTCGACCGCGCACTGGCTGTGTGCGCCGTAGGCGGTCGCGATCCGGTGCACCGCCTTGAGCATGCCCATCGGGCCGCAGGCGTAGACGATGTCGGCCCCGGACCGTTCGATCATCTGGGGCAGGACGTCGGTGACGCGACCGCGTTCGCCGAGTGAGCCGTCCTCGGTGGTGATAGCCACCTGGGTCGACATCCGCTTGGCCTCAAGAGCCCCGAACAGCCGTCCCTCGCTGGACGCACCGAGGACGAAGTCGACCCGGCAGCCGCGACCGCGGAGCTGCTCGGCCAAGGCGAAGAGCGGCGCCGAGCCGTACCCGCCGCCGACGAGGGTGGCCGTGACCGGCTCCTTCGGCAGCGCGAACGGGCGCCCCAGCGGGCCGACCACGTCGATCGGGTCGTGCGGGCTGACTCGGGACAACCACGCGGTGCCCTTGCCGTGCACGGCGAACACGATCTCGACGGTGCCGCCGTAGACGCCCCGCTCCTGCACGCGGTAGATCGAGAAGGCGCGGCGCAGCAGCATGGCCGAGTCGTCACCGCCCACTGCCAGCGCGATGAAGTGACCCGGCCGGGCACCCTCGGCGATGCCGGGGGCCACGAGGGTCAGCGAGAAGTAGTCGCCGAGGCGACGCAGCGACAGCACCTCACCGCGTACCTGGACCGGTGCCATCTAGGACTCCCCTCGAGCAGCGCGCACGGCGGCACCGTACTCCTGGAGCGACCGCACCCCGAGCTCGCCACGGGTCAGCGCCTCGATCCCCTGAACCGCTGCGGCCAGACCCTGGACGGTGGTGATGCAGGCGACCCCGCGCGCCACGGCTGCCGTCCGGATCTCGTAGCCGTCGAGCCGGGACCCGACCCCGAACGGCGTGTTGACGATGAGGTCGATCTCTCCCGCGAGGATGCGGTCGACGGCGTCCGGCGTCCCGTCGTCGGGCGCCGAGTGCTTGCGGACTACGGTCGACACGACGCCGCTGCGGTGCAGCACCTCGGCGGTGCCCTCGGTGGCGACGATCTCGAAGCCGAGGTCGGCCAACCGTTTCACCGGGAAGACCATCGAGCGTTTGTCGCGGTTGGCGACCGAGACGAAGACCCGGCCCTTGGTCGGCAGACCTCCGTTGTAGGCAGCCATCTGCGACTTCGCGAAGGCCGTACCGAAGACCGCGTCGATCCCCATCACCTCTCCGGTGGAACGCATCTCCGGGCCCAGCACGGTGTCGACCCCGTGGAATCGGCCGAACGGCAGGACGGCCTCCTTCACGCAGATCGGCGCATCGAGCGGCATCGTGCCGCCGTCGCCCGTGGCCGGAAGGACGCCCTCGTCGCGCAGCTGGCGGACCGTCTCGCCCATCATGATCCGCGCGGCCGCCTTGGCCAGCGGCACCGCAGTCGCCTTGGACACGAACGGGACGGTACGGGACGCGCGAGGGTTGGCCTCGAGGACGTACAGCACGTCGCCCACCAACGCGTACTGGACGTTGAGCAGGCCGCGCACGCCAACCCCTCGTGCGATGGCTTCAGTCGACCGGCGGATCCGCTCGATCTCGCCGCGGCCGAGCGTGATCGGCGGCAGGGCGCAGGCGGAGTCGCCGGAGTGGATGCCGGCCTCCTCGATGTGCTCCATCACCCCGCCGAGGTAGAGCTCGTCGCCGTCGAACAGGGCGTCCACGTCGATCTCGACCGCGTCGTCCAGGAACCGGTCGACGAGTACGGGGTGCTCCCAGATCGGCGTCGGGTCACCCCCGCGGATCCGGTCGAGAGCCAGGGCCAGAGCCGTGTCGTCGTACACGATCTCCATCCCGCGTCCACCGAGGACGTACGACGGTCGGACCAGGACGGGGTACCCGATGTCGTGGGTGATCTCAAGTGCCTGCACCTGCGAGTGGGCCATGCCGTACTTGGGGGCCGGCAGCCCCGCCGCCGCGAGCACGTCACCGAACGCCCCGCGCTCCTCGGCCAGGTGGATCGCTTCGGGCGAGGTGCCGACGACCGGGACGCCGGCGTCCTTGAGCCGCTGCGCCAGCCCGAGCGGTGTCTGCCCGCCGAGCTGGACGATCATGCCGACGACGGGCCCGGCTTCAGACTCTGCGTGCACGACCTCGAGGACGTCCTCCAGGGTGAGCGGCTCGAAGTACAGCCGGTCGCTGGTGTCGTAGTCGGTGGAGACGGTCTCGGGGTTGCAGTTGACCATCACGGTCTCGTAGCCCGCCTCGCGCAGGGTCATCGCCGCGTGGACGCAGGAGTAGTCGAACTCGATGCCCTGGCCGATCCGGTTCGGGCCGCTGCCGAGGATGAGCACCGCCGGCTTGGTACGGGGCCGCACCTCGGTCTCCTCGTCGTACGACGAGTAGTGGTACGGCGTCCGGGCCTCGAACTCGGCCGCACACGTGTCGACGGTCTTGTAGACCGGGCGGATCCCGAGGGCGTGCCGGATTCCCCGCACGACGTCCTCGGGCAGGGCGCGCAGCTCGCCGATCTGGGCGTCGGAGAAACCGGCCCGCTTGGCCTTGCGCAGCATCGTCTCGGTGAGCTCGCGTCCGGCGGCGACCTGCACGGCCAGCTCGTTCAGGCCGCGGATCTGCTCGAGGAACCACGGGTCGATGCCGGTGCTGACGTACACCTCGTCGACCGTGGCTCCGGCCCGCAACGCCTGCTGGACGATCGTCAGCCGCCCGTCGCGAGCCAGCCCGGACTGCGCGACGAGACCGGCGCGGTCGAGGTCGGCGGTTGCGCCGCGCCAGTGGAACACTGCTTCCGGACGCTCGAGCGAGCGCAGTGCCTTCTGCAAGGCCTCGCCGAAGGATCGGCCGATGGCCATGGCCTCGCCGACGCTCTTCATCGTCGTGGTCAGCGTCGGGTCGGCCTGAGGGAACTTCTCGAAGGCGAACCGCGGCACCTTGACCACGATGTAGTCGAGGGTCGGCTCGAAGGAGGCGGGAGTCTGCTCGGTGATGTCGTTGGGGATCTCGTCGAGCGTGTAGCCAATGGCCAGGCGTGCGGCGATCTTGGCGATCGGGAACCCGGTGGCCTTGGAGGCCAGCGCAGACGAGCGGGAGACCCGTGGGTTCATCTCGATGACCACGATGCGGCCGGTGTCTGGGTGCACGGCGAACTGGATGTTGCAGCCGCCGGTGTCGACACCCACCGCCCGGATCACCTCGATGGCGATGTCGCGCATGCGCTGGAACTCGCGGTCGGTCAACGTGAGCGCCGGCGCCACTGTGATCGAGTCGCCGGTGTGCACGCCGAGCGGATCGACGTTCTCGATCGAGCAGACGACCACGACGTTGTCGGCGCGGTCTCGCATCAGCTCGAGCTCGAACTCCTTCCAGCCCAGGATCGACTCCTCCAGCAGCACCTCGGTCGTCGGGCTCGCCTGCAGCCCTGCACCTCCGATGCGCCGCAGGTCGGCCTCGTCGTACGCCATGCCTGAGCCGGCCCCACCCATGGTGAACGAGGGCCGTACGACCATCGGGTAGCCCAGCTCGTCGGCGGCCACGAGCAGGTCGTCGATCGAGTGGCAGATGACCGAACGGGCGGACTCGGCCTGCAGGTGCGACGACAGTCCGGACACGATCTCCTTGAACTTCTGCCGGTCTTCGCCGCGCTGGATCGCTTCGAAGTCGGCGCCGATGAGCTCCACGCCGTACTTGGCCAGCACGCCCATGTCGTGCAAGGCAACGGCGCAGTTGAGTGCCGTCTGACCGCCGAGCGTCGCGAGCAGCGCGTCGGGGCGCTCGCGTTCGATGATCTTGGCCACGATCTCGGGCGTGATCGGCTCGACGTACGTCGCGTCGGCGAACTCGGGGTCGGTCATGATCGTCGCCGGGTTGCTGTTGACCAGGATCACGCGCATGCCCTCGGCCCGCAGCACCCGGCAGGCCTGGGTGCCGGAGTAGTCGAACTCGCAGGCCTGACCGATCACGATCGGCCCCGAGCCGATCACGAGGATGCTGCTGATGTCGGTGCGCCTAGGCACTGGCCCGCCCTCCCATGAGCGCCGCGAACCGGTCGAACAAGTAGGCAGAGTCATGTGGGCCGGCCGCGGCTTCGGGGTGGTACTGGACAGAGAACGCCGGCACGTCGCGGCAGACCAGCCCCTCGACCACATCGTCGTTGAGGCACACGTGGCTGACCTCGACCGTGCCGTACGGCGTCTGCGAAGGTCGGTCGATCGGCGCATCGACCGCGAATCCATGGTTGTGCGCGCTGATCTCTACGGTGCCGGTGGCGCGGTCCTGCACGGGCTGGTTGATGCCACGGTGGCCGAACGCCAGCTTGTAGGTCGAAAATCCAAGCGCCCGCCCCAAGATCTGGTTGCCGAAGCAGATCCCGAACAGCGGGATCCGACGGTCGAGGACGGCCCGGGTGAGCTCGACTGCATGGTCAGCGGTCGCCGGGTCGCCCGGTCCGTTGGACAGGAAGACCCCGTCGGCGCCGACGGCCAGCAGCTCGTCGACCGTGGTGGACGCAGGCAGCACGTGCACCTCGATTCCGCGCTGGGCCATCAGCTTGGGGGTCATCGCCTTGATGCCGAGGTCGATGGCCGCGACGGTGAACCGCTTGTCCCCCACAGCCGGGACGACGTACGGCTGAGCCGTCGTGACCTCGGCGGTCAGGTCGGCCCCGGCCATGGCCGGGGCGGCCAGCACGCGGGCGAGCAGCGCGGCCGGATCGGACTCGACCGAAGACAGCCCGACCCGCATCGCCCCGTGGTCGCGCAGGTGCCGGGTGAGCGCCCGGGTGTCGATGCCACTGATGCCCACCACGCCCTGCCGGACCAGCTCGTCGTCGAGACTTCGGCGCGAGCGCCACGACGACGGCAGCGGGGACGGGTCGCGGACGACGTACCCGCTCACCCAGATGCGGTCGGACTCGGGGTCCTCGTCGTTCATGCCCGTGTTGCCGATGTGCGGGGCCGTCATCACGACCACCTGGCGGTGGTACGACGGGTCGGTCAGCGTCTCCTGGTAGCCGGTCATGGCGGTGCAGAACACCGCCTCGCCGAAGGCCTCACCCTCGGCCCCGTACGCCTCGCCGCGGAAGGTGCGCCCGTCCTCGAGGACGAGCAGGGCCGGGCCGGTCGCGGTGCTCACGGGGTGCCTCCTGGTGCATGAGCTGGGATGAGGGCCGTCGCAGCGCGGACGACCTCGGGGTGGAGGTCGGCTTCGGTGAGCCTGATGCCGGTGTCGACGAGGCGCTCACCGAGCCGCCAGCGCAGGACCACGAGACCGCCCGCTTCGTACGCCGCCCCAGCGATCGCCCGGTCGAGTCGCGCCTCGACCAAGGCCGGCGCCGGTATGAAGACGTCGGGTGCCCCGCCGCGCCGAAGGAGCACCCCGTCGGAGCGAACGGTCAGCTCGACCGAGGAGCGCACACCCAGACCGTGGACGGCAATCCGGTCGAGCCAGTCCTGGGCCGACGTGGTGGAGAAGTAGCGACCGGGTAGCGGACCGAGCAGCACCGAGGCCGTGTCCGTCGGCAGCGCAGGGAGGGCTGCGACGTCGCCCTGGCGGGCGATCCGAGCGAGCCACCCGCGGCGCATCCCCCACAGAGCGAGTGCGACCATCGCCAGGACGATGCCGGTGAGGGCGAGCCGCTGCGGCCAATGGGTGACCTGTTGCGGAGCCGTCACCAGCACAGCGGTAAGTCCCAGCATCACGCGAGCGCCCCCGCCAGCACCGTGGGCCGACCGCGCAGGAAGGTGGCCACGACCCGGGCCGGCAGCTCGCGACCGCCGAACGGGGTGTTGCGGCTCTTCGACGTCAGCTCACTCGCGTGCACCGTCCACGGAGCGGCCGGATCGACCAGGACGAGGTTCGCCGGCTCACCCACCTCGAGCGGACGACCGTGGCCCGCGAGCCGCCCGATGGCGGCGGGCCGGAACGACATGCGGTCGGCGACGCCGGCCCAGTCGAGCAGCCCGGTTTCGACCATCGCCAGGGCCACCACGCCCAGCGCCGTCTCGAGACCGACCATGCCCATGGCCGCAGCCGACCACTCGCAGTCCTTGTCCTCGACCGGGTGCGGCGCGTGGTCGGTGGCGACGGCGTCGATGGTGCCGTCGGCCAGTCCCTGGCGCACCGCTTCGACATCGGCCTTGCTGCGCAACGGCGGATTGACCTTGTAGGCGGGGTCGTAGGTGGCCACGAGGTCGTCGGTCAGCAGCAGGTGGTGCGGGGTGACCTCGGCCGTCACCTGTACGCCGCGAGACTTCGCCCACCGGATCAGCTCGACCGATCCGGCGGTCGACACGTGACAGACGTGCAGCCGCGATCCGACGTGCTCAGCGAGCAGCACGTCGCGGGCGATGATCGCCTCCTCGGCCACAGCCGGCCAGCCGCGCAGGCCGAGGATGCCGGAGAGCGCGCCCTCGTTCATCTGGGCGTCCTCGGTGAGGCGGGGCTCCTGCGCGTGCTGGGCGATAACTCCCCCGAACGCCTTGACGTACTCCAACGCCCGCCGCATCAGGACGGCATCAGAGACGCACTTGCCGTCGTCGGAGAACACCCGCACCTGCGCGGCGGAGGTTGCCATCGCGCCGAGCTCGGCGAGCTGCTTGCCCTCCAGGCCGAGTGTCACGGCACCGACCGGCTGGACGTCGCAGTACCCGGCTTCGCGGCCCAGCCGCCAGACCTGCTCGACCACGCCCGCGGTGTCGGCCACGGGATCGGTGTTGGCCATCGCGTGCACCGCGGTGAAGCCACCGAGCGCGGCCGCCTTCGTCCCGGTCACCACTGTTTCGGCGTCCTCGCGCCCCGGCTCGCGCAGGTGGGTGTGCAGGTCGACCAGCCCGGGCAGAGCCACCAGCCCGGCCGCGTCCAGCTCGTTCGCAGCACCGACCCCCGCCGCCGCAGCCTCGGCGGCCAGCGAGCCAGGTGCGCCCACCGCGGCGATCAGGCCGTCGCTTAGCAGCACGTCAGCGGGGTCACCCCCGAGAATCCGCGCTCCCTTGATCAACCAGGTGCCGCTCATGCTCCAACCTCCGCCGGCTCGGTCCCGATCGCAGACTGGCTCCCACCGAGCAGGAGGTACAGCACCGCCATCCGTACGCTCACTCCGTTGGTGACCTGCTCGACGATGGTCGACCGCGTCCCGTCCGCGACCTCCGCGGCGATCTCCATGCCGCGGTTCATCGGGCCGGGGTGCATGACGATGGCGTGCTCGGGCAGCGTCGCCGCTCGCTCGGTGTCAAGGCCGTAGCGGCGGGTGTACTCGTTCGCGCTCGGGAAGTACGCATCCTTCATCCGCTCGCGCTGGACTCGGAGCATCATGACCGCGTCGCTCTTGGGCAGGGGTGCGTCCAGGTCGTACGACACGGTGCACGGCCAGGTCTCGATCCCCACCGGGAGCAACGTGGGCGGCGCCACCAAAGTGACCTCGGCGCCGAGGGTGGCCAGGAGCAGGACGTTGGACCGGGCCACCCGGCTGTGCAGCACGTCGCCGACGATGGTGATCCGGCGACCCGAGAGGTCACCCTTTCCGCCGGCGAGATGCCGCCGCATCGTGAACGCGTCCAGCAGGGCTTGGGTCGGGTGCTCGTGCGTCCCGTCGCCGGCGTTGACCACCGAGCCGCCGACCCAGCCGGAGTAGGCGAGCCGGTGCGGCGCACCGCTGGAGCCGTGGCGGATCACGACCGCGTCGGCGCCCATCGCCTCGAGCGTCAGCGCGGTGTCCTTCAGGCTCTCGCCCTTGGACACGCTGGACCCCTTGGCGGAGAAGTTGATGACGTCGGCGGACAGCCGCTTGGCCGCCGCCTCGAACGAGATCCGGGTGCGGGTGGAGTCCTCGAAGAACAGGTTGACCACCGTGCGTCCGCGCAAGGTGGGCAGCTTCTTGATCTCGCGGTTGGCGAGGGCCGCCATCTCACCGGCCGTGTCGAGCACCAGCAGCGCGTCGTCGTAGGACAGGTCGGCCGCCGAGACCAGGTGTCGCTTCATGAGGCCTTCTCTCCGACGAGGCCGAGCAGGACGGCGTCTCGTCCGTCGTGCTCCTCGAGCAGGACCCGGACCGTCTCCTGGGTCGAGGTGGGTAGGTTCTTTCCGACGAAGTCGGCGCGGATCGGCAGCTCGCGGTGCCCGCGGTCGACGAGCACGGCGAGCTGGACCGCACGGGGGCGCCCGATGTCGTTCAGCGCATCGAGGGCGGCCCGGACCGTGCGTCCGGAGAACAGCACGTCGTCGACCAGGACCACCACGGACCCGTCGATGCCACCGCCCGGGACCTCGGTGTGCTCGAGCGCGCGTGCCGGGTGCAGCCGCAGGTCGTCGCGGTACATGGTGATGTCGAGCGAGCCGACCGGAACCTCGACCCCCTCGACGGCGGCGATCCGGCTGGCCAGACGGCGGGCCAGGGGCACACCGCGGGTGGGGATGCCGAGCAGGACGACGCCTGCAGCACCCTTGTTGCGTTCGATGATCTCGTGCGCGATGCGGGTCAGTGCGCGGCTGACATCAGCCGGCTCCAAGACCTCGCGCGCCTTCGCCGGGTCGAGCCCAGCG